>Ga0079224_100002827_pt1 | contig 21451 bp, 16 predicted proteins | sample Stecom2015_FD_80414 | JGI IMG/M metagenome (GOLD analysis project Ga0079224, IMG submission 80414) | Agricultural soil microbial communities from Utah to study Nitrogen management - Steer compost 2015 | ecosystem: Environmental > Terrestrial > Soil > Agricultural land | place: USA: Utah...
CGCTCGACGGCCGTCTCGCGCCGAGCGTCGTGCAAAAGGCGATCGTCGATCTCGGCGTCGATCCGGAGAAGACCGACCCGCTGAGCATCTGAGCCGAGGCTCGGGCCGAGGCGCGCCGCGCCTCAGCCCAGCCAGCCTGCGATCCTACGGTGGGCGGCGGGCATCGCGAGCGCCCCGAGCTCGTCGATCCGCCGCCACGCGAGCTCCGGCTGGGCGCGGGTCGGGCCGGACTCGTGTTTGCAGCGCGTGACGGCGAGGTGGATGCGAAAGCGCGTCACGCTGTGCTTGAGCACCCCGAGCTGCGTCTCGGCGCGCACCGCGAGCCCGGCGACGTCCCGCGCGATGCGCTCGGCGCCGCGTTCCACGGGCTCACCGGGCGCGAGCTCGCCGTTCGGGAACACCCACATCGACGGCCAACGCGGCGCGTTCTTCGGGAGGCGCATGACCGCGACGCGACCCCGCCGAACGACCACTGCCGCCGCCATCGCCACCGCTTGGGGCGAAGGTCGGGGCGGGAGCTCCGGAAGCACGGCGGCGAGCCCCTCGGCCTGCGCGCGGCAGTGCCGGGTGAGGGGACAGGTGCCGCAGCGGGGGCGCTCGGGAACGCACACGGTCGCGCCGAGCTCCATCAGGGCTTGGTTGAAGTCGCCGGGGCGCTCCTCGGGGACGAGGCGCCGCGCGCGTTCGCGGAGCTCGTGCTTCACCGGGGCGCGCGTCGGATCACCTCGCAGCGCGTAGACGCGGCTGAGCACGCGCACCACGTTGCCGTCGATGACCGGCACGGGCTCGTCGAAGGCGATGCTCGCGATGGCGGCCGCGGAGTATTCGCCGATGCCGGGAAGGGCCCTCAGCGCGGCCGCCGTGCGCGGCAGCTCGCCGCCGTGCTCCTCGACGACGGTGCGGGCGGCGCGCCTCAGGTTCCGCGCCCGCGAGTAATAGCCGAGCCCTTCCCAGGCGTGGAGCACCGCGTCCTCGTCCGCGGCCGCGAGCGCCGACAGGGTCGGAAACCGCCGCAACCACCGCTCGAAGTAGGGGAGCACGGTCCGCACCTGCGTTTGCTGGAGCATCACTTCGCTCACCCAAATCGCGTACGGCTCCCGGTGTCGCCGCCAGGGGAGGTCGCGGCCCACCTCCTCGTACCAGCGGAGCAGGGCGCCCACGAGCGGAGCCGAGCCGCGGCGAGTCATCGGCTCGTGCCTCGCCGCACGCTCTTGTGGACGCCCGGATGCCCGTGCTGAAATGCTCTTCCGATGCCGAAGTCCATGGTCGTCTCGCTCGATGCGATCCGTACGGACGGGTGGTTCGAGCGAATCGGCGAAGGCATCGGGAGCTTCCAGGCGCTGTGCGACATCGTGGGGGCGCGGTTCTTCGCGTTCGCGATGATCACCGGGGCGCGGATCACCTCGCTCACCGTCGATCGCCGCCTGCCCGATAACACGATCGTCGAGTTCGTGGTTGGCGCCGATGACGCGGACGTCGATGCGGACGTCCAGCGCCTCACCCTCGCCGAGTTCCGGCTGCGCCTCGTTGCGGCTCTGGTCACCGAGGATACGACCGGCCCGCCCCCATCGCGCCCGACGGACATCGAAGCGGTGCAGCTCCACGTCGGTGTTCGGTACCTCTTGCTCGCGCCCTTGTACGGCTACGCCCTGCGCGAGCTGAAGATCGAGGAAGAGACGTCGGAGATCACCTTCCTCCACGATGGGGTGGAGGAGACGCAGTCGCTCGCGGCCTTCCGAGCTCGGATCCGCGATCACGTGCGGGAAGAGCTCGCTCGCGTCGCGCGTCCCGAGAACCGCGGCGCCATCGAGCTCGCTCGAGTCGAGGACGCGGAGGAAGCGACGGCCTCCGGTGACTATCTGCGCGTCATCGAGCTCCTGGGAAGCTGGCCGGCGCCGCTCGCCATCTTCTTGCGGACGCCGGACGGGCAAGCGCTGCCGCCGGACACTCGGGCCATCATCGCCCGGGGGCTCTCGTTGCTCGGCGGAGCCTGCGTTGCGCTCGGCGAGATGGGACGCGGTGAGGAGGTGCTTCGGCTAGCCGTCCAGTACGCTGGCGATGGTCCTTCCGCCGGTGACACGTTCTTCCGCCTCGGCGAGGCGCTCCTCCGGGACGATCGGCCGGGCGAAGCGATTGCCCCGCTGCGTCGCGCCGCGAACCTCGGGGTGTCGGGCGATCGCGTGTGGCCCCTGCTCGCCCGCGCGTTCTGCGAGCGTCAGCGCTGGGTCGCTGCTTTCGCGGCCGCACGGGAAGGGCTCGCTGCCGGGGTCCCCGACGAGGCGCTCGCCTCCGTGTTCGAGCAAGTCGAGGCGAGCCTCGGACCCGCGCTCACCTTGGCGCAGGAGGCGCTCGAGTCCCGGCCCGGGAGTGAGATTCCGGGTTCCTCGACTTGAGCGAGGGCCCGCGACGTGGCAAGCCGGGGTCGGGCATCGCCCGATTGACAGCCTGATCCCGCGGGCAGTACATAGGCCCGCGAGTCCGCTCGGGATTTTTTTGCCTCCTCGAGCGGAGCCGGAGCTGGAGCCGTCCTCATGATGGACCTTTACCTTCCCATGTTCGTCATGTTCGCCATCGTGGCGGTGATCGCCTCCGTCATGTTCTTGGGCGGACAGTTCATCGGTCCCAAGAATCCGACACCGGAGAAGATGCAGCCGTTCGAGTGCGGCAACGACACGAGCGGCACCCGCGGCACGAAGCTCAGCGTCAAATTCTATCTCACCGCGATCCTGTTCGTGGTGTTCGATATCGAAGTGGTCTTCATGTACCCCTGGGCCACGCTGTTCAAAGGCCTGGGGTGGACCGGGTTTTTCAGCATGCTCGCCTTCATCGTCGCGCTGCTGGTTGCCCTCGCGTACTGCTGGAAGAAGGGAGCGCTCGAATGGGAGAGCTGAATCCGACGAGCACACAGATCATCACGCCCGGTGAGGGGCAGGGATTCGCGACGACCCGCTTCGAGGATCTGCTCGCGTGGGCCCAGAAGTACTCGCTGTTCATGTATCCGTTCGTGACCGCGTGCTGCGGCATGGAGTTCATGGCGGTCACGAGCCCGCGCTACGACTTTTCCCGGTTTGGCTCGGAGGCCCCGCGCTTTTCGCCGCGCCAGTCGGACCTGCTCTGGGTGGTGGGCACGATCGTGCAGCGACAGGCGCCGATTCTGCGGCGCATCTACGAGCAGATGGCGGAGCCCAAGTGGGTGCTCGCGTTCGGGACGTGCGCCTCGTCCGGCGGCTTCTACGACAACTACGCGACCGTCGCCGGCATCGACAAAATCATTCCTTGCGACATCTACGTCCCTGGCTGTCCGCCGCGTCCGGAGGCGGTGCTCGACGGGCTCATGCTGCTTCAGGACAAGATCCAGCGGGGCGATCGTCGGCCGGGCGTGGTCAAGCCGCGCCACGATCCGGTTCGGGACCCCGAGCTCGGCCTCGTGCAGATTCGTCGTTCTCGGAATTCGATTCCACCCGCCTGATGTTTGACGTTCCGCCCACCCACCGCCACCGGAATCCTCCTCGAGAGGCTCACCGCTGGAGCATCCCGACGACGGCGCGCCGAAGGCCCGCATCTCGGGATGGGGTGCGACACTGAGTAGCCACCATGGCCAAAATCGTTCTCGACATCCTGAAGAGTGCGTTCCCGAACGCGATCGTGGAGACGAGCGCGCAGCGCGGCGACGAGACCGCGGTCGTGCACCCGGATGCCTGGAAGGCGGTCGCCACGTTCCTCAAGGACGATCCGCGCATGCGATTCGACATGCTGATGGATCTCACCTGCGTCGACTATCCGGATCGCGAGCCGCGTTTCGAGGTCGTCGTGCACCTCTATTCGCTGACGAAGGGACACCGACTGCGCCTCAAGACGCGCGTGGGCAATGCCGACGGGGAGGGCGCCGAGGTCGAGACGCTGACGGACCTCTGGGCGAGCGCCAACTGGGCCGAGCGCGAGGCGTACGACATGTTCGGCGTCGTGTTCCTCGGGCATCCCGACCCGCGCCGCATCCTCCTCTACCCGGAGTTCGAGGGGTACCCGCTCCGCAAGGACTACCCGGCGGAGCGCATTCAACCGCTGGTTCCCTACCGGGACGCGCCGAACATTCAGAAGCTGCCGCCTTTCGGTCCCGACGAGGGCATGCCGTTCGGTCGCCAGACGCACGCGACGGGGCGATTCACGAGCGGCGACGATGACACGGGGATGAGCTGATGGAAGCGTTGGATCAAGACCTCGACGAGTCCGAGATCGATCTCGCCTCGGAGCCGATGCTGCTCAATGTCGGCCCGGCGCACCCGGCGATGCACGGCACCGTGCGCATCGTGATGGAGCTGAGCGGCGAGTCGATAGAGCGCTGCGACGTCCAGGTGGGCTACCTCCACCGCGGCTTCGAGAAGATGTGCGAGCGCGGCACGTGGACCCAGGTGTTCCCGTACGTCGATCGCTGCAACTACGTCTCGCCCATGCTCAACAACGTGGGCTTTGCGCTCGCGTGCGAGAAGCTGCTCGGCATCGAGGTGCCGGAGCGCTGCCAGTACTACCGGATGATCCTGGGCGAGCTCGCGCGGATGTCCGATCACCTCACGTGCGACGGCGCCATGGCCATGGAGCTCGGCGCGTTCACGCCCTTCCTCTGGATGATCAAGGGCCGCGAGATGATCTGGGACCTCATGGAAGAGGAGACCGGCGCGCGGCTCACGCACAGCTTCGGTCGCGTGGGCGGCATGGCGCATCCGCCGACGGAGGGCTTCAAGGAGAACGCGCGCGCGGTCACGCGCCACATCCTCCACATTTTGGACGAGGTGGCGCGGATGCTGTTCGGAAACCGGATCTTCCTCGACAGGCTCGAGGGGGTTGGCGTGATCAGCGCCGAGGACGCCATCTCGTTGGGTTGGACGGGCCCGTGCCTGCGCGCGGCGGGTGTGCCGTACGACGTGCGCAAGGCGCACCCGTACCTCAAGTACGGCGAGGTCGAGTTCGACGTGCCGGTCGGGCGAGCGAGCGATTGCCTGGACCGCTTCATGGTGCGCATCGAGGAGCTCAAGCAGAGCGCGCGCATCATCGAGCAGTGCCTCGAGCGGATGCCCGACTCGGGCCCGATCAACATCGAGGATCCGCGCGTGGTGCTCCCGCCGAAGTCCGACGTCTACACGACCATCGAAGGCACGATCCAACACTTCAAGATCGTGATGGAGGGCCTGAAGCTCCCTGCCGGCGAGGTGTACTCGTACACGGAAGGCGGGAACGGCGAGCTCGGCTTCTACATCGTGAGCGACGGCAGCGGGACGCCCTATCGCGTGCGCATCCGGCCCCCGTGCTATTACGTCACGGGCGGACTCGAGCGCGTGATCACGGGGCAGATGATCGCCGACGTCGTGCCCTGCTTCGGCTCGCTCAACATGATCGGCGGCGAGTGCGATCGGTAACGCGAGATCCAAGATGCCGACTTTCAAGCTGGACGACCGCGAAATTCCCTTCGAGCCGGGCGACACCATCATCCGCGCGGCACACCGCGTGGGCATCGACATCCCGCACTATTGCTGGCACCCCGGCCTGAGCGTGGCCGCGAACTGCCGCATGTGCCTGGTGGAGGTGGCACCCCCGCCCGGGCGGCCCGCGCTGATGCTGGACGTCCTCGCTTGGGACAAGGAGCGCGGCGAGTACGTGCCCCAGAAGAAGCCCAAGCTCCAGCCCGCCTGCCAGCTCCCGGCAGCGGACGGCATGGTGGTAAAGAGCCAGACGAGCGACCACGTGAAGCGGGCGCGCTCCGCGGTGCAGGAGCTCCTGCTGCTCAATCACCCGGTTGACTGTCCCATCTGCGACCAGGCGGGTGAGTGCCGCCTGCAGGACTACTGGCTCGAGCATCAGGCGCACAAGAAGCGGATGCGCGACGAGCCCGTGCACAAGCCGAAGGCGGTCGTGTTCGGGCCGACGATCGTGTACGACGCCGAGCGCTGCATCGTGTGCACGCGCTGCGTGCGCGTCTCCGCGGAGCTCGCGAAGGATCCCGTGCTGAGCGTGCGCGAGCGCGGTAACCTCAACGAGATCGTGGTCGCGCCCGGACGACAGCTCGACCACAAGTACACGCTCATGACCGAGTACGTCTGCCCCGTGGGCGCGCTCACGGCGGTGGACTTCCGTTTCAAGGCACGGGTCTGGTTCTTGCGATCGGCGCGCTCGGTCTGCGTCGGGTGCGCGACGGGCTGCAACGCCTATACGGACTTCGATCCGCGCTCCCAGAAGGTGTTCCGCTATCGGCCGCGCGAAAACCTCCAGGTGAACAAGTACTGGATGTGCGACGAGGGCATGCTCGACTACCGGCGCATCCACGAAAATCGCGTGCTCGAGGGCCGCGTCGGCGGCGAGCGGGCGAGCCGCGAGACCGCGATCGCGCGGGCGGCCGAGCTGCTCTCCGGCGCGGACGGAGACTCGGTGGCGGTGCTGCTCAGCGCCGAGCACTCGCAGGAAGACAACGCGGCGCTGCTCTGGCTCGGGCGTGAGGTGCTCGGGGCATCGGCCGTCTACGCCACGGGGCGTCCGGAGGGTGAGGGGGACGACATCCTCCGGCACGTGGACAAGAACCCGAACCAGGTCGGCCTGTTCGAGCTCGTCGCTCCCGGCGCGCCTGGCAGCTTCGCCGATTTCGTGAAGGCAGTGCAGTCCGGGCGCGTGCGCACCGTGGTCGCTCTCGGATCGCAGATTCCGGATCCGGCAGCCGAGCCCGCGCTCGCGTCGATCCCCACGCTCATCGCGCTCTCGACGCACGCGGGGCCGCTCTCGGCGCGGGCAAAGGTAGTTTTGCCTGCCTCGAGCTGGGCGGAGGCGGACGGAACGTTCGTGAACGCGAACGGGCTCTCGCAGGAGAGCGAGCAGGCGATTCGCCCGCAAGGCGAGTCGCGGCCGGCGTGGCGCCTCGTCGCCGAGCTCGCCCGTGCGCTCGGCCAGGCTCCGACCTGGAAGCGCACGGATGACGTGCGCAGCACCTTCAACGGCTCGAATGCCTCGGCCGCCATCGCGCCGAGCGCGGGCGTCAGCGGATGAACATGGACTGGGTCGAATTCGGACTTTCCGCGGCGAAGGCCTTCGCCGTCGTCATGTTCGCGATGAACTTGGCCGTTCTGCTCACCTGGGCGGACCGGCGACAGGGAGCGGCGATTCAGGACCGCGTCGGTCCGAACCGCGCGGTTGCCTGGATTCCCACGAAGGTCGCGCAGGCGCTCGCCGTCTTGCCGGCGCTCGGGGTCGCGGCGGCGCTTCCCGCGTACGTGAAGCTCCGGGGTCCGGAGCTCACCGGCTCGGCTGAGGTCGGCGCGAGCCTCATCATCAGCCAGCTCGCGATCTTCTGGGTGTGGCTGACGGCCCTGGTGATTCGGGGCCGCGTCGCGCGGCGCGGCGTTCGGAACAGCTTCGACGCCTTCTTGGCGGGGCTCGGCGATCCGCGGCGCATCTTCTACTTCGGGCTCGGCATGCACGCCGTGTCGCTCGCGCTCGGCGCGTTCTACCGTGGAACCCAGACGGGCGACGCACTGACCTCGATCGGGCTCTATGGCGGGGCGGCCGTGTTCGCGTTCGCCGTCCTGTTCGGCGCCGGGTACGGCGCCTACAGCATCCGCAACGAGCCGCGCATCGGGCTGCGCCTGATCGGCCTCTTGCACCCGGCGGCGGACGGCCTGAAGACGCTGTTCAAGGAAGACTTCATTCCGCCCCGCGCCGATCGGCTCCTGCACAGCCTCGCGCCGCTCATCGCGTTCTTCCCCGCGCTCGTGGTGCTCGCGGTGGTGCCCTTCGGGGACACCCTGTGCTTCGGCGTCGATGAGTCGGGGAGCATTCAGCTCACCGAGCTCATGCCGGTGGTTCCGGCCACGGGCATGTGCACGGAAGGGGCCGTGTCCCTCGGCGTGCTCGATATCAACGTCGGCATCCTCTACTTCTTTGCCTTGGCGGGCACCGGCATCGTGGGCGCGGCGCTCGCCGGTTGGTCGAGCGACAACAAGTTCAGCTTGCTCGGTGGCGTGCGCGCAGCAAGCCAGATGGTCTCCTACGAGGTGACCATGGGGCTCACGCTCATCGGCGCGTTCATGATCTACGGCACCCTCCAGGTCGATGACATGATCCGCTGGCAGGCGGAGAACACGTGGGGGATCTTCGTCCAACCTCTGGCGTTCGTGATGTTCTTCGCGGCCGCGGTGGCCGAATCGAAGCGCATCCCGTTCGACCTTCCCGAGGGCGAGAGCGAGATCGTCGCCGGGTACTACACCGAGTATTCGGGGATGAAGTTCGCGATGTTCTTCTTCTCCGAGTACATCGCGGTCGTCACCTCGAGCGCCCTGATCGCGGCGGTGTTCCTCGGGGGCTGGCATCTGCCCTTCGTCAATCGCGCCGGCATCGAGATCGGGATTGGCGACACCGTCCTGTTCTCACAGCAGCTGCCGCACCTGCTCGTGGTGCTGCTCGGCGTGGCCGGCTTCATCGGGAAGACCATCCTGCTCTGCTGGGTGCAGCTCACCATCCGCTGGACCTTGCCGCGCTTCCGTTACGACCAACTGATGCGGCTCGGCTGGCGCAAGCTCCTTCCGGCTTCGCTCGTGAACATCCTGGCGACCGGGCTCCTCGTGCTGTTGGTCCAGAACGCGGGCCCGCGCTTCGAGAAGGCGCTCGGAACGGCGGGCGACCTCACCATGGCCCTGGTGGCCGTGGCTGGGCTCTTCGCGTTCGTTCGGTTCGTCCTGTTCCTGCTCGAGCCGCCGAACAAGCGGCGTCTCCTGGTCACGAGCACGGCGCAGTTCGCGGCGGCCATGGGCGGAACACGCACGGCCGCCCGCATGCAAGCGTAGGTTCCTTCGGAGGTATCCGTGAGCGACTCCACTCTTCCCCTCGGGCCCCGCAAAGTCGTCGGCAGACCCGTGCCCCGCCCGAACCGCGGTCCGGGCGTGCAAACCTACGTGCCGGAGGTCGTCAGGGGCATCGGGATCTCGATGCGCCACTTCTTCCGCAACACGAAGGAGATGGCGCTCGGTCAGCGCAACGATCCGAGCCTCGAGGCGATCGAGGATGGCGTAAACACGGTGAGCTACCCCGAGCAGCGCCGGCCCTATCCGTACCGCTTCCGAGGCGTGCACCGGCTCACCCACCGCGAGGACGGGTCGCCCCGCTGCGTCGCCTGCCTCTGTTGCTCGACGGCGTGTCCCGCGCAGTGCATTCACATCGAGGCCGGGGAGTATCCCGAGGGCGATCCGAGGCGCGGGTACGAGCGCTTCCCGAAACGGTTCGTCATCGACGAGCTCCGCTGCGTGTTCTGCGGCTTCTGCGTGGAGGCGTGCCCCTGCGACGCCATCCGGATGGACACCGGCATGCACGCGCCGCCCTATGACTCGCGCGACCAGTTCATCTACGAGCGTGAGCTGCTCATGGGGTTCCCTGGCCGGGACGGCTCCCACGCGAGCCAAAATCCGCGCCATGAGCCGGGAGATCCGACGCACCCGGGGATCGATCGCGACCACCATCACTAGAGCTTCCGGCCGCGGTCTCTCGAGCTTCCGCGAGGCTTGCCGATTTCGGCTTTGGCTGCGTTCCGGGGCTCACGGCCTTCCGCTCGTAGATCTCTGGGGCTCGCGTTCGCCTCGCCGAAACGCGAACGAGCCGGTCGCGCGCGCTCGAGCCCCGCGCATCCGAGAGCACCACACTTGATGCTCGCTTCGCGAGCAATGCAGGACGGAGTAGGCTAAAACCTGGGGCTTGAAATGACTGAGTATGAGTCGGTCATCGGACTCGAGGTTCACGCGCAGCTCCTGACGAGCAGCAAATTGTTTTGTGGGTGCTCGACGAATTTCGGGCAGCCACCGAACACGAACGTGTGCCCGGTGTGCCTCGGATTGCCGGGCTCGCTGCCGGTGCTCAACGAGCGAGCGGTGGAGATGGCGGTGCGGGCCGCTCTCGCGCTCGGCTGCACGATTCACGGGGAGAGCATCTTCGCGCGGAAGAACTACTTCTATCCGGATCTTCCGAAGGGCTACCAGATCAGCCAGTACGAGGAACCGCTCGCCAGACTGGGCTCGCTCGAGATCGAGCTCGAGGGAACGACCCGCAAGGTCGGCATCACGCGCGTCCACATGGAGGAGGACGCGGGCAAGAACGTGCACGGTGTCGGCGGTGACTCCCTGGTGGACTTGAACCGCGCGGGGGTCCCTCTCGTCGAAATCGTAGGCGCCCCCGATCTCCGCTCGAGCGCCGAGGCTGCGGCTTACCTCCGGGCGCTCAGGGACGTGCTCGTGTTCGTGGGGGTGAACGACGGCAACCTCGAAGAGGGCAGCTTCCGCTGCGACGCGAACGTCTCGATCCGTCCAAAAGGCTCCGAGAAGCTCGGAACCCGATGCGAGCTCAAGAACCTGAACTCGTTTCGCTTCGTGCAGCGGGCGATCGACGCGGAGATCGCCCGGCAGAGCGCGATTTTGGACGCCGGCGGGCGCGTCGAGCAAGAGACGCGCAGCTTCGACCCGGACACGGGGCAGACGCACACACTGCGCTCCAAGGAAGAAGCGCACGACTATCGCTATTTCCCGGAGCCGGATCTCCCGCCGCTTCGAGTGGACGCCGCGTTCGTCGAGCGGACGCGGGAGTCGCTAGCGGAGCTTCCGAGCGCGATCCGCGCTCGCTGGATCCAGGCCGGCGTGCCGCCGGCGCTGGCGCAGACGCTCACGCAGCACCCCGGCTACGTGCGGTTCTTCGAAGCGCTTTGTGAGCAGTACCCGAATCGGGTCAAGGCCGCGAACTGGATGGCCAACGAGGTGCTGCGCGGGGCCGAGGTCCACGGCCTCGAGGCGACGTTCACGGTGACTCCCGCTCAAGTGGCCGAGCTCCTCGCGCTCGTCGAGCAGGGCGATATCTCCGGCAAGCAAGCGAAGGACGTGTACGCCGCCATCGAGCGCACACAGCGTTCGCCCCGGGAGGTCGTGGAGGAGCGCGGGATGCGCGTGGTCTCGGACGAGGGGGCCCTGCGCGCGGCGTGCGAGGCCGTCGTTGCCCGCTTCCCCGACCAGGCCGCGACCTTCCGCGCGGGGAAGAAGGGCGTGCTCGGCTTCTTCGTCGGCCAGGTGATGAAAGAGACCGGTGGTTCGGCCAACCCGAAGCTGGTGAGCGAGCTGCTCACGCAGATCATCGAGCAGGGATAAAAGTCACCGGCTTGGGCGTTGGGGAACGCCGCCAGCTTCATCGCGAGGTGCCGGACGCGCGAGCTTTTGTTTCCAGTGTTGCTGAAGTCAACGTGGGACGGGCTCGCGTGTTCAAAGAGGCGATCCGGACGCCTCGGTCAGTCGTGAATGAAGATTCATGATTGCGAACCCAGAGTTCATGAAGTAGAAGCCGCCTTCGGTGTGCTCTCGATCGACCCGTGAATCGACCGGACCGCGAGGCGCCATTCGGCGCTTCGCCGAGACGGCCTACCGCGACGCCATCCTCGACGCCGCGGAACGGCTGTTTCTGCGCGTCGGATTCCACGAAGCGAAGATGGCCGATGTCGCCGAGGAAGCGGGGATTGCCGTGGGCACCGTCTACAAGCACTTCGCGAGCAAGGACGAGGTCTTCGCCTCGTTGCTCGATCGCAGTCGACGCGCGGCGCTCGACGTCGTCGAGCGAGCCCTCGCGGCCCCCGATCCGCTCGAGCGCATCCGCGGGTTCGTGGACGGCATGTTCGAGCTCACGGAGCGCCACGGTCCGATAATCGCGCTCTGCGTGGAGCTCGGGGCCTCCGTCGAGGGAGGGCTCCGCCTTCGCTGCAACGACCGCGACGAGCACTTCGACCGCGCTCTCGCTCGCTTGGAAACCGCGTTTCGCGACGCCGCCGACTCGGGACGAATTCGAGACGATATCGACCCGGGGACGCTTGCGGCCGCGTTGGCTGGCGCCATGAAGGGAACGCTCCTCGAATGGGTGCGCCACAGCCAAAGCTATTCCCTCGTCTCTCGTGCACGGCCGCTGTTCGATCTCTTCATGCAAGGAGCTCGCGCTCGATGAATCTGCGAACCTGCTTTGGTGTGCTGCTCATGGGGGCTTTCGTTTTGCCGGCCTGCCGCGAATCGGAAGCGAAAATCGGCCTTCCCCCGCCCACCGGGAGCGGCGTGCCGGCACCGGCGGTCCCCGCGGTGACGGCACTGATGCAAGACCCCGTCCCCGGGGCGAGCGCAACCGGTCCCGCCGCGCTCGCGGGAACGGGCACGCTGTACCCGGAGGCTCAGGCGGAGCTCGGGCCGAACGCGTCGGGCGTTCTGCGCCAGGTCCTGGTCGAGCAGGGAGACCGGGTGAAGAAGGGCCAGGTGTTGTTCCGGCTCGACTCCGTTCACGCGGAGCTTGCCGTGCAACAAGCCAAGGCGTCGCTCGAGTCCGCGCGGGTGAACCTGAGGACCCTCGAGCTCGAGTACCGGCGGAGCAAGGAGCTCCACGAGAAGGGTTCCCTGCCTGCGGCCGTGTTCGAGCAGGTCGAGGCCCGCTACGACGTCGCGAAGACGTCCTTGCTACAGGCGGAGACGGCGCTCCAGGTCGCGCAGAAGGCGCTCGCCGACACGATCGTCCGCTCGCCCATCGATGGCGTGGTCACCGAGAAGCGCAAGAACGTCGGTGAGGCGGTCACGATGATGCCGCCGACGACCGTCGTGGTCGTGCAGGACACGAAGCGGCTCGAGCTCCGCGTGCGCTTGCCCGAGAGCGTGCTCGGGACCCTCGCTCCCGGCGGCACGCTGCGCGCCGTGTTCCCGGCGATCGGCGTCGAGCGCGTCGTGCCCATTTTGCGCATCAATCCGGCGATCGACGTGATGACGAGGACGGTCGAGATCGTCTGCACCGTCGAGAACGGCGATGAGAAGCTGCGGCCGGGCATGCTCGCCGAGGTGAAGCTCGACGCGGCGCCGCCCGCGGCCGCGAGCGCCTCGGGCGGCCAGAAAGGAAAGGCGTTGTGAGATTCGCGGACGTCTTCATCCGCCGGCCGGTCTTCGCCGTGATGCTCATCGCGGCGCTGGTCGTGTTCGGGGCGCTCGCGTATCCGCGGATCGGCGTCGACCTGTTCCCCAACGTCGAGTTTCCGGTCGTCACGGTGACCGTGGTGTATCCCGGGGCGGACCCCGCCACGATGGAGAGCAAAGTCGGCGATCCCATCGAGGAGGCGGTCAACACGCTCTCGGGCATCAAGGTGCTCCGGTCGGTCAACCTCGAGAGCGTCACCCAGGTTATCGTCCAGTTCGAGCTCGAGGTCGCGATCGACCAGGCGATGCAGGAAATACGGGACAAAATATCCCAAATACAGGCCGACCTGCCGGATGGGATCGATCCGCCGACGATCCAGAAGTTCGACGTCGGGGCGGCGCCCATCATGGCGATCGCGCTGAGCGGCGAGCTCGGGCCGCGCGAGCTCACCGAGCTCGCGGACAAAGTCGTGAAGGAGCGCATCCAGCGCGTCTCCGGTGTCGGCGAGGTCGAGCTCGTCGGCGGGCGGGAGCGACAGATCCAGGTCATCGTCGATCCCGCGCGGCTCGCGGGCGCCGGGCTCGCGGTGGATGACGTCGCGAACGCCATCCGCTCGCAGAACATGGATTTGCCCGGCGGCAGCTTCGAGCGGGGCGGCCGCGAGCTCACCGTGACGACCCGCGGGGAGCTCAAGACAGCCGAGGAAATCTCGCACGTCCTGATCCCGAGCCCTCGCGGCTCGTTCCTCCGCGTGGGCGACGTGGCGCGCGTCGTGGACGGTGTCGAGGATGCGTCGAGCGCGTCCTTCCTCGATGGAAAGTCCGCCGTCTCGCTGGTGGTGCGCAAGCAGTCCGGAACGAATACGGTCGAGGTCGCCAAGAACGTGAGGAAGGAGCTCGAGGCGCTCCGCCCCCGCATCGAGAAGGCGGGCGCGCGGTACACGGTGCCGACGGACAACTCCACCTACATCGAGCACTCGATCCACGACGTTCAGTTCGACCTCGTGTTCGGCGCGTTCCTCGCGGTGGCCATCATCCTGTTCTTCCTCCGCGATGGGCGCGCGACGCTGATCAGCGCCGTGGCCATCCCCACCAGCGTGATCGCGACGTTCGCGTTCATGCAGTGGCTCGGGTTCACGTTCAACAACATGACGATGCTCGCGCTCTCGTTGTCGATCGGCATCCTGATCGACGACGCGATCGTCGTCATCGAGAACATCCATCGGCACCTCGAGCTCGGCGCGCCGCCCCTCAAGGCCGCGGCAGAGGCGACCGCGGAGATCTTCCTCGCGGTGCTCGCGACCACATCCTGCATCGTGGCCGTGTTCGTGCCGGTGGCCTTCATGAAGGGCATCATCGGGCGCTTCTTCTTCCAGTTCGGGCTCACCGTGAGCTTCGCGGTGCTCGTCTCGATGCTCGTCTCGTTCACGCTGACTCCCATGCTCTCGTCGCGCTTCTTGGCGGCGACGCACGGTGCGAAGAGGAACTTCCTCTTCCGCGGCATCGAGCGCATGCTCGTCGGCACGGAGACCGCATACGGGCGCGTGATCGCCTGGGCGCTCCGGCACCGCGCGATCACGGTCGCGATCGCCGTCGCGGCCCTCGTGGGCTCGTTCGCGCTCGTCTCGCGCGTGAAGGCGGAGTTCCTCCCGCCCGAGGATCGAGCGCAGTTCGAGCTCATGGTCGAGCTGCCGAACGCGGCGTCCGTCGAGACCACGAGCAAGGTCGCGGAGGCGATCGCGGCGGACCTGCGCAACGCGCCCGGCGTGAAGAACACGTTCACGACCGTGGCGAGCGGCGCGCAGGCGCAGACGAACCTGGCATCGATTCAGGTCGTGATGACCCCCCGCAAGGAGCGCGGGTTCCACCAAGAAGACCTGATGGCGTGGGCGCGCCAGCGCTACGCCGGGCTCGAGCACGTGAAGATCGCCGCCCAGCCCGTGAATGCGGTCGGCGGCGGCTCGGGGTTCCGCCAGCAGCCGATCCAGTTCAACGTGCGCGGCAACGACCTCGACGAGCTGATTCAGGTGACCGAAGCCCTCAAGCAGGAGCTCGCGAAGGTACCGGGCCTCGTGGATCTCGACACGACGCACCGAGGTGGCAAGCCCGAGCTGTCGGTGCGCGTCGACCGGGAGCGGGCGGCCGCCCTCGGCGTGCCCGTCTCGTCGGTCGCGATGACGATCCGCGCGCTGGTCGGGGAAGACGCGGTGAGCGAGCTCAAGGACGGCGTGGACGTCTACGACATCGTGATGAAGCTCCCTCCCGAGCAGCAGCGGCGCATCGAGGAGCTACCGAACCTCAAGGTCCGGTCCCTGAACGGGAGCATGGTCGAGCTCGCCAACGTCGTGCGCGTCGAGAAGGGCGAAGGCCCGAGCCAGATCGAGCGCCAGGCACGCCAGCGTCAGATCACGGTGCTCGCCGGGACCCAAGGGCTCCCGCTCGGTGAAGCCACGAAGATCGTGGACGAGGCGGCGAAGCGGGTGGTCCCGAGCTCGCTCACGACGGACTACGCCGGGATGGCCGAGGTGATGGGCGAGTCCTTCGGCTATATGGGTATCGCGCTCATCCTGGCGGTGGTGCTCGTGTACATGATCCTCGCCGCGCAGTTCGACAGCTTCGTCCAGCCCGTCACCATCATGCTGTCGCTGCCGCTCTCGGTGATCGGCGCGTTCGGCGCCCTGTACTTGAGCGGGATGACGCTGAACATCTTCTCGATGATCGGCATCATCATGCTGATGGGGCTCGTCACGAAGAACGCGATCTTGCTCGTCGACTTCGCCAATCAGCTCCGGGCGCGCGGGGAGTCGGTGTTCGACGCGCTCGTCGCTGCCGGCAAGATCCGACTGCGTCCCATCCTGATGACCACGGCGGCGATGATCTTCGGCATGCTCCCCGTGGCGCTCGCGATCTCCGAAGGGGGCGAGGTCCGCGCGCCGATGGCGGTGTGCGTGATCGGCGGGCTCATCACGTCCACGTTGCTCACGCTCGTGATCGTCCCGGTGTTCTACACGTTCATGGAGGGGCTCACGCAGAGCCGCCTCGTGCGCTTCCTCGGTCGGGTGCTCACGGGCGGTCAGGCGGCGCACGTCACCCCGGCTACTGGAAACACGCGCTCATGAGACGATCTTCACTCGCTTTCGTCCTCGGCCTCCTCGCGTATCCGTTCGGGGCGGCGGCCCAGCCCGCGCCGGCTCCCGCCGCTCCCCAAGGACCGGCTCCCGCCGGCCAAGCGGGGCCGGCCCCGGTCGGTCCCCAAGGGTCCGCTCCGGCGCCTGCGACGGGCGTGGCGCCGGGCACCGCTCCGCAAGCGCAAGCGCGCCCCCTCGGCCCGAAGCCGCGCTCCGCGCCGGACGAGACGCGCACGGTGCTGGCCCCGGTCCCGGGAGGGCTCACGGCGGAGGTCGTCGCGGAGCGCAGCCTCGCGAGCAGCCATACCGTGCGCGCGCGCCTGGCCGAGCTCGACGCGGCGCGCGCCCGGCTCGACCAGACGACGGCGCAGTTCTTCCCGCGCCTCACGCTGCGCGCTTCGTACACGCGCCTCTCTCCGGTCTCCGCCGAGCTCGGCGGTGCGCTGGTCGGCGCCGGAAACCCGGGTCTGCTCTCGACGGGGCCATGCCCCGGCGGCGGAGGCGGGGACTGCGTGCTCGACGCGGCCGGGCAACCCGTGGGCGCTGCGGAGTTCGCGATCGAGAGCTTCGAGGACAACTACGCGCTCACCGCGCAGCTCAGCGTCCCGATTTCTGACTACATCTTGCGGCTCTCGAGCGCGGCGGCCGGCGCGGCCGCGAACCGGAAGGCAGCGGAGCTCCAGGTAGACGCCGAGCGCCTCAAGGTCCGCACGGACGCGCAGGCGCTGTTCTACGACTGGCTTCGGGCCCGAGCTCGCGTCGCGGTCGCCGAGAAATCGCTCGAGCGCACGCGGGCGCGGCTCGCCGAGTCGCGCCCCGCCTTCGAGCTCGGCACGATCACGCGCGCGGACCTGTTGCGGCTCGAGGCGCTCGAAGCGAGCACCGAGCAGGTCGTGCTCGAGGCGCGCTCGTACGCCGAGCTCTCGGAGCTCTCCCTCGCGCTCGCGATGGGGGATCCGGCTCCGCGCGGTTACTCGGTGGGGGAAGACATCGAAGCGGCCGCGCCGCCGGTGCAGGAGAGCCTCGAGCGCCTGACGGGAGAGGCGCTCAAGACGCGACTCGAGCTCGAAGCGCTCGAGCAGAGCGCACGTTCGATTCGGCTCGCTGGAAAGGCCGTGCGCACCGGTGCCCTGCCGCGCATCGACGCCGTGGCCGAGGTCACCTACGCAAACCCCAATCAGCGTTACTTCCCGCCACAAGAGAAGTGGCAGGCGACCTGGTCCGCCGGCGTTGCGGCGACGTGGACGATCGGCGACGTGGCGATCCAGGGCGCCGCGGCGCGGGAGCTCAGCGCGAACGCCGAGGCGCTCATCGCGCAACGCTCCGCGCTCGCCAACGCCATTCGTCAGGAGGTCGCGATGCACTACCTCGCCTACCAGCGCGCCGTCGGCGCGCTCGCGTCCGCGGAGCGCGGGCTGGCCGCGGCGGAAGAGGCCTATCGCGTGGCGAGTGATCTCTATCGCTATGGCAAGGCCACGACGACCCAGGTGATCGACGCGGAGGCCGATCTCCTCTCGGCTCGTCTCAGCGAGCTCGACGCTCGGATCGAGCGCCGGATCGCCGAGGTTCGGCTGCGTCACGCCGCCGGGCGTGATCGCGACGCTTTGCGCTGATACTGCGTCACTCCCGCCTTCGGCGCGGAGCGGGCTGGAGACACCCGGAACGGACCCCGTGGGCGAAAACGCCTTCGGGGTCCTGTCGTTCGGGCCGACCCCTTTGGGGTGCCTCCGGCGAGGCGGACCAAGCGTGCCGAGGCCGTGCGCTCGCGTCCGAGAGGGCAAGGGTGCTGGTCCGCTCTCCGAAGCGCATCCCGGTGCGGAGAGCGGCCGTCGCAGGCTCCACGTTCCGCTTCGGAATCGAGCTGGCCACCAGGGCTGCCGCGGCTGCGTTCCGGGAAGACAGGCGCGCGCCGGATTGCATGCCGCGTACCGTGTGCCTTGGCCCAGCTCGGTCGCGTGAGGGCGTGGGGTGGGCGCGGGACGCGGACGAGGGGGGCGGGCCGCGAGCCCCGTCGAAGAAATTGCCATGAACGCGCGACACGTTCCCTCGTGTTCACGCCAACAACAAATGACTATTGGAGCGCTGGCGCGAATTGGCGAAGAAGCGTGACGAGTCCCGCGTCGCGAGTGACTTTTGCGCGTCGTTGCTCCGTGGCGGCGCGCGCGTTCGTCGAACGCCGAAGAAGTGGCTATGCGCGCTTTTCGTAGGCGCGATGTTTCGCCGAATCGGACCGACGAAATCACTACGTCACGCGCCCATGGATTCGGTTGACAGCTTATCGCGGAGAGTGCTTGTTTCGAATGCCCTCGCTGCACCGTGCGCGAGGACTCGCCAACTCGATCCATGCACTGCATGCGAACCTCGTTCGCCGCTCTCGTGCTCGCGCTCGGCACTGCGCTGCCCGGGCTTGCTCGCGCGGAATCGTCTGCCGCCGCGGACGCACTCTGGGAGGAAGGCAGAGTGTTGCTCGGGCAGGGCCGCGTTGCGGAGGCGTGCTCGAAGCTCGATGAGAGCTATCGGATCGACCCGGGGACGGGCGCGCTGATCCTGCTCGCGCATTGCCACGAGCGCGAGGGCAAGCTCGCGAGCGCGTGGTCGGAGTACAACGAAGCGGCGGCGCGCGCTCGGCGCGAGCGCAGCCGCGAGCGCGAGCAGTACGCGGTCGAGGAATCCAGCAGGCTCGCCCGCCGACTGTCCCGCGTGGCGATCCACGTGCACCCGAGCACGCTGGCGCTCCCCGGGCTCACCATCCGGCGCGGAGGTTTGATCGTCGGCCGCGCCGCGCTCGGTGTGGCCATTCCTGTCGATGGGGGCCGCTACGAGATCCGCGCCGAAGCGCCCGGATACGAGGCGTGGGTGCGCGTGATCCAGGTCGAACCCGAGGGCGATCACGTCTCCGTTTCCGTGCCGGAGCTCGCTCGCTTGCCGGTTTCTCCAGCGGCTCCGCCTGCTCCGCTCGGCGCTTCGGAAGCACCGACGTGGTCGGTGCGGCGCGTGGGGGGTATCGTGAGCGCGGGTGTCGGCGTCCTCGCTCTCGGCACGGCTGGCTACCTGGCGCTGCGCGCGCTCGATGAGCAAGACCGGTCCGAGCACGAGTGCGGGGCGGCGGGCTGTACGAAGGCGGGGAACGAGCTCCGGGAGAAGGCCGGCTCCTTCGCCGACGCGAGCGCGGTGACGGCGGCTGCCGGAGCGGTGCTCCTCGGCGTCGGCGCGACGCTGTTCTTCCTCCCGTCCTCGGAGAGCGCGCGGCCGCAGACGGGCATCCGAGCGGTGCTCGTCCCCGGTGCCGGCAGGATCGCGGTGGAGGGGAGCTTCTGATGCGCTGGATTCGAAGGGCCACGCTCCTCCTCGGTTTGGGGGCGCTCTCTGCGAGCGCGTGTCGCGGGGTGCTCGGCATCGACGAGCCGTCGCCGACCGAGCTCGAGTGCCTTCGGGACGAGCACTGTCGTCCCGGCGAACGGTGCGAGGCCGGGACCTGCCGCTCGGCGGAAGGATTCGGCGGCAGCGCGGGAAAGCGCGGCAGCTCGCACGAGGCCGGGGCGGGCGGGGCGCCCCTTTTGGGCGGCGGGGACGGGGGGAGGAGAACGCGCGACCTTCCGGAGCCCGCCGTCGGCGGCGAGGGTCCGAGCTCGGGCAGCGCTGCCGGAGCGGGCGGCGAAGGCGACATCGGAATCTCGGGGAGTGAATGTGAGCCCGAGGAGACGACCTGTCTGGACGGCTGGGAGGTCCGCTGTGACCGCGGCAGGTGGGTGGAGGTCGAGTCCTGTTCGCACGGCTGCGAGGGGGACCAGTGCGCCGAGTGCGCGGTCGGCGAGACGCGGTGTGCGGACAACCGGTTCTTCACGTGCACGGACGAAGGCACGTGGGACGAGGGTGAGGCGTGCTCCGTCCTTTGTGTCGCCGCGCTCGGCTGTGCCGACGCGTGCGTCCCGAGCGAGCGCCAGTGCGAGGGGCGCTTCGCGCTCGAGTGCGATGAAGGTGGAGCATGGACACGGCAGGAGTGCCCATTCGTTTGCAGAAACGGCGACTGCGCGGGTGAGTGCAGGCCCGGCGAGCGAAGCTGCGAGGGCAATACGAGCGTCGTCTGCAAGCCAGACGGGCGCTACGACACCCAGCCCTGTGATCACGGTTGCGTGGACGGCGAGTGCCTCTGGTGCGAGAGCGGAGACGACCTCTGTCCCAGCGGTTGCACCTACCAGGAAGACACGGACTGCCGGTACGACCTGGGCGAGCCGTGCACGAGCAGCGACGAGTGCAGGCTCGGGAACTGTCGAGATGGGTTCTGCTGCGACCGAGCTTGCGACGGGGAGTGCGAAGCCTGCGATTTGCCGCGGCGGGAAGGGACGTGCTCGCCCTTCGATTTCGACGCGGACATCGCGAACTGTGGCGGCTGCGGGCACGAGTGCTCGAGCGAGAACATCGACGCCCGGTGTACCGACGGCGAGTGCGACGGGGAGTGCCGGGAGGGTTTCCGCGACTGCGACGGGGACAAGGCGACGAATGGATGCGAGATCGACATCCGTAGCGATCCCGCTCACTGCGGCGCGTGCGGGAGCCCTTGCGAGTACCCCGCCTGTCGGGACGGCGAATGCCCGATTGAGTGGGGCTTCCCCGGTGCCGGCACGGACGTGCTTCATTTCCAAGCCAATACGCTCGCCGGAACCCGCATCGACGTGACCCGGCGTGGGGAGCTCGTGGCTCTGGGAGCCGTCACCTCCACCCCCGGAGTGAAGCTGCGGCTCGGTCTCTATACGGCCAGCGACTCGTCCGGCAATCCGCCCCAAGACTTGATTGCGCAGACGGAGGAGCTCGTCGCCGCGAACGGAAAGACGTGGGGAGCGGTCCCGAGCCAGATGCTCGAGCCAGGAACGTACTGGGTCTTCTTCGTCGCCGCCGACCTCGTGGGTATCGAGCTCAGCGGCAGTGCGGACGAGCAATGGGCGACTGCCGAATGGGACTTCGAGGACGAGGAGCTCCCGCCCGTTCCCCTCGTTCGCAGGTACTCAACCCTGGCGCAGGGCCACGTTTACGCCGTGCTCGTGCATTGAGCGGTTCCGACATTCAGAAACGAAAAGGAGAGTTGGTAAATGGCCTGTCCGGATATTTTTCTCGGTATCGATCCCAGCGCCTCACCCCCACACACGTTCTGGGAGAACCTCGCGATAACTCCGGGGGAGGTCGTCACGAGCGGTAACCGCAATGTCCATATCATCGCGGCAAACAAGGGGAATGCCCCCGCAGAAGGCATGAAGGCCCGCGTGTACTGGTCGCCTCCCACGACCGGCTTCATCCGCGTGGAGGATCGGAAGTTCGGCGACTACACGGTGAACCTGGAGCCGGCGGCCATGGGTCCCGACGGGGAGATCGCGCCCGGTATCGATCCGGAGA
>Ga0079224_100002830_pt1 | contig 21449 bp, 23 predicted proteins | sample Stecom2015_FD_80414 | JGI IMG/M metagenome (GOLD analysis project Ga0079224, IMG submission 80414) | Agricultural soil microbial communities from Utah to study Nitrogen management - Steer compost 2015 | ecosystem: Environmental > Terrestrial > Soil > Agricultural land | place: USA: Utah...
ATATGCCGGCGATGGGAATGCCCGGGCCGCCGGCCCGCTTCACGCGGACCGGCTCGCTGCGGTAAAGCCTCGGGAAAAGCCGGGCGAGGCTTTCCACCTTCGGCAGGTCGTTGACCACGACGTACGGATGGCGCGGATTGTCGAGCAGGAAGTCCTGGTGGCCGCTCTCGGCGGGGAAGAAGCTCTCCGGCTCGATCCGGGTCGCGATGGGTCGCGCGAACACGCCCGCGGAGCCGAGCTGCGCGATGTAGGCGGTCGCCACCTCGCGCTGCGCGGCCGTCGTCGGGAAGATCGCCGACCGATACTGGGGGCCGATGTCGGGACCCTGCCGATCCACCTGCGTGGGGTCGTGCACCACCGAGAAGAAGATGCGCAGCAGCGTGCCGAAGCTCACGCGGGCGGGATCGAAGGTGATCTCCACCGATTCGGCGTGGCCGGTGAGGCCGCTGCCGACCTCCTCGTAGCGCGCGCTTTCGGCGGTGCCGCCGCTGTAGCCCGAGACGGCGGACACCACGCCTTCCACATGCTGGTACACCCCCTGGACGCCCCAGAAGCATCCGCCGGCGAGGATCGCGCGCCCCCGCCTCGAATCGCCCGCCGGTATGTCCCTCGCCGGCGGCGGAACGAGGAAGGGTGCAGCTCCTCCCGCCAGGGCGAGACCCCGCGGGCCGAGGGTGCCGGCCAGCGGAAGCGATGCCGCCAGCAGCATGCGCAGCAGGCCGCGCCGGCCAGGGGCGGGACGGCAGGTGTACGCGGGCGGGTTTCGCTGGCCGGATGCCATCCACGAACATTGGGGCAAGGCCCGGCGTCGCGCAAGGGGGGCGAGCGCCTGGCGCGCGCCCCGGGCGAGGGCGGGTGCGCCCACGCAGGGGCCGGGGTATCGTTGGGGCACGAGGCGTGTCGTTCCGACGCGCCGTGGACGGTCAGGAGGGCATCAGATGAGCGGACAGTTCGAGGGACGCGTCGCGATCGTCACCGGCGCGGGCTCGGGGATCGGCAAGGCAGTGGCGGTCGCGCTGGCCGCCGAGGGTGCGAAGGTGGTCGCGAGCGACCTGGAGGCCGGCAAGGCGGACGCCGTGGTCCGCGAGATCGAAGCGGCCGGTGGCACCGCCGCCGCGTTCGCCGGCGACGTCGGGAACCCGGAGGACGTCGAGGCAACGGTGGACCTGGCGGTGTCGCGCTTCGGCGCGCTGCACCTCGCCTTCAACAACGCGGGGATCGGGGGCCCGCTCGGGCCGCTCGCCGATATCGCGATCGAGGACTACCGGCGGCTGATGGACGTCAACCTGCACTCCGTCTTCTACAGCATGCGCTACCAGATCCCGGCGATGATCGCCTCGGGCGGCGGCGCGATCGTCAACAACTCGTCCATCCTGGGACTGGTCGGGGACGCCAACGCGGTCCCGTACGTCACCGCCAAGCATGGCGTAACGGGGATGACCAAGGCCGCCGCGCTGGGCTATGCGACCCAGGGCGTACGGATCAATTCCGTGCACCCGGGCTACATCGACACGCCGCTGCTCGAGAACCTGCCGCGCGAGGCCTACGAGGGGCTCGTGGACCTGCACCCGGTCGGCCGGCTCGGCCGCGTCGAGGAGGTGGCCTCGCTGGTACTCTACCTGCTCTCCGACAAGGCAAGCTTCGTCACCGGTTCGCAGTTCGTCGTCGACGGGGGCTACACCAGCCGTTGAGCGGGCGCGCGCAGCAGCGAGGCGTCGATCTCGTCGAGCGTCCTGCAACCACACAGGACCATCGCCATCTCGAGCTCGGTGCGCAGGATGTGCAGGACATGGACCACGCCCAGGGCGCCCGCGGCGGCAAGTCCGTGCATGTAGGGCCTGCCGACCAGGACGGCGCTCGCGCCGAGCGCGATCGCCTTCACGATATCGGTGCCACGGCGGACGCCGCCGTCGAGCAGCAGCGGGACGCGGCCGCCCACGGCCTGCGCGATCGCCGGCAGCGCCTCGATGCTCGCCGGTACGGTATCGAGCACCCGGCCGCCATGATTGGATACCACCAGGCCCGCCACGCCTTCGTCGAGCGCGCGCCTGGCATCGTCCGGCGCGAGGATGCCCTTGAGGAGGATGGGCAGCCGGGTGAGCGAACGCAACCAGGCGATGTCCTTCCACGTCGGCGCCCTCGCGACCAGTTCGCTGGCGAGCAGCGGGCTTTCGCCGGCGCGCGCGGCCTGCGGAGGCAATGCGCGCATCCCTTGCAGGTTGGCCGCCGTGACGCCCGGCGGCAGCGTGAAGCCGCTTCGCTGCTCCCGGTTGCGGACGCCGCTCACGGGCGCATCCACGGTGACCACCAGGGCGCGACAGCCGGCCGCCTCGGCCCGCCGCACCAGGTCGGCGGTGAAGTCCCTGTCGGGCTGGATGTAGAGCTGGAACCATAGGGGCGCGCCCGCCGCCCGGGCGATCGCCTCGAGGGGAATGCTCGCCTGGGTGCTGACGACCATGCCCGCCCCCATCGCCGAAGCGGCCTGCACGGTGGCGAGCTCGCCCTCGGGATGGGCGACCTGCTGGAACGCGACCGGGGCAAGGAAGACGGGATGCTCGTAGGACTGGCCGAACAGCTCCAGGCGCGTGTTCGCCCCCGCCATGTCCGCCAGCACGCGCGGCACCAGCTCCAGGCGGCCGAAGGCATTCCGGTTGGCGAACAGGGTCGTCTCGTCGGCGGCGCCGCCCTGCAGCCAGGCCCAGGCGGGCCCGGTCATGCGATCGCGCGCGAGGTCCTCGTAGTCGGCCACCGCCACTACGTAGGGCGGAATGTTCGCGAGGGGCGGCCTCAGGTCTGCGCCCATTGCCGCAGGAGGTTGTGGTAGACGCCCGTCAGCCGGTCCAGCGCGGGGTGGTCGGGCACATCCCGGGCGATCTCCTGGATGGCGCCGTCGAGCTCCCACATCAGCGCGCGCTGGCCATCGTCGCGCACGAGGCTCTGGATCCAGAAGAACGACGCGAGTCGCGTGCCCCGCGTCACGGGCGTCACGCGGTGCAGGCTGGATCCGGGATACAGAACCATGTCGCCGGCGGGGAGCCGGACGCTGTGCTCGCCGTAGGTGTCGGCCACGACGAGCTCGCCGCCATCGTACTCGTCGGGATCGCTCAGGAAGAGGGTGGCCGAAAGGTCGCTGCGGACGCGATGCGGCGTGCCGGGGACGCTGAAGACCGCCGAATCGACGTGCATGCCGTACTGCCCGCCCCCCCGGTAACGGTTGAAGCGCGGGGGCAGCACCTTGAGCGGCAGCGCGGCGGCGAGAAAGGCCTGGTGGCGGCCGAGGGCCTGCAGGACCAGGTCGCCGAGGCTCTGCGATGCCGGATGGTCCTCGGCGAGCTGCTCGTTGTCCTTCACCCCCCGAGCGAGGTGCCCGGCGCTGGCGCGCCCGTCGACCCAGTCCGCCGCCTCCAGCACCTGCCTGGCTTCCCGCACTTGCGCGCGCGTCAGCACGTTCCGGAGCCTGAACATCATGGGGCACTTCCTCCTCTGGGACCGGTAGCTCGGTGCCTTCGCGTCGTCCGGGCGGGGCACCGCAGCCCGCCGGACGCCAGTGTAGCGGGGCGCGGAACTCGGCATTGAGCGAAGATGACATTACGAATGAGACCGATTAGCATACACCGGCTTCAAGACATCCATGCGCGCATCGGCCGCGCGCAAGCCGGCCGGTGGAGACCCTTGTCATCCCTCGAGTACGAGCCCCGCCCATGACCCTCTCGCGATCGACCCGCCCCGACCAGCCCTTGCTCCCCCTGTCCGCCGCCGTGTGCGGTGCGCTGGTCTCCCTGTCCGCAGTACCCACCCATGCGCAGACGAGCGCGACCCTGCCCGCGGTCTCGGTGACCGCCACGCCCGAGATCCGGCGAGAACCCTCGTCGCCGAAGGCGACCGCGCCGCTGCTCGACACCCCGCAGACCATCTCGGTGATTCCGCGGGAGGTCTTCCAGGAGCAGGGGGCGAGGAACCTCACGGACATCCTGCGCAACACGCCGGGCATCAGCTTCAACGCGGGCGAGAACGGTTTCGGCAGCAACACGAACGACTTCAGCCTTCGGGGCTTCAGCACCAGCGGCAACATCTTCGTGGACGGGGTGCGCGATTCGGGCAACTTCGCGCGCGACGCCTTCAACCTCGAGCAGGTGGAGGTCGTCAAGGGTCCCGCGGCCGACAACGGGCGCGGCGGCGCGGGTGGGTACGTGAACCTCCAGACCAAGACGCCGAAACCCGGCGAGTTCGCACTGGGGAGCATCGGGCTGGGCATGGACGAGTACGGCTCCGACCTCAGCCTTCGCAGCACGCTCGACATCAACCGGCGATTCTCCGAGAACGGGGCGGTGCGCCTGAACTTCCTCGCGGAAGGGGGCGGCGTCGCCGGCCGGGAACATGCCCGCCGGGACAGCCTCGGCTTCGCGCCCTCGGTCACCTTCGGCCTGAGCTCGCCCACCTCGGTCACCCTGTCCTGGCAGCACCTCGAGCAGAACGACCGGCCGGACTGGGGCGTCCCGGCGGCCATGATCGAGGGCACGATCGACCACGACCCGAGCGTGTCCGGCTTCCGGCGCGATGCCTACTACGGATTGCTCGGCGACTACGACGATGTCGAGTCCGACGCGGTCATGGCGCGCATCGAGCATCGCTTCGCCTCGGGCCTGCGCTTCATGAACCAGACGCGCTGGTCGAGCACCGAGCGCGAGGCCTTCTTCACGGTTCCTTTCGACTACGACCCCGCCACGCGGATGGTGGACACCCGCACGCTCGGGTTCACGCGCAAGAACACCACGCTCAGCAACATCACCCACTTCGACAGGCGATTCAGCGCCGGCGGCTTCGGGCACCACGTCGCGGCCGGTCTCGAGCTCACGCGGGAGGAGTCCGACAGTGGACGCCATCCTGTCGAGGACCCCGGCTCCACCAGCGTGATCGCCCCGGACCCGGGCCGGGCGCCGGGAGGCGCCATCCCGGCGACGCAGTTCGGCGAAGTGAAGATCGACACGGCGGCCGTCTATGCCTACGACACGATGGAGATCAACCCCCGGTGGCAGGTCACCGGCGGCCTTCGCATCGAGCGATACGAAGTGAAGCTGGCGAGCAGGGATGCCGCGGGCGAGTCGCAGGGACCCATGGACGGCTACGAGCGCAGCGAGACCACCGTCGGCGGCAAGATCGGCCTGGTGTACAAGCCGGCGGCCAACGGCAGCGTCTATGTCTCGTACGGCGTGTCGGGCGTGCCCCCGGGATCCTGGCTGTCCAACCCGGACAGCGGCCGCGAGGGCAACAACGCGTTCCCTGGCTGGGACGGCCAGAACTACGAGGGGGCCAGGGAACAACGCCTGACCAACCTCGAGGTCGGCACCAAGTGGGAACTCTTCGACGACCGGCTGAGCACCACCGCGGCCATCTTCCGCACCGAGCGCAAGAACGTCGCCATGCGTTCCGCCGGAGGCGGGGTGCCGAGCGGCTACGGCGAGCAGATCGTGCAGGGGATCGAGCTGGGGGTCGCCGGCGCGGTGACGCCGGCCTGGTCGGTGTTCGGCGGCCTGCTCCTGATGGACAGCGAGCGGCGCCATGGCCCGGAGGTGGACGCCGCCCTGTCGAGCGACTACCAGGGAGGGGTCACCACCACGAACGGCGACGAACTCGCCTTCACGCCCAAGGCCACGCTCAACCTCTGGACGACGTACCGCCTGGACAACGGGCTGACCCTCGGCGGCGGCGTGCAGTATGTCGGCAGCTCGTGGGTGGGGCGTCCCGACACGGCGGACCGGGTGATTCCCAATGGCCAGTCGGGCAAGGTGCCGAGCTACACGGTCTTCAACCTGATGGCGGCCTACGACCTCACCCGCAACGTGCGACTGCGCCTGAACATCGACAACGTGACCGACGAGGTCTACGTCACGTCGATGAACTGGCCGGCGCGACGGGCTTTCCTCGGCGCGCCGCGCACCGTGCTGCTGAGCGCCGACATCCGCTTCTGAGGCTGGCCCGGCGTCCCGGTGGCGGGCCTCAGGACGTTGCCGGGTTCGCCGGTCGCTGCGGAGGCTCGGCGAGCCGGGCCGTCGAGACCACGCCCACGACCGATCCGTCGTCCGCCGTCACGAGGCCGAATGTGATGTCGACGTAGAGCCTGCGGCCGTCCTTGTGCAGGGCGCGCGTGAGCCGCACCTCGCCCGCGTGGGCCACCCGGCCCGCCTTGACCGCGCGTTCGAACCCCGTCCAGTGGGCGCGCCTGAAGCGCTCGGGAATCATGATGTCGAGGTTCTGGCCGAGCGTCTCGGCCGCGGTGAAGCCGAAGAGCCTCTCCGCCGCGGCGTTCCAGAAGCGGATGATCCCGGCGGTATCGGAGTAGACGACGGCGTCGGGCAGCTGCGCGAGGATCGCCTCGGCGGGAACCCCGGGGCCGGATGGGGCGGCGGCGCTCATGGGGCTAGCCCTGTCCGGCCAGCTCGCGGCGCGCCGCCATCGGCCGGGTCGTGCGCGCGGCCGGTGGCTCGCCCTTGGCGACCACGCCGCGCGTCATGCCGAACTCCGCCGGCACGAGGTCGGCGAGCGTGTACTGGTCGAGGCTGTCGAAGTAGGCCTGCAGCGCCCCGGCGAAGATCGACTTGAGCCGGCATGCGGCGCCGAGCGTGCAGCTGGTGAGGCCTTCCCCGAAACACTCCACCAGCCGGAAATCCGACTCGCTGCCCCTGACGATGTCCCCGATGCGGATCTCGCGAGGATCGCCGGCAAGGCGCAGGCCGCCGCCGCGCCCTCGGGTCGTGGTCACCAGGCCGCGCCTGGCGAGATCGTTGACGATCTTCATCAGGTGGTTCTTCGAAAGCGCCAGGTCGTCCGCGAGGTCGGCGATCGTGATCCGGCGATCCGGGTACGTCGCACAGTACATCAGGACGCGGAGCGAGTAGTCGGTGTAGTCGGCAAGTCGCATGAGGGCTCGGCCTCGTCGTGGTTATTCCCCTCCGGAACGGAAAAGGATATAACATGCATTGTAGAGGAATCTTTCGGTTCCGTCAGATCGTTCGCCAGTCTTCTCTCCTGCCAACATCCTCTGGAGATCCGTTCCATGACGTTCGTGGTCAGCGACGCCTGCATCCGGTGCAAACATACCGACTGCGTCGATGTCTGTCCGGTCGATGCCTTCCGCGAAGGCCCCAACATGCTGGTGATCGATCCCGACGAGTGCATCGACTGCGCGGTCTGCGTCCCCGAGTGTCCCGTGGAGGCGATCTACGCCGAGGAGGATGTTCCGGCCGGGGAGGAACCGTTCATAGAGCTCAATGCCGAGCTGGCCAAGGTCTGGCCGCCCATCACTCGCTCACACGAGCCGCTGCCGGATGCCGATGAATGGGGCAAAGTCGTCGGTAAGCTCGATCAGTTGATTCGCTGACCAGGTCTCTCCACTCCTTGATCTTCCGGGCCGCCAAGGCCCGGTCTCTGGCTCAGGTCACTGGCGGGCAGGTCACGAATGCCCGCAGCGTCCCTTCCAGCGACTCGATCGCGCGCCTCGCCTGTTCGCTCGGCGGGGCGGCCAGGTCCACGACCGCGAGGCCCACGCCGTGCCCGGTCTGCAGGTGCATCTGCGAGACGTTGATGTTCTCGTCGGCCAGCACCTGGTTCAGGCGCGAGATCATCCCGGGCCGGTCGCGGTGGATATGTACCAGGCGGCAGGCGGCGCTGGGCGGGCCCACCGAGATGTCCGGCAGGCTCACGCTGCCGCGCACCGCACCGGTGGCGAGGTAGTCCCGCACCTTCTCGGAGACCTCGATCCCGAGGTTCGCCTGCGCCTCGATGGTGGAGCCGCCGACGTGCGGGGTGAGGATCACGTTGTCGCGCGACTGCAGGGGTGATTCGAACGGATCGTTCGGCGACTTCGGCTCGACCGGGAACACGTCGATCGCCGCCCCTCGCAGGTGCCCCGAGTCGAGCGCCTCGCACAGCGCATCGATGTCGATCACGCGCCCGCGGGCGAGGTTGATGAGGACGGCGCCGTCCTTCATGAGGGCCAGGCGGCGTGCGCCGATCAGCTGTTCGGTGTCGGGGCTTTGCGGAACGTGGATCGTGACGATGTCCGACTCGGCGAGCAGCTCGTCGAGCGAGCGCGTCGGCCGGGCGTTGCCCAGCGGCAGGCGCGCGACGATGTCGTGGAAGAGCACGCGCATCCCGATGGCCTCGGCCAGCAGGCCGACCTGCGTACCGATCTTCCCGTACCCGACGATGCCGAGGGTCTTGCCGCGCACCTCGTTGGAGCGGTGCGAGTCCTTCAGCCAGCCGCCGCGCCGCGCCGCCTGGTGGCGCTCGGGCACCCGCCGCATGAGCGCGATGGCATGGGAGATGACGAGCTCGGCGACGGAGCGTGTGTTCGAGAAGGGGCCGTTGAACACCGCGACACCGTGGTCGCGGGCGGCATCGAGGTCGATGTTGTTCGTGCCGGTACAGTACGCGCCGATCGCCTTGAGGCGTGGTGCCCGCTCCAGCAGGTCACGGTCGATGATGGTTCGCGACCGGATCCCGAGGATCTCCACCTCGGGCAGCAGCGGGGCGAGTCGTTCCAGGTCGCCGGCCTGGTTCATCCGCTCGATCCGCATCTCGGGAAGCGTCTCGAGGATCGGGTCGGCGCTGGCGTGGATCTGTTCGAGAAGGACTGTCAGCATGGGAGGAAGCCGGTCGTTGTCATGGGGGCCCCCAGGCGGCGACGGGCGGCGGGACGTCGGCCGGTCGCAGGCCGGTCGCCAGCCTCAGAGGCCGAGGGCAAGGGCAGCCGCCTCGGTCATCATCGATCGATCCCAGGGTGGGTCGAACACCAGTTCGACTTCGACGCGTTCGACATGGGGCAGGGCGCCGAGCTTCTCGCTCACCTCCTTGCCGAGGACCGGGCCCATGCCGCAGCCGGGCGCGGTGAGGGTCATGCGGACCTTGATCAGCAGGCCGCCCTTGTCGTCGTACGGCTCGATGTCGAGCGAATAGACCAGCCCGAGGTCGACGATGTTGACCGGGATTTCCGGGTCGTAGCAGGTCTTCATCGCCTTCCAGGCGAGTTCCTCGACGTCCTCGGGACCTGCGGAGTCGGGAATCTCGATCGTCTCCGGGACCGGCTGGCCGATCGCGTCGGCATCCTCGCCGCGCAGCCTGACCAGCTGGCCATCGACCCACAGCGTGAATGCCGAGCCGAGGGCCTGGGTGATCATGACCGACTGACCCTCCGGCAGCTCCATCGGGTGACCGTCCGGAATGCGCTCGACCCATACGGGCCGCTCGAGTATGACGTGCTCGGAGCCGCGCCTCATGCCGAATTCCCTCCGTTGTCGTCGCCGGCGGCGCCGTTGATGGCGTGGCCCAGGGCATGCCAGCCCAGCAGGACGCACTTGATGCGGCTGGGATAGCGGCGCACGCCGGAGAAGCTCGCGAGCTTGCCGAGGTCGGCTTCGCCCGCCTCGAGCTTGCCGGTCATGACGTCGCGGAACCGTTCCTGGAGTGCCAGCGCCGACGCGACGTCGCCCTTCTTCACGGCCTGGGTCATCATCGAGGTGGAAGCGATGCAGATCGCGCAGCCGCGCCCGGTGAAGCGAATGTCCTCGATGCGGTCACCGTCGATCCGCAGCTGGACCTTGACGTCGTCGCCGCACTGGGGATTGGTGCCGCGAGCCTCGTGGGTGGGCGACTCCATGGTGCCGAAGTTGCGCGGCGAGCGCTTGTGCTCGAGCACCAGCTCCTGGTACAGGTCGGAAAGGGCGTCGCCTTCGCTCATGCCAGAACCTTCAGTGCGGCGGCGACCGCCTCGACCAGGCGGTCCGCCTCCTCTTCGGTGTTGTAGGCGGCGAACGAGGCCCGGGTCGTCGGCTCGCCGCCAAGCCGCTCGATCAGGGGCATGGCGCAGTGATGGCCGGTCCGGACCGCGATCCCGCGCTCGTCGAGCAGCGTGCCGATGTCGTGCGGATGCACGCCGCGCGCCAGGAAGGCGACGATCGCCGAATCCGTCGAGTCCGGGTTGAGCACCCGGACGCCGTCGATCCTCGCCAGGCCGGAGGCGGCGCGCGCCCGCAGGCGGCGGACGTGCGCATCGATGCGCGGCCGGCCGATGCCCTCGATGAAGCGCGCGGCCTCGGCCATGCCCACGGCCCCTTCGACGTTCTGCGTGCCGCCCTCCAGCCGCGACGGCAGGGGGGCGTACGCGGCGTCCTCGAGGGTGACCCAGTCCACCATGTCGCCGCCGAGCCGCAGCGGGCTGAGGCGCTCGAGCGCCGCCAGCCGGCCGGCCAGGGCGCCGATGCCCATCGGGCCGTACATCTTGTGGGACGAGAACGCCATGAAGTCGCAGTCGAGCGAGGCGAGGTCCATGGTCTCGTGCGATACCGCCTGGGCCGCGTCGAGCACCGTGAGCGCACCTGCCTCGGATGCCATCCGCAGCATGGTCTCGTAGGGCGGGCGGTAGCCGGTGGCGTTGGCGCATGCGGTCATCGCGAACACCCGGGTGCGCGGGCCGAGGAGGGCGGCCAGTTCATCCAGGTGGACGCGCCCCTCGGCGTCGGCCGCCAGCACGCGCAGGGTCGCGCCGCTGCGACGTGCCGCCCGTTGCCACGGAATGAGGTTGGCGTGATGCTCGAGCCCCGTGACGACGATCTCGTCGCCCGGACCCAGGCTCGCCGGCACGCCGTCGCCGGCCGAGAGGCCGTGGGCGACGGTGTTGAGCGCTTCCGTGGTGCCCGAGGTGAATACCAGGCCGTGCTCCTCGCCGAGGCCGATGAAGCGGGCGAGCGCCCCGCGGGCCCTCTCGAATGCCTCGGTCGATTCCTGGCTGAGCGTGTGGACGCCGCGATGGATGTTGGCGCGGATCGTGGACTGGTATTCGCGCACGGCGTCCATGACGGCGGTCGGCACCTGGGTGGTGGCCGCATTGTCGAGATAGGCGAGCGGCCGGCCGCGGACCTTCTGGCCGAGGATCGGGAACTGGGCCCGGATCGGCTCGACCGGATACGGTGCCGCCTCGGCGCCGTGCCGTTCGGGAAGGATGCTGGCCTGGTTCATTCGCGCTCCGGCTTGCGTCCGATGTGGGTCGCGACCGCGTCCAGGACGGCGGCGGCGAGACCCGTCCGCCGCAGCAGCGCGGGATCGTCGATGCACGAGGCGACCAGGGCGCTCGCCATGCCGTCGACGATCAGGGCGCGCGCTTCGTCGGGGTCGATCCCGCGCTGGCTCGCGTAGAAGAGGGCATCCTCGGAGAGCGCGCCCCAGGTGGCGCCGTGACGCGCCTCGACCTGGTCGTGCAGGATCTCCAGGTGCGGCCGCAGGACGATCCTCGGGTGACCCGATGTCGGCACGCCGTGCAGGCTCTGGTCCACGCTCGCGCCGGACACGTCCCGCGGCAGCATGGTGCGCGCGTTCACGACCACGCGCGCCTTGTCGGCGGCCAGGACGAGCACCTCGACCCGGCTGCGGGTGGCCGGCGCGGAATGCCGTACCTCGACCTGCTGCTCGAGCTGGTCGGCCGCGGCGACCAGGACCGACACGCAGTCGGCGTGCGCATCCTTGCCGAGCAGGTCGATCTCGCAGCGCTCGAGATGGTAGTCGCCGAAGGAGGCGATGGTCGCCTGTTCGTAGCGACCCCCGGCCTCGACCTGCGCCACGCAGCGGTTGGCGATCGCATTGCCCGGCGGCTCGCGCCGGATCCGCACATGGCGCAGGCGCCCGCCCGCGCCGACGCGCACGACGCTGAGCGCATTGCGGGTCGTCGCGGGCGCGACCTCGCCGATCGCCGGGCCGTCGGCGTCCTCCACCAGTGTGAAGTCGGCGCCGGGCTCGACCTCGACGAAGAGCAGCGGCGCATCGCGCATGCCGTCGGAGCGCCGGCGCAGCCGGATCACGGCGCCCTCGTGCCCGGGCCCGACGCGCAGCGTCGCCACGCCCCTGCAGCTGGCGGCGTGGGCGTCCGCGAGCGGGCCGTATTCGTCCACGAGGTTCGACGGCACCGCGTCGAGGGCGGCGGCGATGCGCTCCTCGCCCGTTTCGACCGACAGCTGGATGTCCGACGCGGCGCGGGCGCGCCCCTCGTGATCGACGAGCTCGATGACCCAGGCACCGCGCTCGTCGCTCGACGAACCCGGGCTGGCCAGCCAGGTGTCCGCCTGCGGCGGGCGCAGGTGCCGGAAGAGCTCCGTCCGCTCGGGAATCCAGCGCCCGCGCACGCGCTCCAGCGTGGGCCGGCGGTCTGCCGCTCCTGCTTGCATGCTCAGCTCCCGACCGATTCGCGCGCCCGCGAGAAATTCATGCGGGCGATGTCGCGAGCGAGCTCGAGCGAGCCCGTCCGGGCGATCCTGCCGCCGTCGAGCTCCGCGACGCGGTCGGGCTTGACCGCCTCGGCCATCGCGAGCGAATGCGAGATGAGCAGGAAGGCGGTGCCCTTGGCGCGCAGCCGCTCGACCGTCTCGACGATCGCGCGCAGGCCGTCCACGTCCATGCCGGAGTCGACCTCGTCGAGGATCGCCAGCTTCGGCTCGAGCATCACGAGCTGCAGCAGCTCGTTGCGCTTGCGCTCCCCGCCGGAGAAGCCCTCGTTGACGGGGCGATTGAGGAATGCGGCCGGCAGGTCGATCTCGGCCGCGGCCGCCTTGGCCCGCTCGAGGAAGTCGAACGCGTCGACGGGTTCCTTGCCCTGGGCCTCGAGCACCGAGTTGAGCGAGGTGCGCATGAAAAGGTTGTTGCGCACGCCGGGGAGGTCGGGCGGCGACTGGAAGGACAGGAAGAGGCCCGCGCGCGCCCGTTCCTCGGGCGCCATCGCGAGCAGGTCGGCGCCGTCGAGGCGCGCGGAACCCCCCGTGACTTCGTAGCGGGGATGGCCGGCGAGCGCGAATCCGAGCGTGCTCTTTCCGCTGCCGTTGGCGCCCATGATGGCGACCACCTCGCCCGGGGCAATGTCGAGGGATACGGACTCGAGCACCTGCCGCTCGCCCGCCCGTACCGCGAGCTCGTGGATCTCCAGCAGCTTGCTGCCTTGCTTCGCCATTCTTCGATGTCCTGTAATGCCTGTCTTGTGGTGTGGTCAGCCGACCGAGCCTTCGAGCGAGACCGAGAGCAGGGCGCGCGCCTCGAGCGCGAACTCCATCGGCAGCTCCTCGAGGACCGCCTGGCAGAAGCCGCCGACGATGAGCCCGGTGGCCTCCTCGGGATCGATGCCGCGCTGCTGGCAGTAGAAGAGCCGGTCCTCGGAAATGCGCGTGGTCGTCGCCTCGTGCTCGATTGTCGCGTCGTTGCGCGCGGCCTCGATGTAGGGATAGGTCGCCGCGCCGCAGTCGTCGCCGATGAGCAGCGAATCGCACTGGGTGTTGTTGCGCGCGCCCTCGGCCGTGGGCGCGATCCGCACCAGGCCACGGTAGTTCTGCTGCGAATGGCCGGCACTGATGCCTTTCGAAACGATCCGGCTCGTCGTGCGCTTGCCGATGTGGATCATCTTCGTGCCGGTGTCGGCCTGCTGCCGATGATGCGTGACGGCGATCGAGTGGAACTCGCCGCTGGAGTCGTCGCCGCGCAGGATGACGCTCGGATACTTCCAGGTGATCGCCGAGCCGGTTTCCACCTGCGTCCAGGCGATGCGCGAGCGCTTGCCCGCGCACAGGCCGCGCTTGGTGACGAAGTTGTAGATGCCGCCCCGTCCCTCCTCGTCGCCGGGATACCAGTTCTGGACCGTCGAGTACTTGATGAACGCGTCGTCGTGGGCGATGAGCTCGACCACCGCGGCATGCAGCTGGTTCTCGTCGCGCTGGGGCGCGGTGCAGCCTTCGAGATAGCTGACTTCGCTGCCCGGCTCCGCGATGATGAGCGTGCGCTCGAACTGGCCCGTATTGCGGGCATTGATGCGGAAGTACGACGACAGCTCCATCGGGCAGCGCACGCCCTCCGGAACGTACACGAAGGATCCGTCCGAGAAGACGGCGGAGTTCAACGCCGCATAGAAGTTGTCGCCGATCGGCACGACGCTGCCGAGGTAGCGCTCGACGAGCTCCGGATGGTGCTCCACCGCATGCGAGAAGGAACAGAAGATCACGCCGACCGCGGCGAGCTGCTCCCGGAAGGTGGTGCCCACCGAGACGGAGTCGAACACCGCGTCGACCGCGACGCCGGCAAGCCGGGCCCGCTCGTGCAACGGGATGTTCAGCTTCTCGTAGGTCTCGAGCAGCTTCGGATCGACCTCGGAGAGATCCTTCGGGCCGTCCGCCAGCGACTTGGGCGCCGAGTAGTACGACAGCGCCTGGAAGTCGATCGGCTCGATCCGCAGCTTGGCCCATTCGGGATGCGGCATCGACATCCAGGTCTCCAGCGCCTCGAGGCGGCGCTTGAGGAGGAACTCCGGTTCGCGCTTGCGGCGGGAGATCTCGCGAATGGTGTTCTCGTCCAGCCCCGGCGGCAACGTGTCCGACTCGATGTCGGTCTCGAATCCGTGCGGGTACGGCCGTGAGAGGGTTCGGGCGATCGTGGCGTCGTCGTGGGCTGCCGACATGTCAGGTCCTGGTGAAGTCGATCACTATCTCGCCCGGCTCGCGCCTGAGGTAGGTGATCTCGAGCGCGTCGCCGTAGCGGGCGGCGAGCTGCGCGAGCAGGGGGAGCGGATCATGGTCGTTGACGAAACGCATGGTTTCGCTCGGGCCGAGGCTGTCCATGGCACCGAAGATGGCGGCATGGCGAAATCGTTTCGACACGCCGCGGGCGTCGAAAACGTAGGCTGTCTGGTCCAGCTTCTCGGGGGATGTCATGAGCGTTCTCGCCTGTATCGATGCGGGATGGTCCCGGTGCCGGCATGGGCCGGCCTCCCGGGCGGACAAAGATGCACATCAGATGCATCTAATGTTAGCGCGATGACACCCCGAAAGCAATGAATAGCGTACATCTTTGGGGCCTGGGCCCCGGCTCCATCCCTGCAGGCGATGCGGAAACTTCCGAGAACAGGCTCGCTGCCTCGTCCTCGACGGGGCGTTGCGGGGGGCGTGGTGCCGTGCCCGGCTGGAATACGGGCCCGACGCGCCGAGCGCATGCCTGCGACGCGATGTTACCCGTCCACCGGATTCCGCACCCGAATGCCCGCATTTCCCGCCGGTCATCCGGGCCCTGGCGGGGCGCGGCCCCGGGGCGGCCACGCCATCCGGGCGGGGACCGGGACCGGCCCGGGGCGCGTGCGCCCGCCCGGCCCGGGTCCGGCCGGCCGGCGAGGGCGATCCCTGGAGCCAGCGGAACAGGGATGCAAAGAAAAAGGGCGGCGGACCGGGGTCCGCCGCCCTGCAGCCGGAGCAGCCGCGGCTTCAGTCCGTGGGCTGGATCCGGGCCGCCTGCTTGCCCTTCGGGCCCTGGACGACCTCGAACTGGACTTTCTGCCCTTCTTTCAAGGACTTGAAGCCGTTCATCTCGATGGCCGAGAAATGGGCGAAAAGATCCTCGCCCCCCTCGTCCGGCGTGATGAAGCCGAAGCCTTTAGCATCGTTGAACCACTTGACGGTACCGGTTGCCATAATCGAGCCATCCGCTTGTGAAAATTGTTATGTGCCGGGCCAGACAAACGGTGCCGCTTTGAATCTGATCGGACTTCATCAAGACATCCCCCCGTCCTGACCACCCTCCGCATCCGGCTCTTGAAACCAGCCGGATCGGCGCCACTTCTGGAAAGACGCGATGCAGCCGGCGTGGCTTTCCGTAAGGGGCCGTTTCAGGGTGTAAACCCTGAAAAGCAAGGGGATTCTTTGTGAAGTCCCGCTAATAGTCAAGCGGGATTGCCCTTACCGCCGCGCCGGCGTGACAGGGGTCACGACAGGCCGGTGGAAGTATGGGCAACGTTATTGCACGGCTCGCTACTGTCTATAGAATGGAACCATGGCGACGAGGCACGATCCCACACCGGTCCTGGAGCGGCAGGAGTCGCGCGTCAAGCCGCCGCCGATGTACCAGGTCGTGTTGCTGAACGACGACTTCACGCCCATGGAGTTCGTCGTCGAGGTGTTGCAGAAGTTCTTCGGGATGGACCGGGAGCGGGCAACACAGGTGATGTTGAAGGTTCACCGCGAAGGACGCGGCGTCTGTGGCATTTATCCGCACGATGTAGCGGCGACGAAGGTTGAACAGGTGAGTAGTTTTTCACGCGAGCACCAGCACCCGCTGCAATGCGTGATGGAGGAAGCATGATCGCGCAAGAGCTTGAAGTCAGCCTGCATATGGCGTTTGTCGAGGCCAGGCAGCAGCGCCACGAGTTCATCACCGTGGAGCACCTGCTGCTCGCGCTGCTCGACAATCCCTCGGCGGCTGAGGTGTTGCGCGCATGCGCCGCCAACATCGACGAATTGCGCAAGAACCTGACCGGCTTCATCAAGGAGAACACCCCGGTCGTCCCCGGCACCGAGGAAATCGACACGCAGCCGACGCTCGGCTTCCAGCGCGTGATCCAGCGCGCGATCATGCATGTCCAGAGCACCTCGAACGGCAAGAAGGAGGTCACGGGCGCCAACGTGCTGGTCGCGATCTTCGGCGAGAAGGATTCGCACGCCGTGTACTACCTGCACCAGCAGGGCATCACGCGGCTCGATGTCGTCAACTACATCTCGCACGGCATCACCAAGACGCCGCAGCCCCGCGAGCCGCAGAAGGAGGAACCCGCCGAGGTCGAGGCCGAGGGCGGTTCCGGCCAGCAGGGCGCGCTCGAGCAGTACACGCAGAACCTCAATGCCGCCGCCCGGGAGGGCCGCATCGACCCGCTCATCGGCCGCGAGGACGAGGTCGAGCGGGTCATCCAGGTCCTGTGCCGCCGGCGCAAGAACAACCCGCTCCTGGTGGGCGAGGCCGGGGTCGGCAAGACCGCGATCGCCGAGGGACTGGCCTGGCGCATCGTCCAGGGCGAGGTTCCCGACGTGCTCGCCGATGCCGTCGTGTACTCGCTCGACATGGGCGCGCTGCTCGCCGGCACCAAGTACCGGGGCGATTTCGAGCAGCGGCTCAAGGCCGTGCTCAAGGCGCTCAAGCAGACGCCCGGGGCGGTGCTGTTCATCGACGAGATCCACACGATCATCGGCGCCGGCTCGGCGTCGGGCGGCACGCTCGATGCCTCCAACCTGCTGAAGCCCGCGTTGTCGTCGGGCCAGCTGAAGTGCATCGGTGCGACCACCTACACGGAGTACCGCGGGATCTTCGAGAAGGACCACGCCTTGTCGCGTCGGTTCCAGAAGATCGACGTGGTGGAGCCGAGCGTGGAGCAGACCGTGCAGATCCTGCGCGGCCTGAAGTCGCGCTTCGAGGAGCACCACCAGGTGAAGTACTCGGCCTCGGCGCTGACGAGCGCGGCCGAGCTCGCCTCGAAGTACATCAACGACCGCCACCTGCCGGACAAGGCGATCGACGTGATCGACGAGGCGGGCGCGGCGCAGCGGATCCTGCCGAAGAACAAGCAGAAGAAGGTCATCGGGCGCTCCGAGATCGAGTCGATCGTCTCCAAGATCGCCCGCATCCCGCCTGCCTCGGTGTCCTCGGACGACCGGAGCAAGCTGCAGCACCTCGAGCGCGACCTGAAGAACGTGGTGTTCGGCCAGGACGAGGCGATCGAGGCCCTGGCGTCGGCGATCAAGATGTCGCGCTCCGGGCTCGGCAAGCCGGACAAGCCGATCGGGTCCTTCCTGTTCTCGGGCCCCACCGGCGTCGGCAAGACCGAGGTAGCCAAGCAGCTCGCGTTCATCCTCGGCATCGAGCTCATCCGCTTCGACATGTCGGAGTACATGGAGCGGCACGCGGTGTCGCGCCTGATCGGCGCGCCCCCGGGCTATGTCGGCTTCGACCAGGGCGGGCTGCTGACCGAGGCGATCACCAAGAAGCCGCACGCCGTGCTGCTGCTCGACGAGATCGAGAAGGCGCACCCGGACATCTTCAACATCCTGCTGCAGGTGATGGACCACGGCTCGCTGACCGACAACAACGGTCGGAAGGCCGACTTCCGCAACGTGATCATCATCATGACCACGAACGCGGGCGCCGAGACCCTGCAGAAGCGCTCGATCGGCTTCGCGGACAGCAAGCAGCCGGGCGACGAGATGCAGGAGATCAAGCGGATGTTCACGCCCGAGTTCCGGAACCGGCTCGACGCAATCATCAGCTTCCGGTCGCTCGACGAGGAAATCATCCTGCGGGTGGTCGACAAGTTCCTCATGCAGCTCGAGGAGCAGCTCCACGAGAAGAAGGTCGAGGCGATCTTCACCGATGCGCTTCGCCGTCATCTCGCCCGGAACGGCTTCGATCCGCTGATGGGGGCGCGGCCGATGCAGCGCCTGATCCAGGACACGATCCGCAAGGCGCTCGCCGACGAGCTGCTCTTCGGCAGGCTGGCCAACGGCGGGAAGGTGATCGTCGACGTCGACGAGAACGACGAGGTCAAGCTCACCTATACCGAGTCGTCGCCGCCCGACAACGAGGGCGAGCCGAGGGTCGAGGCCGAGCAGGCCTGACCCCGGTCATTCCCGGCACGAGGGGCGGCGCTTGCCGCCCCTTTTTCTTTTCCGGGGAGGGTTCGGGACCGGCGTTTTGCGGTGCGGCGGGTGGCCGGTAAGATCGTGCCATGCCGGCTTCCGGCGTCACTCCCTGGCCGAGATGCTCCAAGACAAGCGTTTTCTCCTCTGGCTCGCCTTCGGCCTGTCGTGGGGCGGCGTGGTCATTGCGCTGGTGCTCCAGCACGGTTTCGACATGCAGCCCTGCGCCTGGTGCACCGTCCAGCGCGGCATCTACCTGATCGTGGGCGTGCTCGCGCTGCTCGCGCTGGTGGTGCCGAGCGCGCTCGTCAGCACCGCCCTCGCGGTGCTCGGCGGCCTCTGCGCCATCGGGGGGGTGGCCGCGGCCGGTTACCAGCAGTTCGTCGCGGCGAAATCCACGGCCTGCGGCTTCAGCTGGGCCGACCGCATCATCTACGAGGCGCGACTGGACGAGACGATGCCGTGGCTGTTCAAGGCGACCGCATCGTGCAGCGACGCCAACCTGCCCCTGTTCGGCGTGCCTTTCGCCCTCTGGAGCGCGGCCCTGTTCGTGTTCCTCTTCGTGATCCTGTCGCTGGCGGCCGCGCGTGGGGCGCCGCCCTCGACGACCTTGCAGGAAAGGCCACAATGAATGCGCTCGACCAGCTCAAGCAGTTCACCACGGTGGTCGCCGACACCGGCGACTTCCGCCAGCTCGAGGCCTACGCGCCGCGCGACGCGACCACCAACCCGACCCTGATCCTGAAGGCGGTGGGGATGCCGGCCTACCGGCACCTCCTGGACGAGGTGGTGGCGCAGGAGCGCGGCCGCCCGGTTTCCGAAGTCACCGACGCGCTGCTCGTGCGCTTCGGCCAGGAGATCCTCTCGATCATCCCGGGCCGCGTATCGACCGAGGTCGATGCCCGGCTGTCCTTCGACACCGAAGGAACCATCGCCCGCGCGCATGCGCTGGTGGACCGCTACAGGCGCGCCGGCATCGACCCGGCGAGGGTCCTGATCAAGATCGCCTCCACCTGGGAGGGGATCCGGGCGGCCGAGCGCCTCGAGCGCGAGGGAATTCACTGCAACCTCACGCTGCTGTTCTCGTTCCCGCAGGCGGTGGCCTGCGCGGATGCCGGCGTGACGCTGATCTCGCCGTTCGTCGGGCGGATCTACGACTGGTACCGGCAGCGCGAGGGCCGCGACTACACCGGCGAGGACGACCCCGGGGTGGCCTCGGTGCGACGCATCTACGACTACTTCAAGAAGTTCGGCTACGAGACCGAGGTCATGGGCGCGAGCTTCCGCAACATCGAGCAGATCCGCGCCCTGGCGGGCTGTGACCTCCTGACGATCAGTCCCGAGCTGCTCGCCGAGCTCGCCGCGGACGAGCGGCCGCTGGCTCGCCGGCTCGATCCGGTCGCCTCGCGCCAGAAGGCGATCGAGCGCGAGCGCTTCGACGAGCGCCAGTTCCGCTTCGCCCTCAACGAGGACGCGATGGCGACCGAGAAGCTGGCCGAGGGCATCCGCAACTTCGTCGCCCACGCGCGGGAGCTGGAGGCCCTGGCGGGCGGCTGACGTACGGCGGGTATCGGGCGGGGCAGGGGCTTCCCGCCGCGGTCGGCTTCAGTCCCCGGGCGACTCCGGTGGCGCGCCGGGATGGCGCTCGCGCCAGGCCCGCAGCGCCTGCTCGTAGCGCTCCAGCGCCGCGTCATAGAGATCGAACACGCACGGATCGCAGCCGCTGCCGCAGCATTCCTCGAGCTCGGGCTGGCGCGGCGGCCGCGGCATGGGGTCGGGATCGGCCGCCGGCGCGGCCCGGCCGCCGGAGCGAGGTCGTTCCTTCCCGCCCACTACCGTGTGCCGGTGCTGCCGAAGCCCCCGGCGCCCCGTTCGCTCGCGGCGAATTCCTCGCCGATGTCGAAGCCGACCTGCAGGACGGGGACGACCAGCAGCTGGGCGATCCGTTCGAAGGGCTCGATCGTGAAGGCGGTGTCGCTGCGGTTCCAGACCGATACCATCAGCTGGCCCTGGTAGTCCGAATCGATCAGGCCGACGAGGTTCCCGAGGACGAGGCCATGCTTGTGGCCGAGGCCGGAGCGCGGCAGTACCAGCGCGGCGAAGCCCGGATTGCCGATGTGGATCGCGATGCCGGTAGGCACCAGTGCGCTCGCCCCCGCGGCGAGCGGCAGCGGCTCGTCGAGGCAGGCGCGAAGGTCGAGGCCGGCGCTGCCCGGGCTGCCGTAGGAGGGCAGCCGCTCGCGCATCCGGGGGTCGAGGATCTTGAGTTCGATTTTCATGCGGTGTCGTCGGTGGAGGGACGGCGGGCGCGCCGTCCCGCCTGGCGGCCGATCGCGAGCCCGGCGACCAGCAGGATGATGCCCGGCATCATGGAGAGGGCGTCGGGCGCGATCAGGCCGAGGCCGAGGAGCAGGCCGCCGATGACGACGAGGACGCGCGAAAACGCGTCGCGCAGGCCCGGTCCCGGGCGGTCCGCGGCCGTCGGCGTGGGCGCCGGCGGCCGGGCGCCGGACGGCCTCGCGGCGGATGGCCTGGCTGCGGGCGCATGGCGATCGAGCCGCAGGGCGAGTTCCCTGGCCGCCTCCTCGACGTCCGAGGGCGTTCGGCCCACCAGCGACTCGATGTAGCGCACGAAGTCGCCGTCGGGCGGCTCGTCCGTGCGGTACAGCCCGTGGAAGCTCATCGCCTGCGGGCGGGCAGCCGCCGGGCGATCTCCTCGACCAGGCGGGCCGCCAGCTCCGCCTTGCCGGCTCGCTCGAGCCGGGTCGAGCCCTTCTCGTCGATGAGGAGCAGCTCGTTCTCGTCGAGGCCGAAGGTCTCGTGGCCGATGTTCGCGGCGAGAAGCGGCACCCCCTTGGCGATGCGCTTCTTCTGGCCGTTCTCCTCGAGCGCCTCGCTCTCGGCGGCGAAGCCGACGCAATAGGGCGGATCGTCCATCGCCGCGACGCTCGCGAGGATGTCGGGATTGAGGGTGAACTC
>Ga0079224_100002831_pt1 | contig 21446 bp, 22 predicted proteins | sample Stecom2015_FD_80414 | JGI IMG/M metagenome (GOLD analysis project Ga0079224, IMG submission 80414) | Agricultural soil microbial communities from Utah to study Nitrogen management - Steer compost 2015 | ecosystem: Environmental > Terrestrial > Soil > Agricultural land | place: USA: Utah...
CCATGGCCCCGTGGCGCTTAAGGGTGTCGACCACGCCCGCCACGGTGGAGGCCTTCTGGCCGATGGCCACGTAGACGCAGATTACATCCTGGTCCTTCTGGTTGATGATGGTGTCGACCACCAGGGAGGTCTTGCCCGTCTGCCGGTCGCCGATGATCAACTCCCGCTGGCCCCGGCCGATGGGGATCATGGAGTCGATGGCCTTCCACCCCGTCTGCAGGGGGGTGTCCACCGGCTGGCGGTCGATGACGCCGGGGGCCGGCGATTCCACCGGGCGGAACTTGCCGCCGGTGTCGATGGGGCCCGCTTCGTCCAGGGGCTCACCCACGGGGTTGACCACCCGGCCCAGCAGCTCCTCCCCTACGGGAACCGACATGATGCGCCCCGTGCGGCGCACTTCGTCGCCCTCGTGAATGTCCTGGTAGGGACCCAAAATTACGGCGCCTACGTTGTCTTCGGCCAAGTCCAAGGCCACGGCGTAGACGCCGTTGGAGAACTGCAGCAATTCGCTGGCCATGCACGATTCCAGGCCGTAGATGCGGGCGACACCGTCGGCCACTTGGATGACGGTGCCCACATCTTCCATCTGCAGCTGGCCCTCATAGGCCTCGATCTGCTTCTTGATTATGGATGTAATTTCTTCGGGACGGATGCTCAAGGCACCGCCACTCCTTCCTGGTCCCGACCCTTCCCGGCCATGGCCTGGGCCAACTCCGCCAGGCGCCGCTTCAGGCTGCCGTCCAGGCGGCGATCACCGATCCGGACCACCACACCGCCCACCAGGGCGGGGTCGGTGCGGGGCAGGACCCGCACTTCCTTGCCCATGACAGCCTCCAGGCGGCGGCGGATGCTCTCCAGGCCGGCATCGGAAAGGTCGACGGCTGTGATGACCTCGGCCTCAACGATGTTTCTGGCCGTCAACACCGTCTGGTAGTACTCCCGGTAAAACTCCGGGAGGAGATTTTCCCGGTTCTTGTCGAGAATGAGCTGCAGGAAATTCTTCAGCAGCGCCGGCGCTTCATCGCCGGCCAGCTGCAGCAGCAGGTCCTTGCGTTGGGAACGGGGCACCCGGCGGTTCTCGATCAACTGCTTCAGCTGGGGCTGCTGCTCCAGTTGCTCCACCACAGCCCCCAGGTGCTTTTCCACCTCGTCGGCCACGCCGTGCTCGGCGGCGGCCAGGTAAAGGGCACCCGCATACCTGCGGGCCACGCCGCGGCTAATCATTTACAGCCACCACTTCGGCTACGATTTCTTCTGCCAGGCGGTGATGGTCTTCGTCGCTCATGCTGCGGCGCAGGAGACGCTCGGCGGCGACGATGGTGAGCATGGCCACTTCCTGCCGCAGCTCGGCGATGGCCTGGTCCCGCTCCTGGCTGATGGTCTTCCTGGCCCGGTCCAGCAATTCTTCGGCTTCGGACTGGGCCTTGGCCAGTATTTCTTCCCGCTGCTCCGAAGCTGCCCGGGTGGCCTTGTCGATGATGTCCTGGGCCTCCCGCTGGGCCTGGCTGATCTGCTGGGTGTAGTCGGCCCGCAGACGCTCGGCCTCGACCCGGGCCTGCTCTGCCTGGCTCAGGTTGGTCTCCACTTCCTTGCGCCGGTCGTCCAGCAGCTCGATGACCGGCCGCCAGAGGACCCTGGCCAGGACCACCACCAACAGGGTGAAGTTTACGGCGGCCCAAGCCAGCACGTTCAGATCGATTTCTACGGTGGCCGCCGCCAAGTAGGCTCCATCCACCCGCCCCTCACTCCCTTAGCACCGGCAGGGCACTGGGACCCCGCCCGCTGGCGTTGAACGACTTCTTGCCGGGTAGAACAACTTATCAATGAAAACAGTCAAAAACTTATGCAAAGATTCCAGGCGCGCCCCACCGCCGCCGGCGGGGTTCGCTTCGAGCAAGGTCGAAGGAACCCCGCTGCCGGCGTACCCGTGGAAGTATCAATGCTTAGGACGCACCTGCAATGGTCCCTGACAGCATGAAGATCAGGAGGAACACGAACAGGGTCAGTGCCTCCATGAACGCCAGGGTCAGAATCAGTGAGGTCTGGATGGTACCCCCCGCCTCAGGCTGGCGCCACAAGGCGTCGAAAGCCGCTACCGCCGCCCGGGACTGGGACGTGGCGGAACCGATGGCTGCTGCGGCGATGGCGATTACCGCCAGGGCACCAAACAGCCCGAGTGCACCGATTGCCTCCATGGAAAGGTCTCCCTCCTCTTGGGACCCTGTTGGGCCCGCTGGTTATCTGAATCAAACTTTTAATCCTCTGCCGTCGCCGATGCAATATACAGCGTCGACAGCAGGGTGAAAATCAAAGCCTGGATGGCGCCCAAAATGAGCTCCAGCCCCATGATCAACAGCGGGAGACCGTAAGGAATGGACTCCAGCAACCTGGAGAGCAGGGTCTCACCGGCATATACATTAGCAAAAAGTCGCACGGAGAGCGAAAAGGGGCGGACCAGTTCTTCCACGATGCCGAGGATGAACATGATGGGCGCCAGGAACAAGGGCTGGAACAGGTGACGGAAATGGGCCAGCCCCTTGGTTTGAATGCCGAAAATCTGCACCGAGACGGCGATGACGACGGCCAGGCCCAAGGTTACGCCCCAGACGGAAGTGGGGGGCAGGAAGCCCGGCAGCATGCCTGCGCCCGGCAACATGCCGGAGAAGTTGGAAATAAGGATGAACAAAAAGACCGTGCCCAGCAGGGGTACGTACCGGCGGGCCCGCTGCCCGTCCATCTGCTGGCTTACGAGACCCAGCAGCCCCTCCACCACCACTTCGGCCAACGCCTGGCCGCGGCTCGCGGGGATCCTCTCCAGGCGCCGGGTAAGGAGCAAGCTGGCAAGGATCATCACTGCCATGATGACCCACATGGTGATGACGGCGTCGGACACCGGAATGGGTCCCAGCCAGAAACGGGCGTCGGGTTCGGTAGCCAGGATGGCGAAGTTGCCCAGCAAATCCGTCCCAGCCATAAAAGCTCCGCCTCCTCCAGAGCGGGCGGCTAAGTAGTCTTCAGCAGCCCGGAGATGGCCTCAAAGATGATGGGAATCAGCAGTCCCAGCATGACGGCCACCAGGGAGTACACGTGGCCGTCCACAAAGAAGGCCAACAGCATAATACTGAAGTTTAGGAACATTCGCACTAGGTACCAGGGCATTAATTTGGCGGCCCCGTTTTTTACGTCGGCCATCGCCCTGGCGAAGGCCTTTCTCAGGAGCCGGTGGTTTAGGTAGCCCAGGGCCAAGGCGGCCACGAACCAGGCGGCCATGCGCCACGCCAGGCCCCCTTCGGGCCAAGTCATGCCTAGTCCTCCTTGCGGGTACTGTTCTTGGACATGCGCTGCCATTGCCGCATGAAGCTGGTCATGGCAGAAGCAGCCCCCAACAGTATACCCGCTGCAGTCAACCATGGGGCCGTCTGCCAGAGGCGGTCGAGCCAGCCGCCCACCACGTAGCCCATGACGATGGCCCCTGAGAAAGTGAAGGCAAAGGAGAGGGCCAGCTGCAACTGGCGTCCTCCTCTGCCGCGGCCTCCACGTCTCATGGCTGCCTGCTCCTATGGGGGCGGCCCCGGGGGATCGACGCCCCAAGGCCAAACCCTACGTCCAATTCGCGCCCCAGAGTGTAAATCCTCCCCCATTGTGAAACCTTGAACGAACTGCCTGCAGGCCCAGGGTCAGGGAACGAATTCCTCGGGCCTGTGCTCCGTCAAGCCCAAGTCGTAGGCCAGAGCAGCCACGGTGCGCTCCGCCGCCCGGCCGTCGCCGAAGGGGTTGGCGGCCTGGGCCATGGCCCGGTGGGCGGCGGGATCCTCGATCAACCGCACGGCTTCATCATATATGGTTTCCGGGTCGGTGCCCACCAGGCGCACGGTGCCGGCGGCCACCGCCTCGGGCCTTTCCGTCTTTTCCCTGGTCACCAGCACCGGCACGCCCAGGGAGGGGGCCTCCTCCTGCAGGCCGCCGGAGTCGGTGATCATGAAGTAGGACCGGGCCATCAAATTGGCCCAGTCGCCGTAGGGCAAGGGCTCGGCCTTATGCACCCGGGGCAGGCCCTCCAAGGCTGCCTGGGCGGGCCCCCTGACTTCGGGGTTGCGGTGGATGGAGGCCACCAGGGCGATGTCGGGCCTGGTCCGGACCAGGCGGGCGATGGCCTGCCAGATGCCCACCATGGCCGGGCCGAAGTTTTCCCGCCGGTGCACTTCCACCAGCACCAGCCTCAGCCCCTGACGGCGGGCCTGGTCCAGAAAGACGGCCAACTCCCCGTCGCCAAAAACGTAATCGCCCGCCACCGTTTGCAGGAGCGAATCGATGGTGGTGTTGCCCGTGACGAAAATGCGCTGGGGGGAGACCCCCTCCCGCAGCAGGTTGTCCCGGGCCGCCGGGGTGGCGGCGAAATGAAGGTGGGCCAGCACTCCCGTCAGGCGCCGGTGCATTTCCTCGGGGAAGGGCGAATAGGGGTCGTAGGTGCGGAGCCCGGCTTCAATGTGCCCCACGGGAATTTGGTGGTGGAAGGCCGCCAGGGCCCCGGCGAAGGTGGTGGTGGTATCCCCCTGCACCAGCACCACGGCGGGCCTCTCCTGGGCAAAGACTTGCGCCAGCCCTTGGATGGCCCGGACGGTGGCGTCGGTCAGCCCCTGGCGATGGGTCATGATGTTCAGGTCATAGTCGGGTGCAATGGCGAAATGGCGCAGGTGCTGGTCCAGCATTTCCCGGTGCTGGGCCGTGACCACGACAAGGGGCTGGAGGTGGGGATGGGACCTGAGGGCCGTGATGACGGGAGCCATCTTGATGGCTTCGGGCCGGGTGCCGAAAACGACAGCTACCTTATGGATGGATGTCAAAGGCGCATCTCCTTTGCGTCAAGAACCCGGGGACTGCCCACCCTTGACGTCGTGGCTTGTCCGGGTAGAGAGCACCCCTAGACGGTGGGCCAAAAAGTACCCGGTGACCACTACGAAGGCTACCACTCCCACGCCTTGCAGCGTGGGCAGGTTGGTTACGGCCAAGGCGCTGATGCCCAGCCAGCCGCTGATGATGTACATGACGATCACCGCATCCCGGTGGCTCAGGCCCAGCTGCAGCAACCGGTGGTGGACATGCTCCCGGTCGGCGGCCGAGATGGAACGGCCTTGCCGCAGGCGGCGCACGATGGCCAGGAAAGTGTCGGCGATGGGCAGGCCCAGGGCCAGGACCGGCACGGCCAAAGCCAGGGCCGCAGGCCCTTTCAGCATGCCCTGCACCGCCAGGACGGCCAGGGCGAAGCCCAGGAACATGGAGCCGGCATCACCCATGATGATGCGGGCGGGATTGAAGTTGTAGGGGAGGAAGCCCAGGGCACCCCCGGCCACCGCCGCCAGCAGCACCGCCGCCGCTGTCTGACCCGTCTGGAAGGCGGCCACCATCAACGTCAAGGAGGCGATGCCGGCGATGCCGGCGGCCAGGCCATCCAGGCCGTCGATCAAGTTCATAACGTTGATGAGGGCCACGACCCAAAACAGGGTGAGGGGCGCAGCCATGGCGCCCAGGATGACCATGCCGCCCGCCGGGTTGGTGAGCCATTCGATGCGGATGCCCATGGCCACCACCGCCAGCCCGGCGGCGATCTGCCCCAGCAATTTCACCGAGGGCTTCAAGTTCCGGGCGTCATCCCACAGGCCCAGCAGCATCACGGCGCCGCCCACCAGGACGATGGCCCTCACCGCCGGGTTGGACCAGCCCGAAGTCAGCAACAGGGAGCCGGCCACCCCCAGGTAAATGGCCACCCCGCCCAAATAGGGCAACGGGGTGCGGTGGACGCTGCGGGCCACCGGGTGGGCCTGGATGTTCCAGCGTATAGCCAGCCGGCGGGCCACCGGCGTTAAAAGCAACACCAATATGAATGCCGCCCCGAAGGCGACCCCGTAGGCGGGCAAAGACAAATGCTTTCCCCCCTGCCCAGGGAGTGGGCATCGGTCATCATCGTTTCAATGCACAAACAACCGGCCGTCGGCCGGGCACCGGGAAATTTTCAGGCCTGCTCCTCGATGGCTTTGATCTTGTCCACCCGGCGCTGATGGCGCCCTCCCCCAAAAGGCTCCGCCAACCAGGCGTCCACCACGGCCAGGGCCATGAGGGACCCGATGATGCGGGCGCCCATGGTCAGCACGTTGCTGTCGTTGTCCTGGCGCGTCAGCCGGGCCGACAGGGGTTCGTGGCACAAGGCGGCCCGTACCCCCGGCACCTTGTTGGCGGCGATGCTCATGCCGATGCCGCTGCCGCAAATGAGAATGCCCCGCTCGACTTCGCCGCGGGCAACCTTCCGTCCTACCCCCAGCGCAAAATCGGGGTAGTCGCATGATTCTTCGGTGTGGGTGCCTACATCCACCACTTCATAGCTGCGGGCCAGGAGATGCTCCTTGATCTGGTTTTTCAAGGCCAGGCCCGCATGATCGGAACCGATGGCTATTTTCAACTGTCGCCTCTCCTCCCACTGCCGCGCCTGGTAGGTGTGGCCAGGCGGTCCACCAAGCCCTTCAGCAGTTCCACCAGGCGGTCGGCCGTCGCTTCGTAGGCCTCCCGGCCCTGCCCCACGGGATCGGCCACCTCCAGGCTGGCCAAATCCCCTTCGATGCGGGCCAGATCCTGGCGCTGCTCCCGGCCCGTCTCCGCCACCTTGCGGCCCAGTTCTTCCAGGGCCTCTTCCACTTCCGACAGTTCTTCCTCGTCGACGGGCTCGGCCCGCCGCAGCTCCAGGCGGCGGCGCTCCAGTTCGGCCATCTCCTGGGCTTGGGCCTGGCGCACGGCGGCCTGCTGGCGGCCGATTTCCTCGTACAGTTCCTCGGCCTCTTTGATAAAGGGCTCCCACCGGTCGGGCTCGGCCCATTCCGACAGCACGGCCACCCGCTTCCACGCCTGGGGGAAACGCATCAAAACTTCCATCTTATGCTGGCGGGTCATGGTCAGGATGAGATCGGCCCAGTCCACCAGCTTGCCTGTCAAGGGCTGGCTGCGGAACTCGCCGGTGTCGATGCCCCGGTCCGCCAGCACCTCCCGGGCATCCTCCGACATGTCGGAACCCAACGCCGCGGCCGTGCCCGCGGAGCGGATTTCCAATTCCGGCGCTTCACCTTTCGCCACCATGTCCCGCAGGAGGATTTCGGCCATGGGGCTGCGGCACGTGTTGCCGGTGCAAACAAACAGGATTCGCTTGGGGCGCCGGTGCCGCCCGAAGGAAAGTTCTTCGCCCGCCATTACATCCTCCCCCCTTCCGTTCGCGGCACCCTCTGCTTGGCTTTGGCCTTGGCTATGATGCCGGCTATCGAAGACCCGGGTCGCAATATTTCGACGGCTGCCTCCACCAAGCGGTTCCGGACGGCCAAGCCGATGCCCGCCGGTTCCACTCCGTGGGTGACGATGAGATCCACGCCTTCCCCATCCAACCGCCGCAGGCCTTCGTACAGGCCGGCGGCAAGAGTTTCCGGCTGCCGGAGACTTCCCCAGGCCACCCGGGGGCGGGGCCAGTCGTCGCCCAGTTCCGTCGCCAGCAGCAGGCCGGTGCGCAGACCCGCCGCTTCAGCAGCGGTCAGCAAATTTCTTATTATGTTATGCACTTCCGTTAGGTTTTCCCCCAGTACAAGCACCACCGGAGCCTGGGGCGCATATTGCCGATATTTTATATCCGGTGCTGCAGAACCTGCACCTTGGGCGTCCTCATCGGCCTGTGTACCTTCATTATGGTGCAAGACAAGCCGGGAATGAATCCGCAAGGCCGGAAGGTGCCGGCGCAAGGCTTCCACCGGGACGGCGCCGGGCCGGAGCAGCACGGGCGGGTCCTGGGCCAGGTCGATGACCGTGGATTCCACCCCTACCGGCGCAGGGCCGCCGTCGATGACCAGGTCCACCAGGCCGCCCAGGTCCTCCACCACGTGGCGGGCGGTGGTGGGGCTGGGCCTGCCCGAAGGGTTGGCGCTGGGAGCGGCCAGCGGCTCCCCCACCTCCCGCACCAGGGCCAGGGCGATGGGATGGGCGGGGACCCGGATGCCCACGGTGGGCCCGCCGCCCCGGACGGCCGCCGGCACCACGGCAGCCGCCGGCAGCACCAAGGTCAGGGGGCCGGGCCAGAAGGCCCCGGCCAGGGCTTGGGCCGTAGCCGGCCAACGGGCCGCCAGGGGCCGGGCCATGCCCTCGTCGGCCACGTGCATGATCAAAGGCTTGTCCTTGGGCCGGCCTTTCACCTGGAACAGGCGTTCCAAAGCATCGGGCCGGGAGGGCAGGGCTCCCAGGCCGTAAACCGTCTCGGTGGGGAAGGCCACCAGCCCGCCGTTCCGGAGCACCGCCGCCCCCCGGCCGATGACCCGCCGGCCGTGGTCCGAGTCCACCTGGTCGGGGGCCAGCCGCTCCACGGGGGGCAGGGGAGCTTTAACGTCCATGGCCGGGTTCCTTCGCTTCCCCCGGGTGGGGGTCAGGGGCGAGGGCCCCATGGGGCCGCCGGCCCGCGGCGATGCGGGGCAGGCCGGCGTAGTCGGGGATGATGGTGGTCTCCTGCCACCCTCGGGCCGTCATCAAGGACCGCACCCCCTCCGCCTGCCACGGGGAGCATTCCAACATGAGCCAGCCGCCGGGCGCCAGCAGGGGGGCGGCCCCCTGGATAATGTCCCGGTAGGGGGCCAAAGGATCGCCCACAGGGGTCAGCAGGGCCGTAGGCGGCTCGTAGTCTCGGACTTCCGGCTCCAGTTCCGCATACTCTTCGGGGGTTACGTAGGGCGGGTTGGCGGCGATGCCGTGGAGCGTCCCCGCCAGGCCCCGGTCCAGCAGAGGGCGGGTCCAGGAGCCTTGATGGAAAGCAATGCGCTCCAAGACTCCCCAGCGGGCGGCGTTGGCCGCCGCTACCGCCAGGGCGGCCTCGTCCACGTCCACCGCCTCCACGTAGGCGTCGGGCCGGGCCACCGCCAGGGCCACAGCGATGGCGCCGCTGCCGGTGCCCAAATCGGCCAGGTGCACCGGGGACACCTCCCGCACCCTTTCCAGCAGGCCCTCCACCAGCAGTTCCGTTTCCGGCCGGGGAATCAACACCTGGGGCGTCACCTGGAGCCGCAGGGAGTAAAATTCCGCCTCGCCCACGATGTACTGCCACGGCTCCCTGGCGGCCCGCCGCCGGATCAGTTCCTCAAAGGCCCGACGCTCGGACCAGGTCAAGGGCCGCTCCCGGTGCAGCGCCACCTGGGAGGGCTCGATGCCCAGCAGGGCTCCCAGCAATATCCGGGCATCCTGCCGGGCCGTGTCGATGCCCGCGGCGGCCAAGATGCGCCTTCCTTCGGCCAAAGCCGTACCTACGTCCATCATGGGGGTGCCTGCTTCAGCCAAGGGCCATCTGCTCGGCGGCCGCCGAGCTGGCCACAACATCGATGAGTTCGTCCAAATCGCCGTCGAGAACTTCTTCCAGCCGGTGGACGGTCAGGCCCACCCGGTGGTCGGTCACCCGGCCCTGGGGGAAGTTGTAGGTGCGGATGCGCTCGCTGCGGTCGCCGGTGCCCACCTGGGTACGGCGGGCCGCTGCCGTTTCGGCGGCCCGCTCCGCCTGGAGGCGGTCGTAGATGCGGGCCCGCAGCACCCTGAAGGCCCGCTCCCGGTTCTTGTGCTGGGATTTTTCATCCTGGCAGGTGACCACGATGCCCGTGGGCAGGTGGGTCAGGCGAATGGCCGACTCCGTCTTGTTGACGTGCTGGCCGCCGGGCCCGCTGGCCCGGTAGGTGTCGATTTGGACATCCTCGGGCCGGATTTCCACTTCTACATCCTCCACCTGGGAGAGGACGGCCACGGTGGCCGTGGAGGTGTGGATGCGGCCGGCCGACTCGGTGACGGGCACCCGCTGCACCCGGTGGACACCGCTTTCAAACTTCAGGCGGCTGTAGGCGTTGGGACCGGAGATTTCTACAATGACTTCCCGGATGCCGCCCCGGTCCGTTTCGTTGAGGGAGATGATCTCCGCGCGCCAGTGGTTGCGCTCGGCGTAGCGCAAGTACATGCGCAGCAGGTCGGCGGCAAACAGGGCGGCTTCATCGCCGCCGGCCCCGGCCCGGATTTCCAGCAGCACATCCCGCTGGTCCCGGGGGTCCCGGGGCATTAGGAGGCGCCGCAGTTCACCGGTCAACTCCTCCATGCGGGCCCGGCAGCGCCGCTCCTCGGCTTCCAGCCACTCCCGGGTCTCCTCGTCGGGATTTTCCGCCAGGAGCAGGCGGCACTGCTCCAGTTCCGCTTCCAGGGAACGGTACTCTTCATACAAGGCCACCTTCTCGGCCAGTTCGGCATGCTCCCGGGCCAAAGCCTGATAGCGGTCCTGCTGGGACAGCACCGCCGGATCCGCCATCTCTTCGGTTATTTCTTCGTACCGCCTGGCCAGGCGGGCCAGTTTATCCCACACCGTTCAACCCTCCACGGTGGCCGCAATCGCTGCTTGAGAAACGTCCTTGCCTGCATCCAACACGGCGACCAGGGCCGCCAGCGCCACTTCCACCTGGCTGTCGTCGGGCTCCCGGGTGGTGAAGCGCTGCAGCCACAGGCCGGGCACCAGTATGGGCCGCCACAAGATGCTCCGCCCCCGGGCCGAGGCCCGGATCAACTCGTAGGCTACGCCGGCCACCACCGGCAGCATGGCCAGCCGGAGCACGATGCGCTGCCAGAAGCCGGGCCAGCCCAAGAAGGAAAAGAGGACCACGCTGGTGAGGGCCACCAGGAGGAGAAAGCTGGTGCCGCAGCGGGGGTGCTCGATGGGATACTTCTGCACCCGCTCCACTTCCAGGCGGTCGCCCGCTTCCAGGGCGTGGATCACCTTGTGCTCGGCGCCGTGGTATTCCAGCACCCGGCGCATTTCCTCCATACGCGGGATGGTGGCCACATAGGCCAGGAGAATGGCCAGGCGCAGCATGCCCTCGATGAAGTTGAGGAGCAGGCCGCTGCTGATCCAGCGCTGGAGCAGGTGGGTCAAACCCGTGGGCGCCAGCACGAACAGCCCGATGGCCAGCACCAGGGCCAGGCCGGTGCTCATGGCCATCTGGCCCGGGGTCAGCTTTTCCTCTTCGGTGGCTGCCGTCTGGTTGGCGGAGAAGAGCAGGGCGTGGAGCCCTATGCGCAGGGCATCGTACAGGGCCGCGGCGCCCCTGATGAGGGGCAGGCCGAAGACAGGCCACTTGTCGGCCAAGGAGCGATAGGCGTAAGTTTCACGGACGATGGTGTCGTCGGGACGGCGCACGGCGATGCTTACGTGGCGGGGGCCGCGAATCATGACCCCCTCCAGCACCGCCTGGCCTCCGTAGGAAAATTCCATGGCGGTCCCCCCTGCCCTCAGCAGCGCGGGCCCGAGGGGGTGCCCGTTACTCCTCGGTGCCGGACGCTGCCTGCTTCTGGGCGCCGAAGTCGCCGTAGCGGCGACGGAACCGATCTACCCGGCCGCCGGTGTCGACGATGCGCTGCTTGCCGGTGTAGAAAGGATGGCATGCGCTGCAAATTTCGACCCGCAGGTTCTGCTTGGTCGACATGACTTCATAGGTCGCGCCGCAGGCGCACGTAATGGTGGTCAATTCGTAGGGCGGATGAATATCCACCTTCATCTTCATCACCTGAATTCCTGATGGTCCGAACGATTATAGCACGGGCCGGGAAGGACGGCAACAAAAGGGCCGGCGGGCGGGGCACCGTCGCCGTCGGGGGGCGGCTAGAAGGGCAGCAGGGGCAGGGGATCCACCGGCTCCGACCGGTTGTGCACTTCAAAATGGAGGTGGGGGCCGGTGGAATGGCCGGTGGAGCCTACGGTGGCGATAACCTGGCCGGCGGCCACCTGCTGGCCCGGCTCCACCGCCAGGGTGGCGGCATGGGCGTACAAGGTGCGCCAGCCGCCCGGGTGCCGGATCTGCACCATGCGGCCGTAGCCGCCCTTCCACTGGGCTTCTTCCACAATGCCCGGGGCGGCGGCCACGATGGGGCTGCCGTAAGGTGCGGCGATGTCGATGCCCAGGTGCATGCGGCCCCAGCGGGGACCGTAGGGGGAGGTCAACTCGCCCTTGACCGCCAGGGGCCAGCGGAAGGCCGGCGCCACGGGCGGGCTCTCGGTGATGACGGCTTGGTGGTTCGTCCCCTGGACGGGAATGGTGAGGATCTGCCCTTCCCGCAGGCGGTGGGGATCGGCCAAGGCGTTGGCGGCGGCCAACTCCTCCACGGTGGTGTGGTAGCGCCGGGCCAATTCCCAAAGGGTATCGCCCCGTTTTACTTGATGCACGGCCGGAGGGGCCTGGACCCGGGCATCGCCGGAGTGGCCGGAGTGGATGCGGCTGGGCAGGCGCGGCACCAAGGGAGTCCCGCCCATGGCGGGCACAGCCATGCCGGCGCCCCAGCCCAGCAGGGCGCTGACGACGACCACCAAAGGCAGCATGGGAAGCCGTCGCGTCATCGGGTGCGTCACCTCCGGGGACCGCCCCTTACGGCCGCGGCCGCTGCGGCAGCGGGGACGCACCTATGTTGTTCTTAGCCGGGGAACCTTATGCAGGTGCAGGACAAATTACGTCAACCCGTTACGTCGACCGGCCTCAGGCGCGGCCGCCCCGCACTTCCCGCTTGACCTGCTCCAGGAACTCCACGTTGGTCTTGGTCTTGGACAGCCGGTCGATGATCAGTTCGGTGGCTTCGGCAGTGTCCATGTTGTGGGTGAACTTGCGGATGGCCCAGATGAGGCGCAGTTCTTCCTCGCTGAGGAGCAGCTCCTCCCGGCGGGTGCCGGAGCGCTTGATGTCGATGGCGGGGAAGACGCGGCGCTCGGCCAGGCGCCGGTCCAGGTGCAGCTCCATGTTGCCGGTGCCCTTGAATTCCTCGTAAATGACGTCGTCCATGCGGCTGCCCGTGTCCACCAGGGCGGTGCCGATGATGGTGAGGCTGCCCCCTTCCTCCAGGTTGCGGGCGGCGCCGAAGAACCGCTTGGGCTTGTGGAGGGCCGCCGGATCCAAGCCGCCGGACAAGGTGCGGCCGCTGGGGGGGATGACCAGATTGTGGGCCCGGGCCAGCCGGGTGATGCTGTCCAGGAGGATGACCACGTCGTGGCCGTGCTCCACCAGGCGCTTGGCCCGCTCCAGCACCATGTCGGCCAGCTTCACGTGATTCTCGGGCATCTGGTCGAAGGTGGAGGCCAATACCTCGCCCCGGACCGACCGCTCCATCTCCGTCACTTCTTCGGGCCGCTCGTCGATGAGCAACACGAAGAGCCTGGCGTCGGGGTAGTTGGTGGTGATGCCGTTGGCGATCTTCTGCAGCAGGACCGTCTTGCCCGCCTTGGGGGGCGACACCACCAGGGCCCGCTGGCCTTTGCCGATGGGAGCGAACAGGTCCACTATGCGGGTGGAGATGTCGTCGGGCGAGTTTTCCAAGGTGAGCCGCTCGTTGGGGAAGATGGGGGTCATGCCGTCGAAGTGGAGCCGTTCCGCCGCCTGCTCGGGATCGACGCCGTTGATGGCCTCGATGCGCAGCAGGGCGATGTAGCGCTCGTTGTCCTTGGGGTGACGGGCCTGACCGGAAACCAGGTCCCCGGGCCGCAGGTCGAAGCGCCGGATCTGGGACGGCGAGACGTAGATGTCCTCCTTGGAGGGCAGGTAGTGGCCCGGACGGAGGAAGCCGTAGCCTTCGGGCATGATGTCCAGGATGCCCTGGCTGAACAGGTAGCCGTCCTTTTCGGTTTTCGCCTTTATGATTTGGAAGATGAGTTCTTTCTTGCGGAGGCTGTGATAGCCCGGCAGATCCAGCTCCCGGGCGATCTGGTACAACTCCTTCAACGTTTTGCCTTCAAGCTGGGTCATTTCCAAGCCGCGTCACCTCTTCATATTTCATGGCCAAGGGAAAGGGACTGCGAGACCGATGACACCGATGCAGATGCCGGTCATCAACTGCCTTGCTTCTGGGCTTCCCGCCAATCCCGCAGGAAGCGCTCCAATCCGCTGTCGGTAAGCGGGTGCTGGATCATGCGCTGCAACACACCGAAAGGAATGGTCGCCACATGGGCGCCGGCCAAAGCCGCCTGGGTCACGTGGAGCGGGTGGCGGATGCTGGCCGCCAGCACTTGCGTATCTATATTATGCAAATCGAAGATTTGTACACATTGGGCCACCACTTCCATGCCGTCGTGGTTGATGTCGTCCAGGCGGCCCACGAAAGGACTGACCAAAGCGGCGCCGGCCCGGGCGGCCAACAGGGCCTGGTTGGCGGAGAAAATCAAGGTTACGTTGACGTCCACCCCTTGGGCGGCCAGGGCTGCGGTGGCCTCCAGGCCTGCGGGGGTGGCGGGCACCTTGATGACCACGTTGTCGGCGATTTCAGCCAGAATCCGGCCTTCCTCCACCATCTCCCGGGCGCCGGTGCTGGTCACCTCGGCGCTGATGGGCCCGTTCACCAGCCGGGCGATGGCGGCGATGCGCTCGTGGAGATCGGCCCGCTCCCGGGCGATGAGGGTGGGGTTGGTGGTGACCCCGGCCAGGACGCCCCATGACCGGGCCGTTTCGATTTCCTCCAGGTTGGCACTATCAAGGAATATCTTCAAAAAGGAGTCCTCCTGCTGCCCGTCTGCGGGGCCCAAATTTTCGAACAGAAGAGAATCTTGTTCATTATTTCTTTATGGGAGATGGTGAAGGGTTAAGGAAAGTTGAAAGTTGGTTCCATTCCCTTGGCTTCATCGGAGAAGTAAACAAGCCCCGGGCGGGCTCGTCCTGATTCCAAGGTTATTATATTCCGCCGCCTGAAGCAAGATTCCTGCCCGGAGGGCGGCCTTCCGGCGGGATGGGATTCAATTTTTTCACCTGCTCCCGCAGGACGTGGATATCGAAGGGCTTCTTGACCACCGCCGCCACGTGGACGGCGGCATCCCCCAGCAGTTCTTCGGGCCGGTCCATGCCCGTCACCACGATGACCACGGGAGACGGCGCCAGGGACTGGAGCTCCGCCACCACCCGGCTGGGGCCGGGGCCCGGCAGATCCAGGTCCAGGAGCACCATATGGGGCTGCCAGCGGCGGGCGATGCGCAAGGTCTCCCAGCCGTCGCCCACGGCGGTGACCTGCCAGCCGTCCCGGCTCATTATCTCCGTCAGCAGCCAGCGCAGGGCGGGGACATCGTCGGCTACCAGCAGCTTCATGGAATAACGCCTCCCTCGGTCAGGGTCCAGACGCCCTGGGAGCGCCCGGCGGGGTCCAGCAGTTCCACCTGCAGCCGGCCCTCGTCCAAGAGGGAGGCGGGCAGGTAGGTCCGGCCCCGCTGCAAGTCGTACGTTTGGCCCTTGATGACGACCCGGCCCCGGGCCGGCCGCCAGCCGTCGTAAACGTTGAGCACCAGTTCGTCGTTGCCGCCGGGGGCTCGCCGCAAGGTGAAGACCGTTTCCGACGGCGCCCCGCCGCCTACCCGCACGGGCACGGCGCCGATCCACAGGCCGTAGGTTTCATCCAATATGCCCACCACGCCGTAATGGCCCTCGTCGTCGCCGCGGGGCTGGAAGTGGACCAGAATGCTGCGGGTGGCGCCCGGCCCCAGGCGGACGTTCTGCACCCCCGCCCCCAGGCCGCTCAACCGGCCGGTCTGGATGCGGTAGCGCAGCTCTACCTCGCCGGCGGCGGCCATTTCGATCCAGGCCACGTACCGACCCGGCGCGGGGGGCAGCAATTGCAGCACCGCCGGGCTGTTGCCGGCGGCCCTATGGTGGCCCACTTCCACCGGCAAGGGCGAGCCTGGCTCCAGGTGAAACAGGTACAGGTCCACGGGAGCGGCGCCCGGGGACAGGTTGAAGGCCGCCACCTCCAGGAAATTGGAGCCTTCGGGCACGTCGATTTCGTAGCTCACCCCGTCACCGGCGGGCACCACGATGGACGCCGACCGCTCCCGGTAGGGAGTGGTGCCGTAGCCCATAGGCATGACCCGGCCGGTGAAGCCGGCTCCCTGGGCCTGAAGCCGCAGCAGGCGGGAGGAGGCCTGCCCGTCCCCCACGTTGATGGACCATGCCTCGGGCTGCCAGTGGATGCGGGCGCCCGACAGCCGCAGGTCGTAGCCGGCGGCCGTCTCTGCGTCCAGGGACGAGGCGGCGTGGATCACCAATTCCCAGGTGCCCGGGCCCGGCACGATCAACTGCTGCTGCCACCGGTCCCGGTCCTGTTCGGGGGCCAGCACCCCTTCGACCCGCAGGCGCCCGGCGTCATCGTACAGGCCGGCGTACAGACGGGCCGAACCCGGCGGCCCCGTGTGGGTCAAGTCCATGGTGAGTCGCCGGGTGCCGGGCTCCACCCGGAAGAAGATCCGATGACGCTCTCCCGGCAGCAGCCGGCCTGAACGCTCCAGGCCCCGCCCGTCGCTGCGGAGGGCGGGGACGGGATTGACGATGGTGTGAAGAGCCGCGGCGGCCTGGTCCCCCCGGTCATTGACGATGCGCAGCCAGCCGCTGTGGACCCCTTCTCCGGCCGGCGGGCGGTAGGTCACCGACAAGGACCGCTCGCTGCCGGCGCCGATGGCCACGTTTTGCTGCCGGGGCAGGATCCAGGGCTCGGTGGCGGCCACCCGCCACAGCCGGTCCTCTCGTCCTGTATTGCGTAAGGTCCACATCAGGCTGCCGGGGCCCCGATCCCGCCAGTAGAGTCCCTTAAGCAAACCCGTGTCGCCCTCGCCGGAGATGCGGTGGAACAGGTCGGCGGGCTCCAGGGCCACCGCCTGCAATTCCTGCCAGGCAGCCTGGGCATCCACCAGGCCGTAGCCCTGCTCCACCAGGAGGGCGCCGGCGATGGGGCGGGCGCCCCGTTCGAATGCCCGGCGCAGCCGCTGGGGCTCGGGGGGTATGCCCTCGTGCCGGGCCGCTTCCACCAGGAGGGCGGCGGCCCCGGCGGTCTGGGGAGCGGCCATGCTGGTTCCTTCCATTACGGCGTATCCTTGCGGGTCGTGCCAGAAGGGCACCGGGCCCACGGCCACGCCGGGGGCGATGACCACCGGCGCCAGGCTGCCGTCGGGCCGGGGCCCCACGCCGCTGTAGTAGGCCACCCCTTCGGCGGCGGTGCTCAGGCCGTAGTAGGCGGCCACCAGGTCGGGGCTGGTGTAGGCCCCCACCGTCAAGGTGTAGTCGTCATCCCCCGGGGTGGCGGCAGTGCCCAGGCCGGGGCCGTCGTTGCCCGCGGCCAATACGATGAGGCAGCCGCAGCGGGCCGCCGCCTGGCGCAGGTAGCGGGCCTCGGCCTGGCCATCACCGGCCAGGGAGCCCAGGCCCGTTATGCTGATGGTGATGACGTCGGCCTCCAGATCCACGGCTTGGGCCACGGCGGCGGCGATTTGGGACCAGGAGCCTTCCCCCCGGGACGACAAGGCCTTAAGGACCATCACCTGGGCACCGGGGGCGGCTCCTTGAAACCACGGCTCGTGGGCGCCTGCGGCCAGGCCGGCCACGTGGGTGCCGTGGCCGTTGCCGTCAAAGCCCAAGTTGGCGTAGGACCCGTCGGGGGCCAATTCGGTCAGGACCACGCCCACCGTCACGGGGGATTCCTCTTCCCGGCCCTCGGGTCCGGGCAGGGCCACCAAGCCCGTCTCCCGGCTGAGGGGATAGGGGGCCAAGGCCGGCACGCCCCGCAAGTCGGGCTCAGGGCCCGGGGCGACCAGTATGCGATCGTAAACACCGTCCACCTGGGTGTCCACCGCCACCACCAGCAGGTTGACGGGGCCCCCCAAGGCATCGGCCATAGGGCCCGAAAGGCGCAGCCAGCCGTAACGATAGCGGTTGGTCCGGGAGCGCACCGGGCCCAAAGGCACCGACCACTGGTCTACGGTCAAGGTGTCGCCCGAGGCGACGGCCGTTCCCGTCAAGGCCACGTCACCTTCGGCAGGCCGGGTGCCCGGCATGCCCCCGGCCCGCTCCGCCAGGGAGCCGCGGCCGGTGAAATCGGCCCAGTGGACGACCCGGGCCGTCCCGTCGGGTTCCGGGGCAAAAGCGGGGTGGGCCATGTCCACCCCGGTATCGATCACGGCGATTCTTACCCCGGCTCCCGTCACCGCCGCATCCTGGATCAGATCGGACACTTTAATAGCAGACAGATTGAGGTTTTGCCGCTGGGAGACCTGCTGGGGCTGCCAGCCCCCCTCCGCCTGGGGCGGCTCCGGCGTCTCCCCTGTACGGATGGGCTCCGCCCGGGCAGCGTTGCTGCCGGCGACGGCCTGCACCCCGGGCAGCCCGCCCATGGCTTCGGCGGCCTCGGCGGGAACCGATACAACGGCCAGGCCGTGCTGGGGAGCGGCGGCGTTGACCAAGCCCCCGGCGGCCGCCACCTCGGCCAGGACTTCATCCATGCGGGCTGGGTCGGCCACCAGGGTCAAGTCCTCGTAGTCGTGGACCGGGCCCGCATCCTTCCAGGCGAAGGCCCAGAGCCCTGCCAGACATGCCAGGACCAGGGCCAGCACCGCGGCCAATGGACGATGCCGCCGCTGCCGCCCCTGCCCGTTGACGATCATCGGCTGCCGGCTGCCCATGGGCTCCTTGATGGCCGTCATCCCCTTATTGCCGGCGGTCCGGCGTATCCCGGTAGGCTTCCATGTAAACGGCGCGGCCCCATTGATCCAATGCTGCATATACCTTGTCACCGGGCCGCAAATATTGAACCCGGCTGGGCGCACCGTCCAAGTTGACCCGCAGGGACGCCTGCCAGCCTATTTCCCGTGTCCCGCCCATGACATCCTGGAGACGCAGCCACTGCTGGTTGACGTTGATCCGCTGGATGACGCCTGCGGCGTGGATGGATAGGGCGTCCACGGAACGGGCCCTGCCGTCGAAAAAGGAAAGGGTTGCGTGGATATGGTCGCCCGCCCGCAAGGCCCCCAGGCCTGCGGGGCTCCCATTGCGACTTATGGTTGTATTGGCTCTCAATTGTACATTACGGACGGTCCCGTCGCCTACCTGGAGGATCAATGTGCGGGAATCGGCCTGGACGGCCAGCAGGGTGCCGCCGGTGCTTAAATTCCAGGCGTCCACCAGGGCCGCGGCGCCGCCCGACAGCACTACGGCCACCTCATCATCGGGCTGCAGGGCGTCCCGGCCGGCGGGGTGGCCGTTGCGCCAGTAGACGGTCTCCTGGGTGACGGGGACGGCCAGCAGCGTCCCATCGGTCCGGTTGACCACCATCAGTTGGGATGCGGAGACGGCGTTCTCCTGCACCACCCCCGCCAGGTCGTAATCCAAGCCCAAATAGCCCAGCAGGCGGGTCAGGATGACCGCCGCCTCGCCCCGGTTGGCCGGGCGGGCGGGGTGGAAGGAACCGTCATCCATGCCTTGGAGCAATCCGGCGGCCACCATGCGCCCTACAGCCTCTTGGGCCCATGCCGGGATTTCATCTTGGTCGGCGAAAGAGACCTGCACCCCATCCCGCTGCCCTGGGGCATCAGGCTCGCCGCCGGCCGGCGGCTCCTGCCCGGAAGGAACCGACGGCAGCATACCGGCCGTCAACCGGTCCAGCCAGACGGCCAACTGGGCCCGGGTCAAGGGGTCATCGGGCAGGAAGCGATTGTCGTTCATACCTTGGACGATGCCGGCTTCCCAGGCGGCCGTCACCACCTGAAAAGCCCAGTGCTCCGGCGGAACGTCGGCAAACACCTGGGGCACCGTGGCCGGGGGCAGGGGCAGATCCGCCGCCGCCGCCAGCATGGCGACGAACTGGGCCCGGGTTACGGGCTCCTGGGGCCGAAAGGTTCCGTCGGGGAAGCCCCCGACGATGCCCTTGACCGACAGGACGGTTACGGGATATTCAGCCCAATGGCCTTGCATGTCGGGATGGGATGCGCCGTAGGCGACAGCCGGCAGCCCCGGCACCGCTGCCGACAGGAGCCATAGCGCCAAGGCTCCCAACAGGCTCTTGGCACCAGCACCCATGGCCAGCTGCCTCCTCAGTTAGAGGACAGTGAAGAGATCAAGCCCTGCAGATTGTAAAAGCGAACGGTTGTGGCGGTAGGACGCTGGGCGTCGTCACTGCTGGGCGCGGAGATGACGGCCCGGCTGCCGTCACGGGACAAGGCCAAGTGGCCGACACTGCCCAGGGGCAGGTGCCCCAGCACCCGGCCGTCCCGGGACAGCCAAACCAAGGCGTGCCAACTGCCGGCCGAACCCGAATTGCCGTTCACCGGCGTCTCCACGTAGTGGAGGAGCAACGGCTGCTGGGGCCACGCCTTCAAAGCCCGGATGGAGGGCCGGTAGCCCGGCGGGGCGGCGAAATACAGACGCCAGTTGACGGCGCCGCTGTCGACGGCATAGGCGTGGACCCCCGCCTGATCACCCACGTCCACCACGTACAGGGTATCGCCCCCGGGACTGAGCACCGGCTCATTGCGGCCCCCCGGGAACAACAGGTGGCGCCACTGGAGTTCTCCTTTGTTGTACATGTAGACGGCGCTGTCGGGCCGGCCGGTGGTTATGGCGATGCGGTCCGCCTTTTGGGACAGGGCCACCCGCCAGGGGATGGGGTCGGGAATCTCTTCCTCCTGCATCACCCGGCCGTCGGCCCCCACCACCTGCACCCGGCGCTGATCCGTCAGCAGCAGCCACTGGCTGCCGGGCACGAAGGACCCGCTGGCGCCGGCCCCCAACTGGAGGGTGGCCAGGGTGCGGCCGGAGCCGTCGGTCAACAGGACCGCGCCCGTCTGCCGGTTGATGAAGGCGGCCCGGGAGGCGTCGTCGGCCATGGCCGCCAGCACGTCACCCTCCAGGTCTCTGGTCCAAAGGGCCTTGCCGGCGCCGTCGAACACGTAGGCCCGGCTCTGCTGGTTCTTCCTCTGGACCATGGCGATGATGCGGCGGTCCAGGCCGTAGGTCCCGGCATCAACCTTCTGGATGTCGTCCTGGGGGAAAGTAAACTGCCAGCGGTGCCGGCCGGGGTCGGCGTACACGTCAAAACCCCACTGCTGGGACCCTTTTTCACCGAATACGAGGAAGGACTGGCCGTTCTGGGCCAAGGCGGCCCGCACCGCTCCCGGGAAGGTTTCCTGCCACAGGGGCTCCAGGCTGAGGGCGGGTGTTTCCCGCAAGGCCAAGGGCTCCACGGTGGTGGTGGCAGCGTCCACCGTGACGGTGCCTGAATTGTTCAGGGCGCTTTCCAGATCCGGCAGCGCCCGCACGGAGCAGGAGGACAGCACGATGGCCAGCAGGGCTGCGCCCAATCCAGTTATGACAAGCCGGACAAGCCTTTTCCCGGTTCGCACATGGCCACTTCCTCGAATTAAGTGATTTCCATTTTAGCCGATGAAAGCCAGAAAGTGAGGCAAAGGCAGGGCAGTGTAAACCAAATGTAAAGCCCCCGCCGGAGAGGGCGGGGGCGCCGGAAAAATGGCAGATTCTTAAGGTCATGGCAAGGACATAGCGCCGGCCGCAAGCCGGGCTGCTCCAAAGGGATGGGTTTCCGAAGCTTGGGGAGGTGCCGCCGGACTCCCGCGGAAG
>Ga0079224_100002832_pt1 | contig 21440 bp, 17 predicted proteins | sample Stecom2015_FD_80414 | JGI IMG/M metagenome (GOLD analysis project Ga0079224, IMG submission 80414) | Agricultural soil microbial communities from Utah to study Nitrogen management - Steer compost 2015 | ecosystem: Environmental > Terrestrial > Soil > Agricultural land | place: USA: Utah...
CCAAGCAGCGCCAGTACGATTGCCAGGACGACTCCTGCGATGGAGATGCGTGTGCCATGATCGATCATGCGCTGGATACCTAACCGCGATCCAAAGTGCCGGGTCACATAGTTTCCCGCCATGAATCCCAGAGGAATGATGATGAAGTAGTACCCATACTCATTGGGCGGACGCTCCAGCACGCTGACCATGATCTCCGGTGCTGCAGAGATGAAGCTGAAGAACACCACCGAGACGAATGCCAGACAGAATCCATAGCCACAGAATTCCCTCTGCCTCAGTAAGCTGGCGTAGGTCAGCAGCATGTCGCCCAGGCCGGTAAAGGGCTGGGGTTCGGCGAGCGTTTCCGGCAGGCTGTATATCATCCACAGGATCAGGACGACGCTGATGATGGCGACCAGGTAGAAGATCGCATGCCAGTCCAGCCGCACCATCAATTCGCCTCCGATGGCGGGCGACAGCATGGGCAGCACCACCATCACCATAACCAGTGTGGCGATTACGGAAGCTGACTCTCGCGCGTCGTAGACATCCCGCACAATTGCCCTGGCCACCACCACACCCACCGCACCGCCGGCAGCCTGCACGATCCGTCCGATAATAAGTGTGTTGATGTCCGGAGCCACGATGCACATGATCGAGCCGATGATGGTGACCACCGTCCCGCCGATGAGCACTGGTTTGCGGCCGTAGCGGTCGGACAGGGGGCCGTAGGCCAGCGTGGCCACGGCGATGGCGGCCATCGACAGGCTGAGGGTCAGCTGCGCCACCGCGGTGCTCACCTGAAAGCTGTCCTTCAGGACAGGAATGGCGGGCAGCAGTATCTGCATCGCCGCGGGGCCAAGAGCAGACACCATGGCCAGGAGGAATATCAGTCCCCTGGACAGGCTGGTAATGGATGTGGACATAGGAATGTTGCCTGGGCAGGCGGGATGCGTTGTTGCTTTGCCGGCATTGTACGCCTTATGACGGGTGACCGGAACGCCGCGGCAGGCTATTGCTGTAGAACCGCGTCACGGTTTTGCTGGGTGCGGGGATTGTTGCCGGCGTTGAGAATGGCACTGGAGCCCATGAGGCGCATGCGCTGGGCCTGGCTGATATCATAGCCGAGGCCGAAGGTCTGGTGATGGAAGGTCTGTACCAGCTGTTGCTCCGGAGTCAGCTCGAGGGTGTCATCGAGGGCTTCCAGTTGCGGGCAGGACAGCGCGTGGCCCGCCTGTGCTCGCAGGCAAATCATCAGATCGGTGCCTGGATACACTTCCAGGGTCAGGCCCTGGGGATGACTGCGAAAGCGGGGTGAGTCGTCCAGATAGTCGATGACCTGACGGACGAAGGCGTCGTCGACCCCGGTGATGTTAACCGGTATCGAGAGCCCCAGCCGACGGAATATTCCAGGGTCTGTCTCCAGCGCCTGTTCGTAGAAGTCGAGGGCCAGGTCCAGGTCACCCTCACGCCAGGCCGCCTCGGCCGAGCGCGCCGCCAGCCTGGCGCGCAGCATCACCTCCTGGGGAGGCAATAGCTGGACGGCCTTCTGTGCTGCTTCCAATGTGAGGGAGTCCTGGCGCTTCTTTGCGGCGATTTCCGCATGATAGGCGTGATAGTAGCCCTCGTTGAGACGGAAGGCGCCTACCTCCAGGGTTTGCTCCAGAACGGACGAGATGACCCCTTCCCCGAGCACCGTCACCATTTCCGGCTCGATCCACTCAGGGATATACACATCAAGCGGGGCATAGGGCCGCAACCGGTTCTGCAGGGTTTCCCGGTCGGCGAACAGCGAGGCTGCATGGCGGGCGGAGCGCCATGCCTTGAAGCGGAACTCCCAGGCATCCAGGCGCGCCTGCAGCGACGCGGGGAAGTGCAGCATTGCGGCCTCTTCCAGCTTCATTTGGTAGGCGCTGTAGTTGGCCATGTAATTGATGAGTGCGGCAATCGAGTCCTTCTGCGCCTCGTCGGCACTGTAGGCACCAGTGCGGTCGGGCTGGTTGAGTGCCGTCCGGCTGAGCGTGGCAGCATCCTCAGGGTAGCCGGCCAGCAGCAGGAAGGTGGCACTGGCCAGGAAGTGTTCCGCGCGATTCATCACGCCGATAATGGGGTCCTGCGCGTCGCGCCAGACAATCAGGTTGTCCAGGGCTGACCGAGCCTCATCGAAACGCCCCTGGTTCATGTAGAGATAGAGCATGTTGATCCACGGGTCCCCCACGCTGCGCGGATCAATGTAACGCGAGGCACGAACCAGATATTCTTCTGCCTCTTCCATGCGCAGCATGCTCAGTGCCACTTCGGACGCGTTGAGCAGGTAGACGGTGTCCACCCGTCCGTTGCTGCTGGCCAGTGCCTCCTCGTCCTCGCTGATGGTCATGTCGCAGGCTTCCATGCTGTCGGGCGGACGCAGCCCTGCCAGCTCCACGGCGCACAGCGTGTTCCATGCCCGGCTTCTTTCCAGGGGATCATTGCTGGTTGCGAGCACCCGGTTGGCACTCTCCCGGGCCTCGTCCCACTTTCTCATTTCGATCAGGGGCCACCCGCGATAGGACTCCACGTCCTGTCCGAAGATCGTCGAGAGCTTGTCCAGGTAGTCGAGTGCAGACTCCTGGTTTCCCATCAGCTGGTGCACATAGGACAGCTGCGCGATAGTGAGGTAGTACCATTCGACATTGCCGGATGCCAGGGCCCGGCCCATGGAGCTGTAGTTGGTAAGCTCTTCGGCGCGGTTCAGGTGGAACAGCGCACGTGCCAGGTTGCCCTCGACCTGGATGAGGACCTCCGCCAGCGAAAACTGCGCAGCGGGGGACTCCGGTTCATCAGCAATCCATTTCTGGGCCAGTTCCCTCGCCCGCACATTCTGATTCAACGCCAGGGCGTCACAGATCTCCAACGCCCGCGGGTTGGTGATGTCAGTCATGCCAAAGCAGACTGTCGTGGAGGGTAACTCAAAGCCGCCAAAGTCATCGTCGAAGCTGTCCTGTGCAGGCAGCGGCATGGCCACCGCTCCGAGCAATGCCAGTCCACACAGCCGACCGGGGCCGGGGCGCAACGAGGCAAGCATCCGGAGGGTCCAGGACGACATGTGGAGCGCTTTGGAGAGCAGGCCGCCCATTCTCACTCCTGCCGCAGCGTCGCCCGGGCGAGATGTTCCATCGGTTCACGCATGCAGGCCTGCAGCACCTTGCTCAGATCCGCGACACCGGGGGCGAGTTCGACACGATGTCCGAGCACGGGAGGCAGCAGGGTCTCGATGTCATCCGCACTCACGTAGTCGCGCCCGCGTAGCGCCGCCAGGACCTGCAGGGCAGGCAGCAACAGCACCATGCTGCGGGTCGAGTTGCCTTGGAGAACCCGCTCGTCGGCGCGCAGGTTGCGGGAGATGTCCACCAGCGCCGTCTTGATGGCGGGGGAGATGAAGACTTCGTTGTCGATGACATCGCGGGCCATCAGCACCTCGTGCCGGGTCACCCGCAAAGGCGCAGGGCTGTGGTCTCTGCGTTGCCGATAGGTGTCCAGCACTTCGAGTTCCGACTCGCGATCGATGTGCTGCATGGTGATCTTGAACAGGAAGCGGTCGAGCTGCGGTGTGGGCAGCGGATAGGTGCCCACGAGGTCCAGCGGGTTCTGCGTGGCTATCACGAAGAACAGATCGTCAAGCGGGTAGGTGGTATTGTCCACTGTCACCTGCTTCTCGCCCATGGCTTCCAGCATGGCGGACTGCACCTTCGGCGAGGTGCGGTTGATCTCGTCGGCCAGCACCACATGGGCAAACAGCGGCCCATGACGGAAGTGGAAGGTGCTACTGCCGGCATCGAATACAGACCCGCCGGTGACATCCGCCGGCAGCAGGTCCGGGGTGAACTGGATGCGGCGGAAGGGCAGAATGGCTGCATTGGCGCCAGAGGCCTGATCCTCGGCGGTGGTGACAATAGCCTCGCCGAGTGCCTTCGCCAGCGTGGTCTTGCCGGAGCCCGGGAAGTCTTCCAGCAGTACATGGCCGTCGGCAATCAGGGCGATGATCACCAGCTCGATGACATCGTCGCGCCCCATCACCTGGGCTCTGACCGCCTGCTGCAGCCGCTGCAGCACGTCGATAGCGTCGCCGAGACGGGAGTGTCTTTCAGTCTGGGCCGATTGTGCTCCGTCCTCAACCTCCGTGCCGGGGGTGTTCTGGGTCGGGCTGGCGTCGGTCGCTTCCAATGTCATATATCCTCTCCGGTCTCTTCTTGGTGGTACGTGTCTTGGTGGTACGTGTCTTGGCGGTATGTGTCAGTCTATTGGTCTCGGGGCTGGCATCAGCCCACTGTGTCGGATCAGTGTGTCCTCATCCAGGAGAACGGATCAATGAAGGCAAGTACCTGTCGCCACCAGGGCGTATGTCGGACGATCTCCTGACGTACCTGCTGGTGCAAGCGGATCCAGTCGGGTTGCAGGGGCGGGGAGTCCGCTGCCTGCTGATGATGGCCAAGGGCGACGCTGAGATGATGCCCCGTCAGCGTTCCAAATGTGGGAGTCATGGCGCTGATGCGACGGGCAAAGGCTTCGCGGCTCTCACCGTAACGACGACGCAGGCCCCGTGCTGCCAGACTGTCCAGGGCAGCACGGTAACTCAGCCGATGTTGTGTAGCGGGCCGTGCATGATAGGGGGCGCGCAGGCGATAGACCTTGATTGCGTAGCTCGCTGCCAGCAGCAGTACAATCACCCCGGCCAGCACCCGCAATATCAGTGCAAGTGGGAAGCTGCGCTGGGTCTGCGAGGCGACGAACTCATCGAAGCTGGCCTCGTCACGCAGCATGTCTCCCAGCAGTTGCTGCAGGCTGTTCTGGGGGTCTACCGACATGTCTACCAGGGTGCGCGAGGGTGCAGGATCGACGATGGTCCAGCCGATGCCTTCCAGGTAGATCTCTGGCCAGGCGTGACCATTGATGGCCTGGATCAACAGCGCCGAACCGCCAGCGCGATTGCTGGCAGGGACTGAATAGCCGATACCCACGCGAGCGGGAATGCCGATGCTGCGATAGAGGTAGGTGGCTGCGAAGGAGAAATGCATGCAGTAGCCGGTAAGGTCGCCGAACAGAAATGAAGCTGCCGGGTCGTCCGCATAGGCATGTTCGTTCGCCAGGCTATAGATGCCGTTGCGGTCCAGGTAGTCCTTGATGGCCAGCGCCCTGGCATAGGGGTCATCCGCGAACTCCGGGCGCAGATCCGCGATGAGGCGGGTGGCGAGTTCACGGTAGCGGGGGTCATCCGGCAGTTCCAGGTAGGCCTGGCGTTGCTCGGCGCTCCAGTTCGGATTGCCGCTGCTGCGCCCGATCAGATCGGGGAACTCAAACTGCGGCACCATCGACCAGGCGTCGTAAGTGTGCTTGAAACGCAGGCTGTTGGGGTTGGGTGTATTTTCATAGGCGATCGGCGTGTCCAGCGCGAAGGGGGTGCGGTGCGGAGTGAGCATGCCGATTGTGGTGCGAACGGTCATGCGCTTGTCGGGTTGTGGCAGTGGTGTGCTGATCTCCGCACGGGTCGAAGTGAAGTGGTCGATCAGGTCTTCGTCCATATCGTTGCGGCTGGGGGTCACGAGCAGACTGCCGTTGAACTCGGAGTAGGCCGATTCGCGGAAATAATAGGCGCCGCCTTCGGGGTCATAGTCATCCCGGAACAGCACCACGGCGACGGGTGCCTGCATATCGTTGGTGTCGTTCTCGCCGTCGCGGAAGGGGTTCTCCTGTTGTGCCGCGCCCCCTGCCTCACGTGCCTGCCCGGTGAGACCCAGACTGTCAGTATAGGCAGGCGAGGGCAGGCCGAAGAACTGCACGTAGATCAGCAGCGAGAAGCACAGCAACCCCAGTACCGTGAAGTGGTAGGGCAGACGGCGCTGGTTGTGCTCCATCATCAGCAGGCCGGACAGGGCCAGCACCGCGCCGCAGCCGAATGCCATCAGGATGGAGCTGGGATCGATGCCGCGGCTGAGCGCGAAATCGCCAATGAAGAAGGGGCGATGGATCATCCCCTGTCTGTGTGCGGCCAGGGTGATGACGAAGGCTGTGGCCACAAACAGGATCTCGGCCACGCGGCCGAAACCGGTGCGGTGGGCCAGCAGGCGCAGCAGGGCGCTGATGGCGCCGGCAAAGGCCAGCCACTGGATAATCTCACTGAGCTCGTAGGTGAACAGGGGTGGAAGCAGTCGACCGAGCGCCACACTGCCGGCAAGCCCGTTGCTGACAGCGACTCCGAGCACCAGCGTCGCCAGAGCGCCCAAGGCCAGGATGCTGAGTCTGAGGTCACGCAGCGCCGTGCGCTGCCAGAAGGCGTCAACCGCCAGGCAGCCGATCAGACAGCCTGCCACCGCGGCCAGCGAACCGGCAGTGCTGGTCAGTGAAAGCGTCAGTACCCAATAGCTGCAGGCGATGATCAGCGCCCGCAGGGCTGAGGGAAGCAGCGGATTGACAGCGGTGTCCGGTTTCATGTCATTGCTTGCCTGTACTCTTCACTACTCTACAGTACTTTCCAGTGTCCGGCTTGTAAGATCCCGCCTTTGTGGCTCGGACGCCCCGCCGGATATCAGGCGTCGCGCAGCGGTTTCAGCTGTCCCGAATATGTCTGGCCGGAGTGTCTGTCCACGACCAGCGTTGATTCTACAAGCTGACCCAGTTGCGTCAATAAAGTGCTCAGCTGCCGTCGGGACGCTCCGTCAGCGCTTACGCCCCCGGTACGACGCAGTTTTCTGAACAGCACCTTGTGCAGTAACGGCAGCGGCTGGTCGTCTTGGAAGCCGTCGGTGGCCAGCACCACGGAAAAACGCACCCGGAAGCGGGTTGTGGTGGCGCGCAGCAGTGGTAGCCAGGGCGCAGAGTTGGCGCTGGCAAACACGATGCAATGCAGGCTGCCCTGTCCCGCATGCTGCTGAAGAAACGCGTCCAGGCCGTAAGGCAGCGGCCCATCGAGCGCGCGGGACTGGGCGATCCGCTCCAGGGCGTCGCTTCTCGTCGCGGTCGCGCCTTCGCTGCCGTCTGCGGCAAACAGCCAGTCATCGCCCAGCGCCCCTGACTCCACCGCCACTCTCGCCACCGCCGCGGCTGCCTCGTCCTCGGGAGAGGACAACAGATAGGCCAGCGTGCGATTGCTGTGAAACACACTGCGTTCGGGCAGGCGCACGTTGAGGTGGCGGTTGCGGGCATAGGCCTTCCACATGATGTCGCGGACAGAGTCGCCGACGACATAGGGGCGGATCTCCATGCGATCCCCTTCCGGATTGCCGCCCGGGTCCGGGATGCCATCTTCCGAAGTCAGTGAACGCAGCAGAGGCAGTGCCTTGATGTGCCCTGCCGCGGGCAGTGCCAGGAGCTCACCCTGCTGTGTGAAACGCCACGAAAAGCGGCTGAAGCCGAGTACGTCCCGCACCGTGAAACGACGGATGATGCGAGTGCTGCGGCAGCGACGCAACGGCCGGATCTGCTCCTCCCACTCCTGCTCATCGGCAGAGAGCAGGTTGCGGGTGTCGATGGCGTCGGGATAGATGAGCTCCCAGCTGACACCGATCAGCGGTAGCCAGGGCATGGTTTTCAGGGTGAATCCTGTCTCGTTCGGGTAGCCAGCCTCGACCTGCACGCGGGTCGGTCGCTGCAGCAGGTCCCGCATCTCCAGCTGGTGCATCAACTGGTTGCGCAATATCAGACCGCCCAGCAACACAATGATGGTGGAAAAGGAGACGATGGCCAGGGCACAGACGGCGAGGGCGAACACCACCAGATCCATGCGGCCGTAGCCAAAGCGCTGCAATGCCAGCACGGCGATCAGGACCACGATCAGGCCCTGCATGGTCAGGGGGGAACGTTCGCGGAGTGTTGTCATGAAACCGCGCAGCCGTGTCATCCCTCTCAGACCTCCGGCCAGATGTAGACCATATAGGCCAGATATCCACTGAGGAGAATCAGACCCTCCAGCCTGTCCAGCTTGCGCCGGGTCATGCACATCGGCAGCAGAATCGCGGCGAAGGCGACCATGACCGCAAAGTCGACCTGACTGAAGCCTACGCTCGACAGCGGGGTGATCATCGAGGCGATGCCCAGGATGCCAAGGCTGTTGAAGATGTTGGAGCCCACAACATTGCCCAGGGCGATGTCGGACTGCTTGCGAATGGCGGCGACTACTGACGTTGCCAGTTCCGGCATGCTTGTGCCAATGGCAACGATCGTGAGGCCGATGATGGTTTCATCGACATTGAAGATTCGCGCCAGTTCGACCGCAGCGTCGACCAACATGATGCCGCCGCCTATCAGGGCCGCCAGGCCAAGCACAATCAGAAGAAGGCAGAACCAGATCTTGTCCTGCAGGGTAGCTACGTCTCCGGGCAAAAGCTCCACGCTTTCCGCAGGCGCCTGGTTTCGGGAGCTGCGATAGCTCGCGTAAATGTAGGCCACCAGTCCAAGGAACATCAGCAAGCCGTCCGCGAAGCCCAGACTGTTGTCCAGCAACAGTAGCCAGAGCAGGCAGGAGGTAGCAATCATGAAGGGGATCTGCGCGACAATAAGGCTGCGCTGCACCAGCATCGGCCGGATGAGGGCGGTAAGACCCAGTATCAGAGCAATGTTGGCGATGTTGGAGCCGATCACATTGCCCAGGGCGATGGAGCTGCTGCCTCTCAGCGACGAATCCACCGAGACCGCGAGCTCCGGACTGCTGGTGCCGAATGCGACCACGGTGAGGCCGACCACCAGCGGGGAGATGCCCAGCCGCAGCGCCAGCGAAGAGCTTCCGCGCACCAGACTTTCCGCTCCCGCAACCAGGATGGCGAGGCCGGCGGCGAATAAAACGAGGGTTATCAACATATCTGTGCTTGCCTGATGCTACTTGTATTCATGGCACAAGGGGTCCGGGTCGTTCGTGGAAGCGGCATCGTATCACGCCGGTGTGGGGTTCATGGAAGGTGTTTCTGGGCTCTTTTCAGGCAGCTGCGCATGGTCCGAATGTTGTAAGCGTGGACGATGTGTTCGTAGTTGAGCAATTGCGGGACCTCGACGATGGCAACAGCCAGCAGGAGAATGCCGGCATAGGTGCGGGCGTCCTGTGTGATCAGCAGGTAGAGCGCGGCGGCAGTGATCGCCAGGTTGAGCAGCCCGCGCAGCCAGCGGTGCAGATAGAAATGGTGCGCTCCGAGCAGGAAAAACCAGTTGAGCAACGCATAGGTGGCCGGGCTCTTGAGGGCAGCCGTGGCGCACTGGTGATAGCGCTCCTGGCCGGCGGCGTCCAGCCCGGCGATCTGCTGGCGGAGGTCACTTTCCTCGAGGTTGAGTTCCTTTTCTGAAAACATGGATAACCGTTATCACTGGGGTGGTGTAAGCAGCGGTCAGGGCGAAGACTACCGTACTCTGGCGGGATTTGCAGCTTCAGGGGCCGTCTAGCCGAAGAACCAATAGGAGGCCGCGATGGCGGTGGTGATCCCAGCCAGGTCCGCCAGTAGACCACAGGCCACGGCATGCCGTGTCTTACGGATGCCCACGCTGCCGAAATAGACCGCCAGCACGTAGAAAGTCGTCTCGGTGCTGCCCTGGATGGCTGCCGCGGTGCGGCCGGCGAAGGAGTCCACACCATAAGTATTCATGGTCTCCAGCATCATCGCCCGGGCACCACTGCCACTGAGGGGCTTCATGAAGGCGGTGGGCAGGGCATCCACGAAGCGGGTGTCCATACCCAGCGCGGATACCGTCGTGCGGATACCGGAGAGCAGGAGCTCCAGGCAACCACTGGCGCGGAATACCCCGATGGCGACGAGCATGGCCAACAGGAAGGGGATGATGCGGACAGCCACCTCGAAACCTTCCTTGGCGCCCTCCACAAACAGCGAATAGCAGTCGAGCCTCCGCTGCACCCCGGACACCAGAAACAGGACAATGATGCTGAACAACAGCAGGTTGCCGAACTGGGCGGAGCGGTTGGAGAGCAGGTCAGCGGGCATGCTGATGACCCAGCTCAGCAGCAGCGCCATCAGCGTGGCGAAGCCGGCAAACCAGGCCACCAGCACGGGGTCGGTCAGCCGCAGCTTCTGCACCCACGCGATGGCCAGCAGGCCGACCAGGGTCGAGGCCGAGGTGGCCATGAGGATGGGCAGGAACACGTCCGCAGGTGTGGCGGCACCCTGCTGGGCACGGTACAGGAAAATGGTGACTGGAAGCAGTGTCACCGAGGAGGTATTGAGGACCAGGAACAGAATCTGGGCATTGGTCGCGGTGTCCTTGCTGGCGTTGAGGGTCTGCAGATCGCTCATTGCCTTCAGCCCCATCGGGGTCGCTGCATTATCGAGCCCGAGGAAGTTGGCTGCCAGATTCATGGTGACCGATCCCAATGCGGGATGCCCTGCAGGAACTTCCGGCATCAGACGCCTGAATACAGGGGTGGTGGCGCGGGCGACGAGGCTGATAAGCCCGCCGTGCTCGGCGACACGGAACAGTCCCAGCCACAGGGCCATCACACCGATCAGACCGATGGCGATCTCAACGGCCAGACTGGCCATGTCGAAGGACGATCCGACCAGTTGGGTGAATACTTCGGGATTGCTGCCGGACAGCCATTGCCACAGTGCTGCGGCAAAGGCAGCGAAGAAAAAGCTTAGCCAGATGATGTTGAGCATGGAGGGCAATCATACGGGGAAGGGGTGGCCGGCACCACTTCCCCGCCTGATCGAACGCCGCTCAGGCAAGGGCGGTTTCAAAGATGGCCAGCATCCGGCTCCAGGCGCGCTCCGCCTGGGCTTCGTGGTACACGGCAGAGTCCGGGACGCACCAGCCGTGATTGGCGCCTTCATAGACCTCGATCTCGGCCTCCACATCGGCCGCCGCGAAGGCCGCGCGCAGCACGTCCTTGGTCTCGGGTTCACGGGCGTCATCATTGGCAGCGATCGCAATCAGCATGTGCGCGTCCATACGGGGGATGCCCAGATGAGGGCTGTCGGAAGCATCAGTGGCCAGCCCGCCGCCATGGAAGGAACCCCCGGCGCCGATGCGGTCCGGCAGGCTGGCGGCGGTGCGCATCACGATGGGACCACCCATGCAATAGCCCATGGTCCCGATCTTGCGGCTGCTGTCCACGGCTGACTGTTGGTCCAGCCAGGCGACGAACGCGCGTGCGTCAGTGACGTGGGTGGTCGCATTGAGCTGGCCTGCCAGGGGGCGGACGATGGCGGCAACCGCAGGATCCTGGAAGCTCGCGCCTGCGGAGACGACGGGCGCGCGGGCACTGCGATAGAAGGGGTTGACCACCAGCACCGAATAGCCGGACTGTGCCAGGCGTTTGCCCATCGCCCTGAACGCGGGGCGCAGGCCGAGAATGTCTGGCCATATCAGGACGGCGGCGTGGCTGCCACTGGAGGGATGTACGAAGTAGCAGTCGGCGGTGCCATCCGGGGTCTCGATTTCGACATCCATCTCCATGACGTCCTGGGCATTGAGGACGGGTGGCAGCACCATCATCAGGGCAGCACCGGCGCCCAGTCGGCCAAACTGACGGCGGTTCATCTTGCGGGCCAGACGCAGGTATTCTTCGTTTTCTTCAACGGTGTGGTTGTCGCACATGCCTGTTCTCCTGAGAGCGGGTTTGTCATTGTTATACCGGTGCAGGGGCGATTCTATTGCGGGCTGCCGGGCCTGTCACATTGCCTGGAATGGACTTGAGAGTCGATAGAAATTATCCTTCTGCAACTTTCATCCCGGAACCCCGGAAAACCCTATGCTGGATTCCCTGAAATCCGTGAAGAGCCTGGTCGTGCGCTGCCCAAACTGGGTGGGAGACATTGTGATGGCCACCCCGCTGTTCGAATGTCTGCGCAGCCACTTCCCGGAGGCGGTCATTACCGCCTGCGTCCGTCCCTATGCCCGCGGGATCCTCGAAGACGCACCGTGGTTCGATCACATCGTACCCTGCCAGGACAAGACGCTGAAGGGGCTGCAGCAATTGCGGCGCGATTTGCAGGCAATCGGGCCCGATGCGGGAATCCTGCTGACCAATACCACGCATTCCTGGCTCAGCTTCAAGTTTGCCGGGGTGCCGGATATTTACGGCTACCGACGCAATCTGCGCAAGCACTTCCTCACCGACGGGCCCGAGCCACTGCGCGACGGGCGCAAGTATCGACCCATTCCCATGCAGACCTATTACCTGGAGCTGTGCCGCTACCTCGGAATGTCCACGCCGGAACATCCCCGCTGCCGGCTGTACATCGGAGAGGAGGTGGCTCAGAGAGGGCGTGAGAATCTCGAGCGCTGGGGAATCAGCGCGCAGGACACGGTGATTGGGCTCAATCCGGGTGCCAGCTTCGGCTCCTCCAAGTGCTGGCCGATAGAACACTTTGCGACACTGGCGGAATTATTGCAGGACACCTGGCGCTGCAAAATTCTGTTACTGGTGGGCCCTGGGGAGGAAGCCATCGCCGAGGGCATCGTCGCGGCCAGTCGGGCGCAGATAATCAACACGGCCGCCGAGCGGATCAACCTGGCTGACCTGAAGCCTCTGATACAGCGCTGTGACCTGCTCGTGACCAATGATACCGGGCCCAGACACTATGCCGTGTCTTTCGATGTGCCTCACATCGTCCTTATGGGGCCGACCAATGGCGACTGGACTGCGAGCAATCTGGAGCGTTCCCGCATCTTGCAGCTGGATCTGCCATGTATTCCCTGTCATAAGAAGGTCTGTCCGCTGCAGCACCATGCCTGCATGAGGGATATAACCCCAGGCATGGTGCTGCAGGCCGCCCGCGACATGCTGCCGCTACCGTTGCAGGTCCCGGCGGGTCCTAGAGAATCAGTATCAACAGAATGATGATGGGGATGGGAATGCCCAGCAGGTAAAGAAGTATCGCTCTCATGACTTATCTCCTTGATGTTTGTTCAATTGCCGATTCATCCTCTGAACCGGTTCACAGATCTCGTTGACGTCCCCCGATGGTCGCCGCAAAGCTGGCTATAAAGGCTCCAACCAACAGCGAGACTACCATCCACATCGCCACATAAGCTGATGCTTCGCGGGCCTCATCGGCAGCCTCCATCGCCGCCATTTCGGCAGTCTGCAGGCTGGCGAAGGCGTCCTCAATGCGTTGCTCGGCCTCCTGCGGGGTGACGCCGGTGGTGCGGGCAATCACGTCAGCGGCGTAGTCGGCGTCTTCCTCGGGAAGGGCCCCGGTACGTACCGCGTTGACGAAGATGCGACCGAGCTCCGGAATGGCAGCCTGTATGGCGTCAGTGTTGTCTCCTTCGAACAAAGAAGTGCTGTCACCTTCCACACGGAACAGGGAATCCATGGTGTATCCCATCAGCTGTTCCACGGGATTGTCCTGTTCGCTGTCCGACATGGCGACGGCAGAACTGCCCAGTGTCGCAATACCCCCGGCCGCGGCAGCGCCAGCACTGGCTGCGCCTCCGGCAATGGCGGCAAACACCGAGCTGAACAGCGCAGCGGTTGCCAGCGTGGAGATGCCCCAGGTAACCAGCCCGTGTGCGGTATCGCGGAAGAACACCTCATCCCCATGGAGATCAGTCCATCGCACCCGTAGCCGCCCCGCCAGATAACCGCCGGCAGCCGATGCCGCCAGAGAGGTAAGCGTGACCCATAGAATCGACGTCATGCCGAAGGTCTGCGCCTCTACGCCTTGATTCGCCCAGGGCGAAATCATGGTCAGACCCAGACCGGTGCCCAGGATGAACAGCACCAGGGAGAGCACTGCCGCAACAGTAGCGCCGGCGAAAATGGCTGGCCACGATACTGCAGTATTGTGAGCGTCGGGAGCAATGGCTCTGATACCGGCCTGTCCATGAACCGGGCTGATGGTGGGGTCAATTGTTGTTCTCGTCATTTCCCTTCTCCTGTCATCAAATTTCCCTTTGTAATGACCGGAGCGGCCATCATCGCGATGACCGCTCCGTGGGACATCAGTGCCTGATGTCTTCTGTATAGGGACGAGTACCGTAGTAGGTATGGATCGACTGCGCCCATGTGGGGTCTGCCATGTCGGGCCAATCATCCTTGTCGAAGCCCGGGGCGTCCTTGAGCAGTTCCTTGTCCACGTTGAGCACGAAGCACTTGTTCACCGTGTCCAGGGTGAGAGCTTTCCATGGCACCGCAAAGAGCTTGCCACCCATACCCATGAAGCTGCCGAATTCCAGCACCGCATAGGCAACCTTGCCACTGGCGACGTCCAGCATGATCTCCTTGATGCTGCCCAGATTCTCTTCCCGGTTGTTGGAGACATCGTTACCGATCAGAGTGCCGGCGCCCATCAGGTGTGGGCCTGGGCCCTTGTCGTGCTTGTTGGTTCTGTACATGCCGTAGGTGTCACGGGATTCATAGTTCATTGCATTCTCCTTGTTCCAATGAAAGGCACGTCAATTCGATTCAAAAACTGACTCCAATTGCTGCATCCGTTCAGATGCCTCGATTCCACTCTACTAAGTGTCACCGGCTGGCGAGAATGGGAGGGAGGTGATTGTGCTGGTCACTTCACATTTAGGACTTTATCTGCAAAAACCGGGGAAGCTTTCCTCCACTCCCGCTACCGGTCCCGTCGCTGACCGGCCTCGTTTTCGCACGGGACTTGTTGATGACCGTCACAACAACTAACATATAGCGCTTTTCTGGGTTTTTACTAGCCAGCGCAGGGCGTTACTGCGGGAAGTTGTTGTGTTTTCGGCAAGCGCGTTATGTGTGTGACGTACTTCAAGAAACCCAGCCTCCGCTATTACAGTTTGGCCTGTCTATTCTTAGACTGCTGTTCGCTACTAAACAAAGTCGACTTTTAAGGGAGTATCGATATGAAACGACAACTTTGCCTTCTCGGGGCCGCTGCCCTCATTCCGATGGGCGCCATGGCTGCCGAGAGCAATTCTGACCTGAGCTATACCTACTTCGAGGTTCACCACGTGGGACTGGACATCGACGGATATAAGGAAGGTAGCAGCGTCCGCGATCGTCTCAGGGATCTGGATAACGGTGATGGCTGGGGCGCGCGCGCTTCCTTTTCCGTCAGTGACAGCTTTTTCGTATTCGCAAACTATTCGGATACCGATGGCGACGTTTCCTACACGAACGACGCTGGTCTCTATATCCCACGCAGCTCTTCAGCCAAGAAGCTTGATCTCGGTATAGGTTGGCACCGCCCCGTCGGCGACCAGACCGATCTGGTGCTGAGCGGTGGTTATACCGACCTTGATCTGGGCAAGTTCCGCGTTGGTGGTACCGGCAGTGGTTCGCTGGACGACCTGAACGACGACAGCAGCGACGGCTACTTTGTTGACGCCGCTATCCGGGCCCAGCTGACTAGCTGGCTGGAAGGCAGCCTGGGCGCACGCTATGTCGATTTCGACGGCAATGACAGCTTCGGCGTGATCGGTAACCTGATGGTTGAGGTGACTCCTGCAATCGGTCTGAACCTGGGCATTGATGCAGGTGACGATCTGGCGACCTGGACCGCTGGTCTGCGTTACAGCTTCTGATTGGTCGGCGGATGCTTGTCCGCCGCCTGATACACGAGTGATACACGAGCCCGCGTACGGTGCCCACAGCCGGACGCGGGCTTTTTGTTGCGCCCCACCCTGGGTGCGTCTTCCGCCCTGTTACTGTTTCCCGATCTTTCTGCCGTAGGGTTCGCCCGCGCTGTCGGGCAACAGGCTGCTGGCCCGATGCCAGACCTCCTCGTTTACCGCCACCAGCAGGCCGTGCAGCTTCTCCAGGGGTACATAGCGCCGTCCATCGAGGCGCGCCACGTGCCCGCCCGCCTCCTGAATCATCAACGCGCCGGGAACGTGATCCCATGGCAGGGTTCGCCAGTAGAGAATGAATTCTATATCGCGCTGCAGGAGCAAGGGATAGGTCACGCCGGCCGAGCCACAGGGCGGGAACAGCTCCGCGCGTCCTGCTGCTCGTTGGCGGATGGTCTCTGGCCACGTGGCAGGAAGGAATCGGGTATGGACATTGCCACGCAGGGTGGTCGGGGTCTCGTTCAAGGTGATGCGGTCACCGTTCCACCAGGCGCCGCCGTCGCGCTCGGCGTAGGCCATGGAGGCGGTCGCAGGCGAATATATCCAGGCGTGCTGCGGCACGCCATCGTGCAGCAGCGCCACCATGGTAGCGAAATCGGCTACCCCGTTGACGAAGTTGCGGGTGCCATCCAGTGGGTCCACCAGCCACACCCAGCCGTCGTTCAAGGACTCCAGGAGAGCGGGCTGCGCTGCCGTACCTTCTTCGCCAATGACCCGTGATCCTGGCAGCAGGGAAGGCAGGCGCTGCTCCATGAGCGCCTCCACTTCGTGATCCACGATGGTAACCAGGTCGCCGGGCGCCTTTTCGTGAACCTCGTCATCGCGGATGCGGCGGAAGCGAGGCAGAATGATCTCGGCCGTCGCTTCTTCGAGAATGCTGGTGACTTCGTCGGTGCGGTTGAAACTACTCATGAGGGCCGCCCAGGTTGAAGGTGATCCTCAGATTGTGCTTGCGTGGTGGAGTGACGTCAATCGCCGCTGAGCAGGAGGGCCGGGAGAGTTCTCAGCGGATGATCCGGCGCTCCCGCATGGCTGCGCGCAGCGCAGAGGAGCTGTGGGTTTTCTCGTCACCGACAAACTCGATGCGGCCCCCGCAGCGCTCCACGGCGAAGCGTTCAGGCATTTGCTCCAGCGTATAGTCGGTGCCTTTCGCCTGGATATGGGGTCGGAACAACTCTATCAGCGGCACGGGCACGGCAGCGTCCAGAGGCACGACATAGTCCACTGCCGCCAGCGCGGCAATGACCTCCATGCGCTCTTCACAGGGGTTGATGGGGCGCTCCCGATTGGGATTGGTGGCAATGGATTCCTCGGTGTTGACCGCAATCACGAGGATGTCCCCGAGGGCCTTGGCGGCGTTCAGGTAGCGGGTGTGCCCAACGTGCAGCAGGTCGAAGCAGCCGTTGCCGAAGACGATGGTTGCACCCTGCTGCCGATGCGTGTCGAGGATGGGCACCAGGACGTCCGGGTTCACGAAAATCTTGTCCGTTGTCATGTTCCGGCCCTGCTATTACAGAAAGTAGTCCGGTTGGGCGGCGTTGTCTGTCTTCAGCTTCGCCAGCTCCTGGGGATTGTCGATGAGGCGTTCGATCCACCAGTTGACGTCGTTATACAGGCAGGTGACCTTCTCGCAGTTGGTGGTCGCATTGAAATTTTTGACCAGGTCCGCAGTGGTGCTGCGGGTGACATCATAGGTCTGCACGTCAGCGACGGCGTTCTTGTCGCCGAGTCGACCGTGGTCCTGGTTGCGGTACACAGGGCAGTTGAACATGCCCAGCGGACTGAGCACCTGACGGAAGAACTGCATGTGGCACTGCCTGGGCTGCTGCGACAGGCTCTGGGTGCGTCCCTGCAGCATCGCCTTGAGGCCCGTGCTCTGGTGGACCCGAAAAGTGGGCGATTCCAGTGTCATGGCTTCGTCCGCCTGGGCCTGGATGCGGGCGATGGTTGCGTCCCAGTTCTGCTGGTGACGGATGTCGATGACTTCGGCATTGTTGGCCTCGTCGCGGGTCAGGAAGGGCTTGAAGCTGATATAGGTGAATTGCGAATCCCTGGCCAGACGCGCGGCCTTGGCCATCTCGTGCAGGTTTTCGACAATGCTGCTGTCATTGATGTTGGCACCGCGCCACGTGACGATATACGAGAAGCCAACGGTCAGATCGGGGTTGGCGGCCTTGATCTCCGGTACCAGCGCGCAGATCTGCTCCAGGGTAATGGCCTTGCGTGGATGGTGCATTGCCTGGAAGGTCGCATCGGTGCCGGAATCCAGCGACAGGCGCACCCAGTCCTGGGAATCCAGGCAGTCGGCGATCTCGGCTATCTTCCTGTTGCCCGTACCATTGGAGACGATGGCTACCTGCAGGCCCAGCTGCTTCATGTAACGGATAGTCTCGCCGAACTTGGGGTACAGGGTGGGCTCACCGCCGCCGATGACGATCACCGAACGCAGGCCGCGTTCGGCCATCAAAGCAAGCGAGGCCAGCAGTTTTTCGTGATCGAAGCGTATACCTGTGTTGAGAATGTCGAGGTCGACGCAGTGGTCGCAGGCGTAGTTGCAGGCTGTGGTCAGGTCCAGGTTGATCGACAAGGGAGCGAAGTCCGGCACCTTGTCCAGATCCATGGCAGGGTCGAATTCAGCCCCGGACCGCAGCGCAATCTGCCACCGCACGTAACTCTCGAGCGCGTCGTGGGCGCCGGGTTGCAGCAGTTTGGTGGCAAAGTCGTGGATGCTGTCGAGTTCGAGCTGCTCGCCCAGTTCCTCGGACATGTCGGCGGTGGCGTCGAGATCACGAAGAGGAATGGTGCTGGCGGCCCCTGGCATGGTTGCATTGGTCATGAGATTCGTCCGGCTTCATCGAAGCCGCAATCTTACGTTCTACGGCAGGGATGGACAAGGGTTGAGCAGCCGGGGATGGCGGCTTCCGCCAGTTTTTGCCAAAAGCGCGCATCCCCTGCCTGCACGCCCTTGAATTTTCGGGATAAATTCATGGCCTGCTAATTGCTGGGGCAATTAGCAGGCGGCGCATTGCCGCTGGAGGCTCCCCAACAACAACAAAACCCACAAGAGACCCATTATGTTTGCGACTTCCCGACTGCGTTCTCTCCTGATGCTGCTTGCCGCCGGAGGCACCACCCTGGCCATGGCCCAGCCCGAGCCCACCATGGGAATTCCCCGTGTAGACTCAGCCCCGCAGATCGACGGGGTGGTGGCGGCCGATGAGTGGGCCGGGGCCCGCCGCATACCGCTGGGCTTTGAAATCTCACCCGCTGAAAACATTCCCGCCCGCGTGGCTACCGATGCCCTGCTGATGGAGGACGGGGAGACGCTCTACGTCGCTTTCATCGCCGAGGATCCGGATCCGCAGGCGATCAGGAGCTTCTACCGGGACCGCGACCAGATAAACGGTATGGACTTCGTGGGTATCGGGTTGGACACCTTCAATGACGAGACACGTTCCTTCAACTTTGTGGTGACGCCTCTCGGCGTACAGTTCGATTCCACGCAGGACGAGCTCAAGGATGACGAGGACGAATCCTGGAATGCCATCTGGGACAGCGGTGCGCGTATCACTGCCAGCGGCTACGAGGTCGAGATGGCGATTCCGCTACGGCAGTTGCGCTTTCGAAGTGGCATGGGTGAGCAGATCTGGGGGGTGAAGCTGGTCCGTGACTATCCCCGTGATCGCCTCTATCGTTTCTCCAATGTGGTCGATGACCGCAATATCTCCTGCATGACCTGCGAATTCGCCAAGATCAGCGGCTTCGACAACGTCGAGCCGGGTCGCAACATCGAGATCACGCCGACCCTGACGAGCTCCGCGGTCAAGTCGCGTCCGAATCCGGCGCTGGACCGCTGGAGCCGCACCGAAAGTGAGGTGGAGGCCGGAGCAGATGTGCGCTGGGGCATCAACGAGAACAACGTGCTGAATGTCACCCTCAATCCGGATTTCTCACAGGTGGAGGCCGACAGCGCACAGCTGGACGTCAACACCACCTTCTCGCTGTTCTTTCCCGAGAAGCGTACCTTCTTCCTGGACGGCGCCGATTATTTCAACACCGCGCTGGATGTGGTGCACACCCGCAACATTGCAGACCCGGACTATGGCGTGAAGCTCACCGGCACCAGCGGACGCCATTCCTATGGTCTGTTGCAGGCCAATGACACCACGACCAGTTTCATGCTGCCGAACAACCAGAGCAACACCATCGCCTCGCTGGGTGACAGTGCCAGCGACGTCTCCATCCTGCGCTATCGTCAGGAAGTGCTCACCAACTCCAGCATCGGAGCCATCGTCACCCACCGCAGCGGCGAGGATTACAGCAATACGGTGGCAGGCATCGACGGCCAGTGGCGGCTGGGCGACAGCGATGTCATCAACGCGCAGGCGCTCTCGTCCCGCTCCGAGTATCCCTTGCTGGTGCAGCAGCGCTTCGGCCAGGATGAGCAGATCGACGATCAGACCTACATGATCGAGTACCGGCACAACGACCGCCGCTGGGACCTGTGGATGGAGTATGTGGACTTCGGTGATGACTTCCGCGCCGACCTGGGCTTCATCAACCGGGTGGATTTCACCCGCACCACGGTGCGCGTCGGTCACACCTGGCGCTATCCGTCAGGAAGCTTCTTCGATCGCATCCGCGTCGCGCTGGACTGGGATCGCTCCTTCGATCAGGCGGGACTGGAGCTGGAGGAGGAAACCGAGGTCTTCCTGGAAATGCGGGGCCCGTATCAGTCATCCCTGGACGGGCTGTTCGGTGGCAGCACCACCTGGTACAACGGACAGTACTTCGACGAAAAATTCAGTCAGCTGTCGTTGTCGGCACGGCCCACCAGCAACCTCTATGCCCGGCTGCTGGTACGCGTGGAGGATGTCATCGACTTCGCCAATACCCGCCTGGGCGAGTCGCGACGCTATTCTCCCGAGATCAACTACCAGTTCGGCCGGCATCTGCAGCTGGGCCTGCAGTACACCCGCCAGACCTTCGACGTGAGTGGCGGGCGTCTGTTCACCGTCGACTTGAGCGAATTGCGCGCGACCTACCAGTTCAGCGTACGCAGCTTCCTGCGGCTGATTGTCCAGTATGAAAATAATGAAAGAGACAAGGCGCTTTATCTGGATCCGGTGCAGGCACGCTCGCGCGAGCTGGCGACACAGCTGCTGTACAGTTACAAGCTCACGCCACAGACCCTCGTGTTCCTGGGCTATTCGGATTCGGGGTTTCAGAATGATTCCCTCGATCGCCTCGAGGCCAGCAGCCGCACCGTCTTTGCCAAGTTCAGCTATGTCTGGCAGCACTGAGCATGGACTGGCACACGCCGCAGAGAGTATATTGATCGAGCAAAAACCAAGGGGGCTCAGCATGAGGATCACCATCCCAGGAATTGCCTTATCCATGCTCATGGGCGCGGCCGGCGCGCAGGAAGCCGTCGCCCCGGCGCTCTATGTCAAGGCCGACGATATCGCCTCCGCGCTCGAGCGGGCGCTGGGCGAACGTCCGGCGATGGGCGTATCGACCATCACCACGACGGACCAGTATCGCATCAACCTGATCACCCGCACGGAGGCTGCCGGTGCCATCGTGCATCGCCCCGGGACCGAACTGCATTTCATCACCGCGGGTGCGGGCGTGCTGGTGACCGGAGGCACGGTCGTGAGGCCACCGGAGGGCGGGCAGGGCAATATCGAAAACGGTGTCGCCCAGCGTGTGGCCAGCGGAGACGCCATCCTGATACCCGAGGGAACTCCGCATCAGTACACCGCCATCGAGGGGTCACTGACCTATCTCGAGGTGCGTTTCAACGTGCCGGTTGTGCAGGCGGCACCCTGAGGCGGGAACGCTCTTTGCCAGGGTGAGATGTGGCGGTCAAACCGCCCGTCGCTGCACACGATGCTTTAATCTTGTGTCAGCCTCCGGAATCTATCCTGCCC
>Ga0079224_100002833_pt1 | contig 21439 bp, 15 predicted proteins | sample Stecom2015_FD_80414 | JGI IMG/M metagenome (GOLD analysis project Ga0079224, IMG submission 80414) | Agricultural soil microbial communities from Utah to study Nitrogen management - Steer compost 2015 | ecosystem: Environmental > Terrestrial > Soil > Agricultural land | place: USA: Utah...
CAAGTACGACGGCGGCATCAGCGAGTTCGTCGAGTACCTCGCCCAGGACCAGAAGATCACCGACGTGATCCGGCTCCAGGGCTCGGGCGACTACACCGAGACGATCCCGGTCCTCGACAAGAACGGGCACATGGTCTCCACCGATGTCGCGCGCACCTGCGAGGTCGACATCGCCCTGCGCTGGGGCTCCGACTTCGACTCGACGCTGCGCTCCTTCGTGAACATCGTGGCGACCCCCAAGGGCGGCACGCACGTCACCGGCTTCGAGCAGGCGCTGGTCAAGACGATGCGCAAGCAGGTCGAGAACCAGGCCCGCCGCGTGAAGTTCAACGCGAAGAACGAGAAGATCGAGAAGGACGACACCCTCGCCGGCCTCACCGCCGTGGTGAGCGTCCGCATCGACGAGCCGCAGTTCGAGGGCCAGACCAAGGAGGTCCTCGGCACCCCCGCGATCCGCCAGATCGTCGCGAAGGTCGTCGAGGACCGCCTCACCGACTTCCTCACCTCCACGAAGAAGGGGGAGAAGGAGCAGGCGGCGCTCGTCGTCGACAAGGTCGTCTCCGAGATGCGGGCCCGCATCGCGGCGCGCATGCACAAGGAGGTCTCGCGGCGCAAGAACGCGCTGGAGTCCTCCACGATGCCGACCAAGCTCGCGGACTGCCGCACCCACGACGTCGACCGCTCCGAGCTGTTCATCGTCGAGGGCGACAGTGCGCTCGGCACGGCGAAGAACGCCCGCTCCTCCGAGTTCCAGGCGCTGCTGCCCATCCGCGGCAAGATCCTCAACGTGCAGAAGGCGTCCATCACGGACATGCTCAAGAACGCCGAGTGCGCGAACATCATCCAGGTGATCGGCGCCGGGTCCGGGCGCACCTTCGATCTCGAGGCCGCCCGCTACGGCAAGATCATCATGATGACGGACGCCGACGTGGACGGCGCCCACATCCGCACCCTGCTGCTGACCCTCTTCCACCGCTACATGCGCCCCCTGGTCGAGGCGGGCCGCGTCTACGCGGCGGTCCCGCCGCTGCACCGGGTCGAGATCATCCACGGCGGCTCGAAGAAGAACGAGCTGGTCTACACCTATTCCGAGGCAGAGCTGCAGAAGCTGCTGAAGAACCTCGAGCGCCGCGGCAAGAAGTACAAGGAGCCGATCCAGCGCTACAAGGGCCTGGGCGAGATGGACGCCGATCAGCTCGCGGACACCACCATGGATCCGCGCCACCGCATGCTGCGGAGGGTGCGGATCGAGGACGCCGAGGCCGCCAGCGCCGTCTTCGAGCTGCTGATGGGCTCCGAGGTCGCGCCGCGCAAGCAGTTCATCATCGAGGGAGCCGAAGAGCTCGACCTGGAGAGGATCGACGCATGAGTGTCGCCGTCCGTGTGATCCCGTGCCTGGATGTCGACGCGGGCCGCGTCGTCAAGGGCGTGAACTTCAAGGACCTGCGGGACGCCGGCGACCCCGTCGAGCTCGCGGCGCGCTACGGCGCCGAGGGCGCCGACGAGCTCACCTTCCTCGACGTCACCGCGTCCTCAGGCGGCCGGGAGACGATGATCGAGGTCGTGCGCCGCACCGCCGAGCAGGTGTTCATCCCGCTGACCGTCGGCGGCGGGGTCCGCTCCGCCGAGGACGTCGACCAGCTGCTGCGCGCCGGCGCCGACAAGTGCGGCGTGAACACCGCCGCGATCTCCCGTCCAGGCGTGATCTCGGAGATCTCCCGCCGGTTCGGGAACCAGGTGCTGGTCCTCTCGATCGACGCCCGCCGCGTCACCGACGAGACCCCCGAGGGCACCGCTCGCACCGGCTCAGGCTTCGAGGTCACCACGCACGGCGGCCGTCGCGGCACCGGCATCGACGCGATCGAGTGGATCCGTGAGGTCACCGAGCGCGGCGCGGGGGAGATCCTGCTGAACTCGATGGACGCCGACGGCACCAAGGACGGCTTCGACCTCGAGCTGATCACCCTCGCCCGCGAGGCGACGAGCCTGCCGCTGATCGCCTCCGGCGGCGCCGGACGGCCCGAGCACTTCGCCCCCGCCGTCCACGCCGGGGCGGACGCCGTGCTCGCCGCGAGCGTGTTCCACTTCCAGGAGATGACGATCGGCGAGGCGAAGGCCGCGATGGCGGCCGACGGCATCACCGTGCGGTGAGCGCCCCGCTGTCCGTCGCCCCGCGGCGCGCCGGGACCGGCCGCGCCCGGGGTCAGCGCCTGGTCGTCGGCGCGCTCGTCGCGGCGCTCGTGCTGCTGCTCGGTGCCGGCTGGCTGCTCTGGGACAACCGTCGCCTCGTGGTCACCGAGCAGGCGGTCGAGGTCGCCGCGACCCCGGAGGGCGGGCTGCGCATCGCGCACGTCTCCGACCTGCACGCCGCCGACCACGGCGACTTCCAGGACCGGCTCGCTGTCGAGATCGAGCAGCGGGACGTCGATCTCGTCGCGCTCACCGGCGACCTGATCGACATGCGCACCACCGATCTCGGCCCCGTTCTGGATCTCGCCGAGCACCTCAGCGGGATCGCTCCCACCTTCTTCGTGCTCGGCAACCACGAGGGCGACTCCGCCCTGCGCGGCGAGCTTCTGGCGGGGCTCGAGGACGCCGGGGTGACGATCCTGCGCGACGAGGTGACGAGCCTCGAGATCCGCGGCACCGAGGTGACGGTCGCGGGGCTCGAGGACCGACGGGTCGCCGTGGTCGACGGACGCACCCCGGCCCAGCCCGCCGCGGTGCTGGACCGGTTCGAGCTCGAGTCCGCACCGGGCCCGACGGTGCTGCTCGCCCACCGCCCCGAGTTCCTCGCCCAGTACACCGATCACGGCGCGGACGTCGTCCTCTCGGGGCATGCGCACGGCGGGCAGGTGCGGCTGCCGCTGATCGGTCCCCTCTTCGCCCCGCACCAGGGATGGTTCCCGGCGCTCACCGAGGGCGTGCACCGCCAGGGAGACACCGCCATGGTGATCAGCCGCGGGCTCGGCAACAGCGTCGTCGGCGTGCGGGTGAACAACCCGCGCGAGCTCGTCGTCGTCGATCTCGTGCAGGAGTCCCCGCAGGGCTGAGCCGCCAGGGGCCGGACCGCGCGCTGCGGCTCCGGGCCGGCAGCGACCCGGCCGCCCCGCGCCCGTCCTGGGCCGCGAGATCCAGGGACGCGCGACGGCCCGCCCGGCAGGGGAGCCGGGCGGGCCGCGCGGCGGGCCCCGGAGGGGCCGCGGGTCAGCGCACGTGGAGCTGGCCGAACAGGAGCAGCGCGTGCTCGGCGGTGCGCTCGTGCTCGCGGCGGGCGCGCTCGGCCTCGAGCGCCCGGCGCCTCCGCCGCCGGGCGCGGAGCTCGGCGAGCACGCGGCGCAGCTGCCGGTCGAGCTGCCGGTCCCGGACGGGATCGGCGACGGCGGCGTCGACGAGCTGGGGGAGATCCTGGACGGGGAGGTCCTGGACGGTCGGGGGCCTGGTGGTGGGGAGCTGGAGAGTGGACATGGCGTTCCTCCTGGGAACAAGGACGTGGTCGAGTCTGCCGCCGCGGGCGGACAGATGCTGTCCGCCGAGCGGCGGGGTGGGGGTGCGGGCCGGGCCGTGTGCGGCACGCGGCGCGGGAGGGCGCACCGGGGCGCGCTCGCGCGGCGGCGAGCGGCAGGGCGGGTCAGGGGCGGGCCGGCGTCAGCAGGCGCCGGCGGCGAGGACGACGAGGGCACGGCCCCCGTCGGACGCGGCGGACGCCGTGACCGCTCCGCCTGGGCGGAGGAGGGATGCCGTGGTGCCGAGCGTCGACGCGCGCCGGCTTGTCGGGGCCGGGGTCGAGGTCGTGTGCATCTCCATGACCACAGTCCACCATCCCGCGCCGGACGGGGCCAGCGAATTGTTCGCGGGGACGGCGGCGGTCCTCCGGACAGGCCAGGGCCCGGCCGCCCTCAGGGGACGACCGGGCCCTGAAGGGCTCCCGACGAGGGGAGGAGCCGTGCTCAGTTCTCGATGCGGTAGGTGACGCCGATGCGGTGGGAGGCGCCGGGCTCGAGCGCGACGAAGCCGTCCTTGGCGACGGCGGGCTCGAGGCAGACGAAGCGGGGCCAGTCCGCATCGGGGATGTCCGCCATCCCCGTCACCAAGGTGTCCCAGGGGTTCCACACCACGGTGCGGGAGGTGCCGCGCGGGGTGGAGACGAGGCGTCGGCCGAGCACCGGGTCCACGACCGTCACCTCGCCGGTCGCCTCGGTGATCCGGTCGGTGGAGGCGGTCAGGCGCAGCGGCTCCTCGGGCAGCACGTCCGCGGCGAGGTCCCGCGTGTTGTCGAGGTAGGCGGCGCCCTCGAGGCCGAGGATCTCGATCTCGCGCACGTCGCCGACGGCGAGATAGGTGTGCAGCGCCGCCTCGAGCTCGACCGGGCGCGAGCCGGCGGTCAGGGTGAGGTCCACGTCCAGCTGCGCGCCGAGGCGGAAGACGGCCTCGCCGCGCAGCGCGACCGCGTCCTCGGGGGTGGCGAGGGTGATCTCGACGTCGTCGCCCTCGCGGCGGGCGGAGGTGAGCTCCCAGCGGATGTTCCGCAGCCAGCCGTGCTTGACCGTGCGGGCGAGATCGCGGCCGGGCCCGAACCAGGGGCCGACCAGGGGCACGCCGCCACGGACGGCGACGCCGGGCCCGAACTGGGCGCTCGGGCTCATCCACAGCAGGTCCTGCCCGCCGGCGGGGACCCAGCTGGTCAGGTGCGCGCCGTCGAGCAGGAGCACGCCGGTCGCTGCGGGGGTGTCGAGCAGGACGGCGTCGACGCCGTGCGCGATGCCGAGGGCGACGCCCTCGGGGAGCGGGATGGAGGCGTCGCGGGCGGCGGCGGCCGCGGGGCCCCGGACGGCGGGGGACTGGGGATCGGTGCTCATGGGCCTATCGTCCCACGCCCTCAGGAGGAGACGCCGGGCTGCTCGTCCTCGTGGCCGGCCATCACGGCGGACCCTCTTGCGGGGGACCCGCGGGCGCGGCCCCGGCGCCGTCCTCGGGCAGGCCCTCCGCGGCGGCCGAGACCGTGCGGATGAGCAGCAGCAGCCAGACGAACACGATCACCGCCGCCCCCATCTCGAAGGCCGTGAAGTTCAGGTAGCCCACCCCGGCGTACAGCACGACCACCATCATCAGCAGGGCGAAGGCGCCGGCGGTGAAGCCGATCAGGGCCCCGGGCAGGCGGCGCAGCAGCACCGGCAGCACCAGCAGCGTCAGCCCGAACACCACCACCAGCGACTGGGCGACGATGTCGTGCCAGAGGACGCTCACGCTCCGCGAGACCAGCGCGACGAGCGCGACGAGCACGCCGACGAGGGTGAGCATCACCCGCACCGCGGTCACCGCGCGATGGTCCTCGCCCGTGGCGCGGGCCCACCGGTCGAGGTCGTGCGCGATGAACTCCACCACCGTCAGCAGGGCGATGCCCGTCAGCAGCAGGGTGAGATTGAAGATCGTGCTGGAGGCCCCGGTCCCCTCGCCGAGCTCGGAGAAGTAGCGCTCCCACCAGTACGGGTCCGGGGCGCTCAGCGCGCTGGCGAGCACGCCGACGGTGACGAAGGCGGCCAGCAGCGTCGCGAGCGAGCGGCCGGTCAGCGCCATCACCGAGGAGGAGGCGATGTAGGCGGCGCCGCCGCTGGCGGCCGCGACCCAGAAGGTGCCGGCGAAGCGGTCCAGCGCCACGCCCTGGAAGGCCTGCTGGAACACCGCGAACAGCGCCCCGGTGAGGAACAGGCCCAGCAGGCCGTGGATGAGCGAGAGCCCCACCACGTCCAGGGCGCGCCGCCAGAGCGGCCGGGAGCCGAACCAGGGCATCGTGCGCACCCGGTCCGCGACGAGCACCAGCACCGAGGTCGCGGTCCCGCAGCCGGCCACGGAGAGCGCAGCGACCTGGCCGATCGACCCGGTCCCCGACAGCGCCGCGGTGCCCCGCAGCGCGATCAGACCCACCACGAGGCCGACGACCGCGCCGGCGACCCCGAGCGCGACATGCCCGTTCTCGGCGCGGGTCGCCCCGGTTCCCCGGTGCGCGGCGGGGGCGGCCACGGATCAGCCGACCGCGGCGATCGGCACCGGGACGGGGGTGCCGGAGCCGTCGCGTCGACCGGTGGGCTCGGGAAGGTCGATCGGCTGGCCCGCCTCGGAGGAGGCGCGGGCCGGATGCGGCACCACCCACGCGCCGATGAGGGAGTCCTCGCCGCGCAGGAAGCGATGGCAGCGCATGCCGGCGGTGGAGCGGCCCTTCGCCGGGAACTCCGTCAGCGAGGAGACCTTGAGCGAGCCGGTCTGCAGCAGCGGCAGCGTCGACGAGCTGCCCGCGAAGGTGACGACGTCCGCGGGCGCGGTCACGTCGATCACGCCGAAGGACAGCACCTGCGCGTCGCCCGCGAGCTTGATCCCGGCCACGCCGCCCGCGCCGCGGCCCTGGGGGCGCACGCCGGAGGAGGGGAAGTGCAGCAGCTGCGCGTCGGTCGTGACGAAGACGAGGTCGAGGTCCGCGTCGTCCTCGAGATCCACGACGCCGACGACGGCGTCGCCGTCCTTCAGCGAGATGATCTCGAAGCCGTCGGTGCGGGGGAAGTCGAGCTGGACCCGCTTGACCACGCCCTGGCGGGTGCCCAGCGCGATCGCGCCGCCGCGGGCGATGTCCGCCTCGGCCAGGCGGATCAGGCCCAGCGGACGCTCGTCCCGCTCGAGCTCCAGCAGGTCGACCAGGCGCGTGCCGCCGGCGAGGGAGGGCGCCGAGGCGGTCGGGGCGAGGTTCGGCAGGTCCACGACGGACAGGCGCAGCACCCGTCCGCGATCGGTCACCACGCCCACCTCGGCGCGGGTGGTGCTGCGCACCGAGGAGACGATCACGTCGTGCGCGCCCCGCGGGCCCTCCCGCAGCAGCGGCCCTTCCCCGGAGACCCGGGCGATCAGCCCCGTGCCGGTCAGGTGCACGCCGCAGGGCTCGTCGGCGACCTCGAGGGAGGCGCCCGCCTTCGCCGCCGGGGCGGAGGCGGACTCGAGCAGCACCGTGCGCCGCGCGTCCCCGTGCTCGGCCGCGACGGCGGCCAGCTCGTCGGAGACCAGGCGGCGCAAGACGTCTTCGGATCGCAGAATTTCTTCGAGATGCTCGATCTCGGCCCGCAGCTCGTCCCGCTCCGCCTCGAGGTCGATCTGCGAGAACTTCGTCAGGCGGCGCAGCCGCAGCTCGAGGATGTACTCGGCCTGCACCTGGGTGAGGTCGAAGACCTGCATCAGGCGGGTGCGGGCGGTCTCCGCGTCGTCGCTCTGGCGCACGATCTGGATGACCTCGTCGATGTCGAGGATCGCCAGCAGCAGGCCCTCGACCAGGTGCAGGCGCGCCCTGCGCTTGCCGAGGCGGTGCTCGGTGCGGCGCCGCACCACGGCCAGGCGGTGGGCGACGAACACCTCCAGCAGCTGCTTGAGGCCCATCGTGCGGGGCTGCCCGTCGACCAGGGCGACGTTGTTGATGCCGAAGGACTCCTCCAGCGGGGTGAAGCGGTAGAGCTGCTCGAGCACCGCCTCGGGCTCGAAGCCGGACTTCACCGTGAGCACGAGGCGCATGCCGTGGTGGCGGTCGGTGAGGTCCTGGTAGTCGGTGATGCCCGTGACCTTCTTGGACTGCACCGCGTCGCGCAGCTTCTCGGCGAGGCGCTCGGGGCCGACCTGGTAGGGCAGCTCGGTGACGACGATGCCCTTGCGGCGCGAGGTGACGTTCTCGATCCGGGTGGTGGCCCGCATCTTGAAGGAGCCGCGACCGGTGCGGTAGGCGTCCCGGATCCCGTCCAGCCCCACGATCCGACCGCCCGTGGGCAGATCCGGGCCGGGCACGAAGCGCATCAGCTCCTCGAGATCCGCCTCCGGGTTCTCGATGAGATGGCGGGCCGCGGCGATCGTCTCGACCAGGTTGTGCGGCGCCATGTTCGTGGCCATGCCGACGGCGATGCCGGAAGCCCCGTTGACCAGGAGGTTCGGGTACTGCGCGGGGAGCACCTCGGGCTGGGTGAGCTGGTTGTCGTAGTTCGGGACCATGTCCACGACGTCCTCGTCCAGCGAGTCCGTCATGAGCAGCGCGGCCTTCGCCAGGCGCGCCTCGGTGTACCGGGCCGCGGCCGGGCCGTTGTCCAGGGAGCCGAAGTTGCCGTGCCCGTCCACCAGCGGCAGACGCATGTTGAAGCCCTGCGCCATGCGCACCAGCGCGTCGTAGATCGCGGTGTCGCCGTGGGGGTGGAGCTTGCCCATCACCTCGCCGACCACGCGCTGGCTCTTGACGTGCCCCTTCTCGGGGCGCAGGCCCATCTCCGCCATCATGTAGAGGATGCGGCGCTGGACGGGCTTGAGTCCGTCGCGCGCATCGGGCAGCGCCCGGGAGTAGATCACGGAGTAGGCGTACTCGAGGAACGAGGACTCCATCTCGCTGGTGACGTCGATGTCGACGATGGTCTCGTCGACGGCGTCGTCCCCTGCGGGCGGTGCGGTGCTGCGTGATCGGGCCATGGAGGACATCATGGCGCATGACCGGCCATGATCCCGGGATCCCGTGCGCCCGACGGGACGTGAATCCCGTCAACGCCCGCCCCTGCCGGACTAGGATCGCGCCATGGCGGACAGACGCGACGGCCTGCGGACCCTGCGACGACGTGCCCGGGGCGGCACCGACGCCGGCCCGGCCTATCCCGCGCACTGGGAGGCGGACATCGCGCTGCGCGACGGCTCGGCCGCGCACCTGCGCCCGATCCTGCCCGAGGACGCCGAGGCGCTCCAGGCCTTCCACCAGCGCCAGTCCGAGCACTCGCGGTACCTGCGGTTCTTCGCGCCGATGCCGCGGCTGTCCGAGCGGGACCTGGCCCGCTTCACCACCGTCGACCACCGCGACCGGGTCGCCTTCGTCGTGCTCGTGGGGAAGGACATCGTCGCCGTCGGCCGCTACGACCGGACCTCCCCGCGCTCGGCGGAGGTCGCCTTCAACGTCGCCGACTCCCGGCAGGGCTCGGGACTGGGGTCCGTGCTGCTCGAGCACCTCGCGGCCGCCGCGCGGGAGCAGGGCATCGACGTGTTCACCGCCGAGGTGCTCCCGCAGAACACGAAGATGATCAAGGTCTTCACCGAGGCGGGCTTCGACGTCGACCGCACCCTCGACGACGGGGTGGTCATGGTGTCCTTCCGGATCGACCCCACCGCTCGGTCCCTCGCGGTGATGGCGGAGCGGGAGCACCGCGCCGAGGCGCGCGCCATGGAGCGGCTGCTCCACCCCGAGTCCGTGCTCCTGGTGGGGGTCTCCTCCCACCGCGACTCCGTCGGCGGCCGCTTCCTCACCGCGCTGGAGGGATCCGGCTACGCCGGCACCGTCCACCTCGTCTCCCGCGAGGCGCTCGAGCTGCGGGGCCGACGCGCCTGGGCGCGGATCTCCGAGGTCCCCGGGCCCGTCGACCTCGCCGTGATCGCGCTGCGCCCCGAGGCCTGCCTCGACGCGGTCGAGGAGTGCGCAGAGATCGGGGTGCGCAGCGTCGTGATCCCCACCGAGGGATTCGCCGACAGCGAGCGCGGCCGGAGCCTCCAGCGCGAGCTGGTGGCGCGGATCCGACGCCACGGCATGCGGCTGCTGGGCCCGGGATCCCTCGGCATGCTGCGCACCGGCGACTCGCCGCTCAGCCTCTCCCTCGCCCCGCACATGCCGCGCGCGGGGCGGGCCGCGCTCGCCGGCCAGTCCAGCGCGCTCTCCGCGATGCTCCTGGCCGGCACCGACAGCCGCGGGATCGGCCTGCACGAGTTCGTGGGCGTGGGCAACCGCGCCGACGTCTCCCTCAACGACACCCTCCAGCACTGGGAGGACGACGAGGAGGTGGGCGTGATCGGGCTGGCCCTGGAGTCGATGGGGAACCCGCGCAAGTTCACCCGGATCGCCCGGCGCCTGACCCGTCGCACCCCGCTGATCGTGCTGCGCCCGCCCGGCAGCGAGTCCCATCTGCCGCCCGGCCATGACGTGCGCCGCTCGACGCTGCCTCGGCGCGCCCTGGACCAGGTGCTCGACTCCGCCGGGGTCGTGCAGACCGGGGGAGTGGACCACCTCCTGGACGTCGTGGACGGCATCGAGCGCCAGGGCCTCCCGCTCGGGCCGCGGGTCGGGATCCTCTCCAACACGGCGGCGCTCGGCGCCTCGCTGCGCGGCGCCGCGGACCGTGCCGGGCTGCGCATCGTGGCCGAGAACCGCTCCGTCCCCCTCTCGCCGGACCCGCGTCTGATCCAGCGCGCCTTCACCACGATGGCGGCGCTGGGCGAGGTGGACCTCGTGATCGCCGGGGTGCTCGACGCGCAGGGCGAGGACGCCGAGGAGGTGCTGCGCCAGATGGCGATCGTCGCCCGCCACTCCGAGGTGGTGCTGCTGGTGTGCGTGGTCACCGGCAGCGACCGCTTCGACGCGCTGCGCGGCCGGGTGCGCGTCGACCCGCAGCTCCCGCCGGTGCACGCCACCCCCTTCGCCGTCGTCCGCGCCGCTTCCGGCCTGCTCGAGGCGGCGCTGCGACCCGCGGCCGACGACGAGGAGCCGGCCCGGCGCGAGGACGTGGACCGCGTCGCGGCGCGGGAGATCGCCGAGCGGCTCCTGAGGGACCACCCCGGCGCGGGGAGCCCGTCGGACCCCGGGGACCGCACCGGCGCCGAGGTCGAGATCGAGGTCGGGGGAGAGGACGTCGCCGCGCTGCTGGCCGCCTACAGCATCGAGCTGCTTCAGGGCCGACGCGTCGCCGACGAGGACGAGGCGCTCGCCCGCGCCGCCGAGATCGGATATCCCGTCGCGCTGAAGAGTACCGATCCCGTGCTGCGCCATCGTGCGGACCTCGGCGGGGTGCGCCTGGGGATCCCCGACGCCGTCCAGCTGCGCCATGCGGTGCAGGCCATGCGCAAGGACCTCTCCTACTCCTCCGCGCCGCTCGAGGTGCAGGCGATGGCGCCGGCCGGGGTGCCGATGGTGGTGCGCAGCGTCGAGGACCCCTCCCTGGGGCCGGTGCTCTCCCTGTCCGTGGCGGGGGACGCGACCGATCTCCTGGACGACATCGCCTATGCGATCCCGCCGTTCAGCGAGGCCGGTGCGCACCGGCTCGTCGACGCCCCCGCCAGCGCCGTGAAGCTCCGCGGCACCCGGGGGCTGCCGCCCGCGGACCGCGACGCGCTCGCCGACCTGGTGGTGCGGGTGGGCCTCCTCGCCGAGGACCTGCCCGAGCTCGCCTTCCTCGAGCTGTACCCGGTGCTGGTCGCCCACCACGGCCTCCCCGTGGTCGGGGCAGGGGCACGGCTCGCCCCCGCGCCGAACCGCACCGACGGGGCGCGCCGCACGCTGTCCGGACCGCCCGGTGCCTGAGGATCGAGCGGCGTCCGCCGCGTGGGAGACTGGGGCGATGACCACCGCCCTGCCCGCCAACCTCCGGAAGGACCTCGAGACCGCCGGGTACTTCCCCCAGGCCGCCTCCCGCAGCATCGAGCGCTCCCTGCGTGGAGCGGCCGTGCTCACGCACCTCGTGCGCGCCGAGACCACCTTCGACGGCCCCGAGGTGCGACGGCACCTCACCGTCGTCGTGCTCACCGCGACGCACCTGCTGATCACCCATCTCGACGACGACCCCGCGGACGCGCTGAACCCCAGCCAGGTCGTCTCCACCACCGAGCGGGTGCGTCTGCGCCGCATCACCTCGACGGGCCTGTCCCAGGTCTTCGACACCGACGGGCAGCTCGCCACGGGTCGCGAGTCCGAGATCACCCTCGGAGTGACGTGGGACGGCAGCCGTCGCCTCGACCTCGAGCCGGCCGACTGCGGCGATCCCGCCTGCCAGGCGGACCACGGCTACACCGGCAGCTCCGCCCCCGCGGACCTCGCGCTGCGGGTCAGCGCGCTGGCCGACGGCGAGGCCGCGGTCGAGGAGGCGCTCGCCTTCCACGACCGTCTCCTCGAGGCGATCGACGACCTCGGGGCCTGAGCCGGAGCATGGCCGAGATGGACGACCCCTTCCTGCCCGACTGGCCCGAGGACCTGCTGGCCCCGCCCTTCGCCGCGGGGGAGCGGCCGGGCCTGCTCGACGTGCTCGCCCCTCTCGCCTCCGCGCCCCAGGAGGGACGCGACCTGGTGGTGCTGCTCGACGGCGTCGGCGCGGACCTGCTGGCCGAGCACCGGGCGCTCACCCCGACGCTGAGGCGCCTCGAGGGCTCCGTCGAGCGGATCCGCACGGTCACCCCGTCGACGACTGCCAGCGCGATGGTCTCCCTGCACACGGGGCTCGCACCGCTCGAGCACGGGGTGCTGGGCTATCTCGGCTTCGACCCCGCAGGCCGCCGCGCCGTCAACCAGCTGACCGGCGCCCCGGGCCTGGACCCCCACGCCTGGATGCCGCTCGCGGCCCCGGTGGAGGCCGGGGCGCGCCGCGCCGTGCAGGTCGCCCCCGCCAAGCACGCCCGCTCCCATCTCAGCGGCGTCGCCTATCGCGGCTGGGAGTTCCTCGCCCAGGGTCGTGGGGACCGCGTAGAGGCGGTGCGCACCGCGCTGCATCGCGGCGGCCCGGACGCGCTGGTGCACCTGCACGTGGACGACGTGGACCACGCGGGCCACGCGCACGGCATCGACTCCGAGCAGTGGCGCACCGCGCTCGCCGAGGTCGACGCGCTGATCGGCGCGCTGCTGCGACGGGTCCCCCGGGGGACCCGCGTCCACCTCACCGCCGATCACGGGATGGTCGACACCTCCGCCGCGCACACCGTCGACCTCGGGGAGGAGCCGGCGATCCTGTCCCTGGTCGAGGAGGTGACGGGGGAGGCGAGGGCGCTCGCCCTGCACGCGGTGCCCGGCGACGGCGCCGCCGAGGAGCTCGCCGAGCGGATGCGCGTGCTGATGGGGGAGCGCGCCCTGGTCCTCACCCGGGAGCAGGTGCTCGCCTCGGGGCTGCTCGGTCCGGCCGCCACGGCGATCCCCGAGCACGTCCGGGGACGGATCGCCGACGTGCTCGTCCTCGCCCGCGGACGCTGGGGCGTGGACGACTTCTCACGCCGCCCCGAGACGGCCCGGTCGATGATCGGGGTGCACGGATCGCTCACCTCGGCGGAGGCGGTCGTGCCGCTGCTGCGCACGATCACCTGAGCCCTGCCGCGGCGCGATGCCCGGTGGGCAGGGCCGCCCTCGGCGGCCGCGGGCGTCGGCTCAGTCGTTCCGGGAGCCGAAGACGATCTCGTCCCAGCTGGGCATCGAGGCGCGCTTGCTCTTCGACCGGGAGGACTTCCGGGCCGGCTTGGCGGGCTCCTCGGACTCGCCAGAGCCCTCTCCCCGCGCGGCGGCGGAGGCGTCGTCGAAGCCGGGCAGCGGCGTGAGGTCCACGGTGTCCTGGTACTGGATCCCCGGCTCCTCGGGCTCGTCGCCCGCCTCGTCGGCGGTCTCCTCGGCCGGGTCGTCGGCGCCGTCCTGCGCGCTCGGGGAGTGCGAGGTGTCCTCGGCGGCGAGCTCCTCGTCGGTGCCCTGCCCGTCCTGCTCCTCCGGTGCCGAGGAGTGCTCGCGCAGGGCCTCCGCGTCCGGGTCGTGGTCGGCGGGGTCCTCGTCGGCCGCGGCGCCCGATCCGGCCTCAGCCGGCGCCGGGCCGGCGAGCACCGGTGCGACGGGACGCGCGTGATCGGTGTGCGGAGCGGGATCGGCGGCGAGCCCGGAGCCCTGCGCATCGGTGCTGTCGTCGCCGGGCTCCTCGACGGTCTCGTCGAGCCCCGACCAGACGGTCGCGGAGTCGTCGGGGCGGGGGACGGAGCGCATCCCGCGACGGGCATTGAGCGCGTCGAGCTCGCTGTCCTCGAGCGCGGAGGGGTGCTCGTCCGCCACGGGACGGCGGGGCGGCCAGGTGCGGGCGCGGGGCGACTCGCCCTCGAGCGAGCCGTCGGCCTCGAGGTCGTACACGGAGGACTTCACGGCCTGGAGCCGGCCGCGGCCGCGGCTGGGCTCCGGCGGGGCGTCCTCGTCGCTGATCCATCGGGCCTCGTCGTCCAGCGGGGACACGGAGCGGGTCTCGACATCGGCCGCCCAGTGGGCCTGCCGGGTGCGACCGCCCGCGGAGAAGGTCAGCTCGAGGGTCCAGGTGCCGTCGGGGCGCCGCCAGGCGTCCCAGGCGCTCTCGCCGGTCGCCTCGCGGGCGGCGAGCCGCTCGGCGACGACCTCCTGGAGGGCGGGGCCGCCGCGGCCGACGGGGAAGGTGCGCGCCCGCTGGGCGGTCCACTCGCGCTCGGCGAGCACCGGCCCCTCGTAGCGGCGGACGTGCTCGAGGGGGATCTCGGAGGTCTCCGAGATCTCCTCCGCGCTGCGGCCGGCGCGGAGCATCGCCTGGATCTCCTTGGGGCGCAGCGGGGTCGCGTCGGCCGCCTGGATCATGTTCAGCGCGGGACGGTCCGAGCGCACCGCGGCGCGCAGCGCGCGGTCGATCCGCAGGGTGTACCGATCGCCGTCGGAGTCGACCAGGAGCAGATGCTCCCCGTCGTCGTGGATCCCGTCGAGATCGAGCTCGCGCATCGTCGTCCTCTCCGTCCGAGCCTGGTCTCGGAGCCTGGTCGCTCGCAGGCACAGTCTAGGCCGTGACCCTACAGTGCGACGCCTGGGTGCGCGCCGGACGCGCCCGGGCCGTCGGCACCGGACGCCGACGGGGCGGGGACGTCGTGTTGCCGCTCACGGGTGCCTCTGCAATAATGCCGCCGCATTCAGCGTTGGGACCCGGACCGGTCGGATGCGGTCCCTAGTGGCCGCGCCGGCGCGGACATGCCCACACCCAGGTCGTACGACCCCGCAGACAACCAGGAACGGACCGTAGATGGCCACTGATTACGACGCCCCGCGCAAGAACGACGACGAGTCGAACGACGACTCCATCGAGGAGCTGAAGGGCCGACGGAACGAGGCGGCGACCCCCACGGTCGACGAGGACGAGGCCGAGGCGGCCGACTCCTACGAGCTCCCGGGCGCCGACCTCTCCGGCGAGGAGCTGTCCGTGCGCGTGCTCCCCCGCCAGGCGGACGAGTTCACGTGCGCCAGCTGCTTCCTCGTGAAGCACCGCAGCCAGATCGACCACGTCGAGGGCACGCTCATCATCTGCAAGGAGTGCGCGGCGGCCTGACGTGCGCGCGAGCGCGGGTCAGCAGAGGGGGAGAACCCCTGAAGCAGGAACGGCACCTCCCGACAGGGAGGTGCCGTTCGTCGTTGCCGGACCGGTCGCGTCCGGCCGGGCCGTGGCGCGTCTCCGGCGAGGTCGTGAACGGCGCCGCCGGTCAGGCCGCGCGCCGCGCCTGCTGCTGGGCGGTGCGCAGAGCGAGGGCGAGGTCCTCGGGGCGACGGGTCGAGGCGACCCACGCGGTGGTCGGGTCCTCCGGATCCAGCACCTCGACGCGGATCCCGCTGCGGGTCCAGCCGCGCACCTCGTGGTGAGCCAGCGGCTCGAAGTCCTGGCCGATCGTGAGAGCCCAGTCCTCGCCGCGCAGCACCTGCGGCTCTCCCAGCTCCGTCACGTCGATCCGGGCGCGGCCCAGGCGGAACCGGCTGTCCGAGACCTCCAGCACGGGGGAGTAGGAGATCAGCAGCACGATCGCGATCACGATGGAGACCGCCGACAGCGCGATCGCCGCGCCGAGGTGCAGGGGCACGATGACGAGCCCGAGCGCTGCGCCGATCGCGATGCCGATCACCCAGGCGCCGACCCCGGGCAGGAGGTGCTCGCGGTGGAGCGGCGTCCCGGCACCGCTCCCGGAGACGGGGGCCGCACCGGCGGCGGACCGCTCGGACGGGGACTCGGCGGCGGGAGGAACGGCAGAGGCGGACATGCCCACCATGGTCTCACGCACTCCCTGGACCTCCGGTGCGCGGAAGACGCCGCCTGAGCGCCTACCCTGGCGTCATGTCTGCCGATCCCGACACCAGCGCGCCGCTGCGGATCCGCCGCACCGGCGCGACCCCGCTCCCGCACCGCGCCCATGCCGACGACGCCGGCCTCGACCTCGCCAGCGCCGAGGAGCTCGTGATCCCCGCGGGCGGCCGCGCCCTGGTCGACACCGGCCTCGCCGTCGCCCTCCCGCCCGGCACCGTGGGACTCGTCTGCCCCCGCTCGGGCCTCGCCGCGAAGCACGGCGTCACGGTCCTCAACGGCCCCGGTATCGTGGACGCCGGCTATCGCGGACCGCTCAAGGTCGCGCTGCACAACACCGATCCGACGGAGGACTTCCCCCTCCACGTCGGCGACCGGATCGCCCAGCTCGTGGTGGTGCCGTTCCTGGCCCCCGTGCTGCAGGAGGTCGACGACCTCGAGCAGACGGACCGGTCCACCGCCGGGTTCGGCTCCAGCGGCGGCTTCGGCGGCGCACACCACCAGGAGGGATGACCATGGGACTGTTCTCCCGCAGGAAGCGGCAGGAGCCGGAGGAGATCGAGGGGCTGGACGCCCTGGACCTCGACTCGCCCGAGCCGGACGACGCCCCGGAGGACGAGGGCGCGGCCGACGACGCCCTCCCCGAGGACGAGCCCGAGGTCAAGGGGGAGGCACCCGCACGCGGGGACCACCTCGAGGACGGGCCCTACGACGAGGCCGACGCGCCCGACGAGGACCGCATCGACCTCGGCGGCCTGCTGGTCCCCGCCATTGACGGCATGGAGCTGCGGATGGAGGTCGACCAGCGCACGAACGCCGTGACCGGCGCGAACCTCGTCATCGAGGGGTCCTCGCTGCAGGTCCAGGCCTTCGCGGCCCCCAAGTCCCGCGGGATCTGGGAGGAGGTGCGGGGCAAGCTGCGCGAGTCCGTGGTCAAGCAGGGCGGCACCTCCGAGACCCGCCCGGGCGCCTTCGGGACCGAGCTGATCGCGCGCATGCCCGTCAAGCGGGCCGACGGCCGCACCGCCTACCGTCCCGCGCGCTTCATGGGCGTCGACGGGCGGCGCTGGCTGCTGCGCGCGGTCCTCTCCGGCAAGGCGCTGGCCGACCCCGAGCAGGCGCGCCGCTTCGAGACGCTCGTCTCCCGCCTGGTCGTCGTGCGCGGCGCGGAGGCGATGGCGCCGCAGGAGCTGATCCCCCTGCACCTGCCCGGCGAGCGTCCGGGGCTCAACCAGATCCGCTCCGGCCCGCTGGACCCGCTCGCCCGCGGTCCGGAGATCACCGAGATCGGATGAGCACCCACCGCGCCGGCGGCCGACCCCGACGGGACCGGGCCGCCGCATCCCCCGCCCCCTCTCCGGCGCCCGCCGCCGGGTCCTCGCCGAGCGGCGACTCCGACGCCGCGCCGTCGACCGGGGCCGGCGCGCAGGGCGCGCCCCCGGCGGACCAGCAGCCCGCGGGAGAGCCCGCGGGCGGGGAGGGATCGACCCGCAGCGGCCTCGGCGCCGTGCTCCAGGAGGAGGAGTTCTCCGTCGCCGACGCGATCGGTGGGCGCCGCGGGATCGTGGAGTCGGTGCTGCCGACGCTGCTGTTCGTCGTGCTCTTCGTCGCCACAGGCGCCGCGGGCCTCGCCGCGGGCGCCGCGGTCGCGGCCGTCGTGGTGATGCTGGTGGTGCGCCTCGTCCAGCGCCAGAGCCCCTCGACCGTGATCGGCGGGCTGATCGGCGTCGCGCTCGGCGCGGTCCTCGCGGTCCGCTCCGGGGAGGGGTCCGACTTCTACTGGCCGGGCATCGTCACCAACGCCGTCTCGCTGGCCGTGCTCGTGCTCTCCCTCGCCCTGCGGCATCCGCTTGTCGGCGTGGTCGTCGCGCTGCTGGACCCGCGGGTGTCGGACTGGCGCGAGCACGAGGACGGCCGCCGCGTGTACACCCGTGCGACGCTCCTGTTCGCGGGGCTGTACGCGGCCAAGCTCGCCGTGCAGCTCCCGCTGCTGCTGACCGGCCAGGTCGCGGCGCTCGGCGCGGCGAAGATCGCCATGGGCCTGCCGGCCTTCGCGGTGATCGCCTATCTCGTCTGGCTCATGCACCGCGGGCTGCTCGCCCGCCGCGGCCTCCGCTGAACCACGACCGGCGCGGTCAGCGCACCGTCCACTGGATGAGATGATGGTGCACGATGTGCCCGCCGAGAGTTCTGCCGCCGTCCGAGCCGGGCTCGGACCCGGAGTGGAGGAGAGTGGTCCGATGACCCCCGATGCCGACAGCGCGCCGAGCAGCCCCGCCCCCGGCGGCCGAGTCCTCACGGTCACCGCCGGCCCTCCCGCGGCCGGCGGCACCTTCGTGGCCCGCCACGAGGGCCGGGTCGTCTTCGTGCGCGGCACCGCACCGGGGGAGACCGTCACCGCCCGCCTCCTCGAGGACCCCCAGGCGAAGGCCGATGCCCGCTTCTGGCGTGCCGAGGCGCTCGACGTGCTCGAGGCCGGGCCCGACCGCGTCCCCTCGGTGTGGGAGGAGGCCGGGGTCGACGGCGTCGGCGGCGCGGAATGGGCGCACATCGCCCTGCCCGCCCAGCGCCGCATCGCGAGCGAGGTCATGCAGGAGCTGCTGGGGCGTGCCGGGGTGACGAGCTTCCCGATCGAGCAGGTGCAGGTCGAGCCCGCCCCGCACGACGCCGACGGGCTCGGCTGGCGCACCCGGGTGCGCTACGCCGTCGGCCCCGACGGGGAGGTCGGGATGCGCGGCTGGCGCTCCCACGAGGTGCGTCCCGTGGGCGAGGATCCCCTGTCGGCCCCCGCGGTGCGCGCGCTGCGCCTGGGGGAATGGACCGCCCCCGAGGGCACCGAGGCCGTCGACGCCGTGGCCCCCTCGGCCGGTCCGGCCTCGGTGGTGCTGATCGGCCGCGACCTGGATCCCGAGACGATCGAGATCCCGGAGAGCTGGGGCGACGCCGACGTCGCGGTCCGCACCGGCCGCGGTCTGGTCCCGCTGCGCGGCGACGGCACCGTCCACGAGCGCCTGGGCGAGCGGATGTTCACCGTCAGCGCCACCGGCTTCTGGCAGTCCCACCGCCGGGCCGCGGAGCTGCTCACCGAGGTCGTCGACTCCGCTCTGCACGCCCCGCGCGGCGGCAGCGCCTGGGACCTCTACGGCGGCGTCGGCGTCTTCGCCGCGGTCGCCGCGGAGCAGGTGGGCACGGGCGGCTCGGTCGTCTCCGTCGAGGGCAACCGCCGCGCCTCCCAGCTGGCCGCCCAGAACCTCGAGGACCTCCCGCAGGTCTCCACCGCCACGGCCGACGTCACCGACTGGGTGCGCGCACGCCGCGGCGGGGTCGACGCGGTGGTCCTGGATCCGCCGCGCGCCGGCGCGGGCGTCGAGCTGATGGGGCTGCTCGCCGGCGCCGTGCGCCAGCGCATCGTGTACGTCTCCTGCGAGCCCGCCACCCTCGCCCGCGCCCTCGCCGCGATCGAGGGCAAGGGATGGCAGGTCAAGGACCTGCGCGCCTTCGACCTCTTCCCGCACACGCACCACATCGAGTCCGTCGCGGTCCTCGAGCGCTCCGCGGGCTGACCGGGCCGACACGCGCCCGGCGCAGATGACGCCCTGTCAGGACCATGGGGTCCTGCGTGGTATGATTTATCTTGACTTCAAGATACTTGCCGGGGACCCGCCCGGCACCCCCTACTCGGCCCGCGCCCTCCGCGTCGGGCCCCGAGGTGCGCGATCGCCTGCCGTGCGCGGGCGACGCGCCTACGATGGAGGGGTCGAACCCATACCGAAGGAGTGCGTCCGATGAGCACTGTCGACTCATTCGCCGCGAAGCAGAAGCTCGAGGTCGGCGGCACCGACTACGAGATCTATGCGCTCGACGCCGTGGAGGGCGCCGAGAAGCTTCCCTACAGCCTCAAGATCCTGCTCGAGAACCTGCTGCGCACCGAGGACGGGGCGAACATCACCGCCGACCACGTCCGTGCGCTCGCGAGCTGGGACGCGACGGCCGATCCGTCCGTCGAGATCCAGTTCACGCCCGCCCGCGTGATCATGCAGGACTTCACCGGCGTCCCCTGCGTCGTCGACCTCGCCACCATGCGCGAGGCCGTCCAGGACCTCGGCGGGGATCCCGAGCGGATCAACCCGCTCGCCCCCGCGGAGATGGTCATCGACCACTCCGTGATGATCGACGTCGCGGGCCGTCTCGACGCGCTCGAGCAGAACATGGAGCTCGAGTACGAGCGCAACCGCGAGCGCTACCAGTTCCTGCGCTGGGGCCAGACCGCCTTCGACGACTTCAAGGTCGTCCCCCCGGGCACCGGCATCGTCCACCAGGTCAATATCGAGTACCTCGCCCGCACCGTGATGACCCGCGAGGTCGACGGGGTGCTGCGCGCCTACCCCGACTCCTGCGTCGGGACCGACTCGCACACCACCATGGTCAACGGTCTGGGCGTGCTCGGCTGGGGCGTCGGCGGCATCGAGGCCGAGGCCGCGATGCTCGGCCAGCCCGTCTCCATGCTGATCCCGCGCGTGGTGGGCTTCAAGCTCACCGGCGAGATCCCGCCGGCCGCCACCGCGACCGACGTCGTGCTCACCATCACCGAGATGCTCCGCCGGCACGGCGCGGTGGGCAAGTTCGTCGAGTTCTACGGCGAGGGCGTCTCCCAGGTCCCGCTCGCGAACCGCGCGACCATCGGCAACATGAGCCCCGAGTTCGGCTCCACCGTCGCGATCTTCCCGGTCGACGAGGTCACCACCGACTACCTGCGCCTGACCGGCCGCACCGAGGAGCAGGTCGCCCTCGTGGAGGCCTACGCCAAGCGCCAGGGCCTGTGGCACGACCCCTCGACGGAGGTCGAGTACTCCGAGTACCTCGAGCTGGATCTCTCCACCGTGGTGCCCTCCATCGCCGGCCCCAAGCGCCCCCAGGACCGCATCGTCCTGACCGAGGCGAAGGAGTCCTTCCGCGAGGTGCTGCCCTCCTACGCGGGCGAGGGGCATCAGGTCGAGGAGGGCGACGACGCCGGCACCTTCCCCGCCTCCGACCCGGCCGGACTGGGGTCGGACAACGATTCCGGCGGCGACGCCCCGGAGCACCAGCATGTGATCGGCCGCGCCTCGAACCCGGTCCAGGTCAAGGGTAAGGACTTCGAGATCGACCACGGCATCGTCTCGATCGCCTCGATCACCTCCTGTACCAACACCTCGAACCCCTCGGTGATGATGGCCGCCGGCCTGCTCGCCCAGAACGCGGTGGACCGCGGCCTGGTCGCCAAGCCGTGGGTCAAGACCTCCATGGCCCCCGGCTCGCAGGTCGTCACCAACTACTACACGCGGGCGGGCCTCTGGCCGGCGCTCGAGGCGCTCGGCTTCCACCTGGTGGGCTACGGCTGCACCACGTGCATCGGCAACTCGGGCCCGCTGGACTCGGAGATCTCCGAGGCCATCGCCGAGAAGGACCTCGCCGTCACCGCGGTGCTCTCGGGCAACCGCAACTTCGAGGGCCGCATCAACCCCGACGTGAAGATGAACTACCTGGCCTCCCCGCCGCTGGTCATCGCCTACGCGCTCGCGGGCACCATGGACTTCGACTTCGAGAACGAC
>Ga0079224_100002835_pt1 | contig 21430 bp, 17 predicted proteins | sample Stecom2015_FD_80414 | JGI IMG/M metagenome (GOLD analysis project Ga0079224, IMG submission 80414) | Agricultural soil microbial communities from Utah to study Nitrogen management - Steer compost 2015 | ecosystem: Environmental > Terrestrial > Soil > Agricultural land | place: USA: Utah...
GACGACCAGCACCTGGCCGTCGCAGCCGACCCCGGCGCCGATGCCGATGGTCGGGATCGACAGCTCGGCGGTGATTCGCTCGGCGATCTCCGCCGGGATCCCCTCGAGCACGACCGCGTAGGCGCCGGCCTGCTCGAGCGCGCGGGCGTCCTCGAGCAGGCGCTCGGCGCCGCCGGCCTCGCGGCCCTGGATCTTGAAGCCGCCCATCTGGTGGAACGACTGCGGCGTGAGCCCGATGTGGCCCATCACCGGGATGCCGCTCGCGACCAGCCGGGCGATCAGCTCGGCGTGCTGGGCGCCGCCCTCGAGCTTGACCGAGTGGGCGCCTCCCTCCTTGACCAGGCGGCCGGCGGCGGCCAGGCCCGCCTCGATCGAGGTCTGGTACGACATGAACGGCATGTCGCCGACCACGTGAGCGCGCCGCGCGCCGCGCACCACCGCGCGGGTGTGATAGATGACCTCGTCGAGCGTGACCGGCAGCGTGGTCTCCTGTCCCTGGATGACCATGCCGAGCGAGTCGCCGACCAGGAGGATGTCCACGTGGCTCTCGTCGAGCAGCCGCGCGAACGTGGCGTCGTAGCAGGTCAGCATGGCGATGCGCTCGCCGCGCTGCTTCATCTGCCGCAAGGTGTGGATGGTGACCTTCGAGGTCTTCATTCCGCCCTCTCTTCAGTTGTTCTGGCGCCTCGCTCTCGTCTCGGTCGCGGTGGATCCGAGCGTGCTTGCCTGCTCCCGGCAGGGGCGTGAGCGGGGTGCGTCTACACCGGAGTTATACCTCCGACAGGCCAGGGTGGGACGGAAATCGAGCCCCGGGATCTCGCGGGGTTGAGGGGCTCAGCCGGTCAGCCGCACGCACCGGGTGCCGGCGCGGGTTCGGCGGATGAGGTCGATCGCCTCGTCGAGCCGGCCGGGCTCCTCGAGGTTCGGCAGCGAGGTGGTGTCGAGGATGAGCAGCGGCCCGCGATCCCAGGACAGGAAGTGATCATCCATCGCCCCGGCCAGCCGCTCGAGCACCGAGAGCTTGATCACCCGGTCGGCCGACGGCACCTGCGCGCGCAGCCGGGCGCGCAGCGAGTCGCGGGTGGCGGTGACGTAGACGACCAGATCCGGCTCCGGAATGCGCTGGTCGAGGAGCTGGTGAATCCGCTGGTAGAGGTGCAGCTCCTCCGGAGCCAGGGTCACCCGGGCGAACAGCTCGTCGCGGGCGAAGACGTAGTCGGTGACCGCGCCGCTCGGCGAGAACAGATCCGGCTGGGCGAGCTCGACCTGCTGGCGGTAGCGGGTGAGCAGGCAGTAGGTCTGGGTCTGGAAGGCGAATCGCTCCGGGCTGCGGGCGAACTCGTCGCGGAACGGGTTGCCGGGGGCCGGGTCGGCGTAGAGCGTGGCGCCGGTGGCGGCGGCCAGCGCGCGCGCCACGGCGGAGGCGCCCGAGCCGGGCGGCCCGTCCACCGCGACGTAGCGGCGCGCGTCGGACCTGCGGTGCACGGCCCATGATGGCACCCGGCTCTGACGCGGCGGGCGCCGCGGCCTCGCACCCGCCGCGCGGCGGGCGCCGCGGCCTCGCACCCGCCGCGCGGCGGGCGCCGCGGCCTCGCACCCGCCGCGCCCGCGTCCTCGCCGGGGGGAGCGCTCGCCGCGGCCCCCGCCCGGTCAGCGGCCGCGGGAGACGATGGTGAAGTCGGCGGTGGCGTAGCTGCCGGGCCCGCCGGTGGGGCGGGGCAGGGCGGCGCCGCCCGCGGCCTTCTCGGCGCAGGCGATGGCGGCGCGCAGCGCGTCGCCCGGCACGTCCTCCTGCTCGACCACCACCACGCGCACCCCGGCGCGCGCCCTCGAGCGGGTGCCGCCGTCGGTGCGCCCGGCCGGCACCACCCTGGTGATGGTCACCCGCAGGAGCAGGTCCGGCGTGCCCGCCAGGCACGCCTGCAGCTCGCGGTCGATCTTGCCGATCGCCGCGGCCGCGCGCGCCTCGTCCATCGAGGCCGATCCCTTCACCGCCAGGTCGCTGCCGGCGATCGCCCGGGCCTCGGCCGCCGCCAGGTGCTTGCGCGCGCGCGCCAGCCACGGGCTCTTGCCCGCCTCGGCGAGGTAGCGGCGGAAGTGGTAGAGGGCGCGGCCGTGCTGGCCGGCGTGCAAGAACGCCAGCCCCTGGTGGTAGTGGACGTCGGCCGCCGGGATCCACACCCGCTGCGACTCCTGCAGCTTGTGGGCGCCCGGGTCGCGCTCGAGCGCGCGCGTCATCAGGTCGCGCGCGCGGGCGCTCTCCTCGCCCCGGTCGTGCACCACCGCCAGCGCGAAGGCGATGTCCGGATCGCCGTGCGCCAGCCGGTAGGCCTGCTCGAGCGCCTCGCGCGCCTCATCGAGCCGGCCGAGCGCCATGTAGCACTCGCCGAGCCGCTGGTGCACGTGGCGCAGCGAGCTGCCGGTGTAGCCGCGCTCGAGGATGCGGCGCAGCCCGTCGATGCCCGCCTCGAGGTCGCCGGCGCGAGCGCGGCAGACCGCCAGCTCGTAACCGGCCGCCCACTCGACCGGCACGTCGGCGCTGGCCGGCCGGTGATCCGGATCGGCCTCGAGCGCGCGCGCGATCGAGCGGGCGCAGGCGGCGTGATCCCCCTCCTCGGCGGCCAGCCGGCCGAGCAGCATGTGGGCGTCCGGCAGATCGGGCGCCAGCCGCACCGCGTCGCGCAGGATGGCGGCGCCCAGCTTGCGCGACTCGGCGTCCTTCTCGCGCAGGAGCGTCACCGCCCGCTCGATCAGGTCCTCGTACTTGCCGCGGTCCGGCTCGAGCGCGCGCTCCCAGAAGTCGCTGCGCTCCTCCTCGTCCTGGTCGTAGTCGCGCACCTCGCCGCCGGCCGGGCCGGCTGCAGCCGTCGGCGCGGTGGCCAGCGCGAGCGCGGCGAGCGCCGCCGCCAGGAGCGCGCCGCCGGCTCTCATGGCGGAAGCACCCACGTGCGGCGATAGGCCTCCGACTCCGGGCTGCCCTTTCGCTTGCGCTCCGTCCGCGCGAGCTTCTCCAGCCGGGCCAGGCTCTGGCGCGCCCGCTGCGCGTAGGGCGAGCGCGGCTGCGCGGCCAGGTAGCGCCGCATGTAGTTGACCGCCGACTCGTAGCGCCCCAGGCTCTCGTGCCCGAGCGACAGGTACCAGAACACGTCCCCTTCGGGGATGAAGAACTCCGCCTCCGCCAGCGCGCTGGGATCGAACGGGTAGGTGTCGAGCAGCTCGCGCGCCTTGGAGGCCTGCTCGTCGCGGTCGAGCGCGACCGCCAGCCCCAGCGCGTAGAGCGCGCGCGGGTTGTAGGACAGCGACTCGTAGTAGTGCTCGATCGCCTGGTCGAGCTCGCCGAGCGCCATGTGGATCTCGGCCTTGTTGCTGAGGATGACCGCCACGTGGCCCGGCGCCGCGCTGGCCAGATCGAGCAGGCGCAGCTCGGCGGCGTAGTCGGCGATCGCCCGCCGGTAGTTCTCCTCGCCCCCCAGCTTGGTCAGGGTGAACGCGCGGTTGAACAGCATCCCCTCGAGGCGCGGGTCGCGCGGCGCCTTGCTCTGGAACGCATCCCAGTGGCGGATCGCGCGCAGGGTGGCGTTGCGATCCGGCAGCTCGATGTCGCTCACGAAGTAGGCGTGCAGCACCTGGCCGGCCCGGTAGTGCGGCTCGGCGGCGCGCGGGTCGATGTCGGCGGCCTTCTCGTAGGCGTCGGCGGCGCGCAGCGCCAGGTTGCCGGCGTGCACCCGGTGGCCGGCGGACATCAGCTCGACCGCGCGGGCGGTCAGCCGGTCGCCGGCCGCCATCATCTTGCGGTACGCCGCCTGCTTCTTGCCGCCGCCGATCCCGTCCCAGATCGAGCCGCGGCCGGCCGCCGCCGGCCCGACGGAGAGAAGGAGGGCCGCCGCCGCCAGCGCCGCGAGGGCGGCCGCCGCCGCGCGCCGGGTCACGGCGTGCCTCCCGCCGCCGGCGCCACCGGCGGCACCGGCGCGTGCGGCCGCGGCGGCGCCGGCCGCGCCGCCCGCCCGGTCGCCTGGTCGCGCAGCATGCGCTCGACCGCGACCAGGTGCTGGCGCGCCCGCGCCCGGTACGGCGCCTCGTCCCAGCGCAGGTAGGCTAGCCACTCGGCGCGCGCCTCGACGAGCTGGCCGAGCACCTCGAACTGCAGCGCGGCTAGGTAGTGGCGCTCCCAGCCCGGCAGCACCTCCAGGCGGTTTCCGTGCTGGTCGATCAGCACCTGCGACAGCGCGTCGGGCGAGAGCCGCGCGATCTGCTCGAGGGTCTGGTGGGCGAGCGTGATCTGCTCGTCGCGATCGTAGGCGACCGCCAGCAAGTACGGGGTCGCGTAGTCGGGCAGCGCGCCGGGCGGGTGCCCGCCGACCAGGCCGCCGCGCAGGAGATCGATCGCCTCGGCCAGGCGGCCGGTCTGCATGTAGACCAGGGCGAGGAGCTGGCGCGCCGCCAGGGCGGTGCGCGCGTCCGGCCGGCCGCCGAGCGCCAGCCGGAGCTGGGCGATCGCCTCGCCAAAGCGGCGCTCGCGCGCGTACCAGCGGCCGAGCCGCATGCGCGCGTCGGCGGTGCTGCGGTCCGGCGACTCGACCGCCAGGTACCGCTCGAGGTGCTCGCGGGCGCTGGGCCGGCCGCGCTCGTCGGTCACGATCGCCAGCTCGCGCAGGAGGCGGGGGCTGTCAGGCTGCAGCTCGAGCGCGTAGCGCAGCATGCCCTCGGCGTCGGCCAGGAGCTCGCGCCGGCGGGTCGCCCAGGCCGCGTCGTAGCCCTGGTAGGAGTCGTAGGGCGAGCGGCGCAGCGCCTCGTTGCGGTTGCCCGCCGCCTTGCGGAGGACGAGGTCCACCTCCGGCTTGTGCGGCTCGAGCAGCCAGCCCCAGAAGTCCTGGTCGGGCGCGGTGCCCCCGCCGGCGCGCGGCGGATCGGCCGCGCCGCGGGCGGGCAGGGCGATCAGCGCGGCGAGCGCCAGGAGCGCAGATCCCCGGGACACCTCGTCAGTATGACGGGGACCGCCGGCGGTGCCAACCGGGCGGGAGCGCGCGACCGGGGCGGGCCGGTCAGCCGGCGACGTGCCGGGTGGAGTGGTAGTCGTACGCCGCCCACTCCACGCGCGGCTCGCTGAGGAAGCCGAGCGCGACCGCCGCCGCGCCCACCCGGATGCCGGCTCGCCGGTGGTAGTCGAGCGCGGCGCGGAGCTGGCGCGGGGTGAGCGCGCCGATATCGACCAGATAGCGGCCGAATCCCTGCAGCCCGATCTGCTCGGCCTGGCTGCCGGCCGCCATGCGCCGCGGGCGCGACGCGCTCGGCTCGGTCTTCTCGGCGGCGAGCGAGGCGAGGACAGAACAACCGACCGTGGCGGTGGCCGCCGGGAGTTCTTCCACCGCCACGGTCGGTTGAGACGAGGATCGGACGAGGTCGAGGAGGCCGAGCGAGGTCGCGTCGTCGGGGGCGAGCCTGACCGCGTGCGCCAGGAAGGTGGCGGCGGCGGTGAGCTTGCCGCGCCGGATGGCCAGCTCGCCGAGCAGCCGGTAGGCCTCGCTCGAGTCGGGGTGCCAGCGGAGCGCGCGGCTCACCTCGCGGGTCGCCTCCTCGTCGCGCCGGAGCGCCATCAGCGCGCGGGCGCGGAGGATCCGCACGTCCAGGTTTTCAGGTTCCACGGCCAGCGCCTCGGCGCAGAGATCCGCGCAGGCCGCGTAGCGGCGACCCTCCAGCTCCTTCTGCGCGGCCTCCCGGCCATACGAGGCGGGCACGCGCTCTCCAGGAGCAAGCGCCACGCCAGCGGCGGCCGGCGACAAGTGCTCGCAATCACGCTTTGCCGCTCTGCGTCGTCGCCGGCGGATCGGGGGATGCTCTCCCACCTCGGTGGGGACTCCCCGCAGCGCCGGCTACACGTCGAGCTCGTCCACCTCGCGCGCCCCCTCGTGGATGAGGCGGAAGCGCGCGCCGGCGTCCTTGCCGAGCAGCTCGCCGATCACCTGGTCGGTCTCGAGCTCCTCCCCCTCGTTGATCGCGATGCGCAGCGCGGCGCGCCGCGCCGGATCGAGGGTGGTCTGCTTGAGGATCTCCGGGCTCATCTCGCCGAGCCCCTTGAAGCGGGTGATGCTCGCCTTCTTGCCCGGGTGGTCGGCGAGGATCTTGTCGCGCTCGATGTCGTCGAGCGCCCAGTAGGTCTCCTTGCCGATGTCGATGCGGTACAGCGGCGGCTGCGCCAGGTAGACGTGCTTCTGATCGATGAGCGGCTTCATGTGCCGGTAGAAGAACGTGAGCAGCAGCGTCGCGATGTGGTGGCCGTCGGCGTCGGCGTCCATCAGGAGGAAGATGCGGTGGTAGCGGAGCTTGGACAGGTCCATCTTGGGGCCAAAGCCGCAGCCGAGCGCCGAGATGATGTCGCCGAGCTCCTTGTTCTGCATCAGCTTGGAGGCCGACGCCTGCTCCGCGTTGAGCACCTTGCCGCGCAGCGGCAGGATCGCCTGGGTCTTGCGGTCGCGCCCCTGCTTGGCCGAGCCGCCGGCCGAGTCGCCCTCGACGATGAAGAGCTCGCTCTCCGACGGATCGGTGGAGGAGCAGTCGGCCAGCTTGCCCGGCAGGTTGAGCCGGTGCGACACGGCGGTCTTGCGCGACACCGCCTGGCTGGCCGCGCGCGACGCCTCGCGCGCCCGCGCCGCCAGGATGACGCGCGCGATCACCGCCTCGGCGACGCTCTTGTTCTCGTTCAGGTACTGCTCGAGCGCCGGCCGCACCGCGCCATCGACCTGGGCCTGCACCTCCGGGTTGTTCAGCCGATCCTTGGTCTGGCCCTGGAACTGCGGCGCCGCCACGTAGACCGACAGGATGGCGACCAGCCCCTCGCGGATGTCGTCGGCGGTGACCGTCACGCCCTTGGGCGTGAGGTCGTGCGTGTTCATGTAGTTCCGCAGCGCCTTGACCACGCCGGCCTTGAGGCCGAGGTCGTGGGTGCCGCCGGCCGGGGTCGGCACGCCGTTGACGTAGCTCTTGATGGTCTCGTCGGTGGACTCGGTCCACACCATGGCGAGCTCGAGCGGCAAGTCGCCGCCCTGGCGCTCCAGGTAGAAGCCGGTCGCCCCGCGCGGGACCGTCTCCTTGCCGCGGTCGCCGGTCAGCTTGCCGAGGTAGTCGGCGATGCCGCGCTCGTGCTGGTAGGTCTCGACCACCGCCGGCTTCTGGGTCTCGTCGCGGAAGGTGATCTTGACGCCGCGGTGCAGGTAGCTCTTGGCCTCCAGCCGGTCGGCGATCACCGCGCGGTCGAACGACAGCTTGGCGCCGAAGATCTCCGCGTCCGGCGTGAAGGTGATGATGGTGCCGGTGCCGCGCGCCGTGCCCGCCTTCTTCATCCGGGCGCTGGGGCCGGCCGGCTTGCCGCGCTTGAAGCTCTGCTCCCAAAGCGCGCCGCCCCGCTTGACCCGCGCCACCAGCGACTCGCTGAGCGCGTTGACCACCGAGGCGCCGACGCCGTGCAGGCCGCCGGAGTGGGCGTAGTTCTTGCCCTCGAACTTGCCGCCGGCGTGCAGCGTGGTGAGGATGATCTCGAGCGCCGGCTTCTTGTACTTGGGCACCACGTCGATCGGGATGCCGCGGCCGTTGTCGTCGACGGTGACCGTCTTGCCGTCCCGGTGCAGGGTGACCTCGACGCGATCGGCGTGCCGGTTGATGACCTCGTCGATCGAGTTGTCGAGGATCTCCCACAGAAGGTGGTGGTAGCCGGCCTTGTCGGTGCCGCCGATGTACATCGCCGGCCGCTTGCGGACCGGCTCGAGCCCTTCGAGGACGGTGATGTCCTTGGCGGTGTAGTTCGCAGCCATCGTCTCGCTCCCTGGGTGAATCGAACGTCGATCGCTTCCACCTGTGCCGAGGCTCGACTCAGTGCACCTCGCTGCCGCCCGGGGCGTTGGCCAGCGGCGTGATGACCACCGGCTCGCTCACCGCGACCAGGCTGGAGCGCTTGACCAGCTGGCGGCCCTTGCCGCCGCGCGGCCCGGCCTGCCTGGGATCCGCCGCCACCTCGAACCTGCGGGTGCCGGACTCGGTCACGAGCCGGAGGACGTCCTTCTTGCCCTTGCCGACCGCCACGCCGATCACCCGGTCCTCGCCGGCGGTCTTGATGACCGTGACCCCCTTGCCCGGGTTCTCCAGCTTGTTGACCTCGTCGGCCGCGCAGGTGAGCGCGTGGCCGCCGCGGGTCGCCACCGCGACCGCCTCGCCGCCGGACACCGGCAGCACGGCGACGATCTCGTCCCCCTGCGACGGCCGCGCGTACTTGCGGCCGGCCCGGGTCGACACCTGCCGGTGCGGCTCGAGGTCGAAGCGCAGCCCGAAACCGCGCGCCGACACCGCCAGCATGGTGCCGGGCAGCATGACGCGCGGGTCGAGCGAGTAGGCGGCGACGATCCGCTCCTGGTCCTTGAACTTGAACAGCTTCTGGGCCGGGTCGCCGTAGCCGGTGGACGGCGGCACGTCGTTGATGCGCAGCACGTAGGCCGAGCCGTGGTTGGTGAAGAAGACGACGTTCTCGCGGGTCGAGCCGGCGAGCACCGCCATCACCTCGTCCCCCTCGCGCAGCCGGGTGCTCTTCGGGTCCTTGAGCTCGCGGACCCGCTTGATCCAGCCGTCGCGCGAGACCACCACGTGGGCGTCCTCCTCGACGATGTACGCCTCGGCGTCGAACTCGACCTCCTCGGCGGCGCCGCCGGTGCGGGTGCGCCGCGGCGAGGCGTGCTCGTAGGCGACCTCGCTGAGCTCCCCCTTCACCACGCCCCACAGCTTGGCCTTGCTGGCCAGGATCGCCTCGATCCGCCGGGCCTCCTTCTTCTTCTCGGCCAGCTCCTCGCGGATGACCAGGATCTCCAGCCGGGCCAGCTTGTACAGCTTGAGCTCGAGGATCGCCTCGACCTGAACCTCGTCGAGGTCGAACCGCTTCATCAGCTTGCCGGCGGCGTCCTGCTTGCCGTCCGACTTCCTGATGATCTTGATGGTCTCGTCGAGCGCGTCGAAGATGACCGCGAAGCCCTCGAGGATGTGGATGCGGCGCTTGAGCGCGGCCAGCTCGAACTCGAACCGCTTGCGGGTGACCTCGAAGCGGAAGTCGATGAAGTGCTCGAGCAGCTGCTTGATGCCGAGCCGCTCCGGCTGCCCGACGTCGGCCCCCGGCGTCGGGATGAGGCAGGTGAAGTTGACGTTGAAGTTGAGCTGCAGCGGCGTGTGCTTGTAGAGGTAGGCCATCACGATCGCCGGATCGGTGTCCTTCTTGACCTCGAGCACGATGCGGACGTCGTCGGTCGACTCGTCGCGCACGTCGACCAGCTGCGGCACCTGGCGCTTGATGATCACCTCGGCGATCCGCTCGACCACGGTCGCCTTGGTGACGCCGTACGGGATCGACGTGATGACGATGTCCTCGCCGCCGCGCTTCTTCGGCTCCACCTTGTACTCGCCGCGCACGCGGATGGCGCCCTGGCCGGCCTCGTAGATCTGCCGGAGCTCCACCTTGGAGTTGAGGATCTGGCCGCCGGTGGGGAAGTCCGGGCCCTGGATGTGCTTGAGCAGGTTGGTGGTGGTCAGGTCGCGGTCCTCGATGAGCGCGATGCAGGCCTTGACCACCTCGCCGAGGTTGTGCGGCGGGATGTTGGTCGCCATGCCGACCGCGATGCCGGTCGACCCGTTGACCAGGAGGTTGGGGAAGCGCGCCGGCAGCACCACCGGCTCCTCGGCGGTGCCGTCGTAGTTCGGCCGCATGGCGACCGTGTCCTGCTTGAGCTCGCGCAGAAGCTCCATGGCCGGCGGCGCCAGCCGGCACTCGGTGTACCGGTAGGCGGCGGCGCCGTCGCCGTCGAGCGAGCCGAAGTTGCCGGAGCCGTCCACCAGCGGCAGCCGCAGGGAGAAGTCCTGCGCCATGCGGACCATGGCGTCGTACACCGCGCTGTCGCCGTGCGGGTGGTAGCGGCCGATCACCGCGCCGACCACCTTGGCGCTCTTGCGGTGCTTGGCGTCGGGGTAGAGGTGCTCGTCGGCCGACATCGCGTAGAGGATGCGGCGCTGCACCGGCTTGAGGCCGTCGCGCACGTCCGGAAGCGCGCGGGCGGTGATGACGCTGAGGGCGTAGGTGAGGTAGCGGCGGCGGGCCTCCTGCATCAGCGAGGCGTCGAGCTCGACGCCGCCGCCACCGCCGCCGGCCGGGGCGCCGCCGCCGGGCGGCTTCTTGCCGCCGCCGCCGCGCGACCTGCGCCGGCTCGGCGCCGAGGGCTCCTGGGCGCCGGGAGCGGAGGCGGCCGCTCCGGCGCGCGGCGCCGGCCGCCGCTTCTCCTTGGCGGTCGCTTCCTGCGTGCGTCTGGACTGCTTGCGGGCCATGATCTCGGACGACTCCTCGAGTTCGGGCGAACGGAACAGCTCGAGCTGGTCTTCTTTACCCTGCGACATGCGCGTGGCGCCCCTTTCGCCGGTGCGCGGCGTCAGTTTTTTTGTAGGTGGCTGATATCATGCGACTATGACTTCCAGAGCTCGTCGTGCTATCCGAAGAGGGCTCTGCGAGACGTCCCGCCCATGCCACGCAAGGTCCAGCGAAGACACGTGAAACGCTCCCGCCGGCGGGCTCCCGCTGCCGGCCGGGGCACCCTCCGGCTCGGGGCGGTCCTCGCCGCCCTGGTGCTGGTCAACCTCTACGTCTTCCTGTGGCGCGGCGGGACATCGATCCCGGACGTCATGGAGCAGGCGGCGGTGGCCGGCGAGGGCGGCGGCCCGCTCCCGGCGGTCGGTGACTCGGCCGAGCACGACATCCCGGAGCCGGGCGATCGCAGCGAGCCGCCCGGGCCGGGCGACGAGCGCGGCGGCGAGCCGGACGAGCCGGGCCGCTGGGTCGAGGGATCGGTGCAGAGCGGCGACAGCCTCGGCGCCATCCTCCAGCGCGAGGGGCTGACCGCGCCGGAGGCCAACCAGCTCATCCGCGCGCTCGCCGAGCACATGGACATGCGGTCGATCAAGGTCGGCCAGCCGTACCGCATGCATTTCGACGACGCCGGCCGGCTGACCGAGTTCGAGTTCCACCTGTCGCGCACCCTCAAGGTGCGGGCGGTGCGCGGCGCCTCCGGCGAGCTGACCGCCGAGAAGATCCAGGCCGAGACCAGGCTCGAGGAGGTCGAGATCGGCGGCACCATCGAGGGCTCGCTCTACATGACGATGAAGCGGGCCGGCGAGGACACCTCGCTGGTGCCGTTCTTCGTCGACGTGTTCGCCTACGATCTCAACTTCTACATCGACACCCACCCGGGCGACACCTACCGGATCATCGTCGAGAAGGAGTACCTGAACGGCGAGTTCCTCCGCTACGGACGCGTGCTGGCTGCCGAGTACAGCGGCAAGGCCGGCACCTACCGGGCGTTCTGGTGGCAGCCGCCCGGCGCCTCCGAGGGCAAGTACTTCGACGAGAAGGGCCGCTCGGTCGAGCGCACCTTCCTCAAGACGCCGCTCAAGTACGCGCGCATCTCGTCGCGCTTCAACCCGCGCCGGATGCACCCGATCCTGCACGTGCGGCGCGGCCACTACGGCGTCGACTACGCGGCGCCGAGCGGCACCCCGGTGTGGGCGGCGGCGGCAGGCAAGATCGTCTTCCGCGGCCGCCGCGGCGGCGCCGGCAACTGCGTCATCGTCAAGCACGACAACGGCTACCAGACGACCTACATGCACCTGTCGAAGTTCCGCAAGGGGCAGAAGGTCGGCCAGCGCGTGCGGCCGAAGGACGTCATCGGCTACGTCGGCATGACCGGCCTGGCGACCGGGCCGCACCTGCACTTCTCGGTCAAGGCCAACGGCCGCTACGTCGATCCGCTCAAGATGAAGATGAGCCGCGGCGCCGGCGTGGCGAAGAAGGACCGGGCCGCGTTCGAGCAGCACATCGGCGGCTGGGTGACCCGCCTGGCGGCGGTCCCGGTCACCTCGGAGCCGGCGGCGACCCTGGCGTCGGACGAGCCGGCGGCCGAGGAGCCGGCGGCGTCCGGCTCCGGCCCGGGGCCGGAGCCCGAGACCGCGCCCTGACCGGAGCCGGGGCGGCGCGGCGAGCGCCGCGCTGGCTCACGTCCTGGCGCCCGGCACCGGCGGCGGGCCCTTGCGGACCGCCTCGAACTGCTCCTTGAGCTCCTCCACCTCGACGTCGATGGTCAGGCTGGCGAGCTCGCTTTGGGGGACCTCGAGCGCCAGGGCGAGGGCGCGGAGGTAGTCATCCTCGGCCAGGTCGAGCTCCTCGTCCGCCTCGTGGACCGCGGCGACCAGGTAGAGGAGCTTGCGCTTCTCGTCGAGCGAGTCGCCGGCAAACGGCGCCGCCGCCCGGTCGACCGCGAAGCTCGACGGGTCGAATCCGGCGATGCGCTCCTCCACCTCGGCCGGCAAGCCGCCCTCGCCGTGCAGGTCGGCGAGCAGCTCGCGGACCGTCGCGCGCTCCCGCTCGCTGAAGTGGGCGTCGGCGTGAGCGGCGCCGAGGAGGAGATCACAGAGGGCGAGGGTGCGTTCGGTCGGGGCCATGGCCCCCGAACCTACCTCGATTTCGAGGAGCTTGCTCCGGGGCCGCGCGAAGGTCACACTCGATGGGAGGAGGGACCAAAGAGCGTGCTGCGACTTCTTCTGGGGCTGATCAAGGGGCTCGCCATCGGCGGGGCCGTCGGGTATGGCGCCTACACTCTCGACCTCGGAGGAGGCTTTCACTGGGTCACCTACGGGCTCGTCGGCGCGCTGGTCGGCCTCCTGGTCGGGCGGCCGTTCTGGTCCCACCTGCTCGACAAGTCGAGCACCACCTGGACCGCGGTGCTCAAGGGCATCTTCGGCTTCGGCGTGGGCGCCGGGCTCTACGCGCTGGTCGCCAAGGCGTGGGGCGGGTTCGACCTCTCCCTGATGGAGGAGACTCGCCGGGTGCAGGACTGGCAGTTCGTGCTCGGCGGCGCCATCGGCGCGCTGTACGGCGCCTTCGTCGAGGTGGACGACGCGCCGCGCCCGAAGGCTGCCGCCGAGGCCGAGGCGGCCCGCAAGGGCTGACGCCGGCTACGGCAGCTCGGCGCCGCAGCCGCCCTGGTGGCAGGTGCAGCCGTCCTCGCCGCAGGTCTGGACGATCTCGCCCCGCTCGTAGAAGGCGCGCATCATCTCGATGGTCGCCTCCATCTTGCGCACCCGGCCGTGGACGTCGTTGTCCGGCGGCGGCTCGTTGCTGACCGGGATGGTGGCGCCGAGCCCGAAGTCGAAGATGACGAGCGCGCTCGACAGCGGGCCGGCCTCGGCCTCCACCCCCCAGGGGGTGGAGACGGTCGGCGCCAGCACCGGGATGGCCATCGAGCGGGCCTGGTACTCGGTGGCCAGGTTCGACACCTCGTCGTCGGCCACGGCCATCTGCAGGAGCACCTGCTTGGCCGGCACCCCGGGGATCTCGCCGGTCAGCATGGCGTCGGCCACGCTGACCGGATCGGTCGCGTCCCACTGCCACTGCATGAGGTGGAGCAGGATGGCCAGGTCGAGCGCGTTCCGGTAGGAGCCGGACAGGACCGTGCGGTAGGTCGGCCAGTCGAGCGAGCGCTCGAGCATCATCGAGTAGTTCATGGCGCCGACCTGCAGCACGGCGCGCTCGATCACCGGGTCGTAGGCGGCGATGGTGGCGCCGAAGATGCCGCCCTGGGAGATGCCGTAGTAGAAGACCCGGTCCGGGTCGATGAGGCTGCCGCCCTCGCCGTCGCCGAAAAGCTCCGTGGCCATGCGGCCGCGCGCCATCTGCACCAGGCTGATGTGGTTGACCACGCCCTGGATTAGCACCTCGAACACCAGCGGGCCGCGGTTGAGGTCGGCCAGCGCGAAGACGACGTTCGGCAGGTCGTCGGTGCTCATGCCGCGCAGGTCGGTGCCGATCGCCACCACGCAGAGGCCGGCGGCGGCGGTGCGGGTGCCGCCGCTGGCCACCTGGTCGGCCGAGCCGAGCAGGCCGTGGCCGTACACCATGAGCGGCACCGGCGCCTCCGCCTCGAGGGCGCAGGCCGGCACGATGGCGGTGAACGGGATGCGGTAGGTGCCGTCGGCGACCGGCAGGCCGTCCGGGCCGCGCAGGAGGGTCGCCTCGGTGGAGAAGTCGCCGCCGTCGGCGAGGAAGAGCGGGGCGTCGAGGGTGCCGTGCACCTCGCGGGCGAAGCGCTCGTCGCCCGGCGGGTCGTCGCGGGTGACCTCGAAGCCGAGGGCGTCCCCCTCCGCCTCGATCAGGGAGAGCGCGGCGTCGCGCGCGGCGATGAGGTCGGCGCGCATCGACGCGCGCGAGGCGGTGACGAAGTCCCACGCGACCACGACGTCGTCCGGCTCGATGCCGTGCTGGGACAGCGCGGCCATCACCTCGGCGTGGCGCGGCCGGATGCGCTCGAGCCGCTCGTGGTCGGTGGTCTCGCCGTCGAGCAGGGCGCGGAAGCCGGCCGGGACCGGCAGCGCGCCGCCGTCCGGCGCGCGCAGGCTGGTGCGGATCGCCACCGCGTAGCGGCGGCCGCCGGCCAGGAGCGCGGCCGGCCGGATGTAGAGGGCCTGCTCCTCGGGAGCGGGCGCCCGCGCGTCGAGCTCGGCGAAGTGGGCGACCCGCTCGCCGGTCTCCATGTCGATGAGGACGGTCGGGCTGTCTGGCGACAGGCTGGCGGCGTAGTCGGTCCAGGAGGGCAGGTTGGACGGATCGATCCCGCCCGGGATGTTGACGAGGATCGGCGCGGCGGGGGAGAAGCCGTCGCGGCCGCTGTACAGCGCCGGGTCGATGGCGGCGCCGTCCTGGTTGCTCGGCAGCGCGCCCGGCGGGATGTCGACCCGGACGCCGGTCGGCGAGCCCGGGTCGTCGACCAGGTAGACGCTGCTGGGGAACGGCAGGATGCAGCGCTCGCCGCCGAGCGGGTTGCACTCGGCCGGGATCGCCGGCCCGCCGCCGGCGTCGTCGCCGCAGGCGGGCAGGGTGAGGAGGGCGGTCAGGGCGGGCAGGGCAGCGCGCGCGGCGATCTTCACCATCGGGGACGGACCATACTGCAGCTCGCCGCCGGGCTACAGGGGAGCGCGCCCGCGCCCGGTCACTTGATGCGGCGGGCCAGCCGGCCGACGCCGAACAGGATGACGCCGGCCAGGAACAGCGGGACCAGGAAGACCCAGGCCATGAACTCGCCGGAGCCGAGGGTCTTTCCGTAGATGTAGAGCGCCCAGAGGAGCCCGAGGATGAGCGCGATCACCGCCGCCAGGTAGCCCATGAGGAGCACGCGCCGCTTGCGCAGCGCCAGCTCGAAGGCGCGCATGAACATCGCCTTCTGCTCCGGCGTGAGCGCGTCGAGCTTGCGCTGGAACTCCTCGTCGCTCATGGCGTCGGCCGCCTGGGCGGCCTCCGACGCGCGCTTGTCCTTGCCCTTGGCCACGGTCCGGGGAGCATACTCGCTCGCGCCGCGCGCGACACCCCGCACCGCTAGAGGGAGCCGGCCGGCGGCAGGGCGATGAGCTGCCGCACTGCGCGCTCGAGCTCCTCGTCCGACGACCCGTCGTCGAGCAGGATCGCCAGGAGCTGGGCGGCCTGCTCCTGGTGCAAGAAGTCGCTCGCGGCCAGGGCGCGGGCGTGGGCCCGGATGTCGTCCCGGGAGCCGCGGCGGAGCGCGTGGTAGGCGGCTGCCTGTCGCTGGATCACGACGCGGGCGCGGCTCGTGGCCCCGGCGGGGCCGTGCAAGGTGGGGACGTCGGTGGGCGTGCGGGCCATTCGGGACCTGCTACGGCAAGCGGCGTGCCAGCGGCGGGGCGCCGTGAAGCCTGCATCGTCGCGACCTGGCTGGCCAGGTGATCCGGATCGCGAGCTGAATTGCCGCAGGGGTGGCGGGTTGCCTCGCCCGATGTACCCTCGGCGCGTGGCCGCCATCCGCATCCGCGACGACATGGGCAGGGAGCTCGTGCTCCTGCGCGAGGTGCGCCGGATCGTCTCGCTGGTGCCGAGCGACACCTATACGATCTGCGCGCTCGGCGCCGGCGACCGGCTGGTCGGCCGGACCCGCTACTGCGTCGAGCCGGGCGGGGTGGTGGACGGCGTGCCCGTGGTCGGCGGCACCAAGGACGTCGATCCGGATCGGGTGACCGAGCTGGCGCCGGACCTGATCCTCGCCAACCAGGAGGAGAACGCGCGCGGCCCGCTCGAGGTGCTGGCCGACCGGCGGCTGCCGCTCCTGGTGTCGTTCCCGCAGCGGGTGGCGGACGGCTTTGCCCACATGGCGCGGCTGGCGCGCGCGCTCGGGCTGGCGCGCGAGCCGGGCGTGGTCGACCTGACCCGGCGCGCCTACGCGCTCTTGCGCTCCGACGCCGAGATCGCGGCGGCGCGCCCCTCGATGCCGCGCGCCTTCGTGCCGATCTGGCGGGATCCGTGGATGACGATCAACCGGGACACCTTCGGCAGCGACATGCTGCTCCAGGCCGGCGCCGACAACGCCTTCGCCGACCGCGAGCGCCGCCACCCGCTGGCGGCCGATCTCGGGCGGCGATCGCCGATCGCGGCCGACCGGGCCGCGCGCCGCGACCTGCGCTACCCGCGGGTGAGCGAGGAGGAGATCGCCGAGCGCGCGCCGGATCTGGTGCTGCTCCCGGACGAGCCGTATGCCTTCGGCGAGGCGGACGCCGCCGCGCTGGCGGCGCTCGACACCCCGGCCGCCCGGCGCGGCGCGATCGCCCGCTGCGACGGCAAGGACCTGTTCTGGTACGGCGCCCGCGCGGTCGACGGGCTGCCGCGCCTGCGCGACCTCGTCGCCCGCCTCACCGGCGGTGCATAATCCACTGCGGACGGAGGAGGACCATGGCCCAGAAGAAACGCAAGCGCAGGCGACCGGCCGGGTCGGCCCGGCGCAAGCGCGGCGTCATGATCGGGATGCGCAGCGGCTTCAAGAAGGCGGCCACCGCGGTCGCCGGCTCCGGCTCCCAGGAGACGAAGAAGAAGAGCTCGTGGCTGAGCACGTTGATCACCATCGTGATCCTGCTCGCCGCGATCGGTTTCTTCTTCTACCGGCAGTAGCTCCTACCGGCAGTCGCTCCGCGAGCGGGGCGCGCTAGACGCGGCGGCGGCGCAGGATGACGAAGGCGGCGCCGAGCCAGGCGAGCCAGAGGAGGCCCAGGAGGCTCACGCGCGCGCTGCCGGTGGCGGAGCAGCCGCCGCCCTCGGTCTCCTCGACCGGCCAGCAGGCGATGCCGGCCTTGCACTCGAAGCCGTCGGGGCAGGGGGCCGCCTCGCTGCACTGCTGCGAGCAGCGCTGCTCCCCCTCGGACTCGGCGCAGATGCCGCTCTCGCACTCCTCGTTCATGGTGCAGCTCGCGCCGAGCCCGCCGATGCCGTCGCCCGGCACGCACAGGCCGTCCTGGCACTCGAGGCCGTCGGAGCAGGTGCCGCCCGGTCCGCACGGCTCCTCGTCGCCGCTCGGCAGGTACGCCTTGACCCGCTCGCTGCTGGTGTTGCCCTCGCCGTCGTAGGCGCGCAGGAGGATGTCGACCTCGCCCGGCGCGGTGCCCTCCGGGATCTCGAAGGTCCACGGCGGCGAGGTCCGCTCCGCCACCATGGCGGCGTTGATCGCGAGCGAGACCCGCGTGATCGACGAGGCGTCGGTGACCTCCGCCGCGACCGGGCTGCCGATCGCGATGGTCGCGCCGGGCGCCGGCGCGGTGATGGTGATGGTCGGGCCGGTCACGTCCTGGCCGCGCGGGCCGATCACCTGGAGCATGGTGGCGTGCGAGTCCTGGTAGAGGACGCCGGGGCACGCGCTCTGATCCGGAACCTCGCCGGCGCCGAACGAGGTCGGCGTGTAGTTCGGCTGCAGGTAGGGGTACATGATGTCGGTCGTGTCGTCGGTGTGGGCCAGGCCGAACGCGTGCGCCTCCTCCTGCGCGGCGGTGGCGGCCAGATCGTCGACGTGGAGGCCGAGCGGGAAGGCGAAGGTGATGTTGTTCGGCAGGTAGTCGCCGCAGTCGCGCAGCGCGATGCCGGCGCAGTTGCTCTCGCCGACCACCGACTGGCAGGAGCCGCCGAACACGACCATGCTGTAGGGACCCTCGGCCGGCCGCTCGGTCACGAACTCGACGTCGTACGGGGCGTGGCTGGCGTACATCTGTTCGACCACGCGCGAGATGATCTGCGAGCGGCTGAGCCCGCCGGTGTAGGCCAGGTCCGCCGGGTTGAACGGCGGGATGGTCATGCTCTGCTTGACGATGGCCGACTTGCCGGTGACCGCGTTGTCGTCGGTGGGCGACCGGGTGAGGGTCACGCCGTCGAAGTTGAGGTAGACGACCCGCAGGCCCTTGGCGTTGGGGCTGGCAGGCGGCGGCGCGGTGCAGGTCGGGCCGGGGCAGGGGGACGGCACCGACAGGAGGCGCCGCGGGGTGCGGTCCGGCGGTTCCAGGTCCCTGCCCTGGCCGGGCCTGGCGGCGGCCGGGGTGGAGAGGAGGAGAGCGCCGGCGGAGAGGACGAGGGCGAGGGTGCGCATGGGGCGTCCGGGGTGGGAAGGGGACGCACTCTAGCGGAGGCAGATCGGCGCGGACAACCCAAATCTCTCGCCGACGAGCGCGCGCGGCGCGGCGCCCGCCGAGCCGTCCCGGCCGCGCGAAACCCGTGCGATGTCGCCGCGTCCCGGGCGGCGCGCCGCCACGCGCCGGCCCGCGATCAGCCGCTTCCAGCGCGCCCGCTCAGCGCGCCTGATCGACCCACCACCCGGCGACGCCGGGGAAGCGCGGCTGCGGGCCGACGTCCTCCGGGTGCACGCCGTGCAGCCGCCGGCTCCAGGCGAAGTGGCTGTAGGGCGCGTACAGCACCGTGTACGGCAGGTCCTGGTGCAGGCGGGCGTGCAGCTTGTGGTAGATGGCCGCCCGCTCGTCCTTGTTGCTGGTCGCCGCGCCCGCCTCGAGCAGCTTGTCCACCTCGGCGTCGGCGTAGCCGGCGAAGTTCTGGCCCACCTTGATCTGGCTCGAGTGGAGCAGCGCCGACGGATCTGGGTCGGGGATGTCCGGGAACCAGCCGAAGTAGACCGCGTCGAAGTCGCGCATCACCACGCGCCCCTCGAAGTCCTTGGACGAGAGGTACTCGACCTTGAGATCGATCCCGATCGCCGCCAGGTCGCGGCGGAAGATGGCGAACATCTCCTCGTTGGCCGGCGTCTTCTGCGACGCCAACGTGATGACCTGGAGGTCGAAGCGGCCGCTCGGGCCGGCCGGGTGGCCGGCCTCGTCGAGCAGCTTGATTGCCCGGTCGAGGTCGAACGGGTGCGGCGCGATCGACGGGTCGGCGCCGAACATGTTGGGGAACAGCGGCGCCGACATCGCCTGCGCCTGGCTGAGGAAGACGTCCTCGATCACGCGGCCGCGGTTGAGCGCCAGGGTCAGGGCGAGCCGCACCCGGCGATCGTCGAACGGCGACCGCTGCATGTTCCACGCCATCGAGCGGAACAGCGAGCCGACCACGGTGCCGACCTCGAAGTCGGCGCGGAAGTCAGGCATCTGCACCTCGCTCGACCAGCGCGCCACGTCCGGCACCTGGGCGAAGTCGAGATCGCCGGCGCGCAGCGCGGCGAGCTGCGCGTTCACGTCGACCTTGAGGACGATCGAGTCGATGTTGGGGCGCCCCTTCCACCACAGGGCGTTGGCCTCGAACAGGAGCTGCTGGCCCGGCTCCCAGCGGGCCAGCCGGTACGGCCCGGTGCCGACCGGCGCCCGGTTGCCCTTCGACTCGGTCAGCGGGCCGCCGCCGTAGACGTGGGCGGGGATGATGCCGACCGTCCAGGCGATGAGCGCCGGCGCGTACGGCTTGGAGTAGTGGACCACCACCGTGCGCGGGTCCGGGATCTCCAGCTTGTCGACCGCGGTGAAGTAGGCCTTCCACAGGGTCGGCGCCTGGGTCTCGCGGATGGCGTCGAAGGTGAACTTGACGTCGTCGGCGGTGAGCGGCTTGCCGTCCTGCCACTTGACGCCGTCGCGCAGGCGGAACGTGATGCGCTTGCCGTCCTTGCTCTGGTCCCAGGACTCGGCCAGGACCGGCACCGGCTCGAGCGCGCTCGACAGCCCGACCAGCCCCTCGAACACGAACGCGCCGGCGCGCGAGAAGCGGGTCTCGAGGATCGGGTTCAGGTAGCGCGGCTCGTTGGAGGGCAGGACCAGGTGGCCGCCGTGGCGCGCCTCGTCGCCGCTGGCGCCGGCGCGCGCCGCCTGCGCCTCGTTGACCTTGCTGCCCGACTCGCCGCCGCCCTCCTTCTTCTTGCCGCACGCTCCCGCCCCCACCGCGAGCGGCAGCACCACGGCACACCAGATCCCCCCGAGCCTCGTCGCGCTACCCATGGCGCGCATGATACGCCGTCACCGTCCCGGAATGAAGCGCGCCCCGGCGGGCGATGTCCCCATCCTGTTGTAGGGTTCAGCGGACATGTCCGAGCGGCTCCACATCCTCGACGGGCACGGCTACATCTTCCGCGCCCACTACGGCCTGGCGACCGGCGGCAAGGACCGCGGCCCGGTCCGCCTGAGCACCGCCCAGGGGATGCCGACCGGCGCCCTCTACGTGTACTCGTCGATGCTGATCCGCCTGCACCTGGACGTCAGGCCGGAGCGGATCGCGGTGGTGTTCGACTCGGGCAAGCCGAGCTTCCGGCTCGAGGTCGACCCGGCCTACAAGGCCAACCGCAGCGAGGCGCCGGACGACCTCAAGGTGCAGCTCCCCTACTTCCGGCGGCTCACCGAGGCGTTCTGCTGGCCGTCGGTGATGGTCGACGGGTTCGAGGCGGACGACGTCATCGCCACCCTGGTGACCCGCGCGCGCGCGCTCGGCTGGGACGTGGTCATCTACTCCGGCGACAAGGACCTCATGCAGCTGGTGGACGATCACGTGGTCGTGATCGACCCGATGCGCCAGATCACCTACGACGCCACCGGCGTGGAGAAGAAGTTCGGCGTGCCGCCGGCGCTGGTCGGCGCCTTCCTGTCGCTGGTCGGCGACTCGAGCGACAACATCCCGGGGGTCACCGGGATCGGCCCGGTCACCGCCGCCAGGCTGCTCAAGCAGTACGGCTCGATCGAGGGCGTGCTGGCCCACGTCGGCGAGCTCAAGGGCAAGGTCAAGGAGCGGCTGAGCGACCCGGTCGAGCTCGACAAGCTGGAGCGCTCGCGCAAGCTGGTCGCGCTGCGCACCGACGTCGACGTGCCGGTGCCGCTCGACGCGCTGGTGCCGGCGCCGTGGAACGGCGAGCCGCTGCGCGAGCTGTTCGAGGAGCTCGAGTTCCAGGCGCTGATCGACCGGCTCGGCCAGCGCGAGATCGGCGACGCCGGCAGCGGCGGCGCGGGGGCGAAGCTGGCGGCCGAGCTCGACCGGCCGGAGATGGCGCCGGTGGTGGCGACCGAGCGGGCCCAGGTGGAGGCGGCGGCCGCCGCGGCGCGCGCCGCCGGCCTGCTCGCCGTCCAC
>Ga0079224_100002836_pt1 | contig 21430 bp, 18 predicted proteins | sample Stecom2015_FD_80414 | JGI IMG/M metagenome (GOLD analysis project Ga0079224, IMG submission 80414) | Agricultural soil microbial communities from Utah to study Nitrogen management - Steer compost 2015 | ecosystem: Environmental > Terrestrial > Soil > Agricultural land | place: USA: Utah...
CACGACAGCGCCTGTGAACTGGCCATTGGCCACAGCGCCGACAGCGGCCCGGCCATCTCGGTAATCGACCGCACCTTTGTCGCCGACGGGGTGCGCTGGATAATCGACTACAAGTCCTCGGCCCCAGCCGGGGGCGAGCCGCTGGCGCTGTTCCTGGCGCGGGAGACCACCGCCTACGGGCCTCAACTGGCCAAGTACCGGGGCGTTTTCCAGCGCCGCGATGAGCTGCCAGTGCGCACCGCCCTCTACTTCCCCCTGATCCCCCTGCTCCATGAGGTGGCGGGCTGAGCCTGCCATCTCCCGTCTCCCGTCTCCCCTTAATCTCCATCAATCGCCCCCATTGAGCAAATTTCCCCAATTCGTCATGCACCTACAGTAGAATGGCAGGCCCGGACCCACAGGGTGGCAGGCAAATCCGACTACCGATGGTGGCGGTGCCTCGCCAGCAAAGCGTCTCGAGATTAGAGGCTCAGGGTCACAGAGAAACCTGGCTACCGACAGCAGCCAAAGTGTCAAAGGTATAGATCATGATTCAACGTTTACTGGAAAACCTGAATATCCAGTCCCAGGAACCCCTGATTACCCCCCTGGAACTGAAGCGGGAAATCCCCATCACCGACGGGGCCGGCGAAACCGTGGCCCGGGGCCGGGAGGCGGTGCAGGCCATTCTCGACGGCACCGACAAGCGGATTTTCGTGGTGGTTGGCCCCTGCTCCATCCACGACCTGGATGCCGCCAAGGACTACGCCCAGCGCCTCAAGGCCCTGGCCGATGAAGTGAGCGACACCCTGTTGATTATCATGCGGGTCTATTTTGAGAAGCCCCGCACCACCACCGGCTGGAAAGGTCTGATCAACGACCCCTACCTGAACGACTCCTTCAAAATCCAGGAGGGCCTGCATATCGGCCGTCGCCTGCTGATGGACATCAGCGAGCTGGGACTGCCCACCGCCACCGAGGCCCTGGACCCCATCTCCCCCCAGTACCTGCAGGACCTGATTACCTGGTCCGCCATCGGCGCCCGCACCACCGAGTCCCAGACCCACAGGGAAATGGCCAGCGGCCTGTCCACCGCCGTGGGCTTCAAGAACGGCACCGACGGCGGCCTCACCGTGGCCATCAACGCCATCCAGTCCGCCGCCAACCCCCACCGGTTCCTGGGTATCAACAGCGAGGGCCGGGTCGCCATCATCACCACCAAGGGCAACCCCTACTCCCATGTGGTGCTGCGGGGCGGCGACGGCAAGCCCAACTACGACTCCGTGAGCGTGGCCCTGTGTGAGAAGGAACTGGAAAAAGCCGGGATAACTCCGCGGATCATGGTGGACTGCAGCCACGCCAACTCCAATAAAAACCACGAGCTGCAACCCCTGGTGCTGGACAATATCGGCAACCAGATCATGGAGGGCAACACCTCCATCTGCGGTGTCATGGTGGAAAGCCACATCAATGCCGGCAACCAGAAGATTCCCGCCAATCTTAGGGATCTCAAATACGGGGTGTCCATCACCGACGCCTGCATCGACTGGGAGACCACGGAGAAAGCCCTGCGCGCCCTGCGCCTCAAGATCAAGGACGCCCTGGCGGCGCGCTGAACCAAGCCAACCCCAGGCCAACAAAAAGCCCGCCATTGGCGGGCTTTTTGTCACTTGACGGCAAAACTGTCAGTCGTCGCTGTCCTTGTCTTTATCCTCCTTTTTCTCCTCCACATAGGGGACAAACTTGCCCAGGCCACAGGTGGCGCCGGGCATAAAGCCACCGCCTATATGCTGGAGAACGGTGATGGTGTCCAGGTCACAGAGTTGACTGAGGGACGTCTTGTACATAAAGGGGTCGTTTCGGCTCAACCCCGGACACTTGTGGGGCAGGGTATTCATCAGCACCTCGCCCCCGGTCAACTCAAACTTGATATGCTGGTTGTCGACCACCCGGGTGCTTTTGATCCGCTGAATGGGGATACATCTTTTACCTTCGGCCGCTGGCTCCGCGGCCTGCTCTTCGGCCTGGGCCAGCGGTGCTGCCAGGGCCACCGCCAAGGCGGCGATCGCGAATTTGGGTATCAACATAATCGGCGCTCCAAAGTTGTTGTTGGGGTTTCCGGGAAGTGCCGGAATCACAGTGTAGCGAAGGTTTGACAACGGTGACCCGGCACAGTTTCTCACCCCTGCCGCAGCCATTTGATTGACAGGGATCATGGGCCAGCTAAGGTAATGGTTGCATGCTGAGGGAACATCACCCCGGGGAGCTACATGAACGATCATATCCGCTGGTTCGAAACCTTGACCCTCGAGGACATACCCCTGGTGGGGGGCAAGTGCGCCTCCCTCGGGGAAATGTATCGCTCCCTGACGCCCCTGGGGATACGGGTGCCCAACGGCTTTGCCATCACCGCGGCGGCTTACCGCCAGGTGCTGGACAATGCCGACGCCTGGCAGCCGCTGCTGGACCTGCTCGCCGGGCTGGGGGACGACGACCAGGGCCTGGCGGAGGTGGCAGCCCGGGCCAGAAAGCTCGTCTACGACGCGGGATTGCCGGGGGCCCTGGCCGCCGACATCAAGGCGGCGTATGCCCGCTTGAAGGGGCAGTACGGCGACGACCTGCGCCTGGCCGTGCGCAGCTCGGCCACCGCGGAGGACCTGCCCACCGCCAGCTTTGCCGGGCAGCACGACTCCTTTCTCAATATCAGTGGCGACGAAGAGCTGCTGGACGCCTGCCGCCGCTGCTTTGCCTCACTGTTCACCGACCGCGCCATCAGTTACCGAATGCGCAACGGCTTTGATCACGGCAAGGTGTACCTGGCGATTGCGGTGATGAAAATGGTGCGTTCGGACACCGCCACCAGTGGCGTAATGTTTTCTCTGGATACGGACACCGGCTTTCCCGATGTGGTCTTTATCAACGCCGCCTACGGCCTGGGGGAAAACATCGTGCAGGGCCTCATCGATCCCGATGAATTCTATGTCCACAAACCCACCTTTGCCCGAGGCCACCGCGCCGTACTACGCCGCCAGTTGGGCAGCAAGCAGCTCACCATGGGCTGTGGTAATGGCCCCACGGGCGGCGTGCTCAACGCGACCACCGACCCGCTACTGCAGCAGAAGTTCTGCCTCAGCGACGACGAAGTGCTGCACCTGGCGGACTATGCCATCAAAACCGAACAGCACTACAGCACCCTCAAAGGGTCACTCTGCCCCATGGATATGGAATGGGCCAAGGACGCCGCCGACGGCCAGCTGTACCTGGTACAGGCGCGACCGGAAACCATCGCCTCCAGCAAGCCCCGGCAAACCCTGGTGCGCTACAAACTCAAGGGCAAGGGCAAAAAACTGGTCACCGGCCGGGCCATCGGCACCGGCATAGTCACCGGCAAGATCACCCGTGTCACCGGTGAAGACCAGCTGGCCAACTTTGCCGCAGGCAATATCCTCTATGCTGAAAGCACCAGCCCCGACTGGGGCCCCATTATGCGCAGGGCGGGCGGGCTGATCACCAACAGGGGTGGCCGCACCTGCCACGCGGCCATTGTCGCCAGGGAGTTCGGCATCCCGGCCCTGGTGGGGATTGGCGACACCGAGGCACTTGCGGACAACCAGGAGGTCACTCTGTCCTGTGCCGAGGGGGACACGGGTGTCGTTTACGACGGCGAGGTTCCATTCGATATTCTCACCACAGAACTGACGACATTGCCAACCACCGCAACCCAGATGATGATCAACCTGGGTAGTCCGGATCAGGCCTTCCGCCTCAGCGCCCTGCCCTGTGCCGGGGTTGGGCTGGCGCGAATGGAATTTATCATCACCGAATACATCAGGGCCCACCCCATGGCCCTGCTCCATCCGGAACGGGTGGCGGACGACAGCGAACGCCGGGCCATTGCGGACCTGATCCGCCTGCACCCCGACGGCGCGGCCTTTTTCATCGAGAAGCTGTCCGAGGGTATTGCCACCATCGCCGCGGCGTTCTACCCAAAACCCGTGATCGTGCGCACCTCCGACTTCAAAACTAACGAGTACGCGGGCCTGATCGGCGGCACGCCTTTCGAACCCCGCGAAGACAACCCCATGATCGGCTTTCGTGGGGCCTCCCGCTACACCCACCCGGCCTATGCCGAGGGCTTTGCCCTGGAGTGCGCCGCCCTGCTGCGGGCCAGGGAGGTGATGGGCTTTCACAATATCAAGGTGATGATTCCCTTCTGTCGCCGGGTTGATGAAGGCCGCAAGGTTCTGGAGGCCATGGCCAACTGTGGGCTCCGGCAGGGCGAGCACGGCCTGGTGGTCTATGTGATGTGCGAGATTCCCAACAATGTGATCCTGATCGACGCCTTCAGCCAACTCTTTGATGGCATCTCCATCGGCTCGAACGACCTCACCCAGCTCACCCTGGGGGTGGACCGGGACTCTGAAATCGTGGCTTTCGACTTTGACGAGCGCGACCCCGGGGTGATGGCCATGCTGAAAATGGCCATCGAGGGCGCCCATCACAACGGTATCCCGGTGGGGATTTGCGGACAGGCGCCATCGGACTACCCCGAGGTGGCGGACTATCTGGTGCGCCTGGGGATCAACTCCATCAGCCTCAATCCCGACGCCCTGGTGCGCACCATCCAGCAAGTGGCGGCAATCGAGCAGGAGATGAAAGCCCACCACTACCCCAGCGGGGAACAGCCTTGAAGGGAAGCAGTTGTCAGTGAGTGCGGCACCCGCTGTGAAGCGGGAACCGAAAACTCAATTCATGGACACCCGCTGTAGATTCAGCAGCCGGTAGTGCTCCCGCACCTTGCGCACGTAGTTCTGGGTTTCGGTGTAGGGCGGAATGGCGTTGCCGTACTTCTGCACCGCTCCTTCGCCGGCATTGTAGGCGGCGAGCACCAGGTTGAGGTCGTTCTTGAACAGGGACATCAGGTATTTGAGGTATTTCGACCCACCGCGGATATTTTCCTCCGGGTCAAAACTGTTGCTGACGCCGTAGCGCTTGGCGGTGCCCGGCATCAGCTGCATCAGGCCCATGGCCCCGGCGGGGGACACCGCCCAGGGGTCGTAGGCGGACTCCACGGTGATCACCGCGTGCAGCAACGGCTCGGGCAGGCCGTACTCCTCCGACACCTTGGCCACCGACTGGCGATACTTGTCCATGTTTTTGCGCGCAAAGGCCAGGTTGCGGGCGGAACTGGTGGGGTCCGTCCAGCCCTTGGGCTTGAGATCTACCTTGACGTAGTGGGGATTGTCGGGGCGATCGGTGTAGGTGGTACGGCCATAGCGGTCTACGTACTTGTAAACTTCACCCAGGCTGGGCAGGCTCGCCACGGCAAACAGCAGGGCCACCAGCAATGGCCGGCAATTGCCCGGACGGGAAGGGACGCGCTTGGTCGAGGTGCTCTCCATGCAATCCGTGCCAATTTTTTGTCAGTGGAGTGGAGAGAATAGCCTGATGGCTGGCGATGTGCAAAAGCCGTGGCCCGCGCCGGGCGACCACCGCTGCCAAAACCGGGATCAGCGGCTGCTGTCCGCCCGCTGCTCCCCTTGGCAGATCACATATAGGCGTGGCTGGTATCGGAGTGGTCGGTAACGTCCCGCACTGCGGTGAGCTCGGGAATACGCTCCATCAGGGTCTTTTCCACCCCTTCCTTGAGCGTCAGATCCACCATGCCGCATCCCTGGCAGCCGCCGCCAAACTTGAGCACAGCCGTGGTATCGATGATCTCCTCCAGGGAGACCATGCCGCCGTGGGCGGCCAGACTGGGGTTGACCTCGCTTTGCAGGACGTAGTTGATCTTGTCCTCCAGGGGGCTGTCGTCACTGATCTTGGGCATTCTCGAATTGGGGGCGCGAATGGTGAGCTGGCCGCCCATGCGGTCCGACGCGTAGTCGACTTTCGCATCTTCGAGAAACGGCAGGCTGCGCTTTTCCAGGTGAACCTTGAAACTGTTCAGGGCCTTGATTTCATCCTCTTCCTTTTCTTCGCCGGGACGGCAGTAGGCGATGCAGGTCTCGGCCTTTGGGGTTCCCGGGTCACTGACGAACATGCGGATGCCGATACCGTCGCAGTTCTGCTTGGCGAGCAGCTCCGCCAGATAGGCTTCGGCGCTTTCGGTGATTTCAATGCTGTCGATGATTGCGGAGGCGGACATACGTGATATACCTGACTAAATTACTCATGTATTTTAGCAGCACACTCCGGTTACCACAACAACAGACGCGGCACCCTGGAGGGGAAGCCCCAAGCCTATATATCAAAATATTTTGATATACATAAAAACGTGGTACCATCCCGGCCTCTTCAGTTTTGACAACGAGTAATCATGGCACACGGCAGCGATCGCAACACCCGGCTTCAGGCACTCCAGCAGGCAGTCACCGAGCGTATTCTGGTGATGGATGGCGCCACCGGCACCATGATCCAAAGCTATCGCCTGGAGGAAGCGGACTTTCGCGGCCAGCGCTTTGCCGACTGGCCCTCCGACCTGAAGGGCAACAACGATTTGCTGGTGCTCAGCAAACCGGAAGTCATCCGCGAGATTCACCGCGCCTACCTGGATGCCGGCGCCGACATCATCGAAACCAACACTTTTAACTCCACCTGGGTGTCCCAGCTGGATTACGGCATGCAGGACCTGGCGGCGGAGCTCAACTTTCAGGGCGCCGCCATCGCCCGCCACGAGGCGGACCAGGTGGCCGCCGAAACCGGCAGGCCCCGCTGGGTGGCCGGGGTGCTGGGCCCCACCAGCCGCACCTGTTCCCTGTCTCCGGATGTCAACGATCCCGGCGCCCGCAACGTGGACTTCGACCAGCTCTGCGAAGGCTACGAAATCGCCACCCAGGCCTTGATGGATGGCGGTGCCGACCTGATCCTGATCGAGACCGTGTTCGATACCCTCAACGCCAAGGCGGCGCTGTTTGCCGTGGAAAGGGTTTTCGACCGCCTCGGCGAGCGCCTGCCGGTGATGGTCTCCGGCACCATCACCGACGCCAGCGGCCGCACCCTGTCGGGCCAGACCCCCGAGGCCTTCTGGAACTCCCTGGCCCACGGGGATCTGTTCTCCATCGGTCTCAACTGCGCCCTGGGTGGCAAGCAGCTGCGCCCCCATATCGAGGAGATCGCCCGGGTGGCGGACACCCTGGTGAGCGTGCACCCCAATGCCGGACTGCCCAATGAATTCGGCGAATACGATGAAAGCGCGGCGGAGACCGGGGCCATTATCCGCGACTTTGCCGAGAGCGGTTTCGTCAATATCGTCGGCGGCTGTTGCGGCACCCGCCCCGAGCACATCCGCGCCATCGCCCAGGCGGTGGCGGGCATTGCCCCCCGCGCCAAACCCGAGCGCGAACCCGCCTGCCGCCTGGCGGGGCTGGAGCCCTTCAATATCACCGCCGAGTCGCTGTTCGTCAACGTGGGCGAGCGCTGCAATGTCACCGGCTCCGCCAAATTCAAGCGCCTGGTGCTGGAGGGGGATTACAGCGCCGCCCTGGATGTCGCCAGGGAACAGGTGGAAAACGGCGCCCAGATTATCGACATCAATATGGATGAGGGCATGCTCGACGCCGTCGAGGCCATGACCACCTTTCTCAAACTGATCGCCTCGGAGCCGGATATTTCCCGCATCCCCATCATGGTGGACTCCTCCAAGTGGCATGTGATCGAGGCCGGCCTCAAATGGGTGCAGGGCAAGGCCGTGGTCAACTCCATCAGTCTCAAGGAGGGGGACGAGGCCTTTATTCATCAGGCCCGGCTGTGCAAGCGCTACGGCGCCGCGGTGGTGGTGATGGCTTTCGACGAACAGGGCCAGGCCGACAACCTGGAGCGGCGCAAGGAAATCTGTCAGCGCAGCTACAACATCCTGGTCAACCAGCTTGGCTTCAAGCCCGGCGATATTATTTTCGACCCCAATGTGTTCGCCGTGGCCACCGGGATCGAGGAGCACAACAACTATGCCCTCGATTTTATCCAGGCCTGCGCCTGGATTCGGGAGCATTTGCCCGGCTGCCTGATTTCCGGCGGCATCAGCAATGTGTCCTTTTCCTTTCGGGGCAACAACACGGTGCGCGAGGCCATCCACTCGGTGTTCCTCTACCACGCCATTCGCGCCGGCTTGACCATGGGCATCGTCAACGCCGGCCAATTGGCGGTGTACGACGACCTGCCGACGGAATTGCGGGACGCGGTGGAGGATGTGATTCTCAACCGCACCGCCAGCGGCACCGACAACCTGCTCACCCTGGCGGAGAAGTACCGGGACGACACCCAGAAGGAAAATAAACAGGATCTCGAGTGGCGCAGCTGGCCGGTGATCAAGCGCCTGGAGCACGCCCTGGTCAAGGGCATCACCACCCATATTGTGGAGGACACCGAGGAGGCCCGCCAGCAGGCGGCCCGCCCCCTGGATGTGATTGAAGGGCCGCTGATGGACGGCATGAATGTTGTCGGCGACCTGTTCAGCGCCGGCAAGATGTTCCTCCCCCAGGTGGTCAAGTCCGCCCGCGTCATGAAGCAGGCGGTGGCCTACCTGCAGCCCTTTATCGAGGCGGAAAAACAGGAGGGCGCCCAGGCCAATGGCCGCATCCTGATGGCCACGGTCAAGGGGGACGTCCACGATATCGGCAAGAATATCGTCGGCGTGGTGTTGCAGTGCAACAACTACGAAGTCATCGACCTGGGGGTAATGGTGCCCGCGGACAAAATTCTGCAAACCGCCATCGAGCGCGAAGTGGATATTATCGGCCTGTCGGGGCTGATTACCCCGTCCCTGGACGAAATGGTCCATGTCGCCGCGGAGATGGAGCGGCTGGGGCTGGAACTGCCGCTGATGATTGGTGGCGCCACCACCTCAAAGGCCCACACCGCGGTCAAGATCGATCCCAAGTATCGCCGCGGCCAGACCATCTATGTGCCCGACGCCTCCCGGGCGGTGGGCATCGCCAGCCGCCTGATCAGCCACGAGCACCGGGCCCAGTTGGCGGCCGAGATCAAGGCCGAATACGAAGTGGTGCGGGAGCGCAACGCCAACCGCCAACCCAGGGGCACCACCCTGCCCTACCCGGAAGCGGTGGCGGCGGGCTTTGACGGCGACTGGGACAACTACCAGCCGCCGGTACCGGCAACCATTGGCGTCACCGCAATCGACGACTATCCCCTGGACGAGCTGCTGGACACCATCGACTGGACGCCCTTCTTTATCACCTGGGACCTGGCGGGCAAGTACCCCGCCATTCTTGACGACGACAAGGTGGGCAGTGCCGCCCGCAGCCTGTTTGCCGACGCCAAGGCGATGCTGACAAAGCTGCTGGCGGAAAACCGCCTGCGCGCCAAGGCGGTGTTCGGCCTGTGGCCCGCCAACCGGGTGGGAGATGACGATATCGCGGTCTACGCCGATGAGCGCCGGGACCAGCCCATCGCCGTCCTGCACCAGATCCGCCAGCAAAACCGCAAGCCCGGCGCCAGCGACACCCTGCACTCCCTGGCGGATTTCGTCGCGCCCAGGGATTCCGGCGTGGCCGACTATATCGGCGCCTTCGCGGTTACCGCCGGCCTGGGCAGCGAGGAACTGGTGCGGGAGTACGAGGCCAACCACGACGACTACAACGCCATCATGGTCAAGGCGCTGGCGGACCGCCTGGCGGAAGCCCTGGCGGAAAAACTGCACCAGCAGGTGCGCACCACCTACTGGGGCTATGCCCCGGATGAAGACCTGACCACCGAGCAGTTGATCCGCGAGGAGTACCGGGGCATCCGCCCGGCCCCTGGCTACCCGGCGTGCCCGGACCACACCGAAAAGGCCACCATCTTCGCCCTGCTGGATGCTACCCGGGCCACCGGGATATCCCTCACCGAGAGCTTTGCCATGTTGCCCGCGGCCTCGGTCAACGGCCTCTACTTTTCCCACCCCCAGGCCCGGTACTTCAACGTGGGCAAGATCCAGAGGGATCAGGTAGAATCCCTGGCGGCCCGCAAGGGTATGAGCATTGCCGAGGTTGAGCGCTGGTTGAGCCCGGTGTTGGGCTATGAATGATCGATGCAGGCAGGTGACCCCATGACCGAGGGAAAAGACGAGAAGCCGGGATTTTTGGATGTGGTGAAAAGCACCCTGGCCGCGGCCCTGGGTGTCCAGACCAGCAAAAACCGGGAGCGGGACTTCAAGCACGGCAATATCAAAACCTTTGCCATCGCGGGGCTGATCTTCACCGTGATCTTTATTGCCACGGTCATTGTGGTGGTCAAGCTGGTGCTGAAAAACGCCGGAATGTAAGCACTAAAAAAGGCGGCCATGGCCGCCTTTTTTAGTGCTCAGCGAAGGTCACTGATTGGTCAGCCAGAACACCGCTGCGACAATGACAATGGTGATCAGCACGAGGGCTGCCACCGCATCCACGGCGCCGTCGCGGTCTGGTTTGGCTGTTTCAGAATCGCTCATTTGGGTCTCCGGTGTAATGGGGGGATTAAAGACGGGCGCCATTCTAACAACGGCGACTGAAAATGTCCTCCTTTCTCTTCCTGCCGACCCACCCCGGGTGGCTGCAACCATATTGGCGCAGCCGCTATCGGATATCGGAAAAATCCCTTTTTATCGCAGAAGATCAACTGCTTAACATCTGTTTTCACCTGACAGAGGGCACGCATCTGTGTATCATTGCGGCCCCGGGAACAGTGCCAAGACCTCCATGTATCGATACGACCATTACGACAGACAACTGGTGAACGAGCGCGTTGCCCAGTTTCGCAACCAGACCGCCCGCTATCTGGCGGGCGACTTGAGCGACAGTGAATTTCTGCCCCTGCGGCTGCAGAACGGCCTTTATATACAGCGCCTGGCGCCCATGCTGCGGATTGCCGTACCCTACGGATTGCTGTCCTCCACCCAATTGCGCAAACTGGCCCATATTGCCCGCCACTACGACAAGGGTTATGTGCATTTCACCACCCGCCAGAACATCCAGCTGAACTGGCCGGAACTGGAGGAAGTGCCGGACATCCTCGCCGAACTGGCGCAAGTGGAGATGCACGCCATCCAGACCAGCGGCAACTGCATTCGCAACACCACCTCGGACCAGTTTGCCGGCATTGCCGTGGACGAGATCGAAGATCCCCGCCCCTGGTGTGAGCTGATCCGCCAGTGGTCCACCCTGCATCCGGAATTTGCCTTTTTGCCGCGCAAATTCAAGATCGCCGTAAGCGGCTCCCAGCAGGACCGGGCGGCAATCCAGGTTCACGACATCGGCTTGCAACTGGTGCGCAACGACCGAGGGGAGACCGGCTTTACCGTGCTGGTGGGCGGCGGTCTGGGGCGCACCCCGGTGATCGGCAGTGTGATCCGCGACTTCCTGCCCTGGCAGCACCTGCTCACCTACCTCACCGCCATTCTGCGCATCTACAACCGCTACGGCCGCCGGGACAACAAGTTCAAGGCCAGGATAAAAATCCTGGTCAAGGCCTGGACTCCCGAGGTGTTTGCCGCCAAGGTCGAAGAGGAATGGCTCCACCACAGGGACGGCCCGCTGACCCTCACCGAGGAGGAAGTGGCGAGAACCAGGAGCTTTTTCATACCCCCGGCCTACAAGACCCTAGACGGCCGGGCCGCGGAGGACGCCCTGCAGTCCCAGGCCCTAGGGGATGTGGCTTTCCAGAAGTGGCTGTCCCGCAATGTGATGGCCCACCGGGTGCCCGGCTACGCTGCGGTGACCCTGTCCCTGAAACCCGTGGGCGTTGCCCCCGGCGATGTCACCGACAGTCAGCTGGAGGCCATCGCCGACCTGGCGGACAGCTACAGCTTTGGCGAAGTGCGGGCCACCCACAACCAGAATGTGGTGCTGGCGGATGTGGAGAAAAGCGCCCTCTATCCCCTGTGGCGGGCGCTGGACGCCCTGGGCTTTGCCAGCCCTACCGTGGGCACCCTGGCGGATATCATCTGCTGCCCCGGCGGCGACTTCTGCTCCCTTGCCAACGCCAAGTCGATTCCGGTGGCCGAGGATATCCAGCGCCGTTTCGACGACCTCGATTACCTGTACGACCTGGGGGACCTGACCCTCAATATTTCCGGCTGCATGAACGCCTGCGGCCACCACCACGTGGGCAATATCGGGGTTCTGGGGGTGGACAAGAAAGGCGAGGAGTTCTACCAGATCCAGCTCGGCGGCAGCGCCAGCGAGCAGGCCAGCCTGGGCAGCGTGCTGGGGCCCTCCTTCTACCAGAAGGACGTGGCCGATGTGATCGCCAAAATCCTCCAGGTCTATGTGGACCGGCGCCAGCCGGAGGAGCCCTTTCTCGACACCTTCAAGCGCATCGGCATCGACCCGTTCAAGGAGGCAGTCTATGCCAAAGCTGATTAAAGGCAACGCCATCGTCGACGATAACTGGCAACTGATCGGCGCTGAGGACGAAATCCCGCAAGGCCGGGTACTGATGCCACTGGCGCGCTGGCTGGCCCTGGACGACGAACGCCGCCTCGGCGGCGACACCGCCCCCTGGCTCGACAGCGACCAGGAATTCGCCGATGCCCTACCCGAACTGCTGAAGGCAGGGTTGATTGCGGTGAATTTCCCCACCTTTATGGACGGTCGCGGCTTCTCCATCGCTGAAATTCTGCGCCAGCAGCACGGCTACCGGGGTGAGCTTCGCGCCATCGGCTACCTGATTCAGGACCAGTTGTTCTTCCTCAAGCGCTGCGGCTTCGACGCCTTCCAGCTGCGGGAGGGCACCGACCTGAAGGCGGCCCTGGCGTCGCTCCAGCCCTTTTCCGTGACCTATCAAACCAGCGCCGACACCGACCGGCCGCTGTTTCGCCGTCGGACCTGATGGCCGAGATGGCCGGCACCGGGTCAAGGGCCTGTGGTGCCTCACAGCCCTAACCCAACCGCACGTCGGGTCCCGGAGGTCAGGAAAAGTACCTGCGCTGCGCCCTTTCCCACCAGCGCATCACTACGCCGTCGAGGGTTTCCTCGGCGGCGAAGCCGACCTTTTCCGGCAGGGACTTTTTCATCACATAGCTGACCTCGAAGATTTTCGCGCTGTCCAACTGCGAGGTGATGTATTCGTCGCTGGTCATCACCTCGTCCACCAGACCCAGCTCCCTGGCTCTGGTGCCCAGCCAGACCTCACCGGTGGCGACGGCATCGATATCCAGTCCCCGGCGGTGTTGGCGAACAAAGTCCTTGAACAGGTCGTGAATCTCCTGCAGGTCGTGGACAAATTTCTCCCGCCCCTTGTCGGTGTTCTCCCCCAACATGGTCAGGGTGCGCTTGTACTCACCGGCGGTGAGCACCTCGAAGTCCACGTCGTGCTTCTTGAGGAGGCGGTGAAAGTTGGGCATTTGTGCCAATACGCCGATGGAACCGATATAGGCAAAGGGGGCGGCGAGAATTCGGTCGGCGACGCAGGCCATCATATAGCCGCCACTGGCCGCCACCTTGTCCACGCATACGGTGAGGGGGATTCCGGCGGTGCGCAGCCTGTCGAGCTGGCTGCTGGCGAGACCATAGCTGTGAACCATGCCCCCCGGGCTTTCGAGGCGCACCACCACTTCGTCCTCAGCCGTGGCCTGACCGAGGACGGTGGTGATCTCCTCCCGCAGGGACTGCACGGCGCTGGCTTTCATGTCCCCCTTGAAGTTGAGCACAAAGAGGCGTTTCTGCGGCCCCTTATCGCCACTCTTCAGGCGCTTTTTGAGGGCCTTCACCCTGGCCTTGCGGGCGGCCTTCTGCTCGCCATCCGCCAGCAGGCTGTCGCCGAGGGCCTCCCGACGCTCCCTGATCAGATCGTCGAGGGGGCGGATATCCAAATGCCCCCTGTCCCCTTTGCGCGCCCGGGAGCTCAGGCTGGCAATGACGGCCACAGCCACCACCAGGGCCACCAGGAGGGTGAGGGTTTTGGCCAGGAACAGGCCGTATTCGCTTAACAATTCCAACATTGAGACTCCGGTGTTAGCGGCGGATACACCATGATTCGAGACTGTGGGGCGCCCCTGGAGAAGGAGGGAGGTCTAGCCGCCGCGCTGGCGGCAGTGCTCGACAAAGGTGCGAATCAACTGGCCGGAGAGGGAGTACTCCCCCGGGGTGTCCGGCAGCGCCCGGTAGTGAAACCACTGGGCTTCGACAATCTCCACCCCGTCCACCTGGATATCGCCCCCCTGGTAGTCGGCAAAGAAACCCAGCATCAACTGGCCCGGAAAGGGCCAGGGCTGGCTGCCCTTATAGTGAAGATCCCCCACTGACAGGCCCACCTCCTCCAGCACCTCCCGGCGCAGGGCGTCCTCGGCGGACTCCCCGGGCTCGATAAAGCCCGCCAGCACGCTGTACATGGGCCCTCGCCACTGGCCGTTGCGGGCCAGCAGGCATTCCTCCCCGCGAGTGACCAGGGCCATGATGCAGGGGGACAGCCGCGGATAATAGATTTTGCGGCACTGGCCACAGCCCATGGCCCGCTCGTTGGGCACCAGCGTGGTCTCGCCGCCACAATAGCCGCAGTGGCGGTGGGCGCGGTACCAGTCGTTGATTTGCAGGGCCCGACCCAGGAGGCGGAACAGACCCTCCGGCACCGAGCCGATAAAGTTTCTCAAGCCCGAGGTAACCGCCGACAAAACGCCATACTCCTCCGGCGACAGCTCCACGGCAAAAACCTGCTTGCCGTTGTAGTGCCCCAGGAAGTGGAGCTGGGCATCCCGGGGAAGCACCCACTTCAGTTGGCTGTGGTCCCAGAACAGCTCGGGGGACTCCGGATTGTGAACGATATCATCGCCCCAGGTGACGACAATCTTGCCCTCATGGGTGTCGTAGCCGTGGGGGTCGGCAATAAAAAGTTCATCGGAAAAGCTCATCGATACCTCAGGCCGCTTCCAGAGTAGCCAGGTAATCGTCGGCAATATTCAGGACAAAGTCGCTCTTGTCACCCTGGGACGTATTCTGAAAATAGTATTCCAGCGCCACCACGGCGTCGGCAAAGGATGACATCAGGGTATTCTTGGTTTCCGCGTCCACCACAAACAGCTTGTCCATCACAAAGCGGCGACAGCGCCTGACAATATCCACCACCTGCTGGTCACCGACGATATTGGCAGCGCCCTCGATTTCCCTCAGTTCGGCAACCAGGGATTCGGAAACTTCGGCGCCGGCAAGATCGCTGGCCACCTCGTCCAGCATATCTTTGATAGCGGCCAGTTTGCGCAGGCACTCCACCCAGACTGCATGGACGCTGGTGTATACCAGCTTCTCTTCAACCACATCGTCCACCTCCCGCAAATCCAGTTTGGACATCAGCCCCTTGAGGGCCACCCCCTGCTCCTTCAGGTTGAGCAGCAGACATTCGAGGTAGAGGATGCTGTGGGCGGTCTCCTTGAGCAGCATACTCCCGGGCTGCCAGGACTCCCCCGAGGCGGCGCGGATATAGCTGTGGTGGTCCTGGAAACGGCCGGCGGCTTTGTTGAGGCCATTGCCAGCACAGAGCTCGGCGATGGTTCTCACCAAATCTTCGAAGTCTTCACTCTCGTCACTGGTCAGGTGGCCCTGGCTGTCCACCAGCTCGAGAATGGTGTGCAGCTTGGCCAGACGGGCACCCAGGTCGTCGACAAGCGCGTCGAGCCCGCTGTCATCGGTGCCAAAGATTGCCGCCCTGGCCTCGCTCATCATGGCGTCGGCAACTTCAAACTGGGGGGCGCCGACCCACTCACACAGAGTCTCGGCGTCCGCTGTCTTGTCTGGCACCAGGGACAGCAGAATTCCGTAGGCCCGCCACAGACCGAGGGGGTAGGCCTTGGCCACCTCGGCACCGCCATCGAGGAGGGTTTTCAACTGGCGCTCAACCGCGGCGAGCAGCCGCAGGCGCACGGGATTAAAGGCCAGCTGGTGGGCCAGAAAGCCCTTGGCCACATGCTCCACCAAGGTCCAGTAGCGGGTCTCCGCCTCGGAGACAAAAATCAATTTCAGCTTGCCGGCAACCTTGACCAGAATTTCCGCGCCCTTGTCCTGGTCGCGGCCGCGGAGAATTTCCAGCAGTCCCATCTGATACAGTTGCTTGAGCTTTTTGAGGGCGGCCATGGCCTCGTCGTTCAACTCGGAGCGGCCCTGAAAGCGGCTGCCCGGCGGCCACTGGTGGTGTTTCACCATCTGGAATTCATAGAGCGGCGGCAGGCCCTGAATACGGCGCAGCACCGCCAGCTCCGGCATGAACAAAAATGGCGTGGCGACATCGAGTTGATGAAAAACCTTGAACAGACCGGGATACACATCGAGGATCGCCGACAGCTCGGGCTGGAAGGTCAGGGGGCTGTTGCCCCTGTCGATAATGAAATTGACGGTTTTCTTGAACTCATCCACCAACACCACCGCCGCCTCCAGCTCCAGCAAACGGCAGACGCCAGCGAGCTTGTTGAGCAGGTCGGTCAGGGGATCCTGTTCGATGGGCTCGTTAAACAGAAACGAGGATATTTCCTCCACCAGGGTTGACACCTCAACCTGCAGGGTGGCGGCTATTTCAGTGGTAATGCCGGACATCTGAGAGCCATCTCCATTATTCTGCCAACAACCCGGAATCTTGATTGTGTTCAAGCACCCCTGTTCCTTTGCCAGTCGTCACAATAGGCGCAACATACTACAATTTTGCCGGCAGACATAGCCCGGGGCAGCTTTCCAAGGGCTTGGCGGGGGGCCTGGCGGCCTCTTACTCCCCCTCCCAGAGGGCTTGCCCGCCGCATTGGGCGCCAATCCGCCCCAGCAGTGTCTGGTGGGCGGCGAGTTCAGCGGGCCCGGCCCGCACCACTGGCACCGGCGGCCGATCCGCAGGCAGGCGCCTGATGCCGCGATCTTCGCCGGCGGTTGACCCGGCGGAGTCCTTGCGCAACACCAGGTCCACCTGGCCCCCGGTCATCGCCAGATAGACCTCGGCGAGAATCTCGGCGTCGAGCAGGGCGCCGTGGAGATCCCGCTGGGAGTTGTCCACCCCGTAGCGCTTGCACAGGGCGTCGAGGTTGTTTTTCTGGCCTGGATGGAGCTGGCGGGCCATCGCCAGGGTATCCACCACGGTGCAGTGGTCCTGAACTTTACCGAACCCCTGGCCGAGCTTGGCCAGTTCGTGATTGAGGAATCCGACGTCGAAGGGGGCGTTGTGAATCACCAATTGGCCGCCGCGGACAAAGGCGAGAAATTCGTCGGCCACCAGGCGAAACACCGGCTTGTCGGCGAGAAAGTCGAGACTGATGCCGTGGACCTGCTGGGCACCCTCGTCGATCTCCCGCTGGGGATTGACGTAGCGGTGGAAGTGCCGCCCGGTGGGCTTTCGGTTGATCAATTCGATGCAACCAATCTCGATGATACGGTGGTCCTGGCTGACCTCGATGCCCGTGGTTTCGGTGTCCAGTACAATCTGCCTCATGGGTTCTCCTGCTCGTCAACTGCCCTGTTCCCCAGGGTGTCGGCACTATCATTGTTGCGGCGGCGGCCATCGCCCTCGCCCGTCCCGGTTGAGGGGTTGCCACAGCCCATGTTCCCCGCCACTCTCAGTGTCCGTTCTTATTGGACTCAACCGGCGACTTGGAGGCCAATTTTACCGGATTAATGGCTTTCGCCAGCCACTCCGGGCGACCGCGAACAGGCCGCAAGCGCATTTTTTTGGCGACGATAACATAGTAGCCACCGAGGGGAAGGCGCAGGGTGCGGCACAGGCGATCGAAAAAACTCAGGCTGTGCAACACCCGCTGGGATTGCAGGGGAGGCCGACAGGCGCCGTAGTGGACGATCTCCGGCTGAAACCCCAACAGCCGCAACCAGTCGCTGATCCGGCCGGCGGACAGGCAGCGGCACTGCCACACCACACCGGGGCGAAACAGCCTGGCAAAGACCCGCACCAAACCAAACCAACTCCAGGGACTGAAACCCACGATAACAATGCTACCGTAAGGCAGCACCACCCTGCCGGCCTCCTTCAAGGCCTCGTGGGGAAATTCGCAAAAATCCAGCACATGGTGCAGTACCGCCACATCCACCACCGAGCTCGGCAGCGGCAGGGCGTCAAAATCGCCGACGGCAGCGACACCCTCCCCCGCCCAGGGGGCGATGACAAACTGGTGGAGCTGGCTGCCCCCCGCCAGCCCCACGGGCGAGTCGAGAACCCGTAACAGCATGGCCCGGTAGCCCGTGGTTTGGCTCATTACCTCGGCGACGGTATCCTGCTCCTGCGCCAGCAGATAAGCGCCGAATGCCGTGTCCCGCCACATCGCGAGCCGGCGGGCCTGGTCAGCGGGGTCCAGCTCTCCCGGCCCCGGAGCTTGGTTGCCGGTCAGACCGTTGAACCCTTTGCCCATATCCCTACCCGAAGTGACTAATCGCGGATTGGGCTTTATGATGGGACATTAGACCCAGTGACACAACAGCAGGCATCATGACGGTAGAAATATTCAGAATCCCCGCCTTTAGCGACAACTACCTCTGGGTGGCCGTGGGGGCCAATCAGCAGGCCCTGGTGGTGGACCCGGGGGACGCCACACCCATCGAGGCATTCCTCGCCGCCAGGGGACTCACCCTCGCGGCAATTCTGGTGACCCATCACCACCCGGATCACACCGGCGGCGTCGACCAGTTAGCGGCGGCCTATGGATGCCCGATCTACGGGCCGCAATCTGCCCGCATCCCCCAGGTGACCCATATCCTGGCGGAGGGCGACGCCCTGGAGGTGCTCGGCTGCACCTTCAGCATCCTGGAGGTCCCCGGCCACACCCTGGACCACATCGCCTATTTCAGCGTCGACGCCGACGAGCATCCGGTATTGTTTTGCGGGGACACCCTCTTTGCCGGCGGCTGTGGGAGGCTGTTCGAGGGTACCCCGGCGCAGATGCTGAGCTCCCTCGGCAAACTCGCCACCCTGCCCCCGGACACCAGGATCTACTGCGCCCACGAATACACCCTGGCCAACCTCAGGTTTGCCGACGCGGTGGAACAGGACAACTCCGAGCTCCAGCAACGCCTGGCCGAGGTGAGCCGCATGCGCGACCGGGGTGAACCCACTGTCCCGTCAACCCTGGCCCAGGAACTGGCCACCAACCCCTTTATGCGGGCCACAGCCCCTTCGGTGAGGGCCGCCGCAACCAGCCGCCTGGGCCACCCCCCTGCCGACGCCGCGGAAACCTTTGCCGCCATCCGGAGCTGGAAGGACAATTTTTGACGAACCCTATTGACAAAACCCCTACGCGGTTGAAGCTTGCCCTTTACCCGGACCGGCATCCGGGTTAGAATCCGGGGCCTTACAAAGACAGAATCTTTGCATGAAGCTATCAACGATCGCGTCCACCGCCGTTGTATTGCTGGTAGCCAGTGGTTGCGCACAGCAGCAACAGCTATCGGAAAGCACCACGACGACCGACGAGACGTCCACAGCCCAGCGCAAGCACTCATCCCTGTTCGTCCCCTTTTCCACCTGGAAGACAACCAAGCAGCCCGCTGCTGGTCGCGGCAAGAGCGCTCCCGCGGCACACACCAGCGAGGATATCTGGCCCCTGTTGACCTCTCAGCTGGGCTTCGCCCACGATGTTCCAGACCGGAAAATCGCGCCCCAACTGGAATGGCTCGACGGCAACCAGGAGTACTTTGACCGCACCCTGGCCCGCGCCAACCTGTATATGCCCTATGTGCTGGAACAGGTGCTGGAAGCGGGACTGCCCGCGGAAGTGGCACTGCTGCCGTTTATCGAAAGCGCCTACAACCCCTTTGCTTTTTCCCCCAGCGGCGCCGCCGGCCTGTGGCAGTTTATTCCCGCCACCGGCAACGAGTTCGGCCTGCACCAGACCCAGGGCTACGAGGGACGCAGGGATATCGTCAAGTCCACCGGCGCGGCCATCAGCTATCTGCAGCAACTGAACACCATGTTTGAGGGGGATTGGCTGCTGACCTTTGCCGCCTATAACGGTGGGCCCGGCACCGTCCAGCGGGCAATCGAGGCCAATCAGCGCGCAGGCCTGGCCACCGATTTCTGGTCCCTGAGCCTGTCCGACGAAACCAAACGCTATGTGCCGCGCCTGGTGGCGCTATCCAAGGTGATTACCCAACCCGACAGGTTTGCCATTGAGCGCCTGGCCATCCCCAACAAGCCCTCCTTCGATATCGTCGAGCTGGAGCGCCCCCTGGACCTTGCCCAGGCGGCGAAGATTGCCGGGATCTCCTCCGAGCACCTGCACCAGCTCAACCCCGAATACACCCGCTGGGCGACCCCGCTCCACGGCCCCCACCGCTTGCTGTTGCCCACCGAGGTATCGGCCACCTTCCTCGACAACCTGGCAAAGGCTCCGCGCACCAGCTGGCAGCCCACCGCGGAGTACCAGATCCGCAAGGGCGATACCCTGGCGCAGATCGCCCGCAATCACCAGGTGTCGGTTCAGGAGCTTGCGGCCCTCAATCAGATGGGTACCGGCGACCTTTTGCGCATCGGCCAGAAACTCCGCATACCGGGAGCCGGCGCAGCTGCCGTCGCATCATTTGGGCAGCCATCCCCGGCCACCTACCAAGTCAAACCCGGCGACAGCCTGTGGTCCATCGCCAGGGCCAACCAGGTGGCAGTGGAGGACCTGCGCAGCTGGAACCAACTCGACGGCAACAGTGTGTTGCGGCCCGGCCAAACCCTCAAACTAAACAAAGCCAAGACCACTGTTGCCAGCAACAACTATCAGGTGGTGCAGGGGGACTCCCTGTACAATATTGCCAGGCGCTTCAATGTCAACTTGCAGGACCTGCTGGCGTGGAACGACCTCAGCACCCGGGCGCCAATCAAGCCGGGGCAGCGGCTAAAGATCTATTCGGCGAACTGATTGTTTTCGGGCCGGCATGCCAATGGCCAATCCCTGGACACAAAAAAACCGGCAGACCTGGCTGCCGGTTTTTTTGTGTCGCGCTGTTACTTGCGCCTTTTGATCTCGGCGCTGGCGACCAGGGTCTCCAGGTAGGCAAGGTATTCCCGTTGGCCGTTCAACTGTGCCAGGGACAGCTGCATGGCCTTGCGCTCCTCCTGGGACAGCGCCTGGGCGCCGCCTTCGCCGATCTCGGAGAGGGTGTATACATAGACCTCATCGCCGCCGGCGACCATGTCGTGGACGGGCAATGAAGCGGTCGTAGGATGCCGGAATACGGCACTGCCCAGCTCGGGATTGAGCCGCTGGTCAAAGCGCAGGGCACCGGTCACGGTTTCCACCTGGAGGCTTGCTTCCGCCGCGATGGCATCCAGCGTCTCGCCCGCACGCAACCGGGCCAGCACCTGCTCCGCCAGGGCGACGAGTTGACGCTGCCTTTTCTGCTCCCCCAGGGTGGCGGCAATTGACGCCTTCACCGCCTCCAGCGCAGGCCTGTGGGAGGGAATAAGTTCCTTGAGTTTGATCACCAGATAGCGGTCGGCGCCCAGCTCAATGACCTCGCTGGCGTAGCCGTGTTCGAGCACATCTTCGCTAAAGGCCGCGGCGATCACTTGGGGGTGG
>Ga0079224_100002837_pt1 | contig 21427 bp, 15 predicted proteins | sample Stecom2015_FD_80414 | JGI IMG/M metagenome (GOLD analysis project Ga0079224, IMG submission 80414) | Agricultural soil microbial communities from Utah to study Nitrogen management - Steer compost 2015 | ecosystem: Environmental > Terrestrial > Soil > Agricultural land | place: USA: Utah...
AAAAAAATTGCTGGCATGACGCAAAAAAAAACCAGTCACTTCTAAATGACTGGCTTTCCGTTTTAGATTAAACGAGGTGTGCCCAGGGAGAGACTCGAACTCTCAAGGGACTGCTCCCAACGGCTTCTGAGACCGCAACGTTTACCAATTTCGCCACCTGGGCGGCACAACCCTTTCGGGGATGCAAACATAGATAAATTCATTTTCATATGCAATAGAAAACACACAGCAAAATAAAGAATTGTTCTTTAGCCTCACAAACCTCCCGCACCACCTATTTCTGTATCCAACCAGACTTCACTAACTTGCAACCGTTACACACGAATACAAAAACCATGAAGTACAAAGCACTTATGATTGCAGCAGCAGTAGCCACCACAGGCGCTAGCCAAGCCCAACACCCCCTCACCCCAGAAATGCTATGGCAGCTCGGCCGGGTGTCCGCAGAAACCATTACTCCCGATGGAAAGAACGTGATTTATGGCGTCACGTATTACGATCTGACTGAAAACAAGCCCGAGAAGAACCTGTTCCGCATTCCGGTATCGGGCGGTACACCTCAGCAACTCACCTCCGGCGGAGGTGCCGAAAGCGTAGTCTGCATCGACAGCCACAGCGGTACCATCATTTACCTCCATCAAGGGCAGCTCTGGCAGCTGGCGCCGGGCATCACCGAACCAAAGCAATTGACAGACCATCCCACCCCGCTGCAGAACGTCAGGCTATCGCCCGATGGTAAACACATCTTGTTTACGAAAGCGGTGTCGCTTAAGAAAATACACAGTACTGCCCGCCATACAGACTTACCCAAATCCGATGCCTATGTGTATGACGCATTGGATTACCGGCATTGGGATACATGGGCAGATGGCACATATCACCACGTATTTTACGCAACGTACAACAACGGTGAACTCGGCATGCCGATCGATATCATGGCCGACGAACCTTACCATACCCCGCAGCAGCCGTTTGGCGGCAAGGAAGATGTGATATGGAGCCCCGACGGCCAAAGCATCCTTTACGTCAGCAAAAAGAAGGTGGGTACAGCCTACGCCCAAAGTACCAATACCGACGTGTACCGGTATGAATTGGCTACCGGCAGAACCACCAACCTGACCGAAGGGATGGAAGGATACGACAGATCGCCTGCTTATAGTCCCAACGGACAGCGACTATCGTGGTTGAGTATGGCTGAGGATGGCTACGAATCCGATAAAAATGACATCATCGTTTTTGACAGAAAGACCACCCGACGATATAACCTCACCGCGGGGTGGGACGGCACGGTAGATGCTTATCTTTGGAGCAAGGATAACCGCACCATATGGTTCACCGCGGCTGTGCGGGGAACCATCCAATTGTTCGAAATTCGGTTACCCGACAACCTTGCGGACGCCAGCGCAGCCCACATCCGACAGATCAGCCACGGACAGCATGATATCGCAAGCATCGTAGGACAAGCAGACGGCCAACTCGTCGTATCGCTCACCGATATGAACCATGCAGCCGAGCTATACCGTTTTGACTTGGCCAACCAAAAACTCACCAAAATCACGTCGGTAAACGACGAACGTTACGCCGGCATTGCCAAAAGCAAAGTGGAAGCGCGTGTCACCACAGCAACCGACGGCAAGGACCTGCTCTCATGGATCATCTACCCGCCTGATTTCGACCCTGCAAGGAAGTACCCGACCTTGCTGTACTGCCAGGGCGGACCGCAGGGCGCGCTCTCGCAATTCTACTCCTACCGGTGGAATTTCCAGCTGATTGCGGCCCAGGGCTATATCGTCGTTGCACCCAACCGCAGGGGCATGCCGGGCTACGGTGTGGAGTGGAACGAACAAATCAGCGGCGACTGGGGAGGACAAGCCATTGACGACTACCTATCAGCTATCGACGATATAGCCAAGGAACCCTACGTGGATACCGGTAGGCTCGGCGCCGTGGGGGCCAGCTACGGCGGGTATTCGGTTTTCATGCTGGCAGGTATTCATGAAAATCGCTTTAAGTCATTCATCGCCCACGACGGCTTATTTGATATGCGCAGCTGGTACGGCACCACAGAAGAGCTTTTCTTCGCTAATAAGGACCTTGGGGGACCGTATTGGGATGAGCGTAACCGTAAGACATACACCGACTTCAACCCGATAAACATGGTACATCGATGGAACACTCCCATCATGATCGTACAAGGCGGCAAAGATTACCGCGTGGGCATCGAACAGGGGCTCGAAGCGTTTCAGGCTGCCCAGCTGCGGGGCATCAAGAGCCGGCTGCTATACCTGCCCAATGAAAACCATTGGGTACTGACTGCGCAGAATGCTCAAGTCTGGCAGCGGGAGTTCTTCCGTTGGCTGAAGGAAACATTGTAAATATTGGAGAACCGATGTTTTGGTATATTTTATGCTTTGATTATCAAAAAAAGAAGGACAATGGAAACAAAGAAATTACTGAAGGCCGCCGCCGGCGCGATGATGGTCGCGCTGGCAATTAGCGCATGCCACACCAAGAAAACGGCCAGCAATGGAAACGCCGACCCGGCGCACAACAGTAGGAACGCGGTCGATTGGGCAGGCACATACCAAGGTACCCTACCCTGCGCCGACTGCCCAGGCATCCGCTATACCATCACCCTCAAAGGAGACGACACGTACCTTCTGACAACGCGATACCTCGAAAAGGGCGATTCGGTATTCACCGAGTCGGGCTCCTTCGCGTGGGACAAAAACGGCGGAAAAATCACGCTGGCCGACCGGGGCGAAAAGTTTCAAGTCGGAGAAAACCGGTTGTTCCACTTGGATATGGAAGGTAATCGCATGACTGGCGAATTGGCAGAGCATTACGTCCTCACCAAGATGACCGACCAGATTACCGATCGATATTGGAAACTCTTTGAAGTGAGCGGAAAGCCCGTGGCAGACGGGTCTACCCAAAAGGAACCTTACATCCAGCTGAACAGCGAAGACAACAGGCTACAGGCTTCCGGCGGCTGCAACGGTCTCGGTGGAACTTTCGAGCTGAAAGAACCAAACCGCATATCGTTTTCGCAACTGATGGGCACGATGATGGCATGTGAAAACATGGAAGTAGAAAACGGATTGAAGCGGGCATTAGAATCGGCCGACAGCTACTTCGTGAAAGGCGATACCCTCCAACTCTTCCGCGCCCGCATGGCACCATTGGCCAGGTTTGTAGCAACTGGAAAATAAAAACATAAACAATCCGATACGAAAAAGGGGGCTCGAAAGAAGCCCCTTTTTCTGTACCAACGATTGGCGCTATTTCAATTCAAGGAATTTGTTGTACTCAATTTCCTTCTCTTCCAACTTCACCAACCCTTTTAGGTAGTCGAACACTTTCAGCGCCTTTACTTCGTCGAATAATCGATTTGCCTGCTCTTTGTCGCCAAGCAACTGAACCGCATACTGAGCAAGCTGCTGGTCGGAAACCTCCTGTCCGGGGTTATACATCTTAATCTGTGCGGCGATACGGTCTTTCGCCAACGCCAACACCTCTTCGTATTTCACTTCCAACCCGTTCTGGGTGATAATACGGTTTTCAATCAGCGTCCACTTCAGGTTTTTGATGAAGTCGCCAAAACCTTCGTCGAGCTCATCTTCCTTGATCTCCGGGTTGGTTGCCTTCAGCCACCGTTTAAGGAACGCTTCAGGGAAATCGGCTTTCACGGCGTCCAAACCTTTTAAATAAAGGTCATTCTGCAACTTCTGCGTGGCATTCTGCACCAACATCTCTTCGACCTCCGCTTTGACCTTTTCCTCGAACTCCGCTTCTGACGTAACCACCCCCTCGCCGAATACCCGATTGTAGAATTCTTCGTTCAATTCCGCTTCTTCCAGCCGGTTCACGTTCTTTACGGTCAGCTGGAACTGTGTGTTCTCCAACGACTCGACATCCGCTTCGGAGACGCCTAGGACACGGGCAATATCGGCAGCCGACTTGAACGCTTTTTTTATATCGATGGTGACAGTCTCTTCTTTCTTAAGGCCGATGAGGGATTTCTTTATCTTCTTATCATCAACCAGGTCGGTACGCACCGATGCGGTGTTTATAATCCCACCTTCCAGTTCGTTTCCTTCGGCATCCAGTTGCTTCAATTCACTATACAGCACGTCGCCCTCTTCCGACACATCAGGGTTGGACATCTTACCGTAGCTGCGGCGCAGGTTCTTCTTGCGCGATTCCAGTGTCTCTTTATCGGCTTTGATAACGTACTGCGTAAATTTAGACTTTTCGGTAAACGGTACCTCAAACTGCGGTGCCAGCCCCACTTCATATGCAAAAGAGAAATTGTCCGCAAAATCCCAGTTATACTCGGCTCCGTCTTCCTTCGGCAAAGGCTGGCCAAGAATTTCGAGCTTGTTATCACTGATATACGCATTGATTTTATCGCTCACCACCCGGTTTACTTCATCAATCAAGATGGCCTTGCCATACGTGCGCCTAATGTGCGATGCCGGCACCATGCCAGGCCGGAATCCGGGCAGTTTGGCTTTCTTGGCCTGTTCCTTGATCGCTTTATCTACCTGTGGGTTGTAGTCATCCGGAGCAAGCTCCACCGTAATGACAGCATTGGTTTCGTCGATGTTTTCGTGTGAAATATTCATACTCAATTTTAAGCGTTTGTCGCATTTACATAAAAAATCCTCCCGATTTCCCGGGAGGGTCCCGGTGTCTCGGAAGGATTCAAGTGCGGAAGAAGGGACTCGAACCCCCACGCCTTTCGGCGCCAGATCCTAAGTCTGGTGCGGCTACCAATTACGCCACTTCCGCATAGGATGTTGCTTTGGACTGCAAAAGTATGGTTAATTCTCCAAAATGACAACAACTTTTTATTTTTCGCACTAGCCCGGTTAACTCGGCCGTCCGTAAACCATGGCCATCACTCACCCGTGCACGTGCCATACATGACTAATCATTCCTACGGCCGAACACGGAAAAGTGCACATACCTACCCGGATTAGCCTTCATATCCGCAATTAACTCCTCCAGGTTTTTCGAAGCCTGGTTGAGATTGTCATACAGCTGTTCATCGTTCAACAGCATGCCGATAGACCCCTGCCCTTGGTTTATACGGTCAGTAATCGACTGGAAGTCGGCCATCGCTTTATTCGCGCTTGTTAGCGTCTGTGCAAAATCCGCCTTCGCCACCTGGTCGGTAATGCTATCCAGATTGGCCAGTACGTTGCCGATGCGTTCATTATTTTCTTTAAGGTTGCCGGTAATCGATTCGACATTGGCCACAATATGGCTGATGCGGTTACGTTCGGAAACGACAAGGCCGTCCAACTGGCGGGTAATGCCTTCCAGATTCTGTAGTGAGTTTGCGATGCTATTGATGCTCCGGTTGAAGTCTCGCTGGAAATCTTTATTGATGGTATTGTTGACTGAATTCAACACCGAGTCGAGCACTGCAGCAATATCCTGGGCCTTCTTCTGAATGGGTTCCACTTGCTCCATGATGTTCTTCTGTATACCCGCAGGCAGCTGATCACCGTCCTTTGCATAGACGGCACTGTCGCCGAGTTCAAATACGATGGCTTTGCCGCCCAACAGATCCGTACTTGACAACAGCGCCACCGTATTGGCCGGAACGGCGTAATCCCGGTTCACCTTAAACTCGGTAAGGATGCGGCCATCCTGCTGGAGCTCCATTTTCGAGACGCGGCCGATCTGGTAGCCGTTCACGAGAATCGGCTTTGATTCAGTAAGGCCGTCCACGCGGTCATATACGGTATAAAGGGTCATCTCGCGGCTAAAAACATCATTTCCACGCAAAAAACTATAACCCAAAATCAATATCGCTATGGCGACAACCGCCAATATCCCTACTTTGGTTTCGTTTGCTATTTTCAAGGGTACCTTTCTTTTTAGTCTATATAAGTCATAATTCGCTAAGCTATGAAAAGCTTGTCAATAGTACAAAACAACTTTGATGCCGATATTGTTTCTCGAACGGGCCTTCAACGCTCCACATGCCTCTTATACGCCTTGATTGCATTCACCAGGTTACTCACAATCTCCGCTTGCCCTTTTTCCGACATCATGTAGGTCTCTTCATTCGGATTGCTCAGGAAACCGATTTCGGTAAGCACAGCGGGCATTCCCGCCCGTGCCAGCACGGCCAAGCTCAACTCTTGCACCCCACGGTCTACCCTCCCCGATTTCACGTATTCATCCTGCATAAAAGAGGCTAACTGGATACTCTGCTCCCGATATTGGTTTTTCATCAGCGAAAAAACAATGTAACTTGCCGGGTCATTGGGGTCGAACCCTTGGTAATTCTCTTCATAGTTATCCTCCAAAAGGATATCGGCGTTCTCCCGAATGGCCGCATCCTGTTCACCCAATCGGCTGAACCCCGAAACGAACGTCTCGGTACCACGCACCGATTTATCCTGGCGTCCACGGCGTATGGGCGTGGCGTTACAATGGATCGAAATAAAAAGGTCTGCACGGTTTTTATTGGCAAATTCGATCCGTTTATACAAATCCACATCTACATCCGTGGTCCGCGTATATAATACCTTTACGCCCGGTATCTCCCTTTCAATAGCCTTACCCAATTTCAAAGTCACCTGCAGTACCACATCTTTTTCGACCGATCTGGCACCGCGAGTTCCGGGCTTAGCACCCCCGTGGCCCGCATCCAGCACCACCGTACGAATGGTGTATACGGTATCGCGAGGTGCGGCTGCAAATATTATGGTAGGGAATATGGTCAATGAAAGTAAAAAAAGAAAAGGCACAATGAAACGTTTTGTCATATCTGAAACCACCGAAGTCCTAACTATTTTAATTAATTTTGTACGCAATTCTGATATTGCAAAAATACTATTCGTTGTCAAATTTGAGGTCAGTTGCTGTTATTTTTTCTTTCATCTCGCTATCCTTAACGATATTTTCGGCGTTTTCGGCGTCGGGACAGGAAATTCCGCAGTCAGATAGCACCCGCATGGATACGACCATCACGGACATTGACACCCTCGCCACGGACACCTTGGCTATGGATATACAACCCGATGGTCTTAAAGCAGTGGTAACCATCGTAGCACAGGACTCCCAATACACCGACATCCGCAACAACGTCATCCACCTCTATAAAGAAGCAAAAATAAAGTACGAAGGGTTCGAGCTCGCAGCCGACTACATACAAATAGACAACAACACGAACGAGATTTTTGCCAGTGGCCTGTACGACCACAACAACAAGTATGTGGGCAGACCCGTTGTCATCTTTCCCAATGAAACGCCCAAAGTGGTCGATTCCCTACGTTACAATTTCAAGTCGGAAAAAGGCGACACCTGGGGTATATTTACCGAAGTCGAGGGTGGCTTCATCCAAGCAAACAGGGTACGCAAAAACCAATACAACGAAATGTCGCTCTACCACGGCATGTACAGCACCTGTAACCTGCCCGAACCCCACACCCATTTCGGCATCCAGATCAGTAAAGGCATTGTTACGGAAAACCAGATCATTTCCGGTCCCGCTTATCTGGTGATGGAGGGGGTGCCCCTCCGGTTCATCACAATCCCCTTCGGCTTTTTCCCCAAACCGAACAAGCGGTCGTCCGGCTTTCTCTTCCCTACGTTCGGTGAAGAATTCAATCGTGGGTTTTTCATGCGGGATATCGGCTGGTACCTCGCGTTCAATGATTATTGGGACAGCGAAATACGTGGCACATTATATTCCAAAGGGTCCTGGGAAGCGTCCCTTCGCGCCCAATATCGTGTCAATTATAAATTCAACGGAGGGCTTAACTTTCGTTATGCCAACACCAAAAATGGCGTTGAGGGCACCGACCAGTACCGATCCACAAAAGATTTCAACGTGACATGGACCCATTCACAGGCGCAAGAAGCAAACCCAGGGACAACTTTCAGTGCAAATGTCAATTTTGGAACCAGCTCATATGCCCAGAATACCGCCGCCGGCGCTTCTTACAATTACGACGAGATTACCCGCAATTCCATGAACTCAAGCATCAGTTACGGACGGACATTTCTCGATGGCAAGGTCAATTTCACAAGCAGCTTGCGGCACTCCCAAGATATGGCCGCCAAAACGGTTTCCCTCGACCTACCCACTTTTTCGCTCAGCGTAAGCTCGTTCAATCCATTTGATTCAAAAGACCGCGTGGGTGAACAGAAGTGGTACCAGCGCATCAACGTCAGTTACTCGCTGCGGGGCGACAACATCTTGAACGCCAGGGAAACCGGTTTATTCAGCAAAGAAACGTTAAGCCAGTTCCAGCACGGTTTCCAGCACAGCATACCCGTGAGCCTCTCACTCAATGTGTTGAAATATTTCCAATTCAACTCAAGCGTGAATTACACCGAAGGCTGGCACTTCCAGACCTACCGCCAGCGGTTAGAAAACACACCTAGTGGATTTGAGGTATTGCGTGACACGGTGAATGGCTTCCGCCGGTCCTACAGCTATTCGGTTTCATCCGGGCTATCTACCAAGATCTACGGCATGTACCCTAAAATCGGGAAAATCCAGGCCATGCGCCATGTCATCACACCGTCCTTTAACCTTAATTACCGACCCGATTTTTCCGCCCCGCAATATGGATTCTACCGGAAATTTATCGATGCCCGCGGCGAAGAGACTATGTATTCCATTTTCCAGGGCAGCCGTTACGGATCGCCGGGCAGCGGCCGCTCGATGGGCATCGGGTTCTCCATAGACAATAACATCGAAGCCAAAATACTGAGTAAGAAAGATACTACGGATGGCGGGATAAAAAAAGTGCCGATTTTACAAGGGTTGACATTCAGCGGCAATTATAACTTCGTGGCCGACTCGTTCAAACTGTCCAACATCAACTTCTCCGGACGCACCGCACTGTTCGACCAAAAAATCAATCTCAACTTCAACGGCACGTTCGATCCCTATGTATTTGACCATCAAGCCGGACGGCGCGTAAACCGCTACATGATCAAAGATGGCAAACTGGCACGGCTAACCAACTTCGGCCTGTCGTTCGACTACAGCTTCAATCCGGAGGCCAACAAAAGCCGGCAGAACGGACTCGACTCGCTCGACAACCAGAAGGCCAACATGACTCCCGAGCAACAACAGCAACTGGCACGCATCAGCTCAGACCCGAACGCCTTCGTCGACTTCAACATCCCGTGGAATCTCGCCGGTTCGTTCAGTTTCCAATACGCCAATCCGGGGCGCCAAAAGCGCATTACCGCTACGCTCAATATCCATGGCGACTTCAGCCTAACCCCGAAATGGAAAGTACAGTTCAATTCGGGGTATGACTTCAGGCAAAATGAAGTTTCCATGACGCGTTTCAGCATCTATCGCGACCTCCACTGCTGGGATATGTCATTTGGGTGGGTGCCTTTCGGCCGATACCAAAGCTATAACGTAACCATCCGGGCCAAGGCCTCCATCCTACAGGATTTGAAATTAACCAAACGAAACGACAACTTCGGCGGTTTCTAAGGTATGCAAGCAGAAATCATTACTATAGGCGACGAAATACTGATTGGGCAGATCATCGACACCAACTCCGCGTGGATAGCACAGCAACTTAACGCAATCGGTATCCACGTAAAACAAGTGAGTTCCGTGGCCGATAACCCCGAAGACATCATCGTAGCCCTTACGCTCGCTTCCGGCAGGGCTGACTTGATCCTCGTTACCGGTGGACTGGGCCCTACCAAAGACGATGTGACGAAGCACACGCTTTCTGCGTACTTCGGCTGCGGCTTCCGGCGTGTCCCAAAGGTGCTTGCCCACGTGGAATCCATCTTCAGCAGGAGCAATAGGCCGATGCTCGAGATCAACCGCAGGCAAGCCGATGTACTCGAAAAAAGCGAGGTTCTTTTCAATGAAATGGGAACCGCGCCAGGCATGTGGATCGCCCACAAAGGCAAGCCCTACGTCATCATGCCGGGCGTGCCGTTCGAGATGAAACACATCGTCAGGGAACGCGTGTTGCCGCGGCTCCTCAACATGAAAGGACGCCAACCGTTATGGCACCATACCGTACTGACCGCTGGTATCGGGGAGTCGTTCCTGGCCGAAAAAATTGCCGACATCGAAAGCGGATTGCCTCCGCACATCCATTTGGCCTACCTGCCTAAACCCGGTCTAGTGCGCCTCCGCCTTACCGCAACTGGAGAGGACCTCGCGGAGCTCAAACGCGAAACGGCGGCCATCGCCAGCCAATTGAAAGATCGCCTGGGCGACCATTTCCTCGCCGACGAAGACACCACATTGGAAGTGCTCATCCGCGACTTTATGCAACAGCGAACGCTGTCGCTTGCAACCGCCGAAAGCTGTACCGGGGGAAACATCGCCCGCCTCATTACCGCATTGCCGGGAAGCAGCTCGATGTTTGAAGGCGGGGCCGTAACCTATTCCAATGCGGTGAAGCAAGCTATGCTGGGCGTGAAAGCCGAAACCCTTCACACGCATGGTGCGGTGAGTGAGCAAACCGTGCGCGAAATGGCCCTGGGCGCCCAGAACTTGTTCCAAGTAGACTACACCATTGCGGTAAGTGGTATCGCCGGCCCGGATGGCGGCACAACCGAAAAACCCGTCGGATTGGTATGGATTGCCGTGGCCGGCAAGACCGGCGTCGTTACCCAACAATTCTTATTCGGCCACGACCGGACGGTCAATATCGAACGGACGTCTATGGCAGCGTTGTTTATGCTATGGCAACTTTTGCTTGCCGAGAACCCCGAATAGATCAATTGTGTTCATCCGTTTCATATAGCTTGGCATTTTATTTGGAAGAAAAATCATAAAACAGAATAATGTTTCGTTGTTTTATTTTTAGTCAATTATTTATGTAACTTAGACGCGTTTCAATCAATAGACGGACAATAGTAACACGAAGAATCGTTATGGCGACATACAACTTGCAACTCCCCCGGATGGGAGAAAGCGTATCCGAAGCGACGATAGTCAAGTGGCTGAAACAACCGGGCGACCGCGTCGAGGAAGATGAGTCTATATTGGAGGTAGCCACAGACAAAGTCGATTCCGATGTACCTTCACCAGTCTCCGGCACGCTCAAAGCCCAACTTTTCGCTGAAAATTCAGTTGCACAGGTAGGCGATGTTATTGCAACCCTTGAGGTGGACAGCACTCACGGTAGCGAAGTCACAATTGCGGCAGCGCCAATAGATAACGATATGTCGGGCACGGAAAAGATACCGGGCATCGACCAACCGGAATCGCCGGAAATGCCGCCCGCGTCACCCCCTAAAGACAAAGACACCGCACCTAGGTTTTATTCCCCCCTTGTGAAAAATATCGCAGCGGAAGAGGGCATTTCCCTTGACGAACTGGAACGCATACCAGGGACGGGCAGCGAAGGGCGATTGACAAAACAAGACGTATTGGATTACCTCGCCCGGAAAAAGGATTCGGATAGGCCGGCAGCGGCGGTTCCGGCACCTGAAACCGTCGACAACGACTCAGAAGATGCTATCGCAATACCGATTTCCCCGCAAGACGAAATCATCGAGATGGACCGCATGCGCAGGTTAATTGCAGACCACATGGTGAAAAGCGTACAAACTTCACCCCATGTGTGCTCCTTCGTAGAAGCCGATGTCACTAACCTCGTTAATTGGCGCAACAAGATAAAATCTGCCTACGAAAAACGTGAAGGGGAGAAAATCACATTCACACCGATATTCATCGAAGCTGTAAGCAAGGCACTCCGCGATTTCCCTATGGTCAACATCTCGGTTAATGGAACTCAGATCATCAAAAAACGTCATATCAATATCGGCATGGCGGCAGCGCTGCCATCAGGAAATTTGATTGTGCCGGTTATCAAGAATGCCGACCAGCTTAGTCTGGTGGGACTCAGCAAAGCGGTCAACGACTTGGCCAGCCGCGCCCGAAGTAACAAATTGCGACCCGACGATACCCAAGACGGCACATTTACCGTCACAAACATCGGCGCATTCGGCAATATCATGGGGACGCCCATCATCAATCAGCCACAGGTAGCGATATTGGCCGTTGGGACCATCACCAAGAAGCCGGCGGTGATCGAAACCGAACAAGGCGACATGATCGGGATCCGGCACATGATGTATCTCTCCCTCTCCTACGACCACCGTGTGGTGGATGGTGCTCTGGGTGGACGATTTGTGAAACGTGTAGCCGATTACTTGGAAAACTGGGATGCAAACCGGGAGGTTTGATGTGCCGGTTCGACGATGTGAGGAATAACACGCTTATACCGCACATAGAGCAGTAGCGATGAGGTAAGCAGCCCGAGGGTAAGGCCGTACCATATCCCGGTAACACCCAAGTCCAATACAATGCCGAGCAGATAAGCCACAGGCAGTCCGATTACCCAATAAGCGATAAAGGTAATCAGTGTCGGAATATTCACGTCGCCCACCCCGCGCAAGATGCCCAAACCCACCACTTGGGTGCCATCGAACAGCTGGAAAAGCCCCGCAATGACCAATAATTCTGCGGCTATGCCGATTACTACCGTATCCTTGGTAAATATCCACGGCAGATACTGATTCAGCAACGCAAACAACAATGCGCTTACCCCCATGAATAACAACACAATATGGTAACTGGATACCGCGAAACGTCGCAAGCGAAAAAAGTTCCGCTGACCGAAATTGTTACCTGTTTTGATGGTTGCTGCCGAAGCTATTCCACTTGCCATCATATACGTCATCGCGGCCAGCGTTATCGCCACTTGATGGGCTGCCTGTTCGTTCGCACCGATCGTGCCCGTAATCACGGCTGCCGCGGCAAATGCGCCTACTTCAAACACATATTGCATAGCCACCGGTGCGCCTATTCGCAATATGGATCGGCAGCGGAACGAATCTAAGTGAAACCACCTGAATTTTACGAGGTAGGCGCTGAAATTGACCGCTCGGAACACGTAGACCCCCATAATGACAGCCATTAGACACCGATCTAACAGGGTCGCATACCCTACCCCGCTGACACCCATCGCCTCCAACCCGAACATGCCGCGCACAAAAACGATCGCCAGCAACACATTGAGCAGATTGCCCCAGATGGTGATACGCATCGCTTGCTTCGTAAAGCCTAATCCTTCGGCGAATTGCTTGAATGCGCTGAAAACCATCAACGGCACGATGGACAGACTGAGAATAAACAAGTAGGGCTTGGCTTCCCGCACTACCGCCGGATCCTGATCGAGGTGATCGATAGCCGCCATCGACCCAAAATAAACCAGACAGAACAAACCGACTCCGGTTAATATATTGATGAACAAGCTATTAGATAACAAATCTCCGCATTCCACCAAGTTTTTGCGCCCGTTTTCCTGTGCGATAAGCGGTGTTAAACCATACGCGATCCCGAGCCCAACAACCATGACGATCATAAAAATGCTGTGGACCAACGAAACAGCCGCAAGGGGTATGGTGCCAGCGAAATGGCCCACCACAATGCTATCGGCTACCTGCACCAACATATGGCCCAGTTGGGAAATCACAACGGGCCCGGCCAGCGCCACGGTGCTGACATAATAAGGTTTGTATCGCTTCAATCGACGGACCATCGTCTATTTGACTCTTTTTGAACCGTCAAATGTACGACATTGCCGCCAAAAATATCCTCAACGCTAATCGTGCTAGCAGTCAAAAACCGCAAACGGATCGGAACCGACACAACGCGCATAACGTCACGGCACGTTAAGCGACTATTCCACCAATTATATGCGGAAAAGTTGGGCGACCCATGGATTTAAAAAAATTTACTCCTACCTTAGCGGATGGAAAATTGAGCTATTGTTATGTTGAGTACAGTTATTGCATTCTTAAACATTGGAACAAGTGAGATGATGCTCATCGTGTTCGTTGCCCTGTTGCTATTCGGCGGTAAGAAGCTTCCGGAATTGGCAAGGGGGTTGGGCCGTGGCATACGTGAGTTTAAGGATGCATCGGAAACCATCAAGCGCGACATCAGTGACCAAATCAATAATTTCGAGAAGGATCTGGACGTTAAAGACGCAATCGTAGAAGACCATGAACCCAAAAAGCTGAATGAAAACAACCCCGCGGCACCAGCGGGCACCTATCAGCATAATCCCGACCCCAACCGCGAGCCCGACTATTATGGCACCCAGGGGCCCTATTATCATAACGACCACCATGCTGGCGCCAACAATCGCGTAGGCACAGATAATAACGACAAGACGTCTGCGCCGGAAACTCCACAACAGCCGGTCAGCGAAGAAAAACATCCCTAAGCAAAGAATCCCAACGGGAATATGAATCATAACATCCGTATTGGCCAAGAACTTGCGCTATCCGAACGGCAGGTAAGCACGGTCATTTCGCTCCTCGACGACGGAAGCACCATTCCGTTCATTGCCCGCTACCGCAAAGAGATGACTGGTAGCCTTGATGAAGTACAACTCACACAGATTCGCGATCGGCTACACCAACTGCGCGAACTCGACAAGCGTAGGGAAACCATCTTGAAATCGCTCGTCGAACAAGGTAAGCTTACGCCCGAATTGGAAAAAAAGGTACAGGCAGCTGAAACGATGGCGGCTCTGGAAGATACCTACCTGCCCTATCGGCCCAAGCGCAAAACGCGTGCAAGTGTAGCACGCGACAGGGGGCTCGAGACCCTTGCACAGCTGATCCTACAGCAAGATGGCAGCGACATCCGGGCCGCCGCCGAAGCGCATGTAGATCCCACGAAAGCAGTGAACGATATAGAAGACGCATTGGCGGGTGCCCGCGACATTATTGCCGAAATCATTGCCGAAGATGCGGCAATCCGGGCAAAAATGCGGCAAATATTCCTTGAAAAGGGCACATTCACGGCCCGCGTAGTACCCGGCAAGGAGGAGGCCGCATTAAAGTATAAGGATTACCACGAATGGTCCGAACCGTTGAAAACCGCTCCCTCCCACCGCGTGTTGGCCATGCGCCGCGGCGAGAAAGAAGAGTTGCTCTACCTGGATGTTGAGGTTCCCGAAAGCGAAGCGCTGCCGCTTCTTGACAATGCCTACGTCAAAGGTGCGGGCGAAGCCAGCGCACAGGTACGCATGGCGATGCTCGACGGTTATAAGCGACTTCTCAAACCGGCCATGGAAACCGAGGTGCGGATGCTTACGCGCCAGCGTGCTGACGACGAAGCGATACGGGTGTTCGCCGGTAATGTAAGGCAGCTGCTGCTGGCAGCGCCCTTAGGGCAGAAACGAATCATGGCCATTGACCCCGGCTTCCGGACCGGCTGCAAAACCGTTTGCCTCGATGAACAGGGAGCATTACTCGAGCACACCACATTGTTCATTCATACCGGTACCGGCGGCGCCGAGCAGGCGACCAAAACCATCCATGCCCTTGTCGAAAAATATCATTTGCAGGCAATCGCTATCGGCAACGGTACCGCAGGACGCGAAACAGAGACTTTTGTCCGTAAACTGGCCATCCCCGGCGTAGCCGTGGTCATGGTGAATGAAAGTGGTGCTTCCATATACTCCGCGTCTGACACCGCACGTGCGGAATTCCCCGACCACGACGTGACGGTGCGTGGAGCGGTGTCCATCGGCCGGCGGCTTATGGATCCACTTGCCGAATTGGTCAAAATCGATCCGAAATCCATCGGCGTAGGCCAATACCAGCACGATGTAGATCAGTCGAAGCTGCAAACAGCACTCGACGACACCGTCGTAAGTTGCGTAAACGCCGTGGGTGTAGAACTAAACACCGCTTCCAAAGAAATCTTATCCTACGTCTCGGGATTGGGCCCATCATTGGCCCAACAGATCATAAATTTCCGCCAAAAGCACGGTGCTTTTCGCAACCGCGAATCGCTGAAGCAGGTGCCGCGGTTGGGGGAAAAGGCTTTCGAACAGGCAGCAGGTTTCTTACGTATTCGTAATGCACAGAACCCACTGGATGCCAGCGCAGTACATCCCGAGCGGTATGCCTTGGTAGCGGAGATGGCGGCGGACCTCGGGTGTGAGGTGACCGACCTGCTCCGCGACGAACATCTTCGCAAACAAATTGACCTGAAAAAGTACGTCACCGACGAAGTAGGCCTGCCCACCCTTCGCGACATCTTAGCAGAACTGGCCAAACCCGGCCGGGACCCGCGCGAACAGTTCGAGCCGTTTTCATTTACAGAAGGTGTAAACAGTATTGCCGACCTCCGTGTCGGCATGCGCTTGCCGGGCATCGTTACGAACATCACCAACTTCGGCGCCTTTGTGGATATCGGTGTGCACCAAGACGGGCTGGTTCATCTCAGCCAACTGGCCAACCGCTTTGTAAAAGACCCCAACGAATTGGTAAAGGTTCAGCAAAAGGTGGTGGTAACGGTCATAGAAGTGGATGAAAAACGTAACCGGATAAGCTTATCCATGAAAACGGAAGAGCGGCCAGCGGCGAAAAAAACAAATGGCCACCAAAATCCCAACGGCAATAAGCAACGGCAGACAAGCAAGGAACGTCACGCCGAAACCGACATGGCCAGCAAGCTGGCGGCGTTGAGAAGTAAGTTCGGCCGCTCTTAGACGAACAGGTCGCTGGAAAGGTAACGATCACCACGGTCGCATGCGATAAACACAACGATCCCCGAGTCGAGCTCTGCAGCTAACCGGACGGCGCAGGCCATCGCACCGCCACTACTCATTCCCACGAAGATGCCTTCCTCCCGCGCTAGCTGCTTTGCTGCTGCCGTTGCATCGGCCTGCGAAACATCCATTACCCGGTCGACACGCTGCGCGTCATAGATTCTCGGCAAGTATTCGGTAGGCCAACGTCTGATGCCGGGAATAGACGAACCTTCGGTCGGCTGGCATCCCACAATCTGGATAGCCGGATTTTGTTCCTTCAAGAACATCGAATTTCCCATAATCGTACCGGTTGTGCCCATCGCGCTCACAAAATGGGTGATGCCACCCGCCGTATCGCGCCATATTTCCGGCCCGGTTGTCTGGTAATGCGCACGGTAGTTATCTGGGTTCGCGAATTGATTCAGCACGTAGTAGCCCGATCGCCGGCCCTTTTCTTCTGCGTAATCGCGGCATGCTTCGATGGAGTCGAGTAACGTTACCTTTGCGCCAAAAGCTTGCATGGTTAATGTCCGCTCCCGCGTGGAGTTCGATGGCATGACCAACTCGATAGGCAACCCAAAAACACGGGCGATCATCGCCAGCGCGATCCCGGTGTTGCCGCTCGTCGCTTCGATGAGTTGCGTGCCCGGGCTGATATCCCCCCGTTCTAATGCGCTGCGTATCATGTGAAGCGCAGCACGGTCTTTCACGCTGCCGCCCGGATTCGTCCCCTCCAATTTTGCGCAGATTGTCACTGCTGGGTTAGGGCTAAGCTTCTCCAATTTTACCAGCGGGGTGTTACCCACGCAGTCGATGAATGTCTTCATAGCTCAATGCGCTGCTTTTGTATCTACAATTTTCACCGTAGGTTGATGATAAACAGTTGAATACGGCGGTATACTGGATGTGAGCCAAACGTTCCCGCCAATGACGCTGTCGTGGCCGATGACCGTATCGCCACCCAAGATCGTGGCCCCGGCATAGATCACCACACGGTCTTCGATAGTGGGATGGCGCCGGGTGTTTGCCAAAAACTTCTCCACACTCATGGCCCCTAACGTAACGCCCTGATACACTTTCACCTGGTCGCCGATAACTGCTGTTTCGCCGATTACCACACCGGTACCATGGTCGATGCAAAAAAATTCGCCGATGGTTGCGGCAGGGTGGATGTCGATTCCCGTTTTGGAGTGGGCATACTCGGTAAGAATACGGGGCAGCAGCGGCACGTCCAGTACCATCAGGGCGTGTGCCACGCGGTACAAGGCAATAGCCAGGAATCCCGGATAAGTACGGATGACCTCAAAGGTACTTGTAGCCGCCGGATCGCCCTCAAAAATGGCCGCGGCATCGGTATACATAACGCGGTGCAGTTCGGGCAGCGCCGCATAAAAGCGCTGTGTCACTGTACCGTGGTTACACGTCTCACAGGCCTTTGTGCGGTTGAGGATACCCAGTAAATTTGCCTCGGATGCTGCAAATTGTGTCTTGAGTTGTGCGACATCCCTATCGGGATGGGTTTGCCGCTCAGGAAAAAGCAGGTCTAGCAAATGCAACGCCCAATCGGCGATGATGCCGTTTGGCGGCACATCAGCTATTTCCCGCTGTTTATCGTGGAGTCTTTGGAAAAACGCTTCGTCCATATTATACGTTATTATAAACTGGCAACTAAGGACGTAAATTATTTGCAGGTTGGCAACAGGGCAAACCACTTATTCCCATAATATCAACAAACTGACAGCAGCATTACATGTACAACACCAGTTTCCCCATGAAGTCGCCCGCCTCCATATGCTCGTGCGCACGGTATGCTTCCTCCAGGGGGAAAGCCTTGTGGACCATCGGGCGTAGCCGCTCTGCTTCGACCAACGGCCAAACGTGACGCTCCACCGCTTCGCGGAGGGTGCTTTTGAACGCATTGCTGCGACCTCGCAGGGTACTGCCGGTCAGCGTGATACGGCGTTGCATGAGCGCTATTAGGTCCAAAGCCACTCGCCGGCCGCCTACGGCGTTGATATATACCATCCGTCCGTCGTCGGCCAACAATGTCATATTCTTTTCGAAATAGGGGCCGCCGACACTATCGAGGATGACGTCGATAGACCGGGCCGCCAACTGCTGGCCAAAGTCGTCCGTTTTGTAATTGATGCATTTGTAGGCACCAAGACGTTCACAGAAATCACATTTCTCGCCCGACCCCGCTGTGGTGTAAACCTTGGCACCAAAGCAGTTCGCAAGCTGAATCGCGGTGCTCCCTATCCCGCCACTCCCGCCGTGTACCAGCACGGTTTCCCCCGGTTGCAATTCAGCCAACTGGAACAGATTATGCCAAACCGTAAACATGGCTTCGGGGAGACACGCCGCAGCTTGCATCGATAGGGTATCTGGCACAGGCAAGCAATGTAACGCATCCACGGTGACGTACTCGGCATACCCCCCTCCGGGCAACAATGCACACACCTGGTCTCCCACCATCCATCGATCTACGTCAAGGCCACACGCCGCCACTATGCCGGCCACCTCCAAACCCGGTATATCCGGCACCGCACCTGGGGGCGCCGGGTACCGGCCCTGGCGCTGCAATATATCCGGGCGGTTAATACCCGCGGCACGTACTTCGATAAGCACCTCGCCCGGCCCCGGGGTCGGTATAGGTCTCCGCTGAACCATAAGTTTGCCCGCAGGCCCATAAGCAGAAATGACAGCAGCTCGCATCACGACTTTTTCGGATATTTTTGTAAACGAATGTTAAGGGAGACCATAAAGTACCTGGCCAACCGGTTATTTCGCGTAAAAAGCGCGTCAGATCCGATGATCTCATGAGTTACACCGGTATTTTGATTAAACAGGTCAAATCCCTGAAAGCGAAGTAGCGCCATATTATTCGGTAGGAACGTGCACTCGAGGTACGCATTAAGCAATGTGGGGTTCACGTTCACGAAACTACTATAGCCGTTATTAAGGCGGTGCGACAAATCGAACCCGAATGCCCAATTATCCGAAAGGTAACCTTTCGCCGCCAACCCCATCAAGAAGGAATTGGCATTAATACCGTCGCTGTTGCGCAGTGAATAACGCGTATGGTTAAATGTGTAGCTGGTGTTCAATTCGCTTTCGACAATATCATCAAGCATAAAACGCATCTGCACGGCCTGCGAGTAAATGAAGTTCCGGCCAAAGTTTTTCTCTTCGTTGATATACGATATATTGTTCACGTAGTCGGTGGTGCCATTGAGGTTGAGCTGGAAATTGTCATTGAAGACCGGCGTGCTGAACATATAATACCCCCTGGCATCAAAATAACCACTGGAGTTACGGAAGCGGGTCTCTTGTATCGTGCCATTGGGGTTTGACCTACTCGTCACTATCTTGTTCTGTATCTTATTGAACGCCAGCTGAGCCTCAAAAAATTGATTCCTACCCATTTTGGTTTGGCGGAAACGCGTTGTTATCCGGTTGATGAATTCTGCTTTCAAGTCGGCATTCCCGATGATGATATTCTGCGAATTGGCGAGATTGCGGACCGGCTGTATCTGCGAAAAATTAGGTTGATTATTTGAACCCAGGTACTCGACAGACAGCTCACTTTCATCGCTGATACGGAATCGGAAACCCGCACTCGGTATGATATTTACGTTCCTGTGCTGGATCAGCGTATCAGCATTGAGCATATGCCCTTGCAGAAGCAACGGTTGCACCGCAAAGCCCACCGTATATCTAAAACGCTTGTTCTGTTCCATTTGGTAGTTCAGCCCCAGCCGGTTGCTTTCAAAAAAATAGGAATAGTCCACACTAAGCGAATCGACAAACACCGCTTCGTTGGTATCCCAAACGCTCCGCCGGCTGTCTATCGCCGTGTAATTGTACTCGTAGCCGATTTCCAGTATACTCGACTTATCTATCGGTTCTACGAAGGCGGCCTTGAGCCGGCCGACGTGGCTCTGGTTGTTGCTCGTGATTTCTTGGGCGAGGTAATATGCATCATCCTGGATCGGTTGTCCGGAAAGCGCGTTCATACTCTCGAAATAATCATTTAAATCTTCAAGCTTGTCACGCTTGGCATATTTTCCCTGCATGTTAATCACGAACTTCCTTCCGGGCTTATTGAACATGCGGGAATACAGGACATCCATATCGAAATTGGGTGTCGTTACCTCGTCGGTAGCTCGGTATACCCGCTCGCTCACGATATTGCGGTTTTTGATGGTATCGTTGCTGTGGCTGGTCGAGTTGACCGTGCTATACGACAGGTTCGGGCTTATTTTAAGATAATTCCTGCTATCCAATTGGGCTTCGATATCCCATGCCATCAGATGGTTCATGTTGTCGGTCACTAGTTCACGCTCTTCCTGGTTGATGATTTCGTAAAAATCAAAATGGCTCGTCAGGACTGAATGGCCTATCGTATGGTTTTTTCGATTGGTAAACGTGTATTTGCCATACACGCTTACCTTATCAGACAGGTCGTCTGAGTAGCTTATTCCCGCCGAATTGGTCGTATTCACGCCGTCGGTGGGGTCTGTCATACCGGTGAGGTCCACGTTTCCCCGCTCGCGCGTGCCCGCACCGCTCGGCGCTCCGTAACTGAAAAGACTCGTATTGGTATTGTTAAATGAGCCTAGGATCGAAAATTCCTGACCATCATTGAAATTGTTCAATCCCATGCTTCCGATATAACGGTTTTCGGTACCGCCGCCGCCTGTCACTTGGCCAAATAAGATACGCTTACTATCCTCTTTCAGCACGATGTTGAGTATTTTCTCCGGCTCCGTGTCTTTTACACCGGTGGTATTAGCCATATCACCGTAATAATCGATTACCTGCACCGACTGGATAAA
>Ga0079224_100002838_pt1 | contig 21426 bp, 20 predicted proteins | sample Stecom2015_FD_80414 | JGI IMG/M metagenome (GOLD analysis project Ga0079224, IMG submission 80414) | Agricultural soil microbial communities from Utah to study Nitrogen management - Steer compost 2015 | ecosystem: Environmental > Terrestrial > Soil > Agricultural land | place: USA: Utah...
AGGACGCCACCGAGGACATCGTCGGCGTCGCCCGCTACGACGTCATCGACGACCGCCCCGGCCGCCGCACGGCCGAGGTCGCGTTCAACATCGCCGACGCCATCCAGGGCCAGGGCCTCGGGTCGGTGCTGCTCGAGCACATCGCGACCGCCGCGCGGGAGCGGGGCGTGCACCGCTTCGTCGCGGAGGTGCTGCCGCAGAACCGCGCCATGCTCGGCGTCTTCCGCGAGGCCGGCTACGCCGTCGAGCAGCACGTGGACGACGGCGTGGTCACCGTCTCGGTGGACCTCGACCCGACCGACCGCTCGCGCGAGGTGATGGCCGACCGCGAGCACCGCAGCGAGGCGCGCTCGATGCAGGGCCTGCTCTCCGCGCGGCGCGTCCTGCTCGTCGGCCCGGCGACCCCGCGGGGCGAGGACCCGACGGTCGAGGAGCTCCAGGCCGCGCGGGTCCGGGAGGCCCACGCCGCCGACCCGGGGGACACCGAGCTGGTCGTGCTCGGCGAGGACGTCACGTGGGCCGACCTCGCCGCCGCCGACCCGGCGGGTCCGGCGATCGACCTCGCCGTCGTCGCCGCGCCGCCCGACGAGGTGATCGACGCGGTGCGCCGCCTGCACGGAACGGGCGCCCGCGGGGTCGTCGTGCTCTCGGCGGGCTGGGCCGAGGCGGGGCCCGACGGCGTCGCACGTCGCCGCGAGCTGCTGCGCACCGCGCACGCCGAGGGCATGCGCGTGGTCGGTCCCGCGAGCTACGGCCTGCTCACCACGGTGCCGGACGCCGGGCTGCGCGCGAGCCTCGCGCCGACCGCGCCGCGGCAGGGCCGGGTCGGGTTGTTCGCCCAGAGCGCGCCCGCGACGGTCACGGCGCTCGAGACCGTCAGGCGCCGCCGGCTCGGCCTGTCCACGCTGGTCTCGGCCGGCCACCGCGCCGACGTCTCGGGCAACGACGTCATGCAGTACTGGCAGGACGACCCGTACACCGACGTCGCCTGCCTCTACCTCGAGACCCTCGGCAACCCGCGCAAGTTCTCCCGCATCGCGCGACGGCTCGCGCAGGTCAAGCCCGTCGTCGTCGTGGTGGCGGGCAGGCACGGGCGCGTGGTGCCGCCAGGGCACGCGGTGCGCACCACGCGCGCACCCCGGCGGATGCTCGACGAGGTGCTGCGGCAGTCCGGCGTCATCCGCGCCGAGAACACGCACCAGCTCATGGACGTCGCCCAGGTGCTGGCGCACCAGCCGTTGCCGGCGGGCGGCCGGGTCGGCATCCTCGCGGGCTCGCCCTCGCTCGCCGCGCTCGTCACCGACGCGGTCGCCGCGGCGGGCCTCACCGTCGGCGCCGCCGAGTCGCTGTCGGCCGGTGCGCCCGACGACGAGATCGCCGCCGTCGTCGACGCCCTCTACGCCCCGGGCGCGTGCGACGCCGTCGTCGTGGTCTCCGTGCCCGTCGTGCTGCCGCGTACCGCCGCCATCGCGCGCGCGGTCGCCGAGGCCGCGGCGCGCGCCGGGCGCACCACCGTGGTCAGCGCGCTCGGCCTGCACGGGCTGCCGGACGAGCTCGCGTCCGGTGACGCGCGCGTCCCCGCCTTCTCCACGCCCGAGGACGCGGTCCGGGCCCTCGGCGAGGTCGTCCGCTACGCGCAGTGGCGCACCCAGGACCACGGCACGCCCGTCCGCCCGCCGCTGCGCGAGGGGATGTCCGACGGCGCCGCGCGCGCCCAGGCGCGCACCCTCGTCGAGTCGCAGCTCGCCGCGGCGGTGCGGGACGGGGACGACGGCGCGCACGACGGCGTCACCCTCGACCAGGACGCCACCGCGGAGCTGCTCGCGTGCTACGGCGTGCGGCTGTGGCGCTCGGTGGGCGCGCGCACGCCGGACGAGGCGGTCGCCGCCGCCGGGGAGGTCGGCTGGCCGGTCGCGCTGAAGATCGCGGCGCCCGCCCTGCGCCACCGGGCCGACCTCGGCGGCGTGCGCCTCGACATCGACGACGCCGACGAGCTGCGCGAGGACGCCGAGCAGATGCTCGCCGCGGCGTCGTCCCTGCTGCCCGCGCCCGACCCGGTGCTGGAGGTGCAGGCCATGGCCCCCGCAGGGGTCGCGTGCGTGGTGCGGTCGGTCGAGGACGAGCTGTTCGGGCCCGTCCTGTCCTTCGGCCTGGCGGGGGACGCCGTCGACCTGCTCGACGACGTCACGCACGGCGTGCCGCCGCTGACCGACGTCGACGTCGCGCGCATGGTGCGCGGCGTGCGGGCCGCGCCACGGCTGTTCGGCTACCAGGGTGCGCCCGCGGCCGACGTCGCGGCGCTCGAGGACGTGCTGGCGCGCGTGTCCGTCATGGCGGAGGACCTGCCGGAGCTCGCCGCGCTCGAGCTGTACCCCGTCGTGGTGGCCGAGCACGGCGCCTCGGTGCTGCACGCGACGATCCGGCTGCGGCCCGCCGAGCGCCGCACCGACGCGCCGCGCCGGGCCCTGCAGGTCTGAGCGGGCGACATCGTCCACAACCCCCTCGCCCGGCTAACGGCGAACGGGCGGATCGTGGGAGGATTCTGCCCGTGCCCCATGCCCCTACCGATGCTCGTGCAGACCTGACCGCCCACCTCCACCGGGCCGGCTACTACCCGGAGCTCGTCGCGGACGTGCTCGACGTGGCGCTGGCCGACGAGGAGGTGGTCTCCCACCTCGTGCAGGCGGAGACCACGTTCGACTCGGAGGTGCGCAGGCACCTGACCGTCCTCGTCCTCACGCCGACCCGGCTGGTGACGGCGCACGTGGACGACCACGCGGGCGCCGACCCCGCGGCACCGGCCTCGGCGTCGGCCACGACGGAGGTGGTCCCGCTGCGCGAGATCCGCTCCGTCGCGCTCACGCACGTCGTCGCGGAGCCCGAGCGCTACCCGCGCGGCGGCGCGACCCGTGAGGTCACGCTCGCGATCGGGTGGGGCGCGGTCTCGCGCGTCGACCTGGAGCCCGCCACGTGCGTCGACCCGGGCTGCACCGCCGACCACGGCCTCACCGGCCAGGTGACGCCGGACGACGTCGTGGTGCGCGTGTCCGGCGAGGCGGAGGGCGACGCGGCCGTCCGCGCCGCCGTCGACTTCGCCCGCGCCCTGTCCCGGGCCACGGCTGCGTGAGCGCACCCGACCTGCCCGCAGGCCTGGTCGCGCCGACCTACGACACGACGAGCCTCGCCGCGGTGCTGCCCGCCGTCGCCGGCGCGCTCGGCCACGAGCTGACCACGGCGACGGGCCTGACCGCGTCCGGCAGCCGCGCGGCGCTCGGCCTGCCCGACGCCGAGCGCGCCGTCGTGGTGCTCGTCGACGGGCTCGGCCTGCGCAACCTCGCCGAGCGCGGCGGCCACGCCCCGTTCCTGCGCTCGCTCCTCGCCGAGCGCGGGCCCGACGCCGCCACGCTCACCTCGAGCTTCCCGTCGACGACGGCGGCGGGCCTGAGCATCCTCGGCACCGGGACGGCCCCCGGCCGCACCGGCATGCTCGGCTACACGCAGCGCGACACGGTGACCGGCCGGCTCGCCGCCGTCGTGCAGTGGAAGGACCTCGGCGACCCCGCCGACGTGCAGCGCGAGCCCACGGTGCTCGAGACCCTCGCGGGCGCGGGGACGCGGGTCGTCGCGCCCGGACCGCGCAAGTTCGCGGGGTCGGGCATGTCCCAGGCGGCGCTGCGCGGCCCGGCCCACGTGGGCGCCGAGACGTTCGAGCAGCGCGTCGACGCGACCGCCGCCGCGCTGCGCGGCCCCGGCCCCGAGCGGCGCCTCGTGTACCTGTACCAGGGCGACGTCGACAAGACCGGCCACGGGTTCGGCTGGGACTCGTGGCAGTGGGGCGACGCGCTCGAGGCCACCGACCGCGAGCTGCGGCGCCTGCTGCGCAGCGTGCCCCGCGGCACGCTCGTCGTGGTCACGGCCGACCACGGCCAGATCCGCGCCGACCTCGGCACCCAGTGGGACGTCGCGTCCGACGCGGAGCTCGGCAGCGGCGTCGCGATGGTGGGCGGCGAGCCACGGGCGCTGCACGTCTACACCGCGCCCGACGCCGATCCCGCCGACGTCGCGGCGCGCTGGGCGGCCCGCCTCGGGGACCACGCCGTCGTCCGCCTGCGCGACCAGGCCGTGACCGGCGGCTGGTTCGGGCCCGTCGCGGAGCACGTGCTGCCCGCGGTCGGCGACGTCGTGGTCGCGATGACGGGCGCGGCGACGGTCGTCGACTCCCGTGTGCACTCGCCCGCCGCGCGTGCCCTCCCGGGCGTGCACGGCTCCCTGACCCCGCACGAGATGCTCGTGCCCTTCCTCGTGGCCGTCGCGTAAGGAGCCCTCCCCGTGGCCGAGCTCGTCTTCTTCTCCGGGACCATGGACTCCGGCAAGTCCACCCTCGCCCTCCAGACCGACCACAACTACCGCGCCCGCGGGCGCGAGGGGCTGATCTTCAGCCGCGGGGACCGCGCGGGCGCCGCGACGGTCTCGAGCCGGCTCGGCCTGGCCGTCGCGGCCCGTGAGGTCACGGACGACACCGACTTCTGGGCCGAGATCGCCGGTCTGCGCTCCGCCGGCCAGGCCGTCGACTACCTCGTGTGCGACGAGGCGCAGTTCTACTCGCCCGAACAGGTCGAGCAGCTCGCCCGGCTGGTCGACGAGATGGAGATCGACATCTTCGCGTTCGGCATCACGACCGACTTCCGCACGCGGCTGTTCCCTGGCTCGGCGCGCCTCATCGAGCTCGCGGACCGCATCGAGGTGCTGCAGGTGCAGTCGCTGTGCTGGTGCGGTGCGCGCGCCACGCACAACGCGCGCACCGTCGACGGCGTCATGGTCACGGAGGGCGAGCAGGTCGTCATCGGCGACGTCGGCGACCGCGAGCCCGCCGAGGTGGCCTACGAGGTGCTGTGCCGCAGGCACCACATGCGGCGCATGACGGCGCTCACGGCACGGCGCCGGTCGGCGCAGGACTCGCTCTGGGGCTAGGTCTACGGCTCCGGCCTACAGCTCCGGACGGGAGCCGAACACGATCTCGTCCCAGCTCGGCACCTGCGCGCGCGACTTGCGGCCCTTCTTGGCCGGGCGCTTCGCCGGCGCCTGCTCGGCGGACGGCCGCTCGGGCGGTGCGTCGACGGCGGGGGCGTCCGCCGGGCCGCGGTCGGCGGGCGCGCCCGGCTCGTGGCCGGACGGAGGGCCGGGTGTGCTCGCCGGGGGTGCGGGAGCCGAGGGCGGGGCGTCCGCGCGGCCGGCGTCCGTGCCTGCCCGATCCGTGCGCCCCTCGTCCGCGCGTGCGCCGTCGTGCCGTGCCCCGTCGTGCCGTGCCCCGTCCGGCCGTGCCCCGTCCGGCCGTGCCCCGTCCGGCCGTGCGCCGGGGCCGGGGATCTCCCACGTGCTCGGCGCCTCCCACTCGAGGTCGGCGGGGGAGTCCGGTACGCGGACCGGCGGCATGGCGGCCCGCGAGCCCCCGCGCCGCGCGCCCAGGTCGACGACAGAGGCCGACTGCTCGCCCGCCTGGTCGGCGTCGGAGCCCGTGGCGTCCCCGTGCGGCTCGTCCCCGAGCTTTTCGAGCCCGTCCAGGAGGTCGGGTACGTCGGCCTCGGGCGCCGACCGGCGCGCCGGCCGGTGGCCGCGACGCTCGGAGAGGTTGTCCAGGAGCAGGTCGGTGTCGACGGGCTCGGGCGCGGCAGGTCGGCCAGGGCGTTGCGCGGCTCGGTGCGGGGACAGCGCGGACACGCCGGCGAGCGCGGGCCCGGGGTCGTCCTCGGGCAGCCCGAGCCAGCGCGCCTCGTCGTCGAGCGCCTCGACGAAACCGCCGCGCGGCTCGAGCGACCAGCGCGCCGACCGCGGCCGCTCGGCCGCCGTGAACTCGACCTGCACGATCCACGGGTGCGTGCCCTCGCGGGTCGCGGTCCACACCGCGTCGTCGGGTCGCACGCCGCGCGAGCGCAGGCGCTCGTCCGCGACCTCGCCGAGCGTGGTCGCGCCCTCGTCGTCGGTCAGGACCGCCTTGCCCCGCACCCGCGAGATCGCGTGCTCCCGCTCCGAGATCACCGGGTACTCGAACCGGCGGACGTGCTCGACGGGCAGGCCGGAGGCCTCCGCGAGCTGCTCGACGGTCTCGCCCGCCCGCAGGCGCGCCTGGATCTCCCGCGGACGCAGCGCCGACTCCTCCTGGGCCCGGATCGACTCCATGCGCGGGCGGTCGCCACGGACCGCGGCGCGCAGGGCATCGGTGATGGGCAGGGTGCTCTGGGCGCCGTCGCGCGACACGAGGACGAGCCGTTCGCCGTCCTCGTGCAGCCGTACCAGCTCCAGCTCGTCCATGCCAGTCCTCCCGGGGTAGTCCTGTGGGCCGAGCCTGCCACCGCGCGGCCGTCCCGCGGCGCAGGCGCGTCGGTGTGCCGCGGGATAGTGGCGCGCGCCACGGTGCGGCAGGATGGGTGCGTGACTTCACCCGACCTGCCTGATCTGCCCGACGGCGTCACCGTCACCGCTCTCCGCGACCTCGCCGTCCGCCTCGCGACGGCGGCGGGTGCGCTGGTCCGCGAGGGGAGACCGGAGCGAGTGGTCGTCGCCGCCACGAAGTCCAGCGACGTGGACCCGGTCACCGTGATGGACCGTGCCTCGGAGGACCTGCTGCGCACGATGATCGCGCAGGAGCGCCCGGACGACGGGATCCTCGGCGAGGAGGGCGACGACGTGGCGGGCACGAGCGGGCTGACCTGGGTGCTCGACCCGATCGACGGCACCGTGAACTACCTCTACGGCGTCGGTGTGTGGTCCGTGTCGGTGGCGGTCGTCGCCGGCCCGCCCGACCCCGCGTCGTGGACGGTGCTCGCCGGCTGCGTGCACAGCGTCCCCGACGGCCGCACGTGGTCGGCAGGCCTCGGCGAGGGTGCGACGCGCGACGACGCGCCCGTGCACGTCGGGTCGGCGCCGTCGCTCGGCAGGGCGCTGGTCGGCACGGGCTTCGCGTACGACGCCGGGCGGCGCGCCCAGCAGGCCGGGGTGCTGGCCCGTGTGCTGCCGCAGGTCCGGGACATCCGGCGGATCGGCTCGGCCGCGGTCGACCTGTGCCTCGCGGGGGACGGCTCGCTCGACCTCTACTACGAGCGCGGCCTCAACCCCTGGGACATGGCGGCCGGCTCGCTCGTCGTGGCCGAGGCAGGCGGCGTCGTGACCGGGCTGCGGGGCGGGCGTCCGGGCACCGCCATGATCGTCGCGGGCCCGGGCCACCTCGTCGAGGAGCTCGTGCCGATCCTCGAGGAGACGGACGCGGACGGCGCCGGAGAGGCTGCCGCGGGCTGAGATTTTTCTGACACGGGCCTGCCGCGCACATCACCTACACCCCGGGCGCGAGCGCTGTCCGGAGGGCGTCGTCGCAGGTCAGAGCAGGCGTGACCGGGGTTACACCCATACATGTAGCGCGCCTGACAGAAATGGTGCACAATCCGTGGGCCGACTCGGGAACAAATCCGGGACCGCATGCATTATCAGCGCGTACACCCGCTGCGGGCGCCGTCTCGCGGGCGCTCACCCAGTCCCGGCCGGGGCGTCGTCGCACCCCGGACACCCGGACCCCGATGCGACCACCTACCCACGGAGAGCAACCACATGGCAACTGACTACGACGCCCCACGCAAGACCGATGAGGATGTCGAGCAGGACTCGATCCAGGAGCTGCAGGCACGTCGTTCCGACAAGTCCTCGGGCGTTGTGGACGAGGACGAGACCGAGGCGGCCGAGGGCTTCGAGCTCCCGGGTGCCGATCTGTCCGGCGAGGAGCTCGCCGTGCGTGTGCTGCCGCGTCAGGCGGACGAGTTCACGTGCTCCAGCTGCTTCCTCGTGCACCACCGCAGCCAGCTGGCCTACGAGAAGGCGGGCCAGATGATCTGCACGGAGTGCGCCGCCTGATCCACACGGGCCGAGCACCCCGTCGAGCAGAGGCGGGCACTGACGACACGACCGGGCTGTCATGCGGATGCGTGGCAGCCTTCGTCGTCCCCGCGGCCGGCGGCCGGCGGGAGCTCAGCCCAGGGCTCTGACCAGCTGCTCCGGCCGACGGGTCGAGACCAGCCAGTACGGCGTCGGGTCGGCCGGGTCCTCGAGCGCGACCCGCACCCCCGTGCGCGCCCAGGCGCGCAGGCAGACGTACGCCCGCGCGTCCAGGCCGGGGCCCAGCTCGTGCCGCATGGCGGCGACGTCCAGCGCCCTGGCCTCGCCGAGCAGCGCGACCGGGACCCGCGCGCCGCCCGCGCGCAGCACGCCGTCCGCGACCTCGACGACGGGCGACGTCACGGCGAGCGCCGCCGCCGACCCGAGGCACACGACCGCCCCCGTGACGGCCGCCGCGACGGCGTGCACGGGCCACAGCGCGATCGCGACGATGACACCGAGGCCGACCGTGCCGAGCCAGCCGCCCGGTCCGGGCAGGAGTCGCTCGTGGAAGGTGAGGGTCGTCGCCGTCATGCCCCCATCATCCCAGCCCCGAGGGGTCGTGGGCGCCGTCCTCGCGGCACGGGGGCGTGAGGTGGCGTACTCTTCCCGCGTGCCGAACCCCGAGACGTCAGCAGACGGCAGCACGGTCGACGTGCTCATCCGCCTCCTCGACGACGTGCCCGTCCCTGTCTACGCCCACCCGGGCGACGCCGGTGCCGACCTGGTGACGACGGTCGACGTCGAGCTCCCGCCCCAGGGCCGGGCGGTGGTGCCGACGGGGGTGTCGATCGCGCTGCCCGACGGCTACGCGGCGTTCGTGCACCCGCGGTCGGGGCTGGCGGCGCGGCACGGGGTGACGATCGTCAACGCGCCGGGCACGGTGGACGCGGGCTACCGGGGCGAGATCAAGGTGACGCTGCTGAACACCGACCCGGAGCAGGCCGTGAAGCTCGCTCGCGGCGACCGCGTGGCGCAGCTCGTGATCCAGCGGGTCGAGCGCGCGCGGTTCCTGCGCGCCGAGACGCTGCCGGGTTCGCACCGTGGCGAGGGCGGCTTCGGCTCGAGCGGCGGGTTCGCCGGGCAGTGACCGTACCGGCGTGACGCCGGGCGGCGCCGACTTCCGTACCGGGCTGTCACCGGTCGGGTCTAGGCTGTAGGTAACGAGCGGATAACAACGAGCGGACGACGCGTGCGCGGGGCATCCCGCGCGCCCGAGGCGCGTCCGGGACGACGACGAAGGAGCGTGGCTGTGGGTCTGTTCAGCCGACGAGGCACGACGAGCGAGCCTGCCCCGGTCGAGTGGGCGTCGGTGGAGGCCGAGCAGCAGAAGCGGTCCCACGGGCCGTTCGACCGGTCGCAGGTGGAGGAGATGGGTCCCCGGGTGGACCTCGGGGCCATCTGGCTGCCGGTGATGCCGGGCCTCGAGCTGCGCATGGAGATCGACAAGAAGACGCAGAAGGTGACGGGCGTGACGGCCGCCCTGGAGGGGTCGAACCTGCAGGTGCAGGCGTTCGCGGCTCCGCGCACCGAGGGCATCTGGGACGAGATCCGGCACGAGATCGCGGACTCGGTGAGCAAGCAGGGCGGCGTCGTGGACGACGTACCGGGCGTGTTCGGCCGGGAGCTGCTGGTCCGCATGCCGGTGAAGGGGCCTGACGGGCAGCCTGCGCAGCGGCCCGCCCGGTTCGTCGGCGTGGACGGGCCACGCTGGTTCGTGCGCGGTGTCCTCGCCGGGCGCGCGGCGCTCGACCCCGAGGCGGCGAAGGCGCTGGAGTCGGTGTTCGCGAACATCGTGGTGGTCCGTGACCAGAGCCCGCGCCCGCCGCGCGACCTGCTGCCGCTGACGCTGCCGAAGTCCGCCCGCAAGGACGGTCGGCAGGCGCCCGCACCGGCGGGTCCCGAGGGTGGTGCGCCGCAGGTGGCCGACTTCGACCCGCTGCGGCGCGGCCCCGAGATCACGCAGATCGGCTGACGAGGGATCCGGCGAAGGAAGTGGTGACGATGTCCGTCCGCTCGGCGCTCGCGTCGCGCCTCGCGCGCACGCTCGCGTCCAACGAGCAGGTCTCGGACAGCCAGGAGCGGGCCGAGGCGTCGAAGAACGCCGGGTGCTGCGCCGTGGCCGCGCTGACCCCGCGCACGCGCGGCAAGGTCGCGGGCGTGCTGCGTTCGGTGGTGCTGCGCCCGCGCGAGGGCGTGCCCGCGCTCGAGGCCGAGCTGTTCGACGGGTCCGGCGCGCTGGACCTCGTGTGGCTCGGGCGGCGCACCATCGACGGGATCGAGCCGGGGCGGCGGATCCGCGTGGAGGGCATGGTCTGCGACGCGGAGGGTCGGTTCGCGATGTTCAACCCCCGGTACGAGCTGCGCCCGAGGCCGGGGGAGTGCGGGTGAGCGGGACAGCCCCGCGGGCACGGCACAATGGCCCCCATGAGTGAGCCCGCACGCGACGAGGTGTCCGAGCAGCAGAGCACGCCCGAGCCGTCGTCCGACCGCCATCCGTCCGGTCGCTCGTCCGGTGACGCGCGCGGTGTGCGCGCCCTGACGGGCGAGGAGTTCTCTGCCGCGCAGGCGGTGGGCGGGGTGCGCGGGCTGGTCGAGGCGGTGCTGCCCGGCCTGGTCTTCGTCGTCGCGTTCGTCCTGGTCAACGACCTGACGGTCCCGCTGATCGCCTCCGTCGTGGCCGCCGTCGTGCTCGTCGTGGCGCGGCTCGTGCAGCGCACCCCGGCCACCCAGGCCCTCGGCGGGCTGCTCGGCATCGCGATCGGCGTGGTGTGGGCGTGGACGTCGGGCGAGGCCGAGAACTACTACGCGGGCGGCCTGCTGCTCAACGCGGGCTACCTCGTCGTGCTGCTCGGTACGATCCTCGCCCGACGCCCTGCCGTCGGCTACGTCGTGGAGGCGCTGCGCGCCGGTCTCACGCCGGACAAGGTGCGCGAGGAGGCGAACCGCGAGCCGGGCGACGACGGCCCCTCACCGTTCGCCGCGCTCACCGCCTGGCGGGACGACCCGGCGCTGATGCGCGCGTACCTGATCGCCACGTGGCTGTGGGTCGGGCTGTTCGCCCTGCGGCTCGCGGTCAAGACACCGCTCTACCTCGCGGGCGACATCGCCTGGCTGGGCACCTTCCACCTGCTGCTCGGCGTGCCGCTGTGGGCGCTCGTGCTCTACCTGACCTGGTACGTGGTCCGGCGGCCGAAGGCCGCGGGGGCCTGACGGCTCACCGCTCCGCGGCCGGCGCGACGCGGTAGGCCGGCAGCGTCCCGGCGAGCCTGCGCAGCTCGGCGTCCGGCGCGTCGGGCCGCACGCCGAGGTGGGGCCGCGCCCCGGGGGCGACCGCGAGGTACCGGCGCAGCACCGGCACCCGTGCGTCGGCGGGCACCGGCTCGAGTGCGACCTCGCGTCGGTGCCCACCGCGGTGCAGCACCGCGCGTCCTCCCGCCGCGGCGACGTCGCGCACCCAGCCCGCGCCGGGGCCCAGCATGGACACGAGGTGCTCGTGCCCGTCGACGTCGGCGACGGCAAGGGGTACCGAGCGCACCCGGCCGGTGCTGCGGCCGCGCACCTCGAGGACGGCGGCCTGCGGCAGGCGGGCCGGTCCGCGCGCGAACCACCATGCGTCCACGCGGTTCCACCACCGCATGAGTCGCCCCGGCCTGCCGCCCCGGTACAGCGCGCGCTTGAGGCGGTACCCCTTCACCGGCGCTTGCCTCACGGCCGCCGTCACCGCCGCCGCCACAGCAGCGCGACCGCGACCATGCCGATCGCGCACGGCAGGAGCTGCGCCCACCCGAGCGCGGGGGCGAGGCCCACGTCGCCGGACGTGTCCCGCGTGGTCAGCCCGGCCAGGGCCACGCCGACGGCGGCCACGAGGGCGAGCGTGCCGGCGGCAGGCGCCCAGGCCCTGCCGGACCGCGCTGCCCAGGCCACGACCGCCCACGTCCCGGCGCCCAGCACGCCGACGGTCGTGAGGATCGCCAGGTAGGCGGCGACGGCGGCGTCGACCTCCGCGGCGCCGTACGCGGGGTAGGAGGCGGCGACGTGGCCGGCCAGCACCTGCGAGGTCGCGGAGTCGACCCACGCGTACACGGTGACGAGCGCGGTCGCGGCGAGCCCGGCCCACAGGACGGGGACGGCGACGCGGGTCGTCGGGGTCGGGGTCAGGGTTCCGGGCACGGTGTGTCTCCTTCGATCGAGAGAGTAACTGTCAGAACGACTGTCGCTCTCTCGACGCCGACTCGTCAAGGGTTTTCGGAGAGTCACTGTCAGAACGCGTTAGGCTCGCCGCATGGCAGGACTACGGGAGCAGTGGCGGCGGACGGCGATGCGCACCATCCAGGAGCGCGCGCTCGACCTCTTCGACGAGCGCGGGTTCGGCGCGGTCACCATCGAGGAGATCGCGACGGCCGCGGAGGTGTCGCCGTCGTCGGTGTACCGGTACTTCGGCACCAAGGAGGGGCTGCTCGTCGCCGACGAGTTCGACACCATGAGCGCTGCGACGCTCGGCGAGCTGCTCGACCCCGCGGACCCCGTGGGCAGCCTGGTCGAGGTCGTGCGCCGCTACGAGTCGCCGAAGGACGGGCCCTCGGACGCGCAGGGGGACGGTCGGGCCGAGGTGGGCACGGCGGGGCCCTGGCGCCGCGTGCGGTACTTCTTCACCGAGCCGTCCGTCCGCTCGGCGGCCCTTGCGGCCATGGACCGCGCCGCCGTCCGCATCGCGCCGCTGCTCGAGGCGGGCGGCACCGTGGACGCCGCCCAGGCGCGCGTCCTGGCGCACGCGCTGACCTTCGGCTACTTCGCCGCCCTCGAGACCTGGCACGACGACGGCGGCACACGGCCCATCGCCGACTACGTCACCGAGGGCCTCGCGCCGCTGCGGCGGGTCTGGTCGGTGTAGCCCAGGGGCTCAGCCCTTGGGCACCAGCAGCCGCTGCAGCGCGTCGGTGTCGGCCTCGGCGCCCGCCACGAGCAGCAGCTCGTCGCCCGCCTCCAGCGTGTCGTCCACGCTGGGCGCGAGCGGCCGCCCGTCGCGCACGATCGTCGCGAGCGTCACGTCAGCCGGCCACGCCACCTGCCCCACGCGCGTACCCGCGAGCCGCGAGTCCGCGGGCAGCGTGAGCTCGAGGATGTCCGCGCCGGACTGGTGGAAGCTGAAGATCCGCACCAGGTCGCCCACCGCGACGGCCTCCTCGACCATCGCCGTCATGATGCGCGGCGTCGAGACGGCGACGTCGACGCCCCACGACTGGTCGAACATCCACTCGTTCTTCGGGTTGTTCACGCGGGCCACGGTGCGCGGCACGCCGAACTCCGTCCGCGCGAGCAGGGAGAACACGAGGTTCACCTTGTCGTCGCCCGTCGCGCCCACCACGACGTCGGCCTGGGCCATCTCCGCGGACTCGAGCGCAGGCAGCTCGCACGCGTCGGCGAGCACCCACTCGGCCTCCGGCACCTGCGAGACGCGCATGGCGGCCGCGTTCTTGTCGATGAGCGTGACCTCGTGATCGTGGCCGATCAGCTCGCGCGCGATCGAGCGACCCACCGAGCCGGCTCCCGCGATGACGACACGCATCAGTCGACCTCCGCCGGGGGCGCGGCGGTGAGGATCCGCTCGACCTCCGCCGCGGCGTCGGCGCGCATGAGCAGGTGCAGCCCGTCGTTCTCCTGCAGCACGACGTCGGGCCCCGGCAGGACCGCGGAGGTGTACCGGCTCACGAACGCCACCCGGGCGCCCGTCGCCGCCTCGACTGCCAGCACGGGCCTGCCGACCCAGCGCCGGTGGTAGTCGATCAGCGCGAGGCGCAGGGTGCCCGACGGGTCGACGTACTCGTCGGTCGAGCCCAGCGGCAGCATGCGCCGCAGCACCTGGTCGGCGGTCCAGCGCACCGTCGCGACGGTGGGGATGCCGAGGCGCTGGTAGATCTCGGCGCGGTGCGGGTCGTAGATGCGGGCAACGACGTTGTCCACGCCGTAGGTCTCGCGCACCACGCGGGCCGAGAGGATGTTGGAGTTGTCGCCGTCGGAGACCGCGGCGAAGGCGTACGTGTCCTCGATGCCCGCCTGGACCAGGGTGTCCCGGTCGAACCCGACACCCGTCACCTTCTTGCCCGAGAAGTCGGCGGGCAGCCGGCGGAACGCGTCCGGGTTCTGGTCGATCACGGCCACGGAGTGCCCGCGGCCCTCGATCTCCTGGGCGAGGCTGGAGCCCACGCGGCCGCAGCCCATGATGACGAAGTGCACGATCTGAACGCTACCTCGCACGCGGGCACCACGGCGGGCGGCCCCCGACGGGCATAGAGTCGTCCATCGTGTCGGACATCGTCGATGCGGCCAAGCGCCTCCTGGTCGGCCGCCCCGTGCGCAGCGAGCACCTCGGGCGCACGTTGCTGCCCAAGCGCGTCGCCCTGCCGGTGTTCGCGTCGGACGCGCTGTCGTCCGTCGCCTACGCGCCGGACGAGATCCTCCTGACCCTCTCGCTGGCCGGCGTCGCGGCGCTGGCGTTCTCGCCCTGGGTCGGCCTCGTGGTGATCGGCGTCCTGCTCGTCGTGGTCGCGTCCTACCGGCAGAACGTGCGCGCCTACCCGTCCGGCGGCGGCGACTACGAGGTCGTCACCACCAACCTCGGTCCGACCGCCGGCACCGGCGTCGCCGCGGCGCTCCTGGTCGACTACGTGCTCACCGTCGCGGTGTCGATCTCGTCCGCCAGCCAGTACGCCTCCGCCGCGCTGCCCGCGCTGCGCGGGCACGAGGCGCTCGCGGCCGTCGTCGCCGTCGTCCTGCTGACCCTCGTGAACCTCCGCGGCGTGCGGGAGTCGGGGGCGGCGTTCGCCGTGCCGACCTACTGCTTCATGGCCGTCGTCGGCGCGCTCGCCGTGACCGGCGCCTACCGGTTCCTCGCCGGGACCCTGCCGAGGGCGGCCAGCGCCGAGCTCGAGCTCAGCGGCGAGGCCGCGTTCGACCAGGGGCTCGTCGGCCTCGCCGGCGCGTTCCTCGTGGCCCGCGCGTTCGCGTCCGGCTGCGCCGCGCTGACCGGCGTCGAGGCGATCAGCAACGGCGTGCCGGCCTTCCGCCGTCCCAAGTCCCGGAACGCCGCCACCACCCTCCTGCTGCTCGGCCTGATCTCCGCCACGATGCTCGCGTCGATCCTGCTGCTCGCGCAGGCGACGGGGGTGAAGTTCGCGCAGGACCCGCACACGCAGCTCACCCTGGACGGGCAGCCGGTGGCCGACACGTACGTGCAGATCCCCGTCGTCGGCCAGCTCGCCCACGCCGTCTTCTCCGGCTTCCCGCCGGCGTTCTACGCCGTCACCGTCGTCACAGGGCTCATCCTCGTGCTCGCAGCCAACACCGCCTTCAACGGGTTTCCCGTGCTGGGCTCGATCCTGGGCCGCGACGGCTACCTGCCCCGCCAGCTGCACACCCGCGGCGACCGGCTCGCGTTCTCCAACGGCATCATCACGCTGGCCGTCGCGGCAATCGTGCTCATCGTCCTGTTCGACGCCGAGGTCACCCGGCTCATCCAGCTCTACATCGTCGGTGTGTTCGTGTCGTTCACGCTGTCGCAGCTCGGCATGCTCCGGCACTGGACGCGTGAGCTGCGCACCCAGCACGACCCCGTGGTGCGGGGGCGCATGCGACGCTCGCGGGTCGTCAACGGGGTCGGGTTCGGGCTCACGGGCACCGTCCTCGTCATCGTGCTGGTCACCAAGTTCACGCACGGCGCGTGGATCACGCTGCTCGCCATGGGCGTGCTGTTCGTGCTGATGCGGGCGATCCGCCGGCACTACGACCGGGTGCGCGACGAGCTCGCCCTCGACGACGTCGACGCCGCCCGCGCGCTGCCCAGCCGCGTGCACGCCGTCGTGCTCGTGTCCAAGGTGCACAAGCCGACCCTGCGCGCCGTCTCGTACGCGCGCGCCGCGCGGCCCGGTGTGCTGGAGGCCGTGACCGTCGGCGTCGACCGGGAGGAGGTCGACGCCCTCGTCGCCGAGTGGGAGGCGCTCGACCTGCCGGTGCCCCTGCGCATCCTCGACTCGCCGTTCCGGGAGATCACCCGCCCGGTCGTCAAGTACGTGCGCTCGCTGCACCGCGAGTCGCCGCGCGACCTCGTGATCGTCTACATCCCCGAGTACGTCGTCGGCCACTGGTGGGAGCAGATCCTGCACAACCAGTCGGCGCTGCGCCTCAAGGGCAGCCTCCTGTTCACCCCCGGCGTCGTGGTCGCGTCCGTACCGTGGCAGCTCGCCTCGTCCAAGGGGCACACGGGGCTCGAGGGTGACGCCTATCTCGGTGACCGACGCCTCTAGCGCCGCTGCACGGCCGTGCCGGTACGGGATACTGGAGGCATGCCCCGTACCCCAGACCGCCGCACCGCGCCCGCCGACCCGGAGCGCGGCCGCCCGCGCCGCCGTCCGCAGCGGTCGCCGCGGCCCGGCCGCGCGCGCCGCGTGAGCGACGTCCCGCGCCCCGAGGTAGGTACGGAGCTCGAGCTCGAGGTGGGTCCCGTCGCGCACGGCGGCCACTGCGTCGCCCGCACCGCCGACGGCCGCGTCGTGTTCGTGCGCCACACCCTCCCGGGCGAGCGCGTCCGCGCGCGCGTCACTGAGGGCGGGACGAGCTTCTGGCGCGCCGACGCCGTCGAGGCGCTCGAGGCGTCCGACGACCGTGTCGAGCCCGCCTGGCCGGCCGCGGGCGCCGACGGTGCCGGGGGCGGCGAGCTCTCGCACGTCGCGCTGCCCGCCCAGCGGCACTGGAAGCGGGCCGTCCTGGCCGAGCAGCTGGAACGCCTCGCGCGCGTCGACGCCGACTGGCTCGCGGACGCGCTCACGGTCGAGGCCGCCCCGGGCGACGACGAGCGCGCCGGGCTGCACTACCGCACCCGGATCGACCTCGTGGGCGACCACGACGGCCGGGCGGGCATGCGCGCGCACCGCGGCCACCGCGTCGTCGCGCTCGACACCATGCCGCTGGCCACCACCGAGCTGCTCGACTTCGCGGCCGGAGAGGGCGTGTTCACCCGCAGGTGGACGCCGGGCGCGCACGTGCGGGTGGTCGCGCCCTCCGAGGGCGAGCCGCTGCTGCTCGTCGACGGCGTGCCGACGCGACGGGGCCGCCCCGACCCCCGGTCGAACGCGCGGCGCGCCGTGTCCGAGGTGGTCACCGGGCCGTGGGGGACGCACACGTACCGCGTGGCCGCCGACGGGTTCTGGCAGGTGCACCGCGCCGCGCCCGCGCTGCTCACCGGCGCCGTCCTCGACGCGGCGGGCGCGACGGCGGGCGAGCTGTCCGGGGCGACCGTGCTCGACCTCTACTCGGGTGCCGGTCTGTTCACCCTGCCCCTCGCCGACGCGGTGGGGGAGCAGGGGCGGGTCGTGGCGGTCGAGGGCGACGCCAGGGCCGTCAAGGACGCCCGGCGCAACGCCCACGCGCTCGACCAGGTCACGCTCGAGGCGGGCGCCGTCGAGCAGGTGCTGGCCGACCAGGGCCTGAGCGCCGACGTCGTGGTCCTCGACCCGCCGCGCACCGGCGCGGGCCGCGCGGTGGTCGACGCCGTCGCCGCGGCGGGCCCGCGCCGCGTCGTCTACGTGGCGTGCGACCCGGCGGCGCTCGCGCGCGACGTCGGGTACCTGGCCGCGCACGGCTACGCGCTGACCGGCGTGCGCGGGTACGACCTGTTCCCGCACACGCACCACGTCGAGGCCGTCGCCGTGCTGGACCTGAGCTGATCCGTTGCCGTGCGTGAGCGACGAAAGCCCTGCTCAGCGGGCATAGGATACGGGCCATGAAGCGGTGGTTCGTCGGCGGCTCGGCCGTCGTGGGGGTGGTGGCGGCCTTTGCTCTCGCCGTCACCGTTGGCATGTACGTCGGCGGGGGCGCGTACGCGTCGGGCACCGCGGACCGCGGGGTCCCGAACGCGGTCCCGGCAGCGGTCGCCACGATGCCGGGGACCGCGGGGCCGAGCCCCGCGCCGAGCCCGTCGCCCGGGCCCGGGGAGCTGCCCGGCCCGCTGCCGACCGGGTCGGCGACCGAGCCGGTCGTCGCGCTCTTCGTGGGTGACTCCTACACCGCGGGGCAGGGCGTCGAGTCGCGCGCACTGCGCTGGAGCACGCTGGTGGCCCGCGCGATGGGCTGGACCGAGCTGAACGTCGCGGACGGCGGCACGGGGTTCGTGTCCCGGTTCCCGGGCAGCAACAAGCTGTCCTACTCCGAGCAGATGCTGTCGGTGCGGTACCCGGCGCGCATCGACGTCGTCGTCATCGCGGGCGGGCAGAACGACTTCAACGAGCTGCGCGAGGACCCGGGCATGGTCTTCGAGGCCGTCGAGGACACCTACGCCCTCGCGAAGGAGCTGTTCCCGCAGGCGGCGATCCTCTCGGTCGGCCCGTCGACGCAGCGCACGGTCGGGCTCGAGGCCCGCGCGCTCGACAGCGCGGTCCGCGCGGCTGCCGAGCGGTACGACGCGACCTACGTGTCGCTGCTCGACCCCAACGTGATCCGCAAGCGGTACATCGGCGAGGACAAGGTGCACATGAACGACGAGGGGTACGCGGCGATCGCGCACCGGGTGCTCGCGCAGATATCTTGACGTCAAGATAAATGCGTTATGCTGGGCGGAGCAGCCCGGCCTAGGCTGGGTGAAGCCCCCTGGAACCCCGCGACGGCTCCACCGCGCGACGACAGCGCCCCGTGAGAGCCGACGCACCGTCAGCCCCGCAAAGGAGCCAGAGTGAGCACCGTGGACACGTTCGGATCGAAGGGAACGCTGGAGGTCGGCGGCACGTCCTACGAGATCTTCCGGCTCAGCGCGGTGGAGGGCACCGAGCGCCTGCCGTACTCCCTGAAGATCCTCGCCGAGAACCTGCTGCGCACCGAGGACGGCGCGAACATCACCGCCGACCACGTGCGCGCCCTCGCGTCCTGGGACCCCGACGCGCAGCCCGACACCGAGATCCAGTTCACGCCTGCGCGCGTGATCATGCAGGACTTCACCGGCGTGCCCTGCGTCGTGGACCTCGCCACGATGCGTGAGGCCGTCGCCTCGCTCGGTGGCGACCCCTCGCGGATCAACCCGCTGGCCCCCGCCGAGATGGTCATCGACCACTCCGTGCAGATCGACGTCGCCGGCCGCGCCGACGCGTTCCAGCGCAACGTCGAGTTCGAGTACCAGCGCAACCACGAGCGCTACCAGTTCCTGCGCTGGGGTCAGACGGCGTTCGACGACTTCAAGGTCGTCCCGCCGGGCACCGGCATCGTGCACCAGGTCAACATCGAGTACCTGGCCCGCACCGTGATGACCCGTGAGGTCGACGGCGCGCTGCGCGCCTACCCGGACACCTGCGTCGGCACCGACTCGCACACCACGATGGTCAACGGCCTCGGCGTGCTGGGCTGGGGCGTCGGTGGCATCGAGGCCGAGGCCGCGATGCTCGGCCAGCCCGTCTCGATGCTCATCCCGCGCGTCGTCGGCTTCAAGCTCAACGGCTCGATCCCGGCCGGCGTGACCGCGACCGACGTGGTGCTCACGATCACGCAGATGCTGCGCCAGCACGGCGTGGTCGGCAAGTTCGTCGAGTTCTACGGCGAGGGCGTGGCCCAGGTTCCGCTCGCGAACCGCGCCACCATCGGCAACATGTCGCCGGAGTTCGGCTCGACGGCCGCGATCTTCCCGATCGACTCCGTCACCACCGACTACCTGCGCCTGACCGGCCGCTCCGAGGAGCAGGTCGCCCTCGTCGAGGCGTACGCCAAGGAGCAGGGCCTGTGGCTCGACGCCGACTCGCCCGAGCCGGTGTTCTCCGAGTACCTCGAGCTCGACCTGTCGACCGTCGTCCCGTCGATCGCCGGCCCGAAGCGCCCGCAGGACCGCATCGAGCTGACGAGCGCCAAGCAGCAGTTCCTGCACGACCTGCCGAACTACGCGCCCGACTTCGCGGACGTGGACGAGGCCGGCCGCGAGTCGTTCCCCGCCTCGGACTCCCCGGCGCCCGCCGCCAACGGCCGCAAGCAGGTCACGGTGACCAACAGCGAGGGCAAGGAGTTCGAGCTGTTCCACGGTGCGGTCGCCATCGCGTCGATCACCTCGTGCACCAACACCTCGAACCCGTCGGTCATGCTCGCCGCGGCGCTGCTGGCCAAGAACGCCGTCGAGAAGGGCCTGACCGCCAAGCCGTGGGTCAAGACCTCGATGGCCCCGGGCTCGCAGGTCGTCACCAACTACTACGAGAAGGCCGGCCTGTGGCCGTACCTCGAGAAGCTGGGCTTCCACCTCGTGGGCTACGGCTGCGCCACCTGCATCGGCAACTCCGGTCCGCTCGACGAGAAGGTCTCGGAGGCCGTCAACGAGCACGACCTGTCGGTCGTCTCGGTGCTCTCGGGCAACCGCAACTTCGAGGGCCGCATCAACCCCGACGTCAAGATGAACTACCTGGCGTCCCCGCCGCTGGTCATCGCGTACGCCCTGGCCGGCACGATGGAGTTCGACTTCGAGACCGACCCGCTGGGCCGTGACGAGGCGGGCAACCCGGTCTTCCTGCGCGACATCTGGCCCGCCCCGGAAGAGGTCGAGGCCACGATCGCGTCCTCGATCGACCGCAAGATGTTCGAGTCGGACTACGCCGACGTCTTCAAGGGCGACGAGCGCTGGGCCGCGCTGGAGACCCCCGAGGGCGACACCTTCGCCTGGGACACCGAGTCGACCTACGTGCGCAAGCCCCCGTACTTCGAGGGCATGGGCATGACGCCGGAGCCCGTCACCGACGTGTCGGGCGCCCGCGTGCTCGCCAAGCTCGGCGACTCGGTCACCACCGACCACATCAGCCCGGCCGGTTCCATCAAGCCGGACAGCCCGGCGGGCAAGTACCTCGCCGAGCACGGTGTACAGCGTCGTGACTTCAACTCCTACGGCTCGCGCCGCGGCAACCACGAGGTCATGATCCGCGGCACGTTCGCGAACATCCGCCTGCGCAACCAGCTTCTGGACGGCGTCGAGGGTGGCTACACCTTCAACTTCGTCAAGAACGCGCAGGACACGATCTACGACGCCGCGCAGGACTACGCCGCGCAGGGCACCCCGCTCGTGGTCCTCGGTGGCAAGGAGTACGGCTCGGGCTCGTCGCGCGACTGGGCGGCCAAGGGCACGGCCCTGCTGGGCGTCAAGGCCGTCATCACCGAGAGCTTCGAGCGCATCCACCGCTCCAACCTCATCGGCATGGGCGTGCTGCCGCTGCAGTACCCGGCCGGCGAGAACGCCGAGTCGCTGGGCCTTGACGGCACCGAGACGTTCGACATCGCGGGCATCACCGCGCTGAACGACGGCGTCACGCCGGAGACGGTGGCGGTCACGGCCACGAAGGCGGACGGTTCGCAGGTCGCCTTCGACGCCGTGGTCCGCATCGACACCCCCGGTGAGGCGGACTACTACCGCAACGGCGGCATCCTGCAGTACGTCCTCCGCTCCCTGGTCTCCTGACCCACCCCGCCGAGGTAGTCACTCGGCGAGGTAGTCACGTG
>Ga0079224_100002839_pt1 | contig 21423 bp, 19 predicted proteins | sample Stecom2015_FD_80414 | JGI IMG/M metagenome (GOLD analysis project Ga0079224, IMG submission 80414) | Agricultural soil microbial communities from Utah to study Nitrogen management - Steer compost 2015 | ecosystem: Environmental > Terrestrial > Soil > Agricultural land | place: USA: Utah...
CTGAACCTGTAATTAGTGATCAGGAATATGATGAACTGATGAAAAAGCTGGAAAAGCTTGAAGCTGAAAATCCTGATCTTATCACTCCCGATTCACCAACACAAAGAGTTGGAAAAGATCTTACCAAAGATTTTAAACCTGTTGTTCATAAAATTCCAATGCTTAGCCTTGCAAATACATACAATGAAACCGAGTTGTTTGATTTTGACAGGCGCGTAAGAGATGCACTGCCAAAAGGTGAAGTTGTTGAATATGTTGTTGAACCAAAAATTGATGGCGCTTCTGTAAGTCTTCATTATGTTAACGGAAATTTAATTACTGCCGCAACCCGCGGTGATGGAATGGTTGGTGAAGAAATTACAAACAATGTAAAAACAATCCGCTCTGTTCCGTTAAAGCTGAAAAAAAGCAAATCAATTCAATATTCATTAAATGATTTTGAAGTGCGCGGTGAAATCTTCATGAAGATTGAAGATTTTAAAAAGTTAAATGCTGAAAGGGAAATTACCGGTGAAAAACTTTTTGCCAATCCGCGGAATTTTGCTGCAGGTACATTAAAGATGCAGGATCCGCAGATAGTTGCTAAAAGAAAGTTGAACATTTTTGTGTATAACCTGATTAGCACTGAAGAAGATTTTCAATCACATTTTGAAAATCTTACAACATTAAAACTGCTCGGCTTCAGCGTTAACAATGAAGCTAAACTCTGCAAAAATATTAATGAAGTTCTTGAAGCTTGTAAAGCACTTGAAGAAAAAAGAAATTCTTTTGAATATGAAATTGACGGCGCAGTAGTAAAAGTAAATTCAATCCGTCATCAGAAAATACTGGGAGCCATTGCAAAATCTCCGCGCTGGGCTGTGGCGTTTAAGTTCAAAGCCAAACAAGCTTACACAACTTTGGAAAAAATAACCTGGCAGGTTGGAAGAATCGGCACCGTAACACCTGTTGCTGAATTAACTCCTGTTCTTCTTGCCGGCTCAACTATAAGCCGCGCTACTCTTCATAATTATGATGAGATAACAAGAAAGGATATACGTGAAGGGGATAAGGTTATAATTGAAAAAGGCGGAGATGTTATTCCAAAAGTTGTTTCTGTTGTATTAAGCGAAAGACCAGCCGGAAGCAAAAAAGTTAAACCGCCGGAAAAATGTCCTGTTTGTAAATCAACATTATATAAGCCTGAAAATGAAGTTGCATACTACTGTGAGAACACAGAATGCCCTGCACAAATTAAAGGGCGGCTTGAGCATTTTGCAGCACGCGGTGCAATGGATATTGAAGGACTTGGCAGCGCGCTTATCAATTTATTTGTTCAGTTGAATTTCCTTAAAACTTACGCTGATATTTATGATCTGAAGAATCATCGTGAGGAGCTTATTAATATTGAACGGCTTGGTGAAAAAAGCGTTGATAATCTTCTTGCATCAATTGAAGAAAGTAAGAAGCAGCCGTTTGCAAAAGTGTTGTTTGCAATTGGAATAAGATATGTTGGTGCGGGCGCCGCTAAAAAACTTGCTGATCATTTTAACTCAATTGATGAGCTGATGAATGCTTCTGAAGAAGATATATCCGCTGTTCATGAAATAGGCCCGAGCATAAGCGCGAGTGTAGTTAAATTCTTTTCGGATAAACATAATCTTGATATCATCCGCCGTTTGAAAGCTCATGGTTTAAAGTTTGAATCTGAACGGAAAGCAATAAAAGAAAATTTCTTTCTTGGCAAGACCTTTGTACTTACCGGCACTTTATCAAGTTTTTCCCGTGAGGAAGCGGGAGATAAAATTACTTCTCTTGGCGGTAAGATATCATCAAGTGTAAGCAAAAAAACCGATTATGTTATTGCCGGTGAAAATGCCGGATCAAAATTAACTAAGGCCCATTCACTTAATGTTCCTGTTATGAATGAGGAAGAACTGCTTAAATATCTTAAAGAAGCCGGAGAGGAATGATAAATTTCTTTAAAGATAAAATTGCTTCTTATGTAATTGAGAACCGATTAAAAAAAATAGATCATTCACAAATCAGTTTTAAAAATGTTTTTACTTCGTCATCAGATTTTTTTGTGGTAATGCCCGCCGATGACAGCGAGTTCCACTCTTCTTTTGAGGTACTTGATTTTCTTGAATCAAACAAAAAAAACTTTACAATTTTTCTGCAGGATTTCAGGGTGAGCCTTATGCCCTTAAAATATAGGCACAATACCTTTGTTCATGAAATTGCCGATACAAACCGGTTAAAACTTCCTTCCGCAAACGTTCAGCATAAATTAAATCAATTAAAATTTGATGCCGCAATTGATTTAAACCGGAAGGATAATCTGTTCTGCAGTTTTATAACCAATCTCGTTAAGGCAAAGGTTAGAATTGGATTCCGGAAGAACGGATCGGACAGGTTTTATAATATTCAGGTAGCAATTAATGAAGATGCTGCGGAGAAATCTTATAAAAATTTCTTAAATTGCCTTAACATGTTTTAAAAATCTAAATTCAAAATAAAAGGCCGCCTGAATTGTATGAATTTTGAAATTCAAAAAAAGGATGATATAACAGTATTCAAACTTAAAGAACGCAGGCTCGATACAAATATCTCTGGTTTGGTTAAAGGTGAATTTACTCTGCTGCTTAAAGTTGAGGGGGTTGCAAAGCTTATTATTGATTTAAGTAACGTTGAAACCTGCGATAGTTCGGGATTGAGTGCAATCCTCGTTGCTAATCGTCTCATTCATTCTACCGGCGGAACAATGAGGCTTGCCGCACCATCTGAAAAAGTTTATTCATTAATTAAAATAACCCAGCTTGATAGAGTTCTGCCTGTCTGCGGAACTGTTGAAGAAGCTTTACAGCAACTTAAAAAAGAATAAAGGATTTTATATTGACAGGTCATCCAATCGATTACATCATCATTGCAGCCTACCTTATCGGTATAGCAGCATTCGGTATAATTTCAGGAGGAAAACAAAAATCAGTTAAAGATTATTTTTTAGGTTCATCGGTTGTTCCCTGGTGGGCTGTTTGCTTTTCAATTGTTGCTGCAGAAACAAGTACTCTTACCTTCATTTCAATTCCCGGATTAGCGTACATTTCCAATCTTAATTTCCTGCAGGTTACAATTGGTTATCTGCTCGGAAGAATTGTAGTAGCGTATGTTTTTCTTCCTGCATACAGCAAAGGAGAATTGAAGACAGCGTATTCTTTCCTGGAAAACCGTTTCGGCGGAAAAACAAGATCTTTCGCTTCAATTATTTTCCTTTTTACACGTACAGCCGCTGATGGCGTAAGATTATTTGCAACTGCAATTCCACTTAAATTAATGCTGAATATTGATTACCCGCTTGCAATATTAATTATTGCACTTGTTACACTTGTTTACACGTATACTGGTGGAGTAAAAGGAGTAATCTGGGTTGATGTAATACAGATGTTCATTTATTTGGGCGGCGCAATTACTGCCGCAATATTTTTAAGTAATCTGATTCCCGGCGGATGGGATGCAGTTACTGCAGCTGCTTCTGCTGATAATAAATTTTCAATTCTAAATCTTGGCTTTGAAAAAGGCCTTTCAGGATTTTTCGGTGATCCATATACTTTAATAGGCGGATTGCTTGGCGGAGCTTTTTTATCAATGGCATCTCACGGAACAGATCAACTTATTGTGCAGAGACTTTTAACTACAAAAACTTTAAAGGACAGTCAGAAAGCAATTATCGGCAGCGGCATAATTGTAATAATTCAGTTTGCAATATTTCTTGTTGTTGGCGTTATGCTTTATGCTTACTATGGAAAGCTTGATATAAAATCTGATGAAATTTTTCCGATGTTTATAATTGAAGTGCTGCCTCCCGGTGTAACCGGAATTATTATTGCAGGTTTATTTGCTGCCGCAATGTCTACTCTTGCAGGTTCAATGAGTTCGCTCTCTTCTTCAACTATGATGGATTTATATATTCCATTCAAAGGAAAAATTGAAGATGAAAATAAGCAGTTAAAAATTTCGCGGATGTTTACAATTATGTGGGCGGGATTGCTTGTAATTTCTGCTATCTTCTTTATGGAATCTCCCCAGGCAGTTGTAGAACTTGCATTAAGTATTGCATCATTTACTTACGGCGGATTACTCGGTACGTTTTTGCTTGGTCTTCTTATTAAAAAATCTAAACAGGAAGATGCACTTGCCGGGTTTGTTGCGGGCATATTCATTATGATAACAGTTATTTCTCTTAAACTTGTTGCTTGGACGTGGTTTACACTTGTTGGTGTTGCTGCAACTCTTTTAATCGGATGGCTTTTAACTGTTTTAACAGACCGGGAAAAAGTTAATTAAAATTTTTTCATACACTGTATCATCAGGGCTTAACTATTGATTGATTATCCTTCCGGTTCAATTGTGATGATCTCCATTTTATAATCAAGCGTTTAATATTTAAAATGCTTTTTATCTAAATTAATATTAAAAATAGAAGAGTTATTATGGCTGATTTCAAACCACCCGTTGGAAGTATTACCTGGAGAGATCTAACCGTTGCTGATGCTGAAGGAATAAGAGATTTTTATAAAGAAGTTGTTGGCTGGAAATCTGAACCCGTAAACATGGGTGAATACGATGATTATAACATGAACTCTCCTGTTACAAATGAAACCGCTGCCGGCATTTGTCATTCAAGAGGCAGCAATTCTAAAATTCCACCTGTCTGGCTTATCTATATTACAGTAGAAAATCTGGAGAAAAGCCTGGAAAACTGTAACAAGCTCGGCGGAAAAATAATTGATGGTCCTAAAAAAATAGGCGAGAGCAGTTACGCAATAATTCAGGATCCTGCTGGTGCTGTTTGTGCATTGTTTCAGCATTAATTCAAGCTCCAAACTTTTCCAATCTTTTTCTGAAAGAAAGGCGAGATTGAATGGTTTAAAATTTCTTTTATAAATACACTTTTTATTATAAAAGTGTAAAAAATTTAAAAATTAGAAATTTTTATCTTGTATAAAGGTAAAAATTACCTCTACCTTTAGGTTTACTTTTGAATACTGACTCTAAATTTATTTTTACTTTTAGGTGTTTTTTTTGCAAATAATTTTTTAAGGCTTATTTTACCTATCGAATATAAGCCGAGGACTATGGTGAGATTTTTTTAACTCTTATCATTGCAGAAAAAATAACTTCCTCTTTAAACTTACAGAATGTAAATTGTAATTATTATACCGCCACTTAACTAGCTCTACATAGATTCACTTCTGCCGAATAAAACATATTCACTACACGCAAGCTTGCAGACAAATAACCAAACTACTTTGAGCAACGAAGTTACTACAACAATAATGGATACAACCAGCCACAACTTTATTTGGCGGATTTTTACGTTTGGCGGAAAAGCAGGAAGCAGCTTTCTTTATGCTGTTGCAATAATTGATGAAAATAATATTTGGGCAGTTGGTGAAATTTATTTGAAAGATTCTTTGGAAAATCCAGATCCATTGCCATATAACGCTGTTCATTGGAATGGAAGTGAGTGGGAGTTGAAGAGAATAAAAACAAATGACTGCGGCGGTGTGGACTATTCACCCAAAATTTCCTTTCTCCTCTCTTTTTCAAAAGAGGGGATTAAGAGAAGTTATAAAAACATTCTGCATAAGTACATCACATTTTATATATTCGTTTTCCAAATAAGTACAATTATTCAACACAAATGTTGAGGTTAACTTGCTTCTGTTAGACTACCTGATCATACTAATCTACTTTATCATATCAATTGGTATAGCAATCTATTATTCTAAACGCGCCGGAAAAAGTACAGAAGATTTTTTCCTTTCCGGCAGAAATCTGCCCTGGTACCTTGCAGGGCTTTCAATGGTGGCTACTACATTTGCTGCCGATACTCCTCTTGCTGTTACAGAACTTGTTGCTAAAAACGGAATTGCAGGAAACTGGGTTTGGTGGAATTTCGCCTTCGGCGGATTGCTGACTGTTTTCTTCTTTGCCAAACTCTGGCGCAGAGCTGGAATTATGACCGAAGCTGAATTTGCAGAGATCAGGTATTCAGGCAAACCGGCAAGGTTCCTCAGAGGTTTCAGAGCTCTTTACCTTGGTTTGTTTATGAATGTGATAATTATGGGGTGGGTTAATAAAGCAATGACTTCAATTCTTACCGGAATGTTCGGCATACCGGAATCAGAAGTATTATTTTATGTTTTTGGATGTATGCTGCTGGTAGCAGTTTATTCAGCCATTTCAGGATTGTGGGGAGTTGTTGTTACAGATGCATTTCAATTTGTACTTGCAATGATCGGCTGTATTTTTCTTGCAATTCTTGTTGTTAATTCTCCTCAGGTCGGAGGCGTTTCCGGTATGCAGGAAAAGCTGCCTGCCTTTGTTTTCGATTTCTTTCCGGTTATTAGTGATGTTACAACTGCAGGTTCTGCTTTTGCATTAACAACCGCATCATTTCTTGCGTACATCGGAATAATTTGGTGGGCTTCATGGTATCCCGGCGCTGAACCCGGCGGCGGCGGCTATGTTGCTCAAAGAATGATGAGCGCCAAAGATGAAAAGCACTCACTTTTTGCAACTCTTTTTTTCCAGATAATGCATTATGCAGTCCGTCCGTGGCCCTGGGTGCTTGTTGCGGTTTGCAGTTTGATACTTTACCCTGATCTTGGAGCTTCTGAAAAAGGTTTGGGATACATTTATGCAATGAATGATTTTCTTCCGGTTGGATTGAAAGGATTACTTGTTGCAGCTTTCTTTGCTGCTTATATGAGTACTATTGCAACACAGCTTAACTGGGGAACATCATACGTTATGAATGATTTTTACAGAAGGTTTGTTAAGAAAAATGAAGATGAAAAACATTATGTAAGATTTTCACGAATTACTACCGTTGCTTTAATGATTATATCTGTTTTTGTAACTCTTATCATAAACAGAATTTCAGGTGCATGGGAATTTATTATTGAAGCAGGCGCCGGAGTTGGATTAGTTCTTATACTTCGCTGGTTCTGGTGGAGAATAAATGCATGGTCAGAAATTTCTGCAATGGTAACTCCTTTCATTCTGCTTCCAATTATACACAGTATGAATATTGCTTTTCCTGAATCATTATTTTATATAGTTTCAATTACAACTGTTGTTTGGATAGTTGTTACCTTTTTAACAAAACCTACGGATGAAAAAGTTTTGTTTTCATTTTATAAAAGAATTCATCCCGGCGGAGTTTTATGGAAAAAAGTCTCTGATAAACTTCCGGAAGTTCAGGGTGATAAAGGATTTTTCAGAATGTTTTTAAACTGGTTTTTTGGCGTTGTTCTTGTATACTCAATGTTGTTTTGTACCGGCAGTTTGATTTTTGGGGATATTCAATCAGCTTTACTTTATTTTGCTGCTGCAGTTATAGCCGTAATTGTTATATACAGAAATCTTGCCGGGCTTGGTTGGAAGACGGTAATAAAATAGATAGATTGAATTCCTGATAAATGAAAAACAGACTTAAAAAACTTCAGTTTATTCTTTTTGATGTTGATGGTACATTGCTTTCTGATGAGGGAAACATCGGTAGTGAAACTATCCGTTTAACAAAGGAACTTAAACAACGCGGCGTTCAGTTTTCATTTGCAAGCGGAAGGCTGCATTCCGCGTTAATTGGTTTTGCTGATCAGCTCGAACTCCAGGTTCCTCTCATTTCTCTGGATGGCTGCCTTATTAAAAGTAATTTTGATGGCAAAGTTATATTTGAATCTTTCGTAAAAGAAAAATATGTAACCAAAGCAGTTAACTATGCAGATAAATTTCTTTTGAATATTGCCCTCTGCCATACTGATGCAATTTACTACACTGAAAGAAATTCTGCTGTTCCGCAAATACTTGATAAATACGGCGCACGTTATGAAGAAGTTGAATCGCTTGAACCGTTTTATAACGAAACGCTTGAAGTTGTATTTGCCGGAGATAATAAAAATTCAATTAATTTTATTTATAACAGATTAACATTTCCTTACGCAACGGGATTAAATACATCTATGTTTAAATCCCAGCGTAAATCTTCTCTTTATTATCTTGAGGTAAGAAGAAAAGGAAGCTCAAAACGTACAGGCTTTTTACGGCTTCTAAAATATCTTAAAATAAAAGTGCGTAATTCTGCGGTGATTGGTGATTGGTACAATGATCTTAGTTTGTTCAAAACTAATGCACTTAAAGTAGCGGTTGCAAATGCAGTACCGGAATTGAGAAGAAATGCCGATATTACTACATCAGGAAATAATAATGAAGACGGCGTTGCCGAATTTCTTGAAATGGTTTTAAAAGCAAAAAAGGATAAATAATGCCCGATAATAATTTATCCCGTTCCGAGGGTACAAAATTTCAGCGGAGCTTCAGGGTAAAACTGTTAATCGGATTGTTAACTGTTGTACTTATCGTACTTATGTTTCCGCGCGGTGAATCAATTGAAACAGAAGTTACTGTTGGTTCAATCTGGATTCATGATGATCTTATTGCTCCATTTAGCTTTCCGGTTTCAAAAGATCCGCAGGTGTACCAGCGTGAACTTAAAGAAGCTGCAGAAAGTGTTTATCCGGTTTTTGTAAAAGATGACAGAACAGGCGGCAGCATTGCTGATTCTATTGAAAGATATTCTTCATATCTTCTTAACCTGATTGACAGCATTATTGTTAATGAAGAAGCCAATGTTGTTAATCCTACCTTTCTGAGTACAGCAACTTTTAATACATTTAAAAATCTGCGCAGCCAGGAAAGAAACATGCTTGTAAGGCGCGGATTAAATCTTAACTCACTTTTTAATACTGCAAAATCTATTGTTGAATCTGCATACGGCAACGGTATTTTGAATTTAAGCTCATTCAGCGGAGGACATGACAGCATTGCAATACGCACAGGTAATGTTGATAAGATTGAACCAATCAGCCGGTACACTGAAGTTGAAACTGCCCGCAGCAGAGTTGCTCAACAGATTCAATCAAAAAATTATCCCCAGGAAATAGAGAAAGCATTAGTTGAATACGCTTCTCATTTTGTAATTCCAAACATTATCTTTAATCCTGATCTTGCAAATGAAGAAATTGAACAAGCTCAAAAAAATGTTTCAAAATATTCAGGCATAGTAAATGAGAATGAACGCATAATTGCAAAGCATGATAGGGTTACAAAAGAAGTAAAACTAAAAATTGATTCTTTTAAAGCAGCCAAGGCTGAGAGAATTGGTGAAGAAGGATTTCTTCTTCAGTTAATTGGAAAATTTTTTCACATAGCGTTTTTAATATCATTACCGGCCATTTATTTTGCTCTTTTCAGAAAAAGAATTTTTTATAATAACTCCAAGCTGCTTTTAATAGCGCTGCTGTTCCTGTTCATTTCTTTTGTAACATTTCTGATTAACCAGATTTCGGTTCCTGCGCCGCTTCACTTCTTAATTTTTATTCCTGCTGCGGCAATGCTTATTACAATAATTTTTGATTCACGTGTTGGATTTTATACAACTGTAATTTTATGTCTCATAACAGGTGCGTTGAGAGGAAACGATTATACTTTTACAGCAATGAATATTTTTACCGGTGCGCTTTCGGTTTACACAGTTAGAGATATTAAAAACCGATCGCAGATATTTCGTTCCTTCCTTTACATACTGCTTGGTTATCTTGTTGCGGTACTTGCTTTCGGGCTTGAACGGTTTGCTCCAATTCAGCAAATATTAATTGAATTTGCTTTTGCAGGAACCAATGCTCTTGTTAGTCCGGTTTTAACTTACGGCTTATTAATTTTCTTTGAACGGTTGTTTAACATTACAACTGACCTTACTCTTGTTGAACTTTCTAATTTTGACAGGCCGCTTTTAAAAGAACTTGCGCGGAAAGCTCCGGGAACATTTAATCATGCTATGACAATGGGAACACTTGCAGAAACTGCTGCTGAAAAAATCGGCGCGAACCCGCTGCTGGCACGTGTTGGAGCATATTATCATGATATCGGCAAAACTTTATCACCGCAGAATTTTGTGGAGAACCAGTTAAACAACCGGAATATTCATGAAAATCTTTCTCCCGAAGAAAGCGTTAATCTAATTGCTTCACATGTGCAGGAAGGAATTCAACTTGCAAAAGAAAATAAACTTCCGCAGGAAATAATTGATTTCATCCCGATGCATCATGGAACATCTGTAATTTCCTTCTTTTATGAAAAAGCAAAAAAACTTTATGGTGAATCTAATGTTAATATTGATGATTACCGTTATCCCGGACCAAATCCTAATACAAGGGAAACAGCAATAATAATGCTTGCGGATGGATGCGAATCAGCAGTGCGTTCAATTCAGGATCCTGATCCGGTAAAGGTTGAAAATATGATTAACAAAATCATTAAGGATAGAATTGATTCCGGTCTGTTGAATGATTCACCTTTAACTTTCAGAGATATTGAAAAAATAAAAGAAGCATTTATAAGTATTCTTCTCGGTCAGCATCACCGCAGGATACGTTATCCCAAACAGGAAGAAATGGAAAAAGGTATTGAAGAGAAAAAGAATGAAGGATGATATCTGCAAATGGTTGATGAACCAAAAGAAGCAATGTTCCTGTTTTTAAAAGAATATCTTACAATTCTCCGGCTTGAAAAAAATCTCTCAGAAAATACAGTAGCTTCATACCGTAATGATATTACAGCATTAATAAAATTTTTGGCTGATGATAATATTTCTGATCCTTCCGAAGTAAAGTATCAGAATCTCCATTCGTTTTTTAAATCGTTAAATAATGCCGGACTTGCAGGTTCATCAGCGGGAAGATATTATTCTTCCATAAAAGGATTTTTCAAATATCTTCTTGCAAATAATTATATAGATACTAATCCGGTTGAAAAAATTCCGCCGCCAAGACCAGCAAAAAATCTTCCGGGAGTTTTATCATACAATGAAATTGAATCAATTCTTTCTGCTCCCGATACAGAAGATAAACTTGGCTTGAGGGATAAAGCTTTGCTTGAATTGTTATATGCGTGCGGTACAAGGGTATCTGAATTAATTAACATAAAAATTTCAGATCTTTTTTTGCAGGATGAAATTATCCGTGTATTTGGAAAAGGCAGTAAAGAAAGATTAATTCCGATTGGCAGCAGCGCAATCAACTGGATCCGGGAATATCTTGTAAAAAGCAGACCGCTGATTATGAAAAAGGCTTTAAGCGAGAATTATTTATTTTTAAATGCACGCGGCTCAAAATTATCACGAATGGGAGTCTGGAAAATTGTTGACAGGTATGCAAAAGAAGCTGGCATAACTAAAGAAATTCATCCGCATACTTTCAGGCATTCATTTGCCACACATTTAATTGAAGGCGGTGCTGATTTGCGCGCAGTTCAGGAAATGCTTGGGCATGCTGATATTTCCACAACACAAATCTACACTCACATTGATCGTGATTATGTTAAACAGGTTCATAAGCAGTATCATCCGCGCGGTTAGAATTTCATAAAAATAGGAAAGGCTAATCTATTTGCCCGATATTCAAATCAGTGAAAGATTAATTTCTTTTATCACATTCCTCCCGATGTTTTTTCTTTCTATCACAATTCACGAATTTGCTCATGCATTTACTGCAAGCAGACTTGGCGATAACACAGCTAAAAATTCCGGCAGGCTTAGCCTTAATCCTTTTAAACATGCTGATATTATCGGGACCATAATCATGCCTGTTGCTTCATTCGCTTCCGGCTTTGCGTTAATCGGATGGGCAAAACCTGTTCCGGTTGATAGAAGAAATTTTAAAAATGTTTACAGAGATGATGCAATCGTTTCGGCAGCAGGTCCGTTTTCCAATTTAATTCTTGCAATTATTTTCTTTATTGGATTTGTAATCTCTGCGGAAATTTTTAATGCAAATGATTCACTTGTAGTTAACCTATTCTGGTATGGAGTTTTCTTCAATATATTCTTATGTGCTTTTAACCTTATTCCAATTCCGCCGCTGGATGGTTCACACATTTTGTTTGATTTATTTCCCAACAGGATTACTGCCGGTTTACTCAATCTGGGTTTGTATGGTTCAATTTTGTTGCTGCTGTTCATATACAGCCCTTTATGGGGAATCTTTATGGAATTAGTTAATTTTATTTTGCGTGTATTTTTAAGAATAGCCGGATATTAAAAAGTTTTAATAAAAAATTGAAAACATATCTGAGAATATTAACATACGTTAAGCCTTACTGGAAGCATCTTTCGCTTTCAGTAATCTTTACAATCTTATTTGCAATATTAAACGGAGCTTCTGTTTATTTAACTATTCCGCTGCTTGATACACTTTTCCAGGAATCAAACAGACAGGTAGTTACGCAAACAACACCGTTTGATACAACAACCGGGATTTTGCCAGGCTGGCTGCAAAAAATTGAACATGATCTTTCATCCGCATTTAATGCCTTTGTCTTTAGCGGAAGCAAACTTGATGCGCTGTTTAAAATATGCATGCTTGTCTTAATTGCATTTCTTGCAAAGAATATTTTTGGATACCTGCAGGCATACTTTCTTGCGTACGTTGAACAGGGAACGATGAAAGATTTGCGGAATGCTGCATATACCCATCTCCATGAACTTCCGATGAGTTACTTTAAAAAAGAACGCGTTGGAAATCTAATTTCAAGAATTACAAATGATGTTAATATTGTTCAGGCAAGTATCTCCGCGGCGTTTTTAAATCTTATACGTGAACCGCTTACAATTATTGTTTTTCTTTTAATTGCTTTAAGTATAAGCTGGCAGCTTACTCTCCTTGCGTTTGTAATTCTTCCTTTCTCAATGATTATTATTGCATGGATTGGTTTGAAATTAAGAAAGCAGAGCGCGGTTATACAGGCTAAAATGGCTGATATAACGAGCATTCTTCAGGAGACAATTTCCGGAGTAAAAATTGTAAAAGCTTTTGGAATGGAAAATTATGAGAATCAAAAATTCAAAAAAGAAACTCAAAGCTTTTTCAGGATGATGTTAAAAATTGTGAGGATAAGAAATTCTTCTTCCCCAATTACTGAATTTCTCTCGGTCATTGTTGGAGTTGTAATAATTTACTTTGGCGGAGTTCTTGTTCTTCAGGAAAATACTTTAAAGGCAAGTGAGTTTCTTGGATTTCTGTTTGCAATTTTTCAGCTGATGCCGCCAATAAAAGAATTAAGCAGTGTTAATAACCGTATTCAGGAATCAAGTGCAGCGGGAGACAGGATTTTTGAAATACTTGATACTCATCCCATCATCAAAAATGAAACCGGTGCGGTGCCATTAACTGATTTTAATAATAAAGTGAAGTTTGAAAATGTAAATTTCAAATATGATGACTCTGATGATTATGTTTTGCAGAATATAAATTTTGAAGTGAGCAAGGGAGAGGTAATTGCACTTGTTGGTCCAAGCGGTGGTGGTAAATCCACACTTGTAGATCTCATTCCCCGTTTTTATGATCCCACAAACGGCAGAATAACAATTGATGAAGTTGATATTAAAAAGTTCACGCTTGATACTTTGCGCAGTAAAATGGGAATTGTAACACAGGAAACTTTCCTGTTTAATGAATCGATGAAAAATAATATTGCATACGGCTTAACAAACTATCCGCTTGAGCGCGTAATTGAAGCAGCTAAAACCGCAAACGCACACAATTTTATTTTGCAGATGCCGCAAGGCTATGATACAATAATTGGTGAACGCGGCGTTAAACTCTCCGGCGGGCAGCGGCAAAGGATTTCAATTGCAAGGGCATTATTAAAAGATCCTGAAATTATGATATTTGATGAAGCAACTTCTGCACTTGATAATGAATCAGAGCTTCTTGTGCAGGAAGCAATTGAACGAATGATGAAGAACCGCACTACATTTGTAATTGCCCACAGGTTAAGCACAATACGTAACGCAACAAAAATTATTGTTCTTGATAAAGGACGCATCATACAAACAGGCAGGCATGATGATCTTCTTCGGGATACCTCGGGTCTTTATTTTAAACTTTACGAGATGCAGTTCAGAGATTAATGATTATAACAAGATTTGATAAACGCGCTTATTTTTTTCTTCTCGCTGCTTCTGTAAGCAGTTTTCTTCTTTCATTATTCCTCCTCCAATTATTTGCCGGCTTGCTCGTTATCTTTTGGCTATTTGAATCAAACGAAAATAAAAAAAAATCATTTGATCTGATTGCTGCTTCAGTGCTTCTGTTTGGATTAGTAAGAATTTTATCAATTATCTTTTCTGAATATTCTTCCGTAAGTGTTCATTCATTTTATAAAGAAGCTCTATTCTATCTGGGATTTTTTTCATTCACATATTATTTAAAATCATTTGAACAGAAAAAAATATTTAACCTCATTTATATTTTTACTGCAGCATCAGCAGTTGTTGCTTTAATAGGGCTTATTCTTTTCAATTTTAAATTTGTTGATAGAGCACAATCATTCTCATCTGGCTACAGCACTTTTTCCTCATATCTTATAACAGGGTTGGGGATTGCAGTTTGCATTTCAAATCTTTTAAAAGAAAAGAAACTTTTTTACCTATGGCTTGCTGCTGTGGTTTTATTGTTAACAGGCATTATTACTTCATTGGGAAGATTAAACATTGCAATTGCGGGATTGATAATTATTGCTGCAATAATATCTAACAAAATCAAAATCAGATATTCTTTAATAATAATTATTTGTGCAGGGTTGTTATCCTTTCTTTCTTTTCAAAATAATACTGCCGAAGTCTCACAAAGAATTGAGCAGCCTGCACAGTTATCTGATAGAGATATTATTTATAAAGGTGCGCAGGAACTTTGGTCAGAACATCCTCTGCTTGGTTTCGGTCCAAGAACATTTCACCAGATTTTTCCATTTAAAAATCAGTTTGCAGATAAAGGCATAGGAAGCTGGCATAATGATTTTCTTGAAATTTATTTTGAGGAAGGATTTGCCGGATTGCTCACTTTCATTTTTATGCTGCTTATTCCCTTCCTGGAAGGAATAAAATTATTAAAAGGTTCAGTCAGTTATGAATCAAAATTATTTACGTTCGGAATTCTTTCTTCTTTAGCTGCACTTATTCTCTCAGCATTAACAGCGGGATTCATAAACTCTCCGGTTTTATCACTTGTGTTTGTATTTTTAATCGCTTCAATTTCAGCGCTGCGTTTTCAAAATAAAGAATCGATTAATTAAAAAAATACCTGATTCCTAACCCGCCATTGACAGACATGTCAACATCAGGAGCTAGATTTAATACAGAAACAATTTCCACAAACACATCAAGCGGGGCAGTTTTTACAAACCAAGCCGCACCCATTACACCTCTTATTCCCAAAAGGCTTTGCCCGGCTTTTCTGGTCTTAACGCGTACTCCGGGACCAAAGTAAAGAGCAAAAATTTCAGTGGAAGGAAAAACATCATAAGCATGCCAGAGATAATCAACATGAAGATGAACTCTTCCGTTTGAAGAAAAAGATGAACCGAAACCATAATCAAAAGCGTTAACACTGTTAAGCCAGTACTTTGCACTTAAGCCTGTTGGTTCACCAAGTATAATTCCTAAACCAAAACCTTTATCTTGTGAGAAAAGGTTTCCGCATACGATAAAACAAAGCAATGCAGTTAAAAATAATTTTTTCATTTTGCCATTAATTTTTAATGCTGCGCAAGTTAATGTTTTTGAACAAAATTTTCTATCCGTTTATAACAAACATGTTTTTCATAACATTAAAATATCAAATAGATTATCCAACATTACAACTATTGGAAATGGATAAGTCATTCTTTAACTTTTGTTTCAACCTCAAAGCCAATGGAGAAATTAATGGAAGTCAAAACAAAAAATTCTGTTTACGATCTGGTTGAAAAATTATCTTCAGAATTTAATTATCAAAGTAATGAAGCAGCGATTATACTGGCAGCAGGCCATGGCAAGCGGATAAAGTCTCAGCGCTCAAAAATGCTGCATAACATCTGGGAAGTGCCAACTGTTGAACGCGTTTATAAAGCCTGCGCTGATGCAATTAAAGATATAAATCTTGTTGTTGTTGTTGGTATTAAAGCTGAAGATGTAATTAATGTCATCGGCAAAAGAAAAAATACCGTTTTTGCATTCCAGGAATTTCAAAACGGAACCGGCCATGCTGTGCAGGTTGCACTTGAGCGTATTGATGAAAAATTATTTGATGGAACGGTGTATGTGCTCCCCGGTGATATGGGTTTGATAGATAAAGAAACAATGGTAAGATTCAGAGAGGAATTTCATAAATCGAAATGCGATATGATGGTTCTTACAGGAATTTTTGAAGGCGATCCGAAGGATAATGCATACGGAAGAATAGTTAGAGTTAAGCAGACAGATGAAGATGGAAATCCTTCAGGAAAAGATTTTGGAAAAGTAATTGAAATTATAGAGCATAAAGATATTCTTGCTATTACTGAAGATACACCTTATAGACTCAAGTATAACGGTAAAATTTATTCTTACACAAAAAAAGAATTAATTGAAAATAATGAATTTAATTCCGGTGTGTATGCATTTAATTATAAAAAATTAATTGAACTGATAAATTCTATTTCAAGCAACAACGCGCAGAATGAAATTTATATTACTGATCTGATTTCACTCTTTAACAGTAAAGGTTATTCTGTTGATGCTGTAAGCCCGCTGGAACAATATGTAGTAATGGGCTTTAATAATAAATCTGTTTTAAAAGAGATGGAAAAAGTTGCCCGTGAAAAAATTTACAACAAGCTGAAGGATATAATTGATATTGAAGACCCGGATGATTTTTTTATTCATGAAGAAGTTGTTGATCAAATAATCGATATGGATAAAAATAATGTTCCTCTTGATATACGAATTGGCAAAGGCGCTTATGTTGGCAAAGGAGTTAAATTAAATTATAATCTTGATATAAGAAGAAATGCTGTAGTTTATGGAAATGTAAATTTTGGCAAGAATGTTAAAGTCTGGCAGAATGTTCATATATCATGTTTTCCCAATCAACAGTTAAATATTGGTAATAATGTTGAGATTTTATGGGGAGATATTATAAAAGGAAGAATTGATATTGGAGATGGTTCGCGTATCGAATCAAGTGTTAATATGACAGGCAGCGATGATTTTCCCCTGAAAATTGGAAAAAATGTTTTGATAAAAGGAACGAGTTATATTTTTGGATCAATCATTGAAGATGATATACATATTGAACACAGCGTGGTTATAAAGAAAAAAGTTGACAGGCTTGTAAAAGAAACGGAGAAATTCAGCAGATCAGATTTTATCTGCCAATGCCGGAAGGAATTGACGCAATTGAAGATTTATGAATGTGAACAAAGTGGTTTAAAACTAAAAAAGACTCTTGAAAAGAGTCTTTTTTTTTCAAACAAAACTTTTATTACTTAGCGGCTTTAAGACCATTTAAATGTTTTGTTAAAGCAGATTTTTTTCTTGCTGCAGTATTTCTGTGTAAAATTCCTTTTGAAGATTCTCTGTCCAGTATTGCAACTGCTTCTTTGTATAACTTTTCTGCTTCTTCCGGTTCAGTGGCGGCTAACGCTTTTTTAACGTGTGTCTTTATTTTAGATTCAGCCATTTGATTAATTTTTCTTTTGCGTTCACTGGAGCGAATTCTTTTCCTTGCCGACTTATGATTAGCCATTTAAATAACCTTTTTTAGAAATTCTTTTAAAAAAAATGAACTCAAATATAGGAATTGGTGGGTTTGATGTCAAATATTTGTTTCGTACATTTGCTAAAAAATTGTTGAAATATGAAGCAAAAACAAAGAATTTGAATGCTAAAGGTTAATGAAATTTATTTTTCTGTTCAGGGTGAAAGTACTAAGGCGGGACTGCCATGTGTTTTTATCCGCCTTACCTACTGTAACCTGAGATGTACTTACTGCGATACCGAATATGCTTTTTATGAAGGCAAAGATCTTAGCATTGAAGATATAATTTCAGAAGTTAAAAAATATAACTGCAAACTTGTGGAAGTAACCGGGGGTGAACCGCTTGTTCAGAAAGAATCATTGCAATTGATGAAACGATTGTGTGATGATGGCTTTGAAGTTTTACTTGAAACAGGCGGTAGTCTGCCGATAAAAGAAATTGATAAACGCGTTAAAGTTATAATGGATCTGAAATGTCCCTCCAGTGGAATGCTTAAGAAAAATTTATATGAGAATATTAATTATCTCAAACCAGCTGATGAAGTAAAATTTGTTATAGGCTCACGTGAAGATTATAATTGGACAAAGGATATTTTGCAGAAATATAATCTGAATGAAAAATGTGAAGTGTTGTTCTCTGTTGTTTTTGGAATGCTTGAACCGGTTGAATTGGTTAACTGGATTCTTGAAGATAAACTTGATGTAAGATTTCAACTGCAGATGCACAAGTTTATCTGGGAACCAACAGCAAAAGGTGTGTGATGAAAATTGCTAAAGAGTTTCATTGGGAGATGGGCCACCGGCTGCCTGAGCATTTCGGCAAGTGCAAAAACATTCACGGTCATTCTTATAAAATGATTGTTGAACTGGAAGGCGATGTTGAAAAATCAGGTATGGTAATGGATTATTACGATCTTAAAAAAATTGTTAATCCTGTAATTGAACAGCTTGACCATGCATTCATGGTATATAAAGAAGATAAGGAGATAATATCTTTTCTTGAGAAAATGAATTCCAAAAAAGTAGTTGTTGATTTCCAATCTACAGTAGAAAATATCTGTACATATTTACTTCAAAAATTAATCATCGCTGAGATACCGGCAAATGTTCATAAAGTTAAAGTACGCGTTTATGAAACTCATGATGATTACGCCGAGCAGCAGATTACAGTTCCTTTCAATCCTTCCGCCATTACTACATAATTAATTTTCTGATGGCAAGATTTAAACTCTACATTGAATATGACGGCACGCGTTACAGCGGCTGGCAAAAACAGCAGGATGCCAGAACAATTCAGGGTACATTGTTAAAAGCAGCTGCGGAAATTTTTAAACAAGAAAAAATTGATATACAGGGTTCCGGAAGGACTGACAGCGGTGTTCATGCAATTTGCCAGGTTGCGCACCTTGATGTAAAAACAATGCTCGCTCCTGAAATAATCAGGATGAAAATGAATGACCAGCTTCCACATGATATAAATATACTCGAAGTTGAAAAAGCTCATCCAAAATTTCATGCAAGGCATGATGCAATAAGCAGAAGCTATATATATCAAATTTCAAGAAGACGCAGCGCGTTTGGGAAAAATTATCTCTGGTGGATTAAAGATAAACTTGATTTCAACGCGATGAATGAAGCTGCAAAAGTTCTGATTGGAATGCATGATTTCAAATCATTTACAGATGATAATCCTTCGGAAAAATCCACTAAGGTAAAAATTGGAGATATCAAATTAGAAGAAACAGGAGACTTAATTTTAATAAGAATAAAAGGCTCTCATTTTTTATGGAAAATGGTTAGACGTATTGTTGGCGTACTGGTTGAAATCGGCAGGGGAAAAAAATCAAAAGAAGATTTATTATTTTATTTAAGAAATAAATCTGATGAGCCGGCAAAATATACTGCACCGCCAGCAGGACTTTTTCTTGAAGCAGTTCAATATAAGAGTGAAACTCATATTGAGAGTCCCATTCCATCTTTTATTAATAAAATAAGTATTGGGAAAAACAAACAGGTTACTTAATCATCTTCTTCAATTTATTAACTTCATCTCTTAGATTTGCAGCCTTCTCAAACTCCAGGTCTTTTGCTGCCTGGTGCATTTGTTCTGTTAATTGCTCAATCAAATCTTTCTTCTGATCATTATCCATATATTTTAAAACGGGCTCAGCAATTTTTGAAAAACTGAACTCCTCTTTTTCTTCCTTTCTGCGCACATCAGCAATTGATGTTGAGGAAAGAATTTCTTCCATGCTTTTGTAAATTGTTTGAGGGGAAATTCCATGCTCAAGATTGTATTTGGTTTGAAGTTCTCTCCTGCGGTTTGTTTCATCAATTGTTTTGCGCATTGAATCAGTAATCTTATCAGCGTACATAATTACTTTGCCGTTCACATTCCGCGCCGTTCTTCCGGCAGTCTGCATCAAAGATCTCTCACTGCGCAGAAAACCTTCTTTATCAGCATCAATAATTGCAACGAGAGAAACTTCCGGGAGATCAAGTCCCTCACGTAAAAGATTAACACCAACCAGCACATCAAAATCACCAAGGCGCAAATCACGAAGAATTTCAACTCGTTCAAGCGCATCAATATCACTGTGGATATAACGTACATTTATTCCAATCTTATCAAGATAATCTGAAAGATCCTCTGCCATTTTTTTTGTGAGAGTTGTAACCAGAACTCTTTCTTTCTTTGCTGCACGGATTCGTATCTCACCAACTAAATCATCAATTTGTCCTTTAATCGGGCGCACTATAATTTCAGGATCGAGAAGGCCGGTTGGACGGATTATCTGTTCAACAATTACTCCGCCGCTTTTTTCAAGTTCAAATTCTGCAGGAGTTGCGCTTACGAAAATTACCTGGTTAAGCATTGATTCAAATTCTTCAAACTTCATCGGGCGGTTATCAAGTGCGGATGGAAGCCTGAAGCCATATTCCACAAGTGTTTCCTTACGTGCGCGGTCTCCGTTGTACATTCCTCTAATCTGTGGAATTGTAACATGTGATTCATCAATGATCAGCAGAAAATCTTTGGGAAAATAATCAAACAAGTTGTATGGGCGTGAGCCTGCCGGTCTTCCATCCATATGCCGTGAATAATTTTCAATTCCGGAGCAGTATCCGATTTCCTTCATCATTTCGATATCAAATCTGGTTCGCTGCTCTAGCCGCTGAGCTTCAAGATATTTTTCTTCCGCTCTGAAATATTTTAATCTCTCCTCCAATTCCTGTTCAATATTATAAATTGCTTTTTGAATTTGCGCTCTATCGGTAACAAAATATTTTGCCGGATAAACAGGAACGGAATCAACTTCTCTTAATACTTCACCTGTTATTGAATCAATGATTGAAAGATTTTCAATTTCATCATCCCAGAACTCTACTCTAACTGCTTCTTCATATTGGTATGCAGGAATGATTTCAAGTACATCACCGCGGGAGCGAAAAGTACCTCTTGTAAAATCCGAATCATTTCTCACGTAATGAATATCAATTAATTCACGGAGTAATTTTTTTCGTTCAACACGGTTTCCTTTTCTCAGAAAGATGATCTGGTTTGCATATTCCTGTGGAGCGCCGATACCATAAATACAGCTCACGCTTGCAACAACAATAACGTCATTTCTTCCTTCAATTAAAGAAGTTGTTGCTTTTAATCTAAGCCTGTCTATTTCTTCATTAACAGAAAAATCTTTTTCAATATATAAATCATTAGAAACTACATATGCTTCAGGCTGATAATAATCATAGTAGCTGA
>Ga0079224_100002840_pt1 | contig 21419 bp, 17 predicted proteins | sample Stecom2015_FD_80414 | JGI IMG/M metagenome (GOLD analysis project Ga0079224, IMG submission 80414) | Agricultural soil microbial communities from Utah to study Nitrogen management - Steer compost 2015 | ecosystem: Environmental > Terrestrial > Soil > Agricultural land | place: USA: Utah...
CCCCGGCGACCGCGTCACGTTCCCCGCCCACGCCCGCGACGGGATCGGTTACGCCGGGGTGCTGCGCGCGCTGACCCGCGGAGCCACCGTCACCGGTCCCGCCGACACCGCCGACCCGCTGCGCGACCGCGTCAACGCCCTGCCCGAAGCGGCCCTGCTCTGCTCCGGGTGCCGGGTCTCCGAACCCGCCCCGGGACGGCTGGTCATCAGCTGCGACCACCCCGACCACGCGCTGCACGTCCTCGACGAGTACGCCAGACCACCGGCCCCCCACAGGGCCGGGACCCTGCACATCGGGGGTCCCACGGTCGCCCGGGGCTACCCCGACGACCCGGCCGCCACCGTGACCCGCTTCCTGCCCGACCCCTTCGGCGACGGCGGCGGACGGATGTTCGCCACCGCCCTGCCCGCCCGCCTGCTGGAACACGGGGCCGTGGAGATCCTCGGCCCTCCCTGACCCGCCGGTCCCGAAACGATTGGAGCGACCATGTCCGACGCCCCCCACATCACCGTCCTCAGCGGTGCGCTGGCCAACGAGTCCCGCACCGGTCGGCTCGCCCGGTGGTGCGCCGACGAGTGCAGGGTCCGCGGCGCCACCGCCTCGGTGTTCGGCGGGGAGGACCTCGACCTCCCCTTCTACCGTTACGGCGACCGGCACGGGCCGACGGCGATCCGCCTGTTGGACGACCTGGCCCGCTCCGACGGCGTGGTGCTGCTCACCCCCGTCTACCACGGCAGCGTCACCGGACTGCTCAAGAACGCCCTCGACTACGTCAACGAACTCGCCTCCGACGAACGGCCCTTCCTGGACGGCCGGGTCGTGGGCTGCGTCGCCATCGCGGGCGGGGCCCAGGGCGCGGCGGCGGCCCTGCCCGCCATGCGCGCCATCGTGCACGCCATGCGGGGCTGGCCGACCCCGCTCGGGGTGGCGGTGGGCGCCCCCGGCGCCGACGACGAACGGGTCACCGCGCACCTGGGGACCATGCTCGACCAGGTGACGTCCGCCGCGGGCCTCCACCGGGGACTGCGGCCGCGCGTCCCCGGCCCCAGGGCCGACCTGGTCTCCGCTGTCCCCACAGCCCGGCCGGCGTGAGGACGACCGCGGTGAAGACGACGCCGTCCCACGTGCGCCGCTGGCGCATCGGCGCGGTCTACGCGGCCCTCGTGGTCGCACCGGCCGTTCTGGCGGTGCTGCTGCTCGGCGGCGGCCCCGGCGGTTCCGCCGCCGGTTCCGCCGCCGGTGCGGCCCACCACGACTCCGGCCTCGCCCGACTCCTCGTCACCATCGCCGTGGTGGTGATCTGCTGCAAACTCGCCGGGCGGGCGGCGGCGGGCATCGGCCTGCCCGCGGTGGTCGGGGAGATCGTCGCGGGCATCGTGCTCGGACCGTCCGTCCTGGGAACGCTGTGGGCGGAGGCGCAGGCGTGGCTCTTCCCGGAGGAGACCGTCGACAGGCTCGGAGTGCTCGCCGACCTCGGCGTGGTCCTCTTCGTGTTCCTCGCCGGCACCGAGCTCAACACGCGGATGCTGCGCCGCTCCGGCCTGGCCGCGGTCATGGTCAGCCACGTCGGCATCGCCCTGCCGCTGGCCGGCGGGGTGCTGCTGGCCTTCGCCAGCTCCTCGGTGTTCGCGGCCGAAGGAGCCTCGTTCCCGGCGTTCGCGCTGTTCGTCGGGGTGGCCATGAGCATCTCGGCGCTGCCGGTGCTGGCGCGGCTGCTCGGCGACGCCGGAGTGCAGCACACCAGACTGGCGGCGATCGCGTTGAGCAGCGCCCTCATCGACGACGTCACCGCCTGGTGCCTGCTCGCCCTGGTGGTGGCGATGGCCGGGACCGGTTCGTTCGCCGCGGTGGCGCTCGTCCTGGCACTGGTCGGCGGGTTCGTCGCGGTCCTGCTGGGGCTCCTGCGCCCGCTGCTGGCCCGGGTCCTGGACCGGCCGTGGATGCGCCGCGGCCGGTTCGCCACCACCGTGGTCGTGGTGCTGGTGCTGCTGTGCTCGGTGGCCACCGAGACCATCGGCGTCCACGCGATCTTCGGCGCCTTCCTGCTCGGGATGATCCTGCCGCGCGACCATCCGGTGGTGGAGGAGACCCGCAGCGCCGTGGAGGGGCTGACGGGGGTGCTGCTGCTGCCGGTCTTCTTCGCCGTCACCGGGCTGCGCACCGAGTTGGACGCGCTGCTGCTGGCCCCGCACCTGTGGGGCTGGCTGCTGGTGTTCCTCGTGGTCGCGTTCACGGGGAAGCTGGGCGGGGCGGCCCTGGCGGCCCGCGTGTCCGGGGAGACGTGGGAGCAGGCGGCGCGCATCGGCCTGCTCATGAACTGCCGGGGGCTCACCGAGTTGATCGTGCTCAACGTCGGACTGGGCCTGGGGCTCATCACCGGCGACCTGTTCGGGGTGATGGTGCTCGTCGCGCTGGTGTCCACCGTGCTGACCGCCCCCGCGGTCCGGTTCCGCGGCGGGAGGTCCCGCGAGCGGGACGAACCGGAGGGGCGGGCGGGGCCGGAAGTGGTCCGGCCGCGCACCCCGGCCGACGACGGTGCCGTCGGGCCGGCCGCGGAACCGCCGTCGGACGTGTCGCTGACCCCGGCGCCGTGAACGCGCGGTCCCGCCACCGAGGGCGTCCCCGACTCGTCGGGGACGCCCTCGCCGTGTCACGGCCGGATCCGCCGACGAAGACCACGAAAGCCGCAGAACGGTCGATCCACGTAGTAACCCCCCAATAACTCCGGATTCCTACCGTCGTCGCGTTGCCCGAGCACAAGTCACACCACGGGAGTTCCGGTGACACACAGTTCAACATCCGCGACGACGGACGGATACACGGGCGCCCGCCGCCTGGTCGACGCCCTGGACCACTGGGCCGCGACCACCCCCAGAGCGACCGCGGTCACCGCGCCGGACGGAGCCTTCGACTTCGCGGAGACCGCCGCCCGCACCCGTGCCCTGGCCGCCGGACTCGCCGCCGACGGAGTCGGCCCGGGCGACAGCGTCGGCCTGTGCCTGGGGCGCTCCCGCTGGGCACTGCCCGGACTCCTCGCGGTCTGGACGCTCGGTGCGACCGCCGTCCCCCTCGACGAACGCCACCCCGCCGACCGGGTCAACTTCGTCCTGCGCGACGCCGACGTGCGCGTCCTCATCGGCACGGGACTGCCCGAAGGCGCGGCCACCCCCCGACTGCGCACCGTCGACCCCGCCGAGACGGCGACGGGAGACACCGCACCCCCCGGCTTCACCGCCGGCCCCGACAGCATCGCCTACACCATCTACACCTCCGGAACCACCGGCTGGCCCAAGGGCGTGGACGTGTCCTACGCCGCCCTCGACGTCTTCCTCGACGCGCTCGCCACCCTCGGCCTGCGCCCCGGCGGCGTCGGCGTCAACCTCGTCTCCCCGGCCTTCGACGGCTGGCTGTGGTGCGCCCTCCTCTACCTGCTGCACGGCCAGACGATGGCGATCATCGACCTCGCCCACGGCGACGGGATCACCGCCGCCCTCACCGCCGCCGAACCCCGGACCGTCTGCCTCACCCCGTCCCTGCTCGCCTCCCACGAAGGCGACCTGCCCACCGTCGACACCATCGTCGTCGCGGGCGAACCCTGCCCGCCCGGGCTGCTGGAACGCTTCCGCGCCGCCCGCCCCGACCGGCCGCCGCGCACCCTCAACGTGTACGGCCCCACCGAGACCACCATCGCCGCCACCTGGGCCGACAGCGACCGCGGCGATCCGCTGGACGGCATCGGCCGCCCCCTGCCCCGCTACCGCGCCCACGTCCTCGACGACGAGGACCGGCCGGTCCCCGTCGGCGGCACCGGCGAACTCTGCCTGGCCGGGCCCGCCCTCGCCCGCGGCTACCGCAACCGCCCCGGCCTGACCGCCGCCCGGTTCGTGCCCGATCCGTTCGCCGCGGACGGCACCCGCATGTACCGCACCGGGGACACCGTCACCCGCCGCGCCGACGGCACCCTCGCCTACGTCGGACGCCGCGACGACCAGGTCAAGGTGCGCGGCTTCCGCGTGGAGCTCGGCGAGGTCGAACGCGTCGCCCTGCGCGCGCCCGGGGTGCGCGCCGCGGCGGCCCACCTCACCGCCGCCGGCGACGCCCTCGCCCTGGCCGTGGTGCCCGCCGCCGACGCCGACCGGGACACCCTCGCCGCGAGAGTGCGCGACCACTGCGCCGCGGCACTGCCCGGCCCCGCGGCCCCCGCCTCGGTGACGGTGCTCGACTCCCTGCCCACCGCCCCCACCGGCAAGGTCGACCGCGCCGCCCTGGCCACGCTCGCGCCCCCGCCGTCCACCACCGGCCGCCCGCCCTCGGGAGCACGCGAGACCGAGGTGTGCGCCGTCCTGTCGGAGGTCCTCGGCCGCCCCGTCACCGACGCCGAAGCCGACTTCTACGCGCTGGGCGGCCACTCCCTGCTCGCCGCGCGCACCGTGTCCGCGCTGCGCCGCCGCACCGGGCTGCGCATCACCATGCGGCACCTGCTCGCCGCCCCCACCGCGGCGGGCATCGCGGCGGCCCTCGACGCCCTGGCCGCCGAGCCCGCACCGGCCGAGGCAGGCGCCCGATGACCGGAACCTGGCTGGTCACCTGGAACGACACGCCCGCTCCCGCCTCGGTGCTGCTGGCCCTGCCCCAGGCCGGCGCCGGATGCGGCCAGTACCGCCCCTGGCAGGACGCGCTCGGCCCGGACGTCCGCGTGGTCGGCGTGCAACTGCCCGGCCGCGAGAACCGCTGGGCCGAACCCGAACCGCGCGACGTGCCCGCCGTCGTCGACGCCGTGTGCGCCGAGTTCCTCGACCTCGTCGCCCCCGACGTCCCGTTCACCGTGTTCGGCAACAGCTTCGGCGGCCTCCTCGGCTACGAGATCACCCGCCGGCTCGTCCACGACCACGGCCGCCGGCCCAGCGCGTTCGTGGTCGCCGCGTGCCGTGCCCCCGCCCGCTGGGCCGGCGCGGGACGCGGACTCGTCGCCGACGACCGCGCGCTCGCCGCCCTGCTCGACGACCGCGGCCTCGGCGACGACGACCTCGACGAGGAGAGCCGCGAACTCGCCCTGGAGGTGCTGCGCCGCGACGCCCGCCTCTCCGCGTCCTACACCCACACCGGCAGCCCCCTGCTGCCCTGCCCCGTCGAGGCGTGGGGCGGACGCCGCGACACCACCGTCACCGCCGACCAGCTCACCGAGTGGCGCGACCACGCGGGCGCGGGGTTCACCCTGCGGATCTTCCCCGGCGGCCACTACTTCTGCCTGGAACAGGACGCCCTGGTCCACGCCCGGCTGCGGGAACTCACCGCGCCGCCCGCGCTCCGCGTCCCCGCCGCCCGCCGCCCGCCCGACCATCCCGACCAGCGCTGAGGAGTCCCGATGGACACCGCGTCCCCACCGCGCCGCTACACGGTGCTCGTCAACCACGCCGGACAGTACGCCCTGCACCCCGCCACCGCCCCGGTCCCCGGCGGCTGGCGGCCCGCCGGCTTCACCGGAACCGAACAGGAGTGCTCCCGCCACGTCGACGAGCACTGGACCACCCCTGAGCCCGCCCCGCGCACCCGGACCGGGAGGCGACCGTGACCGTCGAGACCACCGTCCACGACGTCGACCTGCTCGACCCCGCGCTGTTCGAACGCGGCGCCTTCTGGGACGTCTTCGCCCGGCTGCGCCGCGACGCGCCGATCTTCCGCCACCCCGAACCGGACGGCCCCGGATTCTGGGTGCTCAGCCGCCACCGCGACATCATGTCCGTCTACGCCGACCAGGTGTCGTTCAGCTCCCGCAGGGGCATGCGCCTGGACAGCGACCCCGACGCGGTCGCCGCCGTCGCCCAGCGCATGCTCATCGTCTCCGACGCCCCCGACCACACCCATCTCAAAAGGGTGCTGCAGCAGTCGTTCTCCGCCTCCCGGATGCCCCTCGTCGAGGGACTGGTCCGCCAGGTCATCGGCGACGTCCTCGCCGAGGCCGCAGACCACGGCGAGACCGACTTCATCGACGTCGCCAAGCTCATCCCCAACCGGGTGGTGTGCGCCCTCATGGGCATCCCCCGTTCCGACTGGGAGTGGATCGGCCAGATCACCACCGACGCCTTCGAGGGCGACGACGAGACCGTCCGCAGCGGTGCGCACGGCGAGATTTTCCTCTACTTCACCGACCTGCTCGCCGAACGCCGCCGGGCCCCCGGCGACGACATCGTCAGCGCCATCGCCACCGCGGAACGGGTCGCCGACGTCCCGGGCGGCCGGCGCCCGCTCAGCGACGAGGAGATCGTCTTCAACTGCAACGGCATCCTCGCCGGAGCCAACGAGACCACCCGCTACTCGGCGGCGGGCGGGGTGCTCGCCCTCGTCGACTCCCCCGACCAGTGGGCACTGCTGCGCGGCGGCTCCCCGCCCGACCTGGCCGCCGAGGAGATCCTGCGCTGGACCACCCCCGGCGTGCACGCCATGCGCACCGTGATGCGCCCGGTCCGCGTGGCCGGAACCCTGTTCGAACCCGGCGACCGCGTCACCCTGTGGAACGTCTCCGCCAACCGCGACGAGGACGTCTTCGACCAGGCCGACCGGTTCCGCGTCGACCGCACCCCCAACCGGCACATCGCGTTCGGCCACGGGCCGCACCTGTGCCTGGGCAGCCGCCTGGCCCGCCTGGAGATGACCGTGTTCGTCGAGGAGCTGGCCCGCCGCGTCGCACACGTCGAACTGACCGGCGAACCCAGGTACAACGCCTCCAACTTCACCTGGGGACTGCGGTCCCTGCCCGTACGCCTCACCCCCGACCGCGCGGCCCGCCGCGCCTGACCCCGCCAGCCCGTCCGTCCCGACCACGAGGAGGCGTGACATGTCCCGCCCTGCCGACCAGACCCGACCGGGTGCCCCCGGGCACCTCGACCTGCCCACCGACCGCACCGGCGGCGGCGCCGGGTGGCTGCGCGTGGCGCTGCCCGTCGCCGGCCGCTCCACGACCTGGTGGACCGCCGTGTTCACCGCGTTCCTGCACCGCTACAGCGGCGCCGAGGAGATCGCGATGCTGACGCCGGACGGCTGCCGCCGCTGCCCGGCACGGCCCGCCGACACGCTCGACGGCGTCCTCGCCGCCCTCGCCGACACCGAGGTCGAGGAGGAGGCCGTCTCCGGGGCGCGCGGCGTCACCGTGGGAGTCCTCACCCCCGACACGCTCGCCCGCGCCGCCGACGGCGGCCCCGACCTGTCCGTGGTGGTCGGCGACGACCGGGTGGAACTGCGCGCCGACTCCCGGCTGTGGCTGTCGGTCAGCGTGGAGCGCATCGCCGGACACCTCGCGACCTTCGCCGCGGCCGCCGCGGACGCCCCCGACACCCCCATCGCGGAGCTGCCGCTGCTCAACGAGGACGTCCTCGACGTGCTCCTCGGCGAGTGGAACGACACCGACGCCGAATGGCCCGACGACGACTACCCGGCACTGGTCCGCAGGTTCGCGCACGCCACCCCGCACGCCCCCGCGCTCGTCCAGGACGACCGGACCGTCACCTTCGCCGAACTGGAGGCGCGCACCAACCAGATCGCGCACGCCCTGCGCGGCCTCGGCGCGCAGCCCGGAACGCGGGTCGGCCTGCTCGCTCCGCGCTGCGTCGACTTCGTCCTCGCCGTCCTCGCCGTCATCAAGACCGGTGCCGCCGTCGTCCCCATCGACCCGGTCAACCCCGACGCCCGCGTCGCCCAGATGATCGGCGACTCCGCGCCCGTCGCCGTCCTGGCCCACCCCGACCTGGTCGAACGGGTCCCCGAAGGGGTGCGTGCGGTGCGGGTGGACGCCCCCGAGTTCGCCGCCGAACCCACCACCGCGCCCCCGGTCGAACTCACCCGCGACACCGTCACCCACCTCATCTACACCTCCGGTTCCACCGGCCGTCCCAAAGCCGTCCTGGAACGCCACGAGGCGCTGGTGAACCTGGTGCACTGGACCGGCCGCGCCTACGGCGTGCGCCCCGGCGACCGCGCGTCGTGGCTGTCCACCCCCGGTTTCGCGGTGCAGCTCATGGAGTGGATGCCCTACCTGGGCCTGGGAGCGGCCGTGCACATCGGCCGGGTCGAGGAGCGCACCCCCGCGCAGATCCGCGACTGGCTGGTGGCCGAGGGCATCACCCACACCATGCTCGTCGCCGCCCTCGCCGAGCGCGTGTGGCCGCTGGAGTGGCCGGAGGACACCGCGCTGCGCATCCTCGTCACCACCGCCGAGCGCGTGCACAGCTGGCCGCCCGTGGACACCCCCTTCCGGGTGGTCATGACCTACGGCTCCACCGAGACCACCAACGTGCTGTCCTGCCTGGACATCGGTGCGCGCATCGACTTCACCGCCCAGGCCACCGCGCCGGAGGTGCGCGCGGCCCGCCCGGTGCCGGTCGGCCGCCCCATCGCCAACACGCGGGTCCACATCCTCGACGACCTGGACCGTCCGGTGCCCGTCGGCGTGGTCGGCCGCCTCCACGTCTCGGGGGCGGGAGTCGCCGCCGGATACCACGAACGCCCCGACCTCACCGCGGCCAAGTTCCGCCCCAACCCGCTGCCCTCCGACCCCGCCGCCGTCCTCTACGACACCGGGGACCTGGCCCGCTACCGGGCCGACGGAGCGGTCGAACTGCTCGGCCGCTCCGACTCCCAGGTCAAGGTGCGCGGCTTCCGGGTGGAGCTGGGCGAGGTGGAGACGGTGGTCGCGGCCACCCCCGACGTCGCGGAGGCCGTCGTCGTCGCCGACACCGACGAGGCCGCCAGCACCCGCCTCGTCGCCTACGTCACCCCGAAGGACGTGGACCCGCAGACCGTGCGCTCCTACGTGCTGCGCCGGCTGCCGCACTACATGGTGCCCAGCGCCGTCGTCGCCCTCGACGAGCTGCCGCGCCTGCCCAACGGCAAACTGGACCTGCGCTCCCTGCCCGCGGCCGCGGCGGCCCCCGCGACCGAGCCGGAAGCGCCCCGCACCGCCACCGAGGAGACGCTGGCGCGCATCTGGTCCACGCTGTTCCGGATCGAGCGGGTCGGCGTCCACGACAACTTCTTCGAACTGGGCGGCCACTCGCTGCTGGCGTTCCGCCTCATCGACACCGTCCGCGCCGAACTCGCCGTCGAGCTGAGCCTGCCCGACCTGTACCGCGCGCCCACCATCGCGGAACTCGCCGAGCGCGTCGACGACGGGCGCACCGAAGCGCGTTCCGGGTTCGGCGGCATGGCGCCCATCGAGCCCGACCCGGCCACCCGCTTCGACCCGTTCCCGCTCACCGAGAGTCAGCAGGCGCTGTGGGTGGGGCGCGGCGACGCCGTCGAACTCGGCAACGTCGGCTGCCACGGCTACTTCGAGTGGGAGAGCGACCACCTCGACATCGACCGCTTCACCGCCGCCTGGCGGGCGCTCGTCGACCGGCACGACGCGCTGCGCACCGTCATCCACCCCGACGCCTCCCAGCAGGTCCTCGAAGACCCCCCGGAGTACGACATCGCCGTCCTCGACCTGCGCGACCTGTCCCCGCAGGAGGCGGAGGAGCAGCTGCTGGCCCTGCGCCACCAGCTGTCCCACCAGGTCATGGACGACGGCCAGTGGCCGCTGTTCGACGTGCGGCTGTCCCGGCTGCCCGCCGACGGCACCGGTGTCCAGCGGACCCGCATCCACCTCAGCCTCGACTTCCTGATCTCCGACGCGTGGAGCTACTTCCAGGTCCTCATCCCCGACCTGGTGCAGCTGTACGAACACCCCGACGAGGAGCTGCCGCCGTTGCGCCTGACCTTCCGGGACTACGTGCTGGGCGTCCGGGAGCGGCTCGCCGACAGCGACGTCTACCGCCGCTCGGAGCTGTACTGGCTGGACCGCCTGGACACACTGCCGCCCGCACCGGTCCTGCCCGCCCGCCCCGACGACCAGGAGAAGCTTCCGGTCCGCTTCGACCGCCGCGCCCACGTCCTCGACAGCGAGGCCTGGGACCGGGTCAAGGCCCGCGCCACGGAGTACGGTGTCACCCCCTCCGGGCTGCTCGCCGCGATCTTCGCGGAGACGCTGCGCGCGTGGAGCGGCCAGGAGCGGTTCACCATCAACTTCCCCATCTTCAACCGCATCCCGCTCCACCCCGACGTGCCGCGACTGCTCGGTGACACCACGACCACGCTGCTGCTCGCGGTGGAGAAGGCCGACGGCACGTTCGTGGAGCGGGCCCAGGCCCTCCAGGAGCAGCTGTGGGCGGACCTGGAGCACCGCTACTTCAGCGGCGTGCAGGTGCTGCGGGCGCTCACCCAGCGGCGCGGCACCATGATCCCGGCGATGCCGATCGTCATGACCAGCCTCGCCGGACACCCGCCGCGCCACTTCGCGGCCTCCCTGGGCGAAGCGATCTACTCGCTGTCGCAGACCCCGCAGGTGTCCATCGACTTCCAGGTGTTCGAGGTCGCCGGGGAACTCCAGTTCAACTGGGACTTCCTGCCCGCCCTGTTCCCCGACGGACTGGTGGAGGAGATGTTCGACGCCTACACGCGCATCCTGCACCGGCTGGTGGACGACCCCGCCGCGTGGCGGACCGAGTCCTTCGGCGTCGGCCCGGTCCGGACCGTACTGCCGCAGCCCCGGCGCGAGGAGGCCGCGCCGTCCGCCCCGCCGGTGCGCGACAGCGGTGAGGCGTGGGAGACGTACTGGTCGGGAGTGGAGCGGACCGGCGTGCGGGGCGACGTCCTGTGGGACGCCGAGGACGAGCAGGAGCTGGACGCCTGGGTGCGCACCGCGCTGGAGCACATGGACCCGGCGCTGCCCGTGGTCGACATCGGCTGCGGCAACGGCCGGTTCACCCGCGCGTTCGCCCGCCGCTTCCCCGCCGCGGTCGGCACCGACGTGTCGGCGAGCGCGGTCGCGCACGCCGTCGCCGAGTCGGCGGGCCACCCCCGCGCGAGCTTCCAGACGCTGGACGCCACCGAGCCGGGGGAGGCGGAGGCGCTGGCCGCGGAGATCGGCGACGCCAACGTGTTCACCCGCGCCGTCCTGCACGTCCTGGACGACACCGGGCGGGCCGGGTTCGCCGAGAGCGTCGCCGAACTGGTCGGCCGACGCGGTGTGTTCATCCTGCTGGAACCCTCCTACGCGGAGGACTCCTTCGGCTACCTGGGCTTCGTCGGCGGGGCCCGGGGCCGGGCGGCGACCCTGGTGCGTCCGCTGGAGCAGGCGGGCGTGGGGCACTCCAGCCAGTTCGGCCCGGCGGAACTGGATCGCTACTTCCCCCGTGACCAGGGGTGGGAGCACGTCGCCTCCGGACCGACGACCCTCAGCGCCATCGATCCGGACGCCTCGGCCGAAGCGCTGCGCATCCCCGGCTTCTTCGCGGTGGTGCGCCGACGCTGACCGGGGTGCGGCGGGTGCGGCCCTCCGGGGCGGCACGGGGGCCGGTGCCGGGACGTCAACGGCCGTCCCGGCACCGGCCCCCGGCGGCGGGACGGAGAGCGTTCGCCATCCGGGGCGTGCGGTCCGCCGGAGAACACCGCGGTCCTCGACCGGCCCGGCGCCGCGCGCCCAGGCGGTCTCGGCGTCCTTCCCGACCGGGAACGGGGCCGCGCCGCCTGCGGTGCGCGTCGCCGCCCCGAGGACGGCGACGGCCCCGGCACGGCGGACGACGTCGGCCGTGCCGGGGGATCCGACTCCCGGCCTTCCCCGCCCGAGGCGGCGGAGCACCGTGTCGTGGTCGAGCCCCCGGTCGCGGGCCGGGCACGCTCAGCGCGCGTGCTCGCCCCGGGACGGCTGCGGGATGTGCGCGCCGGAGGAGGGAGCCCCCTCGCGGGTCTCCCGGGCCTCCCGCATTCCCGCCTCGTAACCGGAGCGGTAGGAGTCCTCGGCCTCCCGACCGGACTCCCGCTCCTCCTCGGCCGCGTGGGCCGAGGACCAGCCGGCGGTCAGACCGTAGATGGCCAGCAGGTCAACGGCGATGACCACCAGCGACCACAGCGGGTTGGCGGCGAAGAACGCCAGCTGCGCGACGACGTTGATCGCGAGCAGGACCACACCCAGGGTGCGCGCCCAGCTCCTACCGCTGGTCAGGGCGAAGCCCGCCCCCAGCAGGAGCAGCCCCCACAGGCCCAGCAGGAGGCCCCAGGGGGTGAGGGTGAAGAAGAACGCCTCGCCTCCGGTGATGAAGAGGTAGTCCCTCAGGAAGAGGGCGAAGATGCCCTGGATGAGATTGACCGCTCCCGTCAGGAACAGCAGGGTCGCGGCGAAGAGCATCCAGCCGCGGGAACGTGTCCGGTTCATTGCCTTCCCTTTCCCTTCGCGGGTTTGCTCGGGGCCGGGGACGGGATGGCGATCGGCGCCGTCCTTACTCCCGTTCCGTCCCACCCCACAAACTCCCCCGTATCGGGGCGAAGGTTCACGAGCGTGGGCAATGAGTTCGCAAAGGACGGAGTGTCGCCGTGCCGGACGACGGGAACGCGGTCACCCGCGCCCGTAGCGGTGGGCCAGGGCGTCCAGGCCCACGGCGAACACGCCGTCGCCCATCGTGGACTCCAACTCCTGCGCGGTCTCCGCGGAGCACTCGAACGTCGCCGTCCAGACCACCGTGCAGTGCTGCGCGTCCCGTTCCACGACCTCCAGGACCGCCCGGTGGTCGGTGATGGGAAACGGCGGATCCGGCATCGTGTAGACGAGGCGGCGGGCCGGCTCGTCCCGTTCCACGAGCCGCTCCACCAGTTCCTGCTCGGTCCGCTCACCGAAGACGCGCTCGGCTCTCGGCGTGTTGGGGGAGGCCGGGCCGCGCATGACCGGGGCGCTGACCTCCGGGTGCCAGCGGTGGATCGAGGAGAAGTCGCCGATGAGGTCCCAGACCTCCGCGGCCGGTGCGGCCAGGTCAACACTGCGTCGTAGGGTCGCCATGCCCCGAGTATTCGACACGGCCGCGGCGACACGCCGCAGGTGCGCCCCCGTGTCGCGGGGCCGCCCCTTTCGGGTTTGTCCGTTCCTCCCCCCGGTTAGACGGAGGGCCGAGCCGTTGGGCGGCCCGCCTTAGACCGGCACCCGGGGTGGCGGGCCGCTCCCGTCCGAACGAGTCCGACGAGGAGTGTGTCCAGGTGCTGTTCACGAGTGCCCCATTGGAATCCGTCGCCGAGGCGCAGCGGCGCGCGAAGAAACGTCTGCCGACGGCGGTGTACGCGTCGCTCATCGCCGGAACGGAGAAGGGGGTCACCCTGCACGACAACATCCAGGCGTTCGACGAGATCGGACTGATCCCGCGCATCGCCGCGGACCTGCCGCCCAAACGCGAGATGAGCACGACCGTCCTGGGACAGGACATCGACTTCCCGGTCATCGTCTCGCCCGCGGGGGCCCAGGCCGTCGACCCCGGCGGGGAGGTGGCCGTGGCGAAGGCGGCGGCGTCGGTGGGCACCGCCATCGGGTTGAGCTCGTTCGCCAGCATGCCCTTCGAGGACGTCGCCGCGGCCAACCCCAAGGCGTTCTTCCAGCTGTACTGGGTGGGCACCCGCGACGACATCGCCGAGCGGGTGGAACGCGCCCGCCGGGCCGGGGCGAAGGCGCTGATCCTCACCCTGGACTGGTCCTTCGCCAGCCGCCGCGACTGGGGCAGCCCCACCATCCCGGAGCGGGTGACGTTCTCCACGCTGCTGCAGTTCGCGCCCATGGGGCTCTCCCGGCCCGGTTGGGCGCTGCGGTTCCTCCTCAACGGCATCCCCGACCTGAAGGCGCCCAACCTGCACACCGAGGCCAAGGGCACGCCGACCTTCCGCCAGGCGTACGTGGAGTGGGCGCAGACCCCGCTGCCCACGTGGGAGGACGTGCGGTGGCTGCGGGACCTGTGGAACGGCGAGTTCCTGGTCAAGGGCGTCTACTATCCCGACGACGCGCGGCGGGCCGTCGACTGCGGGGCCACCGCGGTCTCCGTCTCCAACCACGGCGGCAACAACCTCGACGGCATCCCAGGGGCGCTGCGTGCGCTGCCCGGTGTCGTCGAGGCCGTGGGCGACCAGGTCGAGGTGCTGATGGACGGCGGGATCCGCCGCGGCAGCGACGTGGTCAAGGCCCTGGCCCTGGGGGCGAAGGCGGTGCTCGTGGGGCGGGTGTGGCTGTGGGGGCTCGCGGCGGGCGGCGAGGACGGGGTCCGCCAGCTCCTGGAGATCCTCCGTGCCGGGATCGACGAGTCCCTCATCGGACTGGGCCACCGGTCGATCCACGACCTGAGCCCCGACGACCTGGTCATCCCGGCGGGGTTCACCGTTCCCACGATGACCGCGATGACGTCGGTGCCCGGCAAGAAGTGACGCGGTCCCCGTCGGCGTCGGGCCGCGCCGGGCGGCGGTCCGCCGACGGGGCCTCCGGGACGCCGAACCGCTCCGGGCTGCCGCCGCGGAGCAGTGCGGGAAAAAGGGGTGCTGCCTGAACCGTTTAAGGGCTACTCTGGCCGTCAGCGTGGTCGCCGTCGGGGAGCGGTCGTGGAAGAAAGCGGTCTGGTGGAGGTCTCCTCGGAGGAGGAACTCACGGAGCTGCTCGGCGCCCCGGCGCCGCAGGCCCTGGCCAAAGAGCGCACGACACTGCACGGACTCGACCGGGAGTGGCTGGCCGCCTCCCCTTTCTGCCTCATCGCGACGTCCGACGCGAACGGCCGGTGCGACGTCTCCCCCAAGGGGGATCCGCCCGGTTTCACGCTGGTGCTCGACGACAGCACGATCGCCATTCCCGACCGCAGGGGCAACCGCAGGTTCGACGGTTTCCGGAACGTGCTGGCCAACCCCCACGTCGGCCTGGTCTACCTGATTCCCGGACGGGGCGACACGCTGCGGATCAACGGCCGTGCCAGGCTGTTGCGGGACGCGCCGTTCTTCGACGAGATGGCCGTCCGGGGGAAGCGGCCCGCGCTCGCCCTGCTCGTCGAGGTCGAGGAGGTGTTCCACCACTGCGCGAAGGCCTTCCTCCGCTCCTCGCTGTGGCGCCCGGAGACCTGGCGCCCCGACGCGCTGCCGTCCCGGGCGCGGATCGCCAAGGACATGGAGCGCCGGGACGAGCCGCTGGAGGCGATCGAGCGCTTCTACGCCGAGGAGTACACCCGGGGGCTCTACTGACGTCCGCCGCCTTCCGGGCGGCCGGGACGGCCGTGCGGGGTATGGTGGTCGGCACCGCCCCGAGGGACCGGACGCCGAATCCGGCCAATCCCATTTTCGGATCCGCCGGGAGGTTCACCGTTCTGCCGTGATTGACGACGTCCGGCGAGGTGGCCCGGTACGAGTGTCCTCCCGTCCCGACTTGGCCGGTAAAATGGATCTGGTTTTCTAAACGGACACCGAAACGGCCCCTGATCTATCGAAATCTTATAGAAAAGATAAAGATCGTAATACGGGATGCCGTGCGGTCCGGAAAAACCTGACATTCTGTTGAAGTTATCCAGATCACCTGTCTGGTATCCGAAGTCTCTCTTACCGATGGATGGAGACCGTCCCCATGGCGCAGAAGGTTCAGGTGCTTCTCATCGACGACCTCGATGGCGGAGAGGCCGAGGAAACGGTCTCGTTCGGGATCGACGGCTCCGCCTACGAGATCGACCTCAGCAGCGATAACGCGGCGAAGCTCCGCTCCGCGCTCGCGCCGTTCGTCGAGGCGGCCCGCAGGGCCCCGACCAAGCGCAACACCTCCCGGGGGAAGCAGCGCGGCGCGTCCGGCAGGGACCGCAGCGCCGAGATCCGGGCGTGGGCCAAGGCCGCGGGCAAGCAGGTCAGCGACCGGGGACGCATTCCCCAGGCGATCGTCGACGAATACCTCGCGACGCACGGCTGATCCGTACCGCACACCGGGACACCAGGGGCCGGGGCCGACGGCGGGCCGACCGCCGGGACGGCGTTCCCGGCCCCTGGTGTGTCTCCCTCTGGAGAACCGGGAGAACGGTCAGGGAGTCGGACGCAGCAGCACGGGGCGGGCCAGCGGGTGGTTCATGAAGACCGTGGGCGTGGGCGGGGCCTCACCGACCAGGGAGATCTCGGGGAAGCGCGTGAACAGCGCGGGAAGCGCGATCAGCAACTCCAACCGGGCCAGCGCGGCTCCCAGGCAGAGGTGCGCCCCGTGGCCGAACGCCATGTGCCGGATCTTCGGACGGGTGATGTCGAAGCGGTCGGGATCGTCGTGGGCCCGCGGGTCCCGGTTGGCCGAGCCGAAGGAGAGCAGCACGGCGTCCCCGGCGGGGATGGTGATGCCGTCGATCTCCACGTCCCGCGTGGTGTACAGGAACGGCAGCATGACCACCGACGACTCGAAACGCAGGCACTCCTCGATGGCGTTCTCCCACGACACCTGACCGGTGCGCAGCAGTTCCAGCTGGTCCGGATGGGTGAGCAGCAGCTGCACCGAGTTGCTGATCATGCCCATCGTGGTCTCGAAGCCGCCGATGATGAGCAGCAGCGTGTTGTGGATCAGCTCGGTCTCGCTGAGCCGGTCGCCGTCCTCGGCGCGCGCGTTGATCATCGCGCTGATCAGACCGTCGTCCGGGTCCTTCCGCTTGGCCTCGATCAGGGACGCGACAAAGGCGAACGCGTCGGTGTTGGCGTCGGGATCGGTGCCGGAGAGGGTGCGTCCCACCAGGGTCTGCAGGGTGAGGTGGTCCTCCTCGTCGAGGCCGAGGAGGTCGCTGATGACGCGGATGGGCAGGGGGAAGGAGTAGGCCGCCTTGAGATCGACGGTTCCGTCGCTCTCGGCCATGCGGTCCAGCAGTTCCCCGGTGATGGCCTCGATGCGGGGGCGGAGGTCCTCGACGCGGCGGCGGGTGAAGGCGGACTGGACCAGGCCGCGCATGCGCTTGTGGTCCGCTCCGGAACGGGCCAGCATCGACTCCACGCGCAGCATGTTGGCGACGGGGTGGTGGGGGTCGACCTCACCGGCCATCAGGGGGCGCCAGTTGCGCCAGCCGCGGACGAAGACGGACTCGTCGGCCATCGCCTCCCGCAGCGGCGCGTCGTGGGTCAGTGCCCAGACCTCCAGGTCCCCGGGAAAAGCCACCCGTACCAGCGGGCCTTTTTCGAGGAATTCGCGTCTTTGGGCGGGGATGTCGACTCTGCCGGCGGGGTCGAGATGGATGGTGTGGGGGCGGCGGGGGTGTCCCATGAGGTTCCTCCGGGGTTGCTGACGGGGACAGGGGTGAAACGGACGGGCAGCGCCTCCAGGCCGCGGACGGTCAGCGAGGGGCGCCAGCGCAGCTGGTCCGGGGGGACGCTCAGCGCCAGGTCGGGGAGTCGGCGCAGCAGCCGGTCCACGGCGGTCTCGGCGATGGCCAGGGCCATGTCCTGACCGCGAACGGGACAGGTGTGGGGGCCCACGCCCCAGGTCAGGTGGGCGCGGTTGGTGAGCATCGCGTCCGGTCCGCTGCGGGCCATCAGGTCGAGGCTGGCCGCGGCGAAGCCCAGCACCAGGCAGTCCCCGGCGCGGACGTGGGCGCCGACCAGCCGCACGTCCTGCACCGGATAGCGGCCGATGAGGGTCTGCAGGGGCGGGTCGGTCCACAGCGCGGTGTTGACGGTCTCCGCGATCAGCGTCGACGAGGTGGCGAGTCGGGCCCGGACTCCGGAGTCGACGAGCAGCATCCGGATGGTGTTGCCGATGAGGTGGGTGACCGGGTCGTCGGCCGCGGCGATGATCAGCAGCAGGTTGTCGCGGACCTCGACGTCGCTCAGCCCCTGGGCGACCAGGGAGGAGGCCAGGTCGTTGCCGGGGGCGCGGCGGCGCCTCCGGGCCAGGTCGGTGAGCATCTCCGCGATGCGGAGGCGGGCGGGGAAGGCGTCCGGCCCTTCGCCCCACATGGCCTGCATCTCCAGGCAGATGCGCATGACCTCGGCCGGGCCGAGGCCGAACAGGCGGCACAGCACGGTGACCGGGAGCTGGCGGGTGTACTGGGTGACCAGGTCGGCCTTGCCGTGCAGGCAGAAGGCGTCGATGAGCTGGTCGGCGGCCGCGGTGATGTGCTGGACGACCTGGGAGAAGGTCAGCGATTTCAGTGCGGTGAGCAGTGCGTTCCGGTACCGCTCGTGCTCGGCTCCGTCGGAGTACAGCGCCGACTGGTACTTGCCGAACAGGATGCGCAGCGGGGACTGCGGACCGATCCGGCCGTCGGTCATGGCGGCCCAGCGGTCGGGGTCGCGGGCGTAGGTCTGGTGGTCGCGCATGACCTCCCAGTTGAGCCGCCAGGACAGCAGCAGCCATCCGTGGACGCCCGGCTCCAGTTCGACCGGGGCGATCTCCCCGTACTTCTTCAGCAGCTCGGGCCACAGGGCGCTGGGGTCGGTGGTCTCGTAGAGGCGGACCACGGGGGTGGGAGAGGAAGGGCGGCTCATGGGCATCACATCTCGGCACGGGCGGAGGGACAGCGGGAGGGGAGGCGGGCGGTGCGTCCTCGGAGGCTGCGGGTCCGGTGCGGTTCCGTGACGGTTGTGCCGTGCGCGGAAATCGTTCGGGCCGGGCTGATAGGCGACAGGAATTTCCGAATATGTGCTTCTGGCATTCGAGTAGTGGATCTTAACACCACATAATGCCCAGAGGGGGGTGTAGCGCAATATTTCCGAATTCTCTGCAGGATGCCGTAGTGGCTGTGGCGGATGACCTGCCCTTTCTCTTTCCTGGCGGACCGAGGGTTGGGGAAATGTGGGATTAGTTCATTGTTTGCCTGGTTTGTCCTTAACTGCGGGTGGTGTGTGTCCAAAAATCCCGCGGTGGGCCCGGAGTTCCCGGAGGCGGAGCCGCAGGGGATGAGTGGCCGCGCTTTCCCGCAAGGAAACCGCTGGTCACAGGGATTTTTGAGGTGCGGGGTCCGGGGTGGGCCGGTCGGAGGCCGTCGGCCGGAGGGGAATCGCGACGGCGCACGCCTTCGGTCGCCGCCCCGATTCCACGGGCGCCGCTGTCGGCCGGGCGACGGCACGGGACACCGGGCCATTTCCCCCGCCGGAGTCCTCGTTCGGACAGTTCACGGTCTCTTTTCGGCCGCCCCGGTGCGCGCGGGAGGACGACGTTTCTCTACCGACCGGAAAGAAAATCCCGGGCCGGCGGCGGCCGTATCGAGATGCGGAGCCGACGGCCGTTCGCGAACGGGAGACCGCCCGGTCCCGCCGCTTCGGGGACGGACGTCTCGCCCGCGTTCCGCGGCCGGCGGACCGCGGAATTCCGGATCCGGAGTCGTGCGCCGCGGTCCGGCGGCCGGCGTCGCGGTGGGCGCGGGCGGGCTGCCCCGGCGCGCCGGGAAACGGCGGCGGCCTGGCCGGGCCCGCCGCGGACGTCCGGGGCCGGCCCGCCGCGGCGGCTCGGCGGCCAGGCCCCGGGGCGGGTGCGGCCCGGGGAGGCAGGGCGGTCGGGGCAACAAGAAGAGCCGGGCCCCGACAGGGTCGGGGCCCGGCTTCGCAGCGCGGAGGATCGGGGATTTGAACCCCGGAAGGGCGTGAGCCCTAACCGCATTAGCAGTGCGGCGCCATAGACCGGACTAGGCGAATCCTCCTGGCTGGGACAAGCGTACAGAGAGAAGGGGCCAAGGTGCAAAACAAAAGCGCGCACCGCTGTGGTCAGGGGGTCGTGCGCTCGATGACCAGGTCGGCGTCGTGGCGTAGTTTGGCCACGGCGCGGGAGACGGTGCTCTTGACCGTGCCGACGCTCACGCCCAGCACAGAGGCGATCTCGGTCTCGGACAGGTCCTCGTAGTAGCGCAGGATCACGGCCAGCCGCTGCCGGTGCGGCAGCCGGTTGACCGCGCGGTTGACGGTGTCGGCCAGGTCGGTGCGCCAACTCGGGTCGTCGATCCGCTGCTCGGGGATCTCGTCGGTGGGGTAGACGTCCAGATGCCGCCGCCGCCACTCGGAGATCTGCGTGTTGACCATCGCGCGGCGCACGTACCCGTCCCGGGCGCTCGGGCTGGTGATGCGGTCCCAGGCGAAGAAGGTCTTGATCAGGGCGGCCTGGAGCAGGTCCTCGGCGTCGGCGTCGTTGCTGGTCAGCGACCGAGCCATGCGCCGCAGTGCGGGACCGCGGCGCCGCACGTACTCGGTGAACTCGTCGTACGTGGCTCGCGTCGCTTCGTTCACACGACCACCGACCCCCGAGGTACGTGTTTTCGGTCACATCACCACGTTCTTCACTGTGACATGGGAAGCGTCATCGTTTGCCCTGTTCGGGGGCATCTTCTGACAAACAGGTCGGAAGGCGCCGCGGTCCCGTGGAATCCGGCGTCGTCGTCTGTGGGGCCGGTGCGGCGCTCCGGGAGCCGCGCCGGACGCCTCCCCCCGCCGACGGCGCACGTCAGGGACGGTCTCCGCCCGGCCGGCTCTGGCACTGGGGGAGAATGGGAGGTGGTTTCCACAGCGTGTGGACAGCGGCACGACGCCGCGCCGACCCCCAGTGGAGAGGACGCACTCGTGGCAGCGGACCTGGCAGCGGAGGCACACGACCGTCGCCGCATGACCGCCGCCCTGCTCGGCCCGGCCGCGGCACCGGAACCCGACCCCGCCCCCGCCCACGTCGTCCGGGGAACGCTCACCGACATCAGCCCGCACATGCTCGGCCTGGCCACCCCCGACGGCGAGCGGCGCTTCATCCTCACCCCGCAGACGACCTTCTGGCACGGCGGCGACCGCACGGCCCGCGACCTGCGCCCCGGCCAGGACGTGCTGCTGCGCTGCGTACCCGGAGCCGAACTCGTCGTCGAGCGGGTCTGGGCGGACCTCGCCCGGGCCGCCGGGGTGATCACCGCGGCCGACGGCGACACCCTGGAGGTCGCCGCCGGACACGACCGCGCCCCGGTCACCGTGGTCATCCCGTACCGGGCCTCCGGCCGGATGCGGGTACGCCACCCCCGCCTGGAACCGGGATACCTGTTCGACGCCGTCGGAGTGCGCGACGGCGACGCCGTCCGCGCCCTCGTTCCCGCGACCACCCAGCCGCCCTACCCCGTCGTGGAGACGCCGCGGCGCCCCCCGACGAGCCGGGGGAGCATGCGGGTGACGGGGACGGCCGCCTGGTACGACCCGGTGCTGGGCCGCGACGTCCACGCCGACGCGCGGGGCACGCTCATGGGCGTGGCCTACCCGGCCCTGGACCGGACCGGCGACTGCGGCCCCGCGTGCGACCGGGCGACCTCGTGCGCGCCGCTGCCGCTGCTCTCCCTCGGCGCGGCGGTCCGCCTGGTCAACGAGTGCGCCCGAACCGCCGCGGTGCTTCCCGTGGTGGCCTGCGGTGCGGCCGCCAGCCGCTTCTGCGACCGCTGCACCGTCTGCGACTCCCCGGCCAGCGGCCGGATCGCCGAACTGACCCTCGCCGCCTTCGTGGCGTTGGGCGGCCGGCCCGAGGCCGGGTGCTGTACCGCGACCCTGACCGCAGGTGGACCGTGATCGAGACGTTCCGTGAGACCCAGTTGTGGATCCTGGCCGCCGTGCTGCTGCTCGGCGCCGCGGCCAAGGCGGCGGA
>Ga0079224_100002841_pt1 | contig 21417 bp, 18 predicted proteins | sample Stecom2015_FD_80414 | JGI IMG/M metagenome (GOLD analysis project Ga0079224, IMG submission 80414) | Agricultural soil microbial communities from Utah to study Nitrogen management - Steer compost 2015 | ecosystem: Environmental > Terrestrial > Soil > Agricultural land | place: USA: Utah...
AATGAAAAAAACGCTTTTGGTAGTATGCATACTGCTAGGTGCTCTGTCACTAAACCTTCAGGCCCAAACCTTAACTGAAAAAAATAATTCACCCGAAGATCCGGATAATTTAGCCAAAGAGTATTTTTCCCAAATAATGGGGATTGCTGCTTCAGCAACCACCAATACAAAGCTTTATCAGTTTGTTTATGACTGGATTGGCACACCCTATCGATTAGGAGGTAAAACAAAAAAGGGCATTGATTGTTCCAAGTTTGCCTACGAGCTATACGAAAAGGTGTTTAATACGTCGATCGGAAATAATTCAAGAAATATTTATACACAAGTTGATCCCATCAACAAAAATGAACTGAAGCCTGGCGACCTGGTGTTCTTCAAAATAAGAAGTAGAAGTATTACACATGTTGGCGTTTATTTGGGTGACAGGAAATTTGCGCACGCTTCTACCAGCAGAGGCGTTATGATTAGCAATCTTGATGAAGCTTATTGGAAGCGCTATTATTTCAATGGCGGCCGTATGAGCTTGAAAGCACAGAATGAGAATGCGTCGGAAGAGGAAGACGTTCTTCATTTAAATTAGCAATCGATTTTTCTAAAATCAGTCGGCTTGGCCTAATTCCACTGTTAGTAGTTTTCTATTTAGTGATTGCTCATTGGCTTATCACCTCAATTAGCCAAACGCGAGTTGGTGAGTGATGAACAAATGCGCATATCCATCCCTTTTACCTTAAAAAAAAATTTACTACTTTTATGCACAGGAATAATGCTATGGCAAGCGAAAAAATATTGATTTTAGACAAGGACCAGATTCAGAAAAAAATTACAAGAATTGCTTATCAGATTTTAGAAGATAACTTTGAAGAAAAAGAGATTGTTCTAGCGGGTGTTGCCGAAAGAGGATATGTTTTGGCTCGTCGCTTAAAAGAAGAACTAGCAAAAATTTCATTGGCGGTCGATGTCAAGCTTATCAACATTTCATTAAATAAAGTCAGTTCTACCCTGCAAGCAGAAACCGATATTTCGGTAAGTGAGGCGAAAGATAAAGTGGTAATATTGGTGGACGATGTATTGAATAGTGGGCGGACTTTAGCCTATGGTTTGGGTGTTTTTTTGAATGTTCCCTTAAAGAAGCTGAGAACGGCGGTTCTAATTGATAGAAGCCATCATAAATTCCCTGTTATAAGCGACTTCTCCGGACACAAATTATCTACCATTCTTAATGAGCATGTTTCTGTGACACTCGAAGGTTTTGAAAACGAACAGGACGCTGCGTACCTGCACTAGATGAGTGCCCTCGGTAGGGTTCCGCCAGCAGTCGAAGGACCCCGGCGTCAACCCTTAATGCATAAGCAATATTTTATTTTTAAAGGCTATTGATCTTTAAAGTCATCCCTGGTTTGATAGATGAGCCATTTAAATTGTTCATTGCTTTTATATTATTGACAGTGGCTCCTCTGTATTTTTGGGCGATTCCGGAAAGTGTATCTCCTCTTTTAACTTTATAGGTTACGTAATTAACGGATTTTCTTTCCAAGCTCGTTTTTTTCCCTGCTGTATAACCCGGTTCGGAGATCTTTAAACGCTGTCCCGGAACAATGGCATTTCTCCTCAACCTATTCCAAACCTTCAAGTCCTGTACCTCGACTTGATATTTATTGGCAATTGAGCTTAAGCTTTCACCTCTTCTTACGCGATGATAAATAGCTTTTCTATCGGTATTAGATGCTGTAATAACTTTTGCAGGAGCATCGGTCGGTGTATTTAAAGCTGCATACAAGCTGGCATAAGCGGTTTTATCTACCGCAGGGACGACTAAACGCTTCGGAGCCTCCGGTGTACCATTGATGATGCTCTTTTTATAGGCCGGATTTAGCGTGATCAATTGGTTCAGGTCGAGGTTTAACGCCTCTGCAATGCCTGATAATGGAATAAACTTATCGATCAAAATGACGTCGGTACCTTTCTCCGCTGTAAGGGCAGATCCGCTCCCGGAGGGTGTTGCAATTCCTAATACTTCATAGTTGTTTAGCACGAAGGTCATGGCAATAAAAGCGGGCACATAATTACGTGTTTCCTGGGGAAGATATTTTCGCACGGTCCAAAAATCAGGTTTTTCAATACCTGATCGTTGTATCGCTCTGGCTACATTTCCTTTTCCGCAATTATAGGATGCTATTGCAAGTTGCCAATCGCCAAATTCGTTGTAAGCATCTTTTAGATAAGCCGCCGCTGCATAAGTCGCGGCATAGGGGTCTTTCCGTTCATCAACGTAGTTGTCTATATTTAAATTAAACGCTTTTGCCGTAGCGAACATAAATTGCCAAGGACCGGTTGCGCCCACCCTTGAGACCGCATGTGGATTTAAAGCTGATTCAATGATAGATAAATACTTTATTTCCTGTGGCAAATCCGTCTCTGCAAATACTTTCTCGTAAATGGGAAAATAGTACTGCGCTAACTCAAGCATTTTAGAAAGATGGTTTTTATAGCGCGGTGCCGTATAAGCATCTATATAAGATTGGACATAGCTATTGTACGTTAAGGGGATTACCTTTTGCAAAGTGTCCAGTTGCTTTTTTATATTTTGAGGGGCGAGATACCAGGAGAGATCGTGAGGGTGGGAATTTTTCCTGAGTGTAGAATCTTCGCTAGATAGAACATTCGAAGAGGCACTTAATTTCGAAGGTTCGTCGGTATCTTTGCTTGTTGTTGCCTGCGTCAATTGAACGCAAAATAGCATACCTACGGCAAATGCCGAAAATCTTTTCAATATCATGTCTTATATTTAAGGCTGTTGATTATCAAATCAGTTCATTATTGCTAAATACGTTAACATATTTTGAGCCACGCTCAAAAGAGGTTTGATAATAATTTCTTAAACAACGTTTTAATCAGCTCACTTAGTATAGTAAGTTGATTTTTTTTTGAAATAATAATAAAAAAAGCTGCTGCAACATGCTATATGTTACAACAGCTTATCCTTTATAAGAATGAGGGATTATTGTTTTTCCTCTTTAACTTCATCTTTCGTGGTTCCGGCTTGGCCTTCTTTAAATTCTCTCACACCGCGTCCTAATCCACGCATCAATTCAGGAATTTTCTTTCCACCAAATAATAATAACAAAGCAAGAACGATAATTGCTATTTCAGGCCCACCAATACCCAGTAACAAAATTGTGTTTAACATAACTCAATATTTAAAATCTTTATTCAATGACTACATTGTAGTTTTTATTCTTTCCTCAATATACGTAATCGTCTTACGTCCAGTTTACAAACTTATGTAAAAATGCTTAGATAAACAATTTTTTATCGTTTATCATTTCACCACTTGTATGGCTAATTTCCCGCTAACCAACTACTTGGGTTGATAGGCGAAGTTCCTTGCCACAGTTCAAAGTGTAAATCGGAAGTCCCTTCCGTCGCATCTACAGCTACTGTGCCAATTGTTTGTTTTACAGAAACCTTCTGATTTCTGGAAACACTGACCGTTTTCATGTTTTGATAGACAGTGAAGTAATTACCATGACGTATAATAACAGTATATTGATTTTGGAGTTGCACGATTGATGTTACAACACCATCAAATACGGCCCGTACGGCGGCACCTGCTGCTGTACGAATGGTTAAGCCGTTACTATTAACTTTAACACCTTTTCCATAAGTATATTGTCCGTAACCTTGCGTTACCGATCCCGAAGCTACCGGCCAGGGGAGTCGCCCACGATTACCTGTGAAATCTGCTGCTAATTTAGCCGCCTCCGGTGTTGACAAGAGCGCCTCTTTGTCGGTTTTTCTAGCGGTTGGCTCCGGAGCCTTCGCATTAGGGTTTTTCTTCGCCAACTCTGCTGCTCGTCGTCTTTCTTCTTCTTCTGCCCTTCGCCGAGCTTCTTCGATCTCTCTTCGGATAGCCGCCTGTATGGCACGTGCTAAACGCGCATCTTCCTGCTGCTTCTTATTCAGCTCTTGCTTATATTCTTTTTCCTTCTTGGTAAGATCGTTAAGCACTTTTGATTTAACAGATTTTTGGCCGTCGAGCGCTTGCTTCTCTTTTTCCTGGTCGCTCAGAAGTACTACTTTCTCCTTTTTATTATTCGCCAATTCGGCAATTTTTTGCTCAATACTTTTCTGCGTTTCCTCTATCTCCTTTGCTTGTTTTTTCCGGGAATCGCTGAATTGCTGAAGGTATTTAAGGCGCTTATACGCTTGATTAAAGTCGTTAGAAGCAAAAATGAACATCAATTTATTGTAAGCGCTCGAGTTGCGAAACGCAAACTGTACCATGGACGCATATCCTTTTTTGAGCTTCGCCAATTCATTCTGCAAGGAGCGGATCGTATTGGTATTTTTGGCTATCTGGCTCTCTATTAAATTGACTTCGCTATTAATCGTTTTGATTTTTTTCACCCGTAGGTTGATTTGGGCGTTAAGGGCATTTACCTGTTTGAGCGATAATGACTTGTCTTTTGATGTAGAACGTAAAGTTTGATTCAATAATTCTATTTCACGTGTAAGGGCCTCCCGCTGCTTTTTCAACTGTGCGCTCGACTGTGCCCAACTAGATAGGCCTATCCCCATAAATAACAGCAAACAGCATATTGACTTTATCCGAATCATTCTCTTCTTCAAATCATTGATGATGTATTACATTACATCGTTATTTTAACGTATTTATTGCCAACGAAAGTACTAAAATATTTTTATCTCGATAAACATTTGTTGATTAACGTATTCCACTTAAGGGCTTATATTTTGACGGAATAGTGAATGGCATCTCTACGGCCTCATTCAAAGCAATACGATTGTACTTTAGCTGTAATTCCAGTTTTACAGCGGATGAATTAGCGGTTAAACGAATATCCTTAGGTACCGGATGTTTGCCTATTAATGCAAAATCAGAATAATCCGTATTTACTTGGCGTTCCTGATTGTAAGTGCTTAAACTACAATTAGTGACCCTGAAATTGTCATCTGTTCTTACTAAGAAATTTAAATCATTTTTAAAGCCACTTAGTAAATAACCTAAATCTCCTTTTTTTGCCTCGTTCGAATAACTCAACGCTTGATCAATCATATTACCTACCATCATAGCCTGTAGATTACCATAAGTAATCTCTTCGGAGGCAAATTGATGTAAAAAGGCAAAGGGTTCGTCGATGTAGGTTCCGTTGATACGATTCATCATTCGAAAGCGGGTCGGCGTGATTAATACGCGAGCAGCCTCGATTCCAAAGACGGTGGTAATAGATATCCATATCGCCTCCTGGTTTTTTATCTTGATATTTAAGGTTGCATCATAGTTGTCTTTATTGATGGCAACGGCCGATTTTGCTTTAGCACTGAAGGTGTTGAAGCTCAATTGATTGTCAAGGATACCATTCACCAATACCCGATTATCCAAGGTGATCCGACTTTCTTCTTTGGTTGCGTCGACTATTACTTTTTTGCTTTTGCAAGCGACGATCAGCAAGCTAGCCGATAAAACCGTCAAAATGGATAGCTTTCGCAAATTTGAATGGTTAAAAGGCATTACTCAATATACTTTTTAGCATCGATCTTTTTAGTTAAAAGCTCCACATTTTCCCCCGTAGTTTCCCCGGTGGCTTTTGCTTCCTTCCATTTGGAAACGGCTTTTTCGATGTCACCCAGTTTAAACAATATATCACCATAATGTTCAAGGAGCGCAAAGGACTTTTCCCCTGAATTGGTGATTGCTTTTTCGATCCATTTTAAAGCTTCAGCGTAATTGCCCTGTTGAAACAGCACCCATGCGTACGTGTCTTGAAACGTCGGATTATTAGGCTCTAATTCGTTTGACTTTCTCGACATCTTAGCGGCCGCTTCTAAATTGGTTTTTCGAAGCGATAAATAGTAGGCGTAATTATTAAGCGTTCCCACGTTGTTGCTATCAATGGCAAGCGCCTCATCATAGGCTTGATCGGACTCTGCAAACATATCCAAGGCGTGATAGGTGTCACCTAAGCTGCTATATACTTGCGTAAGCAACGGGGTGTTTTTCTCGTCAACATAATTAAGCGCGGCTTCAAAACAACTTCTTGCATCCGTATATTTCTTCTCCATAAAGAAAGCATGCCCCGAAAAAAACTGAGTTAAAGGCTGTTGCGGAAACAATGCCGAGGCTTTATAAGCATGTGCCAAAGCCTCTTTTTGCATACCTAAACTGAGCTCTATCTGTAATAGTTGTTCCCAAATGGTATTCACCCTGCTGTTGATATCGATCGCTTTGAGATATTGTTCCCGAGCTTCCTTCAGTTGTTTTTGTTGGGCTAATATATCTCCATATAAAGCAAAAGCACGTGCATCCGTTGGATAGCTTATCGTTAATGTATTCGCTAAATCGCGAACGATAGGTGCCATTTCATTACTCTTCGGGTCAGACATGAGACTGATCAATAGGCGCATTTTCCCTTCGAAATCCATCCGTTCACTGGCAAAAGCCATTCGAAGCTCCCGAGTCGATTTTTCCTCATCTTTCAAATTGTGATAGGCATCCGCTTTACTTAAAGAAATGTAAGGATCGCCGGGGATACGTGCATGTCCTTCGTCCAAGACCTTAATAGCTTCCTTGGGCTTGTTAAGCTTTAAGTATAAGTTGGCTAAGAGTAGATATCCTTTTGTACTATCCGGTTCCTTTTCGATAATAGAGGTGACTTCTTCGATGGCCTTTTTGGGCTGTTTTTGTTTTAAGTATATCTCCTGCCGCGCAATAATGATGTTATCATCCTTTCCGAACTTTTGCTCTATTTCATGGTAAGCCTGTAGTGATTTGTCAAGCTCATTATTAAGAAAAAGGGCGTAAGCACGGTCATAGAAGTACTCTTTCTTTTCGGGTTTGATGCGAATCAGCTGGTCAAAAATAGGAGGGAGGGAGTTAAAATCCTCCATCCGTTTGTAAATGTCTGCCAACAAAACCCAATACCACTCATTATCTGGCTTTAGTGTTGTTGCTTTTTTTGCATGGATGGCAGCATCACCTAGGTTTTTATCTTCCAACTCTAATCGGGCTAGTTCGAAATAAGCGGCATCGTTGTTCTCGTCTAGCTTTAACAACTTGTGAAGTGTAGTTTGCGCTAGGTCAATATCTCCTCGGGCCTTTTCGTTGAGCGCCTGGTAATATAAATCCTTTACCTGACTGCTGTCTGTCGCTGTTTGCGCAAGTACCTGTTGTCCACTTATTAATAAAAGACATATAAACCAGTATATTTTATTCTTTAAAATCATCTTACAATTGTTGTTTTAAATCGTACTCGTTTCACCATAGTCGATCAAGTAGGGAAGTGCCAATATCCGTACTCCTCCTTTCATCGCTTTAACGCTATCGCAAAGGTTGGGCCATTATCTTCGCTTATAGCCTAATAATTGTTTAAGTTGCGGCCCCTCTTTTAAGTATATACCGATTAAGAAGAGCAAAAGCAGTCCGTTACCGATTATTAGGTTCCTTCCAAATACGGAGAAAGATAACCAACTCAAAATAATTGCACATACAATATACGTCAAATTTTTAAATGTATGATAGGGAATTGGGTATTTTTTTTGTCCTAAAACATAAGAAAGAATCATCATGCAGGCATAGGTTACCATCGTAATCCAGGCTGACGCGATAAAGCCGTAAGAGGGAATAAAAACCAAATTCAACACAATAGTAACAATAGCTCCGGTACCTGAAATATAAAGACCATATTTTGTTTGATCAGATAATTTATACCAAATAGATAAACTCATATATACACCTAAGAAAATATATCCTAGTAAAAGGATTGGAACAATTGATAATCCTTTCCAATTTTCCATACTTGTTGTAAGAGAGGATCCGGCTATAAAATATTTTAAAATCTCAATATTGGCTACTAAACCAAACATGCCTATTGCCATGGCAATAACGAAATAATCCATAATGATGGCATAAGTTTGACCTGAATTTTTTTCTTTTGCTTGACTAAAGAAAAACGGCTCGGCACCTAAGCGAAATGCCTGGATGAAAATACTCAAAAATACGGCTAGTTTTGCCGACAATCCGTACATACCAACTTGCGTATCGGCGATTTCATCCGGTAATAATTGTCCTAAAAATACTTTATCAAGGTTTTCATTTATAATAAATGAAAAGTTGGCAATCAAAATAGGGAAACTATAAGAAAACATTTCTCGCGCTAACGGGCCATTGAATCGTAATTTCAGTTTGAGCAATTCCGGGATCATGAGCAATAGTGTGACCGCGCTAGCGATTAGATTGGATAGGAAGACATAACCAACCCATTGGGGATGATACCAAGTAGAAAAGTATGGAGCAATGGATAGATCAGTCTTAATGGCCCAAGGAATGAAAACGATAAAAAATAAATTACAGGATACAAAAATGAAAATGTTAAATAACTTAATCATTCCATATCTTAGCGGGCGTCCGTCTGCTCTGATTTTTGCGAACGGAATAACAGCGATAGCATCTAATACTAAAATAAGTGCAAAATAGGTGATATACCTCGATAGATCTGGGTCCGATATATTCATAAAGTGCGCTATTTCCTGCTTAAAAAGCAGCACTAGGAGAAGGAAACATAAACTGATAGCAAGAATTATCAGAAAGGTGTTATTGTAAACGGCCTGCTTATTATCCTCTTTTTTTTGAATGTAGCGGAAAAAAGTGGTTTCCATTCCAAAGGCAAGTAATGCGTTCAATAGCGAAGCATAACTATACATCGTGGTAAAAATCCCGAAGACGGCTGTGGATAGTTTTCTTGAAAATAAAGGTGTAAGGATAAAATTGACTAAACGAGCTATGATCGTACTTAAACCATAGATCATGGTTTGCCCGGCAAATTTTCGTAGTGTAGACAATTTTTTTTGACAGTTAAAATGTTAACGCTTAAGAATTTCGAAATTGTTATAGTTTTTCAGTTCACCGGAATTAATTTCAACTTTTTCGACAACAGCATGTTCCGGTCCCTCATGGCACCATTCTAAGAAATTCTCCAATCCGAAAGCATCTCCTTCTGCTTCTATGTAAACACTTCCGTCGGGTAAATTCTTGACAAAGCCGGTGACTTGTAACTGATTGGCAACGGCTTTAGTTGCTGCTCTGAAAAAGACTCCCTGTACTTTTCCGAAAACGGTAATATTTAAATGCTTCATTGGCACTGATACTTCTTAAGGACAGTCGAAACTGTATGTTACAAATGTGCAATTTTTTTGTAAATCAACTTGTCTCTTTTCCATAGGATTAACTATGCCGAATAGCAATTAACAGAAAATGAATGCTTTAGATTAAGGGCGTAACGGTTGAGTTTTCGCTCAGTTTTAGCCCTTGCGTGTGACTGATGAGGTTAAGGCCAGGTTTTTTGCCCTTTTCTAGACTGCCGTATTGGTGATCAATACCTAAGTATTTGGCGCCATTAAGCGTTGCCCACTTTAAGGTATCCTCAAGTTTTAAATGCGGGAAATGAGCGTGCAGTGTTAAAAGCTCCGATAAAATGCATAACTTATCGTTAGAAGCTAAACTGTCTGTGCCTAGCGTAATGGGACTGTCCTGATTCAGAAATAGGTCGATTTTTGGCAGCCTGTTTTCGATATACAGATTGGCATTAGGGCATAGACACCAGGTCACGTTTCCCGCAAAACGATCCACAAAAAAAATATCTTTCATGTTTGTGTACGTGTTATGAACAAACATAACGGGTTGCCGCTTTGGTAATAGAGGAACGATGGTTTGAATAGAATCCCTGGCTTGCGCCTTGAAGAAGCCAATATCTCGGTTTAACTTTCGATAAAAATCAATAAATTGCCCTGACTTATAGCGATAAAGCTTGTTCTCCTCTTCGCTTTCCTGATTGTGGATACTGAGCAGATTGGTTTCCGGTTTATGAAGTTGTTTTAAAAACCTGAAAATTTCTTTACATACCGAGTAAGGGGCATGCGGTGTGATGGAAGACGGTAGCCCGTCGAATGATTCACAGAGCGCTAAGCCATCTCTAAACACTTCTTGCGCTTTTTCCGGTTCAAAGCACAGAATTTCTATAAAGGTATGGTAATAAAGGCTGCTTTTCTCCTTTGTTTCTTTCGAAATAGCACGGTTTGCAATATCACCAACCGCCACAATGCCATTCCTTTTCATTTCCGAGTCGGCAGATTGCATGGCCTTTACAACTTCCTTCTCGTTCGCATTCCGTTGCCCAATAACAGCTTCGATGAAAGGAATTAGTCCAGTGCCTTTGGCGAATTTACCCTTCAGATGGGAAAGTTCTAAATGACAGTGCGTGTTAATAAATCCCGGAGTAATAATACCCTTATGTTTCGTAATGGTTTTATCCGATATTTCTTTTGCTCCTGATTCATAAACACCTATAATTTCACCGTTCTCGTCCACCCCAATGATACCATTATGAATGGGTTTTGCAGAAACGGGAAGAATATAGTCTGCCGAGTAATAATTTACCATGACATCTGAGGTTCACTAAAAATATGAAGAATTCGTCTACTTTTTTTAATAATTACGGGCAATGTTAGCAAAAAATATGAAACTAACGAAATTTGTTTCACGCTTTAACACACTTGTATAACAAAGGATTATATATTTTTGTGTTAAAAAAGCGGTATATTTGCACCGTGAAAAACATGGGAAAGAAAGTAGATATCAGATCGTTAAGCCTTGAACAGTTGAAGGAAAGTTTACTCGCTTTAGGCGAGCAAAGTTTTCGTGCAAAGCAAATTTTTGAGTGGTTATGGATGAAGTCGTGCGTAGATTTCGATAATATGACCAATCTTAGCAAAAAGTTACGCGATTCGCTGAAAGAGAATTTTATAATCAACGCTGTTCGCATCGATAAATCCCAATACAGTGCTGATAAAACCATAAAGAGCACGTTTAAGCTTTTTGACAATAATATTATTGAAGGTGTTTTAATCCCTACTCCCGACCGGATGACTGCCTGCGTCAGCTCCCAGGTGGGTTGCAGTTTAACATGCAAATTCTGTGCAACGGGGTATATGGATAGAAAGCGGAACTTAAATGCAGACGAAATTTACGATCAAGTTGTTTTAATCAATAAACAGGCAGAAGAAAACTATTCGATCCCCCTAAGTAATATTGTTTATATGGGAATGGGTGAGCCGCTACTTAATTATGCCAATGTTTTAAAATCTATCGAACGGATTACAGCTCCTGATGGACTGAATATGGCAGCAAAAAGGATAACTGTTTCAACTGCCGGAATAGCCAAAATGATTAAGAAGTTGGGAGACGATCAAGTGAAATTTAATTTAGCCCTCTCCCTTCATGCAGCGAATGACGCAAAAAGAAATGAAATCATGCCGATTAATGAGCAGAATTCGTTAAAGGCATTGGCCGAAGCGCTAAAATATTATTTTGCCAAGACAAAAAATCCCGTTACTTACGAATACATCGTTTTTAACAATTTTAACGACGAATTGGAAGATGCAGCAGAATTGGCGTCCTTCTGCAAACACCTGCCTTGTAAAGTTAACATCATTGAATATAATCCCATCGCCTTTGCAGATTTCGAGAATGCGGAAGGGGATAAAATTGATCGCTTTGCGGCGTTTCTTAGAAAAAGAGGTATAACCACCAATGTCAGAAGAAGCCGGGGCAAAGACATTGACGCTGCATGTGGACAGTTAGCTGTTAAAGAAAAACAAGAACAATTGATGTAAGCTTAAAGCTTCGAGAGAAAGTTTTAACTAACCGATGGCCAAAGCTGATACGATCATGTATTAATAGCTGCGCATACAAAATAGTAAGGTTGTCAAAGCGGGAAGCCAAGTGCGATTGATGGTCTTATGGCATTAATTATAGCCTATGATGATCCGGTATTTTCAAGCCCTTGTCTCATTACTATATCCCGAATTATGTGCGGGCTGTAAGCGATCGCTGTATGAACATGAATCGCTTATTTGCACCCATTGTCTCTATCATTTACCAATTACAAATTTCCATCTCGATCCGGCAAATGCTGCAAGCAAACAATTGTGGGGTCGGGTTCCGTTACAGGCGGTTTCTTCTTATCTTTATTATGTAAAAGGATCCACTGTTCAAAACATACTGCACCATTTAAAGTACTTCAATAAACCGGAAATAGGAAATATGCTGGGTAAACGGTATGGCGAACTGTTATACTGCTCCACTTTTCGGCATGTTGATCTCATCGTTCCCGTACCTTTGCATCCTAAAAAGCTAAAGAAAAGAGGATACAATCAAAGTGAGTTTTTTGCAAAAGGACTGAGCGAAAGCTTTAAAGTTCCAATAGAAACAGGAAATCTAATTCGACATACTCGCACAGAATCACAAACAACAAAAAGACGTTATGAACGTTACGAGAACATGAAAGAAATATTTGAAGTACTTAAACCTCAAACCTTTCAAGACAAACATATCTTGCTGGTGGATGATGTGCTAACAACAGGTGCTACCATTGAAGCCTGCGCTTATAAACTCTTGGAAATAGCTGGTGTACGTGTTAGTGTAGTGACGCTAGCCTATACCAAATAAACGTGATGGAGTTCTTCGGTCTATCATTAGAATAACATTATACTTTCTTCGTATTAACTATAGTATTAATAAGGGGTTGAAAAAGGGTTGATAAGGGGTTAACAAAGGGTTAGTAAAGGTTTTATCTAGGTTAACCCCCCACTAATTCTTTATTATTACTAAATGAATACTTATTTAATGGTAAGATATGTATGGATTAATGTCGAAGTTAAGCCAACAAAAACGGGCATTCACATTGAATGCCCGTTTGTTAATTTTACGACAGATGATCTTACTGTCTATTTATATAAAGGAAATTTTGCCATTAATTGAAGCACTTCTTCATGAACCGCATCAAGCACGGCTTCGTCTTCCGGCGCGTTAATAACGCGATCAATGAATTCAACGATTTGTACCATTTCGGTTTCTTTCAGTCCTCTAGTTGTTATGGCCGCTGTTCCCATACGGATACCTGATGTAACAAACGGTGATTTGTCATCAAACGGCACCATGTTTTTGTTCGTCGTAATACCGGCTTCGCCTAATGCAGCTTCCGCTGCTTTGCCGCTGATTCCTTTGTTTCTTAAGTCAATCAACATGGAGTGGTTATCTGTACCACCTGAAATAATTTGATAACCTTTGCTAACGAAGGCATCTGCCATTGCCGAAGCGTTTTTCTTTACTTGCAAGATATAACTCATATAATCGTCGCTTAGTGCTTCGCCAAAAGCCACGGCTTTAGCGGCGATGATATGCTCTAAAGGACCGCCTTGCGTACCGGGAAAAACAGCCATATCTAAAAGGGAAGACATCATTCTTATTTCACCTTTAGGAGTTTTTAAACCCCATGGATTTTCAAAGTCTTTACCCATCATAATCATACCGCCGCGAGGTCCTCTCAGGGTTTTATGTGTCGTGGTCGTGACGATATGGCAATGCGGAAGTGGGTCCGTCAAGAGTCCACGAGCAATTAAACCGGCTGGATGTGAGATGTCAGCTACTACTAAAGCACCGATTTTATCAGCTACCTGACGAATAAAGGCATAATCCCAGTCGCGTGAATAAGCAGAAGCTCCAACAATAATTGCTTTTGGTTGTTCTCTTAACGCCGTTTCTTCTAAGGCTTTATAATCGATTAGGCCGGTTTCTTTGTCGACACCATAAAAATGAGCTTCATATAATTTACCGGAAAAATTTACCGGGGAACCATGCGTCAGATGTCCTCCATGGGAAAGATCGAACCCTAAAATTTTATCGCCCGGTTTAAGTATCGCTAAAAATACGGCGGCATTGGCCTGCGCTCCCGAATGCGGTTGTACGTTAACCCATTCGGCATTGAAAAGCTGCTTTGCGCGGTCGATCGCTATTTGTTCAATTTCGTCAACTACTTCGCAGCCACCATAATAACGCTTGCCCGGTAGTCCTTCTGCATATTTATTCGTTAATACAGAACCGGCTGCTTCCATGACCTGTTTGCTTACAAAATTTTCTGAAGCGATTAACTCAATACCTTCTTCCTGGCGTTGTAATTCTTCATTAATCAGCTCAAATATGATGTTATCTCTTTCCATTAAATATTGATATAAGTATCAGTTTTAGATAGTTGCGCAAAGATAGGGAAAATGTAGAGAATTGATAAGTGCTTTGTGCATTTATTAGCAGTTAGCTAGTTAACCACCGGCATTACCCTTTAGGTCTTAAATCTTACACCATAAACCCTATAGCTTACACCGTTTGTGCTTTCTCTTGTACCCAAAAATTGTTATATCCCAAACCTAATTGTATCTCGAGAATCTGCTGTTGAAGCATTTCCAGTATGGCTAAAAAGTTGTATACAAAATGAACCCTATTTTCAGAGTGCTGTTGAATGGCCTTAAAATCTAACTTTTGATTGATGGTTAATAATGAGGCAATGGCTTTTTTCTGTTGTTCAATCGTATACGGATATTGTACAACAGTATGTTTTACTTCATTCGATTTGTTTAGATACGCATTCATTAATCGATCATAAACTTTCATTAATTTATATAGATCGAATGAATTCAATTCTTCTCCCGGCTCCGCCTCATTGGCTGCAATTTTGAGATTAAATGCAATGTTGCCACGCCTTTCAACCATGAAACGGTTATCTTCCAACGCTTTTAGATCTTCACAAACCGTTTTGAATTTTTTATATTCTATAAGTTTTTGTACAAGGTCTTTCTTGAGGTCAATTTCATTGCCGTCTTCATCTATTTCAGGCCGTGGTAATAGCATTTTGGCCTTAATCCGCATCAGGGTAGCAGCAACAAAAATAAATTCGCTCGCCAATTCCATGTTCAGGGCATTCATGTGGTGTATATATCCCAAGAAATCATCTGTAATTTTAGCAATCGAAATTTCGTGTATATTAAGTTCGTCCCGCTCAATGAAAAATAGCAAAAGGTCAAAAGGACCTTCGAATTGTGGAAGCTTTATCTCAAAACCCTCTGTTTGCATGGTTCCAAAGGTACGCTTTTATTAAATACAAATTATAACTAGAGTAAGTGCGCTTAAAAGGAACCTTTTTATTAATCTATTTTTTTAGTATCTGTTCTTTATGCTTGATCATAAAGAACCAAACAATCAAGGCTTATGCAGGCTACCTTGCAGCTGATTGCAAAGTATCCATAGCGCGTATTGGAGCCGTTTCACTTCCTCAATCCGCTTGCATATTGCAAAATGAACAGTCGTGCAAATACTTTGCTGCTCGTTGCGTCGGTATCCTTCAAGGCCGTTTTTCCCAACACACTGGCTATATATAAGGCTAAAAACTAGTACGTTCGGTTAAAAGTAAAAGCCCATCGTTCTACTAAAGTGCCGCCTCCAAAATTTACAGTCAGCGCTGGGAGGCACTACCGTTCCTGTAAATTTTGCCTGCCTGCGGTAGGCAGGAAGCGGCGAGCTTTCTTTGCTTCTTTTCTTTCGCGGAGAAAGAAAGAAGTTAAAATAAACGTTCTTTTAATATAAACACCTTTATGTTAAAAGCGAAACCGACCAACGAGAATTCACCGAAGGTAATCTCTGGTATTAGACTTAAAGATTGATTTAGACAAAAATGAAATGTATAGCTGAAAAACAAAGCGAGTAGTTGCTTGTTGGTGAAAAATGAGCAGAACTAGCGGAAAGTTGAGATGGAACAGATCAGGAACAAAAAAAGCAGTACATAGCTAAATTGAATATTTATCCTTTACTTTGTAAACGTTTTGTTATTACCGTAATTTTGTATTTACAGGCAGAGAATGAGGACTGATTGCAGGACAAATTCTTTCAGAACCTATTTAATATGGATTTTGAACCAGGAACGTTGCTAAAAAACATAAATAGCCCCGCCGATTTAAAAAAGCTCAGTGAGTCGGATTTAGAGAATGTTTGTAAAGAGCTACGTCAATATATTATTGATGTTGTATCTGTTTATGGCGGACATTTTGCCGCTAGTTTAGGGGTGGTGGAGTTGACGGTGGCGCTGCATTATGTACTCAATACGCCCTATGACCAATTGGTTTGGGATGTCGGCCATCAAGCCTATGGACATAAAATCCTTACCGGAAGACGAGATGTGTTTCATACCAATCGCGTATATAATGGTATCAGTGGGTTTCCTAAACGTAGTGAAAGTGAATATGATACCTTCGGCGTAGGGCATTCTTCCACTTCTATATCGGCTGCGTTAGGGATGGCGGTAGCTTCTCATTACAAGGGAGAAAATGATCGTCAGCACGTTGCGGTAATTGGTGACGGCTCTATGACAGCCGGTATGGCATTCGAAGCACTGAATCATGCCGGCATAGAGAAATCTAACTTGCTCGTCATTTTGAATGATAATTGCATGGCCATCGATCCAAATGTTGGTGCGCTAAAGGAATACTTAACGGATATTACAGTTTCAAAGCCTTATAACCGCTTTCGCGATGATATTGCTGCAGTTTTAAGTAAGATCTCCCAAATAGGGCCTGATGCGCTTGGCTTAGCCAAAAAGATAGAGAAGAGCGTTAAAGGGACTTTACTGAAAAATAGTAATCTTTTTGAATCATTAAAATTCAGATACTTCGGTCCGGTTGATGGGCACGATGTAAAACGCTTAGTTAAAATTATTGATGAACTTAGGGATATACCGGGGCCTAAACTTTTACATTGCATCACGGTAAAGGGAAAAGGTTTTGCCTTGGCGGAAAAAGATCAAACTAAATGGCACGCGCCAGGCCTATTCGATAAAATTACAGGCGAAATCAAGAAAACAGTTAGCGACAAGCCTGTAGCGCCAAAATATCAAGATGTTTTCGGTCACACCTTGGTTGAACTGGCCGAGAAAAACGAAAAAATCATGGGCATTACACCGGCAATGCCTTCGGGTTCTTCCATGAATATTATGATGAAGGCTATGCCCGATAGAGCGTTTGATGTAGGTATTGCCGAACAGCACGCGGTTACTTTTTCCGCCGGTTTGGCAACCCAAGGAATGGTGCCTTTTTGTAACATATATTCAACATTTATGCAGCGGGCCTATGATCAGGTGATACATGATGTGGCTTTGCAAAATCTAAATGTCGTTTTTTGTCTCGATCGGGCAGGTATTGCGGGCGCCGATGGTCCTACGCACCACGGTGCGTATGATTTGGCATATATGCGTTGTATACCAAATATGAAGGTAGCTGCACCTATGAATGAGGAGGAGTTGCGCAATTTAATGTACACCGCACAAATCGAGGATATGGGGCCTTTTGTGATCCGTTATCCCCGCGGACAAGGTGTCATGCCTGATTGGAGAAGGCCTTTTAAAGAAATAACCATAGGGAAAGGACGAAAAATTTGTGACGGAGAAGATTTGGCGATATTAAGCATCGGGCATATCGGTAATGAGGTGGTAAAAGATACCGTATCGCTTAACTCTGATGGGATTTTTCCTGCACATTACGATTTAAGATTTGTAAAGCCCCTGGATGAAGAGCTGCTGCATGAAGTGTTTCGAAAATTCAATAAAGTAATCACAGTAGAAGACGGATGTATACAAGGAGGCATGGGAAGTGCTGTGCTCGAATTTATGGCAGATCATGGTTATCAGTCGAAAGTCGTTCGTTTGGGAATCCCCGATGAGTTTATCGAGCATGGCGAACAGAATCAGCTTTGGGCAGAGTGTGGTTATGATGCTCAACATATTATTTTGAACGCAAAGCAACTTTCCGAAGGCCGGAAAACCAATACCATGGCGGGGTAGGGAATTAGTTAGTGGCTTATAGCCTTTAGGCATTAAGTAATGGCCATGGAACCACGAAAACGTTAATAATAAAAACTGAAACTAATAAAGGGCTGATGGCCGATTTCTGAGAGCTGACCCGCTCTAAGCCGACGCTAACAGCTAAAAACTATATATGTACAGAACACATACTTGCGGACAGTTAACATTAGCAGATTTAGGAAAAAATATTACATTATGCGGATGGGTACAAAAGTCGAGAGATCTGGGAGGCATGACCTTCATCGATATGCGCGACCGATATGGCGTTACTCAACTGGCATTTAATGCTGATGACGATGAAGCCCTGCGTGCAAGGGCTCGGGAGTTGGGGAGAGAATATGTAATACAGGTAAGGGGAACGGTAATTGAGCGTTCCAGCAAAAACTTAAAGATCCCTACGGGAGAAATCGAAATAAAGGTAGCGGACTTGGTTGTACTAAATGCTGCGAAACTACCGCCATTTTTGATCGAAGATGAAACCGATGGCGGTGATGACCTTCGGATGAAATATCGTTATCTTGATTTACGACGTAATCCGGTACGCAATAATTTGGTGCTACGACACCAAATGGCACAGGCTGTTCGCTCTTTTCTTGATCAACAAGGTTTTTTGGAAGTCGAAACACCGGTGCTTATTAAGTCTACCCCGGAAGGTGCGCGCGATTTCGTGGTGCCAAGCCGGATGAATGAGGGACAATTCTATGCCTTACCGCAGTCGCCACAAACGTTTAAGCAGCTGCTGATGGTGTCGGGTTTTGATCGCTATTTCCAGATTGTAAAATGTTTTCGGGATGAGGACTTAAGGGCCGACCGACAGCCTGAGTTCACCCAGATCGACTGCGAGATGGCTTGTGTAGAGCAAGAGGATATTTTGAATTTGTTTGAAGAGCTAATAAGTTACCTCTTTAAAAAAGTTAAAAATGTAGAAATTGGTAAGCTTCCGCGCATGACCTATGCGGATGCTATGCGTTTATATGGTTCCGATAAACCAGATACACGCTTTGGGATGCAATTTGTAGAATTGAATCCAGTGTTGCAGGGCGCGGGTTTTCCGGTTTTTGACAACGCGGAATTAGTCGTTGGTATTAAAGCGGAAGGGTGTGCTTCTTATACCAGAAAGCAAATTGATGCGCTCACCGATTTTGTAAAACGGCCGCAAATAGGAGCTACGGGATTGGTTTATCTTCGATATAACGAGGATGGATCGTTAAAGTCTTCGGTAGACAAGTTTTTTAACCAGGAGCAATTACAGGCCTGGGCGACAGCGATGGATGCTAATGTAGGGGATTTAATATTGGTAATGGCAGGAGATGCTGATAAAACGCGGAAACAGCTGAATGAGCTTCGTTTAGAATTGGGAAACCAGCTGGGACTTCGTGATAAGAATAAGTTTTCCGCCCTATGGGTTGTTGACTTTCCGTTATTGGAATGGGATGATGATACCAAGCGCTATCATGCGATGCATCATCCTTTTACTTCGCCAAAACCCGAGGATATAGCCTTACTGGATACTGCGCCCGGTGAAGTGCGGGCCAATGCCTATGATATGGTAATCAATGGAACAGAAGTAGGAGGCGGATCAATTCGTATCTTTGAAAAAGATCTACAGCAACTGATGTTCAAACATCTCGGTTTTACACAGGAAGAGGCGCAGACGCAATTTGGATTCTTGATGGATGCATTTACCTATGGCGCACCTCCACATGGGGGCATTGCCTTTGGTTTTGATAGATTAGTTTCCATTTTTGCAGGCCTTGATTCTATCCGCGATGTTATTGCGTTTCCGAAAAATAATGCAGGAAGAGATGTAATGATCGATTCTCCAAGCAGTATTTCGCAGGAACAGCTTGATGAATTGAAGATAGAAATAAGCGCTAAGGCTTAGGGTAAAAGGTATAGGGTACTTACGCCGCTAACCCTATACCTAAAGACCTTAAAAAGGTAGATCGTCATCCTTATTCTCATTGAAATCAACAGTGGTGGAATTTGGGTCACTGCTGTGGTCTGTATTGCTTGTTTTTTCGCCATTGCCGGGCGATTCAAAATCGCTTTTCCTTCCCAACATGGTGAAATTTTCTGCAACAATTTCGGTCGTATAACGTTTTACTCCTTCGCGATCCTCGTACGATCGGGTTCGCAATTTTCCTTCTATATAGACCAATTTCCCCTTTTGTAAATATTTAGCTGCAACATCTGCAAGACCCCTCCACATTACAATATTATGCCACTCGGTTTGTTCGACTTTTCTTCCATCTTTATTAAAGGTTTCCGATGTTGCCAAGGGAAAACTCGCAACAGATACATTGCCTTCTAAATGGCGAACCTCGGGATCCTTGCCTAAGTGTCCAACCAGAATAACTTTGTTAATTCCTGACATAGCTTATAAGTGTTAGTTGTTGCAAATAATATGGTCTCTTAAAAATGTGAAAATTAATTTAGGTTTAGCTAATGTATCTAAATCTTTTATAAAAACATAATTCCAGACCTTTTTTTTCGTCTTCAAGTGATTGAAATTTTTAATCTCTATGAAGGAAGCGTAAATATTCTGATGACTAAGCACATGTTTCTTTGGCGTGCTGATTACTTCTAATTCGCAGTCGCTGCCAAACAACTGTCGGAAAATCGAGGTTTCCTTCAATTGTACCAAATCTATCGCTATAGGATATTCTATTAATGGAAACTCATACATGTTCTCCCAAATATCTTTTGATCCTCGTTTTTGCATGGCAATCTTATCCTGATCTCTTACTATGAAGTAGTAAAAGTATCTGTCTCGTGATGCTTTTCCTTTTACCTTAACAGGTAAGAAATTTACTTTGTTTTCACGCAAGGCATAACAACCGATGCTAATAGGGCAAACAGCACAGTTAGGCGACTGGGGTTTGCATTGGAGCGCCCCGAATTCCATGATCGCTTGGTTATAAACAGAAGCGTTGGCCTTGTCGAGCATCTCTTCTGCGATTTTGCTGAACAGCTTTTTCCCTTTTCCTGTATTAATCGCTTCACTTATACCAAAGTATCTTGCCAATACACGGAATACATTTCCGTCTAAAACAGCCTTTGGTTCATTAGAAGAAAAGGAAGCAATTGCGGCGGCAGTATATTCGCCAATGCCAGGTAATTTTATTAGGGAGTTATATTCTTTTGGAAAAATGCCGTCATATTGTTGCATGATTGTTTGAGCGGCTTTATGCATATTTCTTGCCCTAGAGTAATATCCTAGGCCTTGCCACAATCGCAGGATCTCACCTTCAGCTGCTTCAGCAAAGTCGCGAACCGTAGGATAGGCTGCAACAAAGCGGTTAAAGTAAGGAAGCCCTTGTTCCACACGTGTTTGTTGAAGGATGATTTCCGAAAGCCAGATAATATAAGGGTCCGTGGTATTACGCCAAGGAAGATCTCGTTTATTTTGATGATACCACTGAATAATCTCTTGTGAAAATAACATGAGGCAAAGGTAGTAAATAGGTTTTAGGGTATAAGGTAGGAGGTGTAAGGTATTAGGTTTTAGGTGTAAGGTATTAGGCATTAGGCATGAGGTATTAGAACGTCAAAGCGAACTGCTAACCACTAATCCCTAACAGCTGACACCTAAGGCTAACAGCTAGTTTTAAGTATTAAGTTGTAAGTAATAGGTATTGACCCAGGTATTAGGCATTAGGGT
>Ga0079224_100002842_pt1 | contig 21417 bp, 18 predicted proteins | sample Stecom2015_FD_80414 | JGI IMG/M metagenome (GOLD analysis project Ga0079224, IMG submission 80414) | Agricultural soil microbial communities from Utah to study Nitrogen management - Steer compost 2015 | ecosystem: Environmental > Terrestrial > Soil > Agricultural land | place: USA: Utah...
ATATGGATCTGCGCGACGCCGTGCGCGACGTCGCGCGCGTGCTCGCGGTGCAAGCGCATGCGAAGGGTCTCGAGCTCACGATGGATATCGATCCCGAGCTACCCGAGATGGTTCGCGGCGACCCGGGACGTCTGCGCCAAGTGCTCCTGAACCTGGGCGGCAATGCCGTGAAGTTCACGTCGCAGGGAGAAGTGTCGCTCAAGATCCGCGTCGTCGAATCGAACGACAAGGGGACGCTCGTCCGCTGCGAGGTGCGCGATACCGGCGTCGGCATTCCCGCCGACCGCATGGGCGCGCTGTTTCAGCCTTTCATGCAGGTCGACGCCTCGACGACGCGTCGCTTCGGCGGTACCGGCCTCGGCCTTTCGATCGTGCGCAAGCTCGTCGAGCTCATGCAGGGCGAAGTCGGCGTGGAAAGCGAGGAAAACGTCGGCTCGCGCTTCTGGTTCACGGCACGCTTCGAGCCTTCCACCGCGACCGGACCGACGTTCCAGCGTGTCGCACCGTCCGAGCTCAAAGGACGGCGTGTGCTCGTCGTCGACGACAATGCCACCAATCGCAAGCTCCTTGCGATCCAGCTCGAGCAATGCGGCATGCGTCCCGTGCTCTCGAGCTCCGCCGCGGAAGCGCTCGCACTCATGCGCAAGGCTCACGAAGAAGGCGAACCGTTCGAGATCGCATTGCTCGATCATGACATGCCGGACTGCAACGGTGCCGAGCTCGGACGGCGTGTCAACGCGGACGAGGACTTGAAGCTCACGCGGCTCGTGCTGCTCACTTCCTCGGGCCTTCGCGGCGATGCGTTGCGTTTCGCGCAGATCGGCTTTGCGGGCTACTTGCTCAAGCCCGTCGCGGAGAGCGATCTCATCGACTGCCTACTCGTGGTACTCGGCGGCGATGCAAAGGATTGGCACAGCCAAACGCAGCCGATCGTGACGCGCCACGAGCTGCGCGTGCTTCGCAACCGCAGCGACCGCAAGCGCCTGCTGCTCGCCGAGGATGTTCCCGTCAACCAAAAAGTCGCTTGCCGCGCGCTCGAGAAGCTCGGCTACGAAGTCGACGTCGTGAGCAACGGTCGCGAAGCCGTCGCCGCGTGGGAAACCGGGAAGTACGATCTCATCCTCATGGACTGTCAAATGCCCGAAATGGACGGCTACGAGGCAACGCGCGAGATTCGTCGACGCGAGCCAAGCGACAAGCACATTCCGATCGTCGCACTCACCGCGCACGCCATGAAAGGCGCGGACGAAGAATGCAAAGCCGCAGGGATGGACGACCATCTGACGAAACCGATCGACCGCGAAGTGCTGGATCGGTGTTTGCGACGGCACCTGAATAGGTGAGTGGCGCGCGGACGCGCGCGAACGTGTAGACGTGTGAACGTGCGGACGTCTACACGCCTATCTCCTTATCCTCTCCATCACCGCGTTCACGATCCGATCGCACCGCTCGCCCAAGAATCCGTAGGCATGCGGCAGCGTGACGTCCAACTGTTCCTTCAGTTGCGCCCGGAGCAAGGCGCGGGCGCGGTAGTCGCGCGTCTTGACGGTCGCGGCCGGGATCTCTAGATACGCGGCCGTCTCCTCCACCGAGAGCCCCTCGACTTCCCGAAGCACGAACACGGTGCGAAATTGAACCGGAAGCTTTGCGATTGCCAGCTCGATAATGCGCTTCATGTCGTCGCGCTCCGCCGCTCGTTCCGGGCTGAATGAAATCTCGTCCGCGCACGCGGTCGCTGCGATGCCGAACTCGTCGGGATCGGAGAAAAAATCCGCCTCGAGTGCGATGTGGCGGGCGCGCGCGCTCTTGTTCCTGAGCCGATCGATCGACTCGTTGCGCACGATGCGCGCCAGCCACGCGCCGAGATCGCCCTCTCCCGTGTACGTCGAGAGCCGATAGAACGCGCGGACATAGCTTTCCTGTAAGACATCCTCCGCTTCGCTCGGCTCACCCACGATGCTGACCGCGACGCGATACAGGCGCTGGTTGTAGCGTCGCATGATGAGATCGAACGCCCGCTCTTCACCAGCCGCCGCACGATGAGCGAGCGCGAGATCGCTTTCGAGCGTCGGCGTCGCCGCCGCGGTCGTAAGATACGTAGAATCGCCGTCTGTAAGAGCTCTGTCCATCGATTCGCACCGCGCGGTTCACGCGCTCAGGAAAACTTCTCCGGGAACTGCTTGGCGAGCGCACCCGCGAGCGCATCGGAGATCGCGTAGATGTGGGTCTTCATTTCCTCCCACGTGCGCGCTTCGGCTTTCAGGTCGCCTTTCGCGATCTGCTCGTTCTGCTTCACGTGGTGACCGCCGTGCGCGAGCAACATCGAAGACAGCACGTTCTTGGGGAGGTGAGGATTCGCGCCGCTCAAGAATTCGCTGATGGCGTTCGCATTCGCGACGAGATCATCGAACGCCTTTTTGGCCTCTGCGCCCTTCCCGGCGACGGTCGCGCTCGCATGCGCTTTGATCGCACCGTAGTGACCTGCGAGCAGCTCGAACAACTGATTCGACGCTGCCTTTCCGTAGAAGGGTTCGACGGAACCGGCGATCGCTTTCGCATTCTCGACCACTTGCGCCTCCGCTACTTTGACCGCCGCGTCATCCTTGTCCGCAAGCCCGCGCACGACGTCGCGCACCCAGAAGATATGCCCAACCCACAAGTCGCGCAATGCAGCCTGCGTCGCGGGCAACTTCTGCCCCGCGCTCGGCGGCGGCGAAGCCGACGGCGCATGCTCCGGAGAGGCGAAACTCGCCGGAGAGAAGGCGAATAGCGAGGCCAAAGCGATCGATGCCAGAGGAACACGCATTTTCTTTCCGCTCCAAGAATAAGGGGTACGTGCCGCCATCGACGAAAGTCGATCGCAGGAGGTTCCCGAATCGCGCGGCGGCCGACTGCGCGGCGAAGACGGAGGGTCACGCGCCTGTGTGGCGGCTCACGGGCACGGGCATCCGCACATCATCAAAAGAAGCCGTGCATCTGCACGAAGTAGAGCTTGCGATTCTGCAGGTCGTTCTGCGGAATACCGTCATAGACACGAGCGCCCGCGCGAAGCTGCAGGAACTGGATGGGGAAATACTCCCAGACGAGACTGAACCGATTCTGTTCGTCTTCATCGACGTCATCGTCCGGGTCGAAGTACTCGGCGGTGAGCTTCAAGTTGTGGCCGTTCTTGAACATCCAGTTCGCTTCGATGAGTCCTGCCCACAGTTTCCGGCGCGCCGCAAAGCTGTCATCCGTGATGTAGTCCGCTTCGGCGAGCCACGCGACGGGTCCGGTTTTGAGCCCGGCGAAGAGCCCTTGCATGTATCGCTCCCCCGTGTCGGCGTCGTTGTAGTTGACGCTCGCCCCCAAGCGCCAGAGAGAGCGAATGTGCTCGGTCCGCAAGCTCGCTTGTTTACCACTGTCGGTCTCGGCGCCGCCGGCCGTCCCGTTCGTAATCGCCAGTTGCGTCGACCACGTATTCGTTTCGAAACCGACTTCGACGCCTTTGTCGGGCGTCGCAAAGCCGATTCCCGTCGCCTGGCGTATGAATGCGCCGTCATCCTCGAGCCGCCATCCGTACGGCAGGAACATCTGACCCGCCTTTACGTACCATCGTTGATCGGCCGTCGAGAGCCGCACATACGCCTCGAGATTCACGCTCCCTCCCGGCGCGATCCTTTCATCGACATAGACGAGCAAGCGGTCGGGCACGATCGTTGCGGCACCGTAGATGCGCGCTTCCTCGACATCGAACTCCGACTGCGCTGCTTCGTTCGGCACGTCGAGATACTGACCGTTCGCTCGCAAGTTACCGCCTACGGCGAGATGCCGATTGATTGCACCGCTCCACATCTCCCTGTCCGAAACCTCGATGCGCCGCTCGGGAAGCACAGTTTGCGCCCACATGTTGCCGTAGGCGTTGCGCATACCGCCGCCGCTCGGATTCACGTGACAGGCGACGCACTTCATGCCCTGGCGCACGGCGAAGTACGGCTCGGCATCCGCTACGCTCGGCGCGAGCAGTGCGCAACCGATCAGAATCGCCGCAATCGCTCGCATCATCTCGACTCCTCCACCTCGAACGTGAGCACATAATCTCCGCCGGGAATTCCATCGGCGTCGCCGTCGATCGCCACCGCGCGAAGATCGGTGACCGCTAGCGGCCCGCCGCCGCTGATCTGAAGCGCGTAGACATCGGCGGGCCATTCGCCGGCCCGCGCTCTGATCGCGAAGACCGTCGGCGAAAGCGAACGCAGCTCGATCTCAGCGGGCACCTCGATGTCATCCTCGCTGCCGAGCACGCCGTCGCCGCCGCTGCGCATGAGCACGAGCGTGCCGGCGGTCAGAACGGTCGTATCGATCTCTGCGTCCGCGGTGACGACAATCGAGGAGAGCCCGTCGAGCACGGCACCTTGCATCGGCCACGCCGCGCGCAGCGAAGTCGGGAACGTCGATTGAGGCGACGACTGTGCGCCCTCGGCGATCCACTGACGAATGACCGCGATCGTTTCTTGAGGAAGCGGCGCGCCGCCGAGCGGCATGCGTGCGCCGACTTGCGCCGTCCCTTCCAGCTTCTGAATGAGGTAGCTCGAGCTCGGATCGCCAGCGGCGACGCGCAGGAGCCCTGGCACTTCCGTGCTCGGCGCGTTGACGAGCAGCGCATACGAGACGCCCTCGTCGAGCCGCAAGCCGAGCGGCGCTGCGGCACCCGTGTGACAGCCGGTACAGATCGGCGTGAAAACGTTTGCCTGAATCGAGGCGAAGTCGGCCGTGAGCACGCCCGATCCGCCGCCGCCCTCCTCCACGGGCCGACCGTTCTCATCCAGACCTTCGCCGTTACCTGCGCAGCCAGCGAGCACGATGCACGCGGCACACACCACGAGGGTTCGCGTTCCCATGATTCCGCCTCGATCGTTCCGTCCGCCATCCTCGAACAACGGCGGTAGGTGTCTTCGCGCGGCGAAGAGGTTCTATCGCGAACGTTGAACTTTCCGGACGACGCGAGGGCACTCATGTTCGCGTTGAACGCGCATGCGTGCGTGAGCCGCGGCGTGAACGAATCACGAGGGGACCATGAAAACAGTGAGCTGCGTGTGGAGAATGATGACGGTCGTCCTGTTGCCGACCGTTGCCCTTTTCGGATGCGGAGGCGGGGGCGGCGGCGGATCGGCGCCACCCAACAATCCATCGGAGCCGCCACCGCCGCCGCTACCGACCGTGGTCGTCGCCCCGGCACCCGCCGGGACGGTGAATCGCACGCTTCCGCTCTCGGCCACTGTCACCGCCCCGAGCGGAGTGACGGTGACGATGGTCGAGTTCCTCGTCGACGGAACCGTGATCGGAAACGCAACGGCTGAGCCCTACACGATCGATTGGGACACCTCGGCTGTTGCGGATGGCGAGCACGCCGTGACGGCGCGCGCGACGGACTCGTCGGCGCGCACGGCGACCTCGAGCGCGGTGACGTACACCGTCCTCAACAACCCAGTGATTCACGTGGAGCTATCGAATGCGGAAGTGCTTCCCGCGATCGACTCGAGCGCGACCGGCGAAGGTGACATCACTTTCAACCTGCTCACCGGCGCGGTCGCGGGCGGCGTGACGCTGGAAGGGATCACTGCGACGCTCGCTCACATCCATCGCGGCTTTGCCGGCGACAACGGTCCTGTGGTCGTCGACTTCGTGCAGGATCCGGCAGATCCGAACCGTTGGAATGCGGTCGCCGACGGAGCGCTCTCGCCGGAGGATGTCGACAATCTCTTGGCCGGCGCTCTCTACGTGAACGTACATTCCGCAGCGCATCCGACCGGTGAAATCCGCGGGCAGCTAAAACCGGAGAACGTCACGGTCGTGTTCAGTCCGATGAGCAACGATCAAGTCGTCCCGGCCGCGCCCGACGCCGCGAGCGGCACCGTTGCCGCGACGATCGATACTGCGTCGGGTACGGCGACAGTCCATGCGGTCACGAGCGCGCTCGTCGAGCCGACGGAGGCGCACGTGCATAGCGCGCCTGAGGGCGAGAACGCGCCGGATGTCGTGTTCGCTTTGGCGCCGACGCAAGCCGATCCGAACCACTGGTTCGCCGAACGACAAGCTGTGAGCGCTGAACAACTGCAGGGCTTCACCGAGAATCGGTGGTATGCCGATGTGCACACGAGCGGCTTGCCCGATGGCGCCGTGCGGGGGCAGATCGTCGCAACACCGCCGGCACCGCCACCGCCGCCTGCGGCGGTCACTCTGTCGCAGCTTCAGGCGGAAATCTTCCCGCCGATCTGCTCCGCCTGCCATAACGGCTCGGGCGCTGCGCTCCCCGGTTCGATGAACCTCTCGGACGCCGCCGCGACCTTCGCCGCGCTCGTCGGCGTAGCGAGCAGCGAGCAACCCGCCGTGCTTCGCGTCGCGCCGGGCGATGCCGCCAATAGCTATCTCATTCACAAGCTCGAAGGCGCGCCGTCGATCACGGGCGCACGCATGCCGCTCGGCGGACCTTTCCTCGATGAGGCGACCATTGCTCGAGTGCGGCAATGGATCGATGCCGGCGCAATGAACGACTGAGATGGGAGTGACGCGTGACGGGTGACGGGCCCGACAGCCCTTGCTCGTCACACGTCACCTCTTCCGTTCAGGAGCTCAACCTACCCAACGTGCTCTCGAGCGTCCGTTCGAGCTTCTCGGCTGCGCCATCGATTGCGAGCGCGAGCGTTTCGGCCTGGTGGGTCACCGCGATCGGCCGCAGTCCGCCCACCCGTGCCTCCAGCATGCAGCGCTTGTCCTTATCGCCGCTCTTCTCGCTGTTCTCGTCGCTCAGATGAACTTCGATTCGCGTGATGCGATCGCTCAGATGCGACACCGCATCGCGAACCATCGCCTGCACGCGCTCCTGCAGGTTCCCGCCGCCTCGAATGTGGCGATCCGTATTGACGTGTATCTGCATCAGCCGCTCCGTCCAACTCACGTCGAGCTACCGCACGCGGAGAAACGACGCCATCAACCGGGAATACGGCCCGAGTGGGTCGAGTTCCGTGCACATACGGGCGAGCTGCGTGTGCTGCCTAGCAGCACGGGAGTCGAGACGGACATACGCTAAGCCACGACTGCGACTCGCCGCAGATACCGGTATAGCTGCCTACTTGCAGGGCTCCAATCCGTAGGACTACATGGCCCAAGCGCTGTCCGATACCACATCAGCATCGATTACACGAAAGTGGTGGTCGGCGCCGTTCGTCTGGTCACTCGGCATCGTCGCCTACGCGATTCTGGTCTACGGCGGCTTCGCGCGCGACGAAGTCGCCATGTGGATCACCGATCTCGTCTGGACAGCGAGCGCCGCAGCTGCGGCGCTCGGCTGTTTTCAAGCGAGCCGAGTGTCCGATGGACATGCCAAGCACGCTTGGACCTTGTTCGGCATCGCCTTCTCCATCTGGTTGACGGGTCAACTCGTTTGGAACTGGCACGAGCTCGTGAAAGGGTCAACGGTTCCCTTTCCGGGCCTATCGGATCTTTTCTTCACCGCCTTCGGAGTCGTATCGATCGCTGCCTTGTTCGCGCTGCGCGAACCGAGCGCGGCGAGACCGCTCACCGGCCGCAACATCGGAAATCTAGCGCTGATCGTGTGCAGCCTCGCGGTCGCGATCGTGACTGCGACATTCGAGCCGATCGCGATGTCCGGACATTCGATTGTCTACATCGCCGTAGCGCTTCTGGAAGGGTTTTCCATCATCCTCGCGTTCATTCTCTCGGTCTACTTCCTCTGGTCGCATCGTTGGGGTCTCGAAACCGCGCCTCTCATTCTGGTCGCTTTGAGCTATGCCTTGCATGCGACCGCCGCGCTCCTTTTCGTCCACGAGCTCATCGTGAACGACTTCGGTGCGAGTGACTATCTCAATATCCTGTGGATCCTCTCCTTCGCAGTCATCCACTTGGCGAGCCAAGCTCAGGTACGCATCGCGACCGGCCGCTCGATGGTGGCGAACGAGCTCTTACAGGTCCGCAAGTGGCGTATCGAGGCACTCATTCCCGGTCTCCTCTTGCTCGCCCTCGTCGCCGCCGCGATCGGCTTCCACGATTACCTGACTCCTCGCGTTCTGGCGATCGATGCAGGATTGCTTGCATTGTTTGCGGTCGTCATGCTTCTGCGAGAGAACTGGATCTACGCACGCGAGCGCACGCTCACGTCACGGCTGGACCAGTCGTATGCGGAGCTTCAGCGGGCACGACTCGACGTCGAAGGTACGCTGGCCGAGCTGCGCGAGACCGAGCACCTCCTTCGCTTGGTCGCGAGCTCCGGGAATGTCGGTCTGTTCGAAATCGATCTCGAAACGCAGCAGGTGCATTTCTCGACCGAGTACAAGCGTCAACTCGGATACGGGGATCACGAAATGCGCGACGATCTCGATGAGTGGCGCAAGCGAATCCATCCGGATGACGTCGCCCGCGCGCTCGCGTGGGCCGAGGAGCTCAAACGCTCTCCGCAGCGCGATACGCAACTCGAAACTCGCTTGCTTCACCGCGACGGACGGTATCGATGGATTCTCACGCAGGCGACCGTACGATTCGACGATCGCGGCAAGCCCGTGGCGATGGTCGGCTCCCACGTCGACATCACGCGCATCAAGGAAACGGAGGCGGCGCTCAGGGAAAGCGAGGCGCGCTATCGGGCACTTGCCGCGCAACTCGAAAGGCGCGTCATCGAGCGAACCGCACAGCTACAGGAAGCCTACAGCGAGCTCGAAGGGTTCGCCTATGCCGTCTCGCACGATCTGAAGGCGCCGCTGCGCGCGATCGATGGCTTCAGCCACTTGCTCGTGGAGAGCGCGCAAGGCAAGTTGAATGCGGCGGAACTGGACCATCTCGTGCGGGTGCGCCAAGGTGCGCTGCGCATGGCGGCGCTCATCGACGGTCTGCTCGCGTACTCGCGCGTCGAGCGTCGCGAGCTCCAACGCCGCGACGTGAGCTTGCGCGAGCTCGTCGAGGAGGTCCTCAACGAGAGGGCTCAGCTCACCCGAGCTCATCCGGTCGCGATCGAATGCGATGTACCCGACGTCACGCTGCGCGTTGATCGGGAGGCGCTCTTGATCGTGCTCAGGAATCTCTTCGACAACGCGATCAAGTTCACGCGCAAGGTTCCCGAGCCGAGGATCGAGATCCATGCCGAGGTCGACGCGGATCTCGTGAGACTTACGGTTCGCGATAACGGAGTCGGCTTCAATCAGGCGTATCACGACCAGATCTTCAGCCTATTCCAGCGCCTCCAAGCGGACGGCGACTACGAAGGCACGGGCATCGGCCTCGCGCTCTCCCGCAAGGCGGTGCAACGAATGAACGGCAAGCTATGGGCGCAAAGCACGCCAGGTCAGGGCGCCACGTTCTACGTCGAGCTGCCTCGTCGCTCATGACACGGGCCGCGATTGGAGCGAGAATGCGCACGCAAGCGCCGTGACCGAGGCCATCGAACGAGGAGCTCTCATGCCGACGAAGAAGAAATCGAAAGCCGCGCCGCGTTCGGCCGCCAAGACCAAGCAAGTGAAGCCGAAGGCGACGAAAAAGGCCAAGTTCGCACCTGCGGCTTCGATCGATTGGTCTCAGGCGATCAGAAAAGCGGCGGCGCAGAAGCGAGCTCAGGCGACCTGGCCCGGTACAGGCCAGTCTTGGAAGAAGAAGGCGCGCACCTGATCGGCCCCAGATCGGGAAATCTCTCGCGAGGCACGAGATTTCTTGCCCGGTTGAGCCCGAGGATCGCAAGCATCACCCTTCGACTTAGCCACGCCGGCGCCCGGCACGGCCCCTTTTGAAATCGCGCACGATTTCGCGTGCGGCGTTGTGGCCCGGTGCACCGGTGACGCCTCCGCCCGGATGCGTACCGGATCCGCACATATATAAGCCGGGCAACGGCGATCGGTAATCCGCAAACCCGAGCATCGGCCGCGCGGAGAACAGCTGATCGAGACTCAACGCGCCGTGAAAGATGTCCCCACCGATCAAGCCAAAGGTACGCTCGAGGTCGAGCGGGCTCATGATCTGCCGCGCGAGCACCGCGGCCTTGAAGTTCGGCGCGTAGCGATTGACGGTTTCGATCATGAGATCGGCCACCTGCTCGCGGCGCGCATCCCACGATGCTCCGTCCGGCAGCACCGGGTCGACGTGCTGACAGAACAAGCTTGCGACGTGCTGCCCGGCAGGCGCGAGCGACTCGTCGAGTGTGGATGGAATCAAGAGCTCCACGATCGGCTGCGCCGACCACCCGCTCGTCCGGGCGTCGAAGTACGCTTGCTCCATGTAGCGGAGCGTCGGGGCGATGATGATCCCGGCGGTATGATGCGGTTGTCGTGTCGTGCCTGGCAGGCACGTAAAGCTCGGCAGCTCCGAGAGCGCGACGTTCATGCGGAATGTTCCGGAGCCGCAACGCCAAGCCCGCATGTGCTCGATGAATTCGCGCGGAAGCGCCGCGGGATCGACGAGATCGAGGAACAACAATTTCGGATTCAGGTTCGAGACGACGGCGCGTGCGCGGATCGCCTCCCCTTTTGCGGTCACCGCGCCGACGGCTCTACCGTCCTCGACGAGGATCTCCCGGACTTCCTCTTCGACGCGGATCTCGACGCCGCGTGCGCTGGCGGACCGTGCCATCGCTTGCGTGATCGCACCCATACCGCCGATCGCGTGACCCCACACGTTCTTCTTGCCGTTGACTTCGCCAAAGGCGTGATGCAACAGCACGTACGCCGAGCCCGGCGCGTACGGGCTCGTGAAGCTGCCGACGATGCTGTCGAATCCGTACACCGCTTTGATGGGCGCGCTCTCGAACCACTCATCGAGATAGTCCCCGGCCGAGCTCGCGAAGAGTTTGAGGAGTCGCTGTCGCATCGGAAGGTCGAGCCGGCTCAAACGACGTCCGAGCCGACCTGCACGCAAGAGCTCGGCGAGCCCCGCGCGCCAATCGCCCTCGACGACGTTCGGCGGCGTCTCTAGCACGGTCTCGCGCAATACGTCAGCGATCTGCTCGAGCTGGAGCGCGTACGTATCCAGACGGTCCGCGTCGCGCGCGGAGAACTTTGCGACTTGTGCGTGCGTCTGCCCCGCGCCGACCGCGAGATAGCGCCCGTCCTCGCTCGGCAGGAAATTTGCGATTTCGCGCTCGACGATGCGCAGACCGTGTCGGGCCAGCTCGAGGTCCCGTATCACCTTGGGATTGAGCAGCGAGACAGTGTACGAGGCGACGGAATTGCGAAAGCCTGGGTGAAACTCCTCGGTCACGGCGGCGCCGCCGACGACGTGGCGTCGCTCCAGAACGATGACGCGGAGACCCGCCGCCGCCAAGTAAGCGGCGCAGGTCAGCCCGTTGTGTCCGCCGCCGACAACGACAACGTCGCAAGTGTCCGCCATGAGGATCCTGCATCACCCGTGGGGGCCGAGCATGATGCCACAGCAGAACGAAGGCGCGTTTCGCAGAGGAAAAACAAGAAAGGGGGTCTCCTGACCCCCTCCGACTGCAAAAGGACTGGCGTTACGCCGCGACTTTGATTCGACGCGGCTGCGCTTTCGCCTGCTTCTGAATCGAGATCTCGAGGACGCCGTTGCGGCCGCGAGCTCGAATGTTCTCCGAATCGATGCTGTCCGGGAGAATGAAGCGGCGGTAAAAGCGCCCGCTGCCCCGCTCGACGCGCATTCGGACCTCGCGCTGGTCCTTATCGGCCGGCTTCTCGGTCGAACGCTCGCCCGACAGCGTGAGCACGCCGTTCGCCAATGTCACGTCCACTTCGCTGGGCTCGACACCCGGCAGATCGACGTACAGCTCGAAGCGATCGTCGTACTCGTGAATATCGACCGCCGGGACCCAGGTCGCAGTCGCACCGCTCGTCTCGCCTTCATCGAACGCGTTGAACAAGCGGTTGATCTCCTCCCTCAACTGAGTGAAGGGGAGCCACTCACGGTATGGAACCAGAGCCATAAGCAGTCACCTCCAATCATTCGTATTCGGGTTGGGCGCGAACCGGCGCCCACGGGAGAAGCTAGGGTCGGACCCGGCGATTTCAAGAGCGGGCGCAGAGCACTAGACAGGCCGGGGGCGCTCCATGAGCGCCCCCGGCCTTCGCCCTATTCGCTCTTTGCCGGCTTGAGCTCGTAGGCGACGACCGTGTTCTTGAAGAAGGTCGGCACGTACACGATTCGATTCGCGCGGTCGTAGCCGATATCGGCCGCATTGGTTTTCTCGGCGCGCGTATCGAGCAGGAGCTCGTGCGTTCCGTCGGCCTTCACGAAGTGCATCGTGCCTTGCCAGACCGAGATGAGGAACTCGTTCTCGCTCACCGGCTCGATGCCGTCGAGCCCGCCTTCGATGCTGCCCTTCGTGATCCTCTGCAAGGATCGATCCTTCGCGACGCGATAAGCGCCGTCCCCGTCGAGCACATAGAGCGCACCGCGATGGTGGAGCAAACCGTTCGGTCGGTTGAGATCCGCCAGATAGACCGACGGCTTGCCGTCCTCGATGACGAAAACCTTCTTGCCCGCCGAATCGGACACGTAGACCGTGCCGCTCGGATCGGCGGCGACGTCGTTCAAACCCTCCGCGCCGGGTACGGCGATGCGCTTGGCGATGGCGCCCTTCTCGACGTCGATCACGACGACTTCGGTGATGTCGCCGACGTAGAGCTGGTTGCCCACGAGCGCCATCCCCTTCGGCGCGCTGAGGCCTGAAACCCAGTCGACCTCGATCACTTTTCCGTCCAATCCCACCTTGCCGATCGAACCCCGCTTGTCATCGCCCCAGGGCTCACCGTCGATATTGGAGACATAGAGCGTCTTGCGCTTCTCGTCGAAGTACACGGATTCCGGCACCTTGAGCGTCGCTTCCGTTTCCCATTTTTTCACGAGCTCGTGCGACTGCGCGTGCGCTGCCGATGCGAAGATCGTTGCAAACAATAGACCCATCGCCTTCTTCATGACGCCATCTCCAATTGGTCAATCTCGTGTGGCGTCAAGTCTAGGCTGCCGGGCGGCGCGCGGGTAGGTTCGGGGCGTGGAGAATTGTTCTTCTTTCACATTGACGGTTGCCGGTCAGCAGCCTTTCCGCACAACCGTCAAGCGACCTGTGAGCCGACCGGCTCACAGCGATTTCAAATACTCCGCCAAATCCGCTTTCTCGCGTGCGCTCAGCCCGAGATCCATGAAGTCATCGTAGTGCTCGACCACGTCGGCGAGCGTCGCGAAGCGACCGTCGTGGTAGAAGCCGCCTTTCGTGTGTGTCCATAAGCCGCGCAGGGGTGCAGTCCGATAGCGCTCATCGGGCGAGCGCTTGGCTTGAAAGGCATCGATGCCGATTTCCTCCGGCGTGTGCATGTTCCAGCCGGGCTCCGTGAACAACGGCGGGACGTGGCACGTCGCACATTGTCCCTTCTCGTTGAAGATCGTCCGTCCTCGCTTGGCGGCGTTCCCATTGAATGATCCTTTCGGCGGCTTCGGCGCATCCAATGCGAGCTGATAAATGTGCAGAGAAGGAAGCGCTGGCGTAATCAAGTCTTCCTCCTCAGCTCGAACGTGCCCGAAGCCTTCTCGGGCTGCGATCGGAAAACGCTCGGCGTCATCCAGGCGCGGATCGTAGAACGTGCCTTTGCCGTGCATCTCGAGATTCGCAACGAGCGCGTTCCAGTGCGACACGCCGCCCCAACCCGTCCACGTGTGGAGATTGACGCCCGCGAGACCGAATGCGGGCGGAATCAATGTCGCGGCAGGCTTCCCGTCGGGACGGAACGCTTTGCCGTCGAACACGAGCTCGGCATCGAACTTCCCCGGACCCCACGAGCGGAGCACGGTTCGAACCGTGTCGGCATCGGCTCCGAGCAGCGTCGTCAATGGATCGAGCCGCGGTGCGAGCGCGATGATCTTGCCGATATCGAGATCGCGATTCGCCCAGCCGTCGAGCCTTTGCCCGATTCCCGGCGCAAACGAGTCGTCTACGGTCGAGTGACAGAGCGCACATTGAATGCCTAAGGATCGGATGTGCCTCGAGTTGTCGAAAAACCCGGTCACGCCTACGACGGCATCGAGACGCAGGAGTTGCAGCGTCACGCCCGGATCGTCGAGATCGATCTGACCGTTTTGAACGGCCCGCCGCACTGACCGCGGTAATGCTTCCACGTCGACCTTCAGCCCGAGGCTTAGCGCCGCCTTCGGACTGAGTCCCGGGCCGACGCCGCCATTCGAGCTTCCCGCGATCGCCTCGTGCAAACCCAAGGCGTCACCCCAGAAGGCCTCGCTCCCGAAAGTGTTCATGCGAAACATCTGACGACCGTCGCGGATCGCCTTGAGCGCATCGACATCCGTGCGCATGTCGTCCCTCGCCTGCTTGTCGGCACGGTCGTGCGCTGCGGCGCTCGTCGAGCAGCAGAATGCGGCGATGCCCATCATCGTTGTCATGACAACGAAGGCATGCCTGATCCCCGCCTTGATAGCGTCTGCGCCGATCAGGGCGACCACGAGGCCGAAGGAATTGCGAATAACCATAAAGACCCCCGTTCAGAACAGCGCCTGCGTGGAAGGGCTGACGGAACCGTACGAAGAAGGGTTCCCGATTCGAGCGAAATGCCGCGCTGAATTCCGCGTGCCACGAGTTAGCGGCGTGAATCGCCGCTACCCCGCAGCGCACTGTGCGCAAGCGCAAACTTCTATGTAGGAAACGTCGTATACGCGGCCGGTTCAGCATCCGCCGTAGTGAGCTGGCTGGAAACCCCGGATATGCTCGACCCTCGTCCCACTTGCCCTGGAGGTCGGGTTCGCCCGTGTTCGAGCACCCTTGAAGAATCGAGTCATTTTCGCTCTCGTGCTCTGCACCGCTTACGCACTCTGCTCGACCGCGACCGCGTCCGAATCGATCGAGCAGAATCTCACTGTCGTTCGCGTCTATTGGTCGAAGTCTTCCGAAACCGACTTGGTGACGGGCTTTGCCGGCGATTTCGATGCATCGCGCGAGTCGAACTATCTGATCGGCGCGAATTGGGGTAGGAAGTACAGCGACACGCTTTTCGGCTTGCCGTTGCCGATGACGGCCAATGTCGGCGTTCAGTACTTCAACGAGCGCGGCCACCAAAACGACGCCTACGGCGTCACCGCTTTCATCAAAGCGCACTACGACTGGCGCCTGCCATTCTCGCAGAAGCATGTCCGCCTCGGTCTGGGCGAAGGCCTGAGCTACGTCACCCGCGTTCCGTTGAGCGAGCAGCGCGATTTCGCCAAGAAAGGCGGCGCGCAGTCCGAGAAGCTCCTCAACTATCTCGAATGGACGATCGATCTACCGCTGCGCCAATTCGCCTCGATCGACGAGCTGATCCAGGGACGCGTCGAAGAGCTCAACTTGGGCTTCTTCGTCTTTCATCGATCGTCGGTGTTCGGCTTGTTCGCCGAGTCACGGGGCGGCGTGAACTTCATGGGACTCGGGTTGGAAGCGCGCTTTTGAAGCGACGAACTCCTCCTCCACGACTTCCTCCAACAGATCGAAGGGCAGCAAGCCCTGCCCGACGATGAAGTCGTGGTATGCCTGCTCGTCGAAGCGACTCGACATTGCAAGCTCGACTTTCGTGCGCAGCGCATTGAGGCGTGAATAGCCATAGAAGTATGCGGTCGCTTGTCCGGGAGCCTTGAACGTATAGCGATCGATCTCCTGCTTGGCCATCGGCTGCGACAGCATCACTTCTTCCATCAAGAATCGAAGCGCATCGTCCGGTTCGAGAAGCCCGAGGTTGATCATCGGATCGAGGAATGCACGCGCCTCGCGCATCATGCGCATCTGCAACGCGCCGATCTGACCTTCGAGCGGCAGATATTTCTTCATGACCGCTTCGGCGTAAAGGGCCCAGCCCTCGATGTTCGCGCTGTTGAACGCGAACACGACGCGGGCCGTCGATACGCCGCGCTCGAGCATCCGCGCAAATTGCAGCTCGTGCCCAGGTCGCGCCTCGTGTGCGGTCAGGGTCCAGGCGACCGCGTCATACGTGAAATCGTCCATGACCGTACCCGGCTCGGCGTTGGGATTGGAGGTCGGCAGCACGAACTCGGCCGGCTCGCCCGTGTTGCCGATGAGCCGGGGCGGATCGATGTGCGGCGCCGCAATGGCCGCCGATTCGGCCTCCGTCGCGAGTCGTATGACGGCCTCCCGCGCCGGCAGCGTCACTATGCGCTCGCGACGGATGATCGCTTCGATCTCCTGCAAGCGTTTCCGATAGAACGCAAGCAGATCCGCATCGGCGATGCGTTCTTTCTTGAGCGATCCGATCACGTCGCGATAGTCGCTGCTGCTCCACTTGCGCTGCGCGGCGAGCTGTCGTGCGAGCGACTCGAGCTCGCCGCGCGTTTGTATGTAGCTGCTCTGAGCGCGTTCGATCAGCTCCTCCGGCGCCATCTCCACGCCGAAGTTCTTCAAATTGTCGGCGTAGAGCTCGCGAGGCAAGCGGCTCGTCTCGCGAGCGCGCGGCAGCACCGTCTTCCTCGCCCATTGCGCGTACTCGTCGAACTGCGCACGCAGCGTGCGCAAATCCTTCTGCCATCCTTCGAGCCCGCTGTCGCGCAACAACTTCTCGATGCCGTCGAGATAGCGACCCTGGTTGTCGAGATACTGCTCGGCTTCGACGATCCAAGGCCCGAGCAGGCTCAAGTCCGTCGCGGCTTCCTCATAGCGCGCGCGAGCGAGCTTCGTGATCGGCTCGTAGCCCCTCTCGGCGCCGACATAGCGCTTGAGGCGCACCAGCGCCGCACGCTGCCGCTCCTTGGGCACGCGCGCGTCGAGCAGATTCTGAAAGCCGCGATAGACCGACTGCGCGACGTCGAAGAAGGGCAACATGAGCTTGCCGCTGAGGTCGATCGTGCGGCGTTGGTCCTCTGCCGCGCCGATCAAGATATCGAGATCTTGCTGCACGCGCCGATCGCTCGCCTGCTCGCGCCGCCTCTCGAGCTCCGCGATCGCCGCCGCCAAATCCGCATCCTGACGCTCGAGGACATTCGCCTTCAGGTCGAAAACCTCGGCGTCGTAGCCCTCGACTCCGAGCGATGCGGCGGTTTCCGGCGTATAGCGCGCAAGGACATCGAGCAGCACCTGCGCGTGCCGATTGCTCTCCTCGATCCAAGCGTCGTCTGCGGCATGCAGATTCGGCGCCGCCAAGCTCAAGAACAGCACAATGAGACGCAGCATGCTCACCCCCAGGCGATAGGGCGTGGAGTTTGTCCAATTGCCCGCGCTCGCGCCACTCCCCTTGCGAGACGCCGTTTCCCGCTGGCGATGTATGCAATGCGCCCGCGGGCGGAACCTCCGCTCGACAGGAACAGTTGCGTGAGAAACCCCATCTCAACGAGAGAGAGCCCATGGCCGAAATCCTCCCCGGCGGATCCTACGTCCGGAATCCAAAGGCGCCGCAGGATCCAGCACGTAGGCGTGAGGTCCTGAGCTCGATCGCGACGCTCCAAAGCGACGAGACGCTCCGGGTCTGGGAGTTGCTCGAGACGCCGCAAACGGTGGATTCGCTCTGCCGCTCACTCGGCAAGACCGAGGAGGAGCCCATTCGATCCGCTCTCTCCACGCTCTATGACAACGACATGATTCAGGTCTCCCCCGACACCTGACGACGCCGTTCTGCAACCCTGCTCTCCCAGGTAGCCGCACGGCCGAATCGTCGCGCGGCGTTTCGTGCATCCATCGAGTCGGCTCTCACTATGAGGGCGGGCGCACCTGGGCCATACTGCGTCCCTGCGACACTAGCGACAGTTCCGTGCACTCCTGGAGACGCCGGAGCGGTTACCAAGCCATGCGACTACTGCTCATCGAGGATCACCGCGACATCGCCGCGAACATCTCCGAGTATTTCGAGACACGCGGCACGACCGTCGATCACGAGATCGACGGTCGTGCCGGCTTGCGCAAGGCGCTCGACGTACCGTACGACGCGATCGTGCTCGACTTGATGCTGCCCGGGCTCGACGGCCTCGCGCTGTGCCGCCAGTTGCGACAGGCCGGACGCACCCGAGTGCCTGTCCTGATGCTCACCGCGAAAGATCTGCTCGAAGACAAGATCGAGGGATTCGAAGCCGGTGCGGACGACTATCTCGTCAAGCCCTTCTCGCTCGCGGAGCTCGACGTCCGTCTCAAGGCGCTGATGCGACGCGCGAGCGTTCCGCAAACGCCGCGCATCTTGACGCTCGCGGACTTGAGCTTCGATCTCGACACCCTCGAAGCGCATCGTGGCGGTGAGCTCCTCAAGCTCACGCCCACGACTCGCCGCATACTGATGCTGCTGATGCAGAACATGCCGCGCGTCGTGACGCGAGCGGAGTTGGAACGGGAGCTGTGGGGAGACGAGCCGCCGCAAGGCGATTTCCTGCGCGCCCACATGCATGCACTTCGGACGGCGATCGACAAGAACTTCCCCGTGAAGCTACTGCACACGATCCATGGCACGGGCTATCGACTTGCGGCGGATCCCGTTCGTTAGCCGCCTCGCAACTCGCTACGAACGACTGAGCCTGCGTGCGCGCATCGCGGGCACGATGATCGTGCTCGTCGCGATTGCGGGCACGGTATTGAGCGCATGGGCTTACTTGGCCGACGAGCGCTTGAAGCGCAACATCACCTTCGATTTGCTCTCGGAAGAGTTGACGCACTACGAGCAACGCATGCGCGTCGATCGGGGCGCCGAGCCGCTGCGATCGGCGCGTCTCAGCATCTATCGCTCGAGCGACCTCGCCGAGCTGCCGCGGCACATCGCGATGCTGAGACCGGGCGACATGCATCGCGTGCGCTCCGAAGGCCGGCTGCTCGACGTGCTCGTGCGCGACGGCGACTTCGGCCGTCTTTACATCACGTACGACGTCACGACACATGCACGCCAAGAGCTGCTTGCGATCCTCGTGCTTGTCTTGGGCGTTGCCGCAATCGTGACGCTGGCCGGTCTAGCGGCCGTTGCCATTTCGCGGCGTCTCGTCGAACCGGTCACGGCTCTCGCGGATCGCTTGACGCAGATCGATCCCGAGCAACGGCACGTGCGCATCGGCGCGCAATTCGCCGGCAACGAGCTCGCACCGATCGCTCGATCGGTGGACGCCTTCATGGAGCGATTGGACGGCTTCGTCGAGCGGGAGCAATCGTTCACGGCAACCGCCAGTCACGAGCTTCGCTCGCCTCTTGCGGTCATGCGCGGCGCGGTCGAGCTGCTCGAAGCCCACGCCGCGGACCGCCCGTCGGCGGCGAAAGCGCTCGCACGCATTCAGCGCGCGGTGCGCGACATGAGCGAGTTCACGGATGCGCTGCTCGCGCTGTCGCGCGAGCAACATGCGGGCACGGCCTCGGACAGCCACTGCGACGTACACGCCGTGCTCGCGCGCGTCGTCGAGGATCAGCGCAGCGTCGGACCGGACCGGCACATCGTGCTCGACGTGGCGGACGATGGAAGTCTGAATGTCGCCGCGCCCGAAAGTATGGTCGCGATGACGATCAGCAAGCTCGTGCGCAACGCTATTCAGCATGGGACGGGCACGGAAGTGCGCTGCGAAAGCCGCGGGCGCGAGCTCATCGTGAGCAATGCCGGTTCGCTGCCGGCCGACGATCTATCGAACGCGACATATCGTTTCACGACGCACCCCGCTGGCCACGGGATGGGCCTGTACTTGGTACGACGAATTTGCGAACGCTACGGATGGTCCGTCCGTCTCGAAAACACGCCCTCGGGCGTGACGGCAACCGTGCAGTTTTGAGCAGACGCTTTTCGGCACGCGAAAGGTGCCTCGCATTCTCGCGAAGGTCACTTGTAGTCCACAGCCCGCAACCCGCAGTCGCGCCGGGCGGCTGTGCTAGCATTCGCCCCCCAATTTCCCCCGTCGTACGGAGTTTTTGTCGATGGCGACAGCGGTCAAGCTCAACGTGCCCTCGCAAGGGCAGAAAATCACGATTCGAGACGGCAAGCTTTCGGTTCCCGACCAGCCGATCATCCCTTTCATCGAAGGCGACGGCACAGGTCCGGACATTTGGCGCGCCTCCGTACGGGTGCTCGATGCAGCGGTGCAGAAGGCGTATGGCGGCAAGCGCAAGATCCAATGGATGGAGATTTACGCCGGCCAGAAATCGAAGGACATGTTCGACACCTGGCTGCCCGACGAAACCGTCGAGGCCTGCCGCGAATATCTCGTCTCGATCAAGGGCCCGCTCACGACGCCGATCGGCGGCGGCATTCGCTCGCTCAACGTCGCCTTGCGACAGATGCTCGATCTGTACGTGTGCCTGCGTCCGGTGCGCTGGTTCAAAGGCGTCCCGTCTCCGGTGAAGACCCCGGAGAAAGTCGACATGGCGATCTTTCGCGAGAACACCGAAGACATTTACGCCGGCATCGAGTTCGAGGCGGGCACGCCCGAGAACAAGAAGTTCCTCGAGCTGTTTCAGCAGGCATTCCCGAAGCACTACGAGAAGATCCGCTTCCCGAACACGTCCGGAATCGGCATCAAGCCCGTGTCGCAAGAGGGCACGGAGCGTCTCGTCCGTGCGGCGCTCGAGTACGCGATCGCGAACAAGCGCAAGAGCCTCACGATCGTGCACAAGGGCAACATCATGAAGTTCACGGAAGGCGCGTTCCGCAACTGGGCCTATGCGCTCGCCGAGAAGGAGTTCGGAGCACAAACGTATACGTGGGATCAGTGGGAGCGCACGAAGGCGGCCAAAGGCGAGAAGGCGGCGAACGAAGAACAGGATGCCGCGGTCAAGGCGGGCAAGATCATCGTCAAGGATGCGATCGCCGACATCACGCTTCAGCAGGTGCTCACCCGCCCTGCCGAGTTCGACGTGATCGCGACGATGAACTTGAACGGCGACTACTTGTCCGATGCGCTCGCGGCGCAGGTCGGCGGCATCGGCATCGCGCCCGGCGGCAACATCAACTACGTCACGGGTCACGCCGTGTTCGAAGCGACGCACGGCACGGCGCCGAAGTACGCGAACCTGGACAAGGTGAACCCGGGATCGGTGATTCTCTCGGGCGAGATGATGCTGCGCTACATGGGCTGGGTCGAAGCGGCGGATGCGATCATCGCCGCCATGGACAAGACCATCGGCGAGAAGATCGTCACGTACGACTTCGCGCGCCTGATGGAAGGCGCGAAGGAAGTGAAATGCAGCGAATTCGGAGATGCGCTCGTGCGCAATCTCTGATTGCCCAGACTGCAGACTTCGGACCACAGTCCGCAGGCGGAAAGAATCGGGGCGCGCAAGCGCCCCGATTCCTTTCCGACACGGCCGGCGCCACCGCGCATGTAGGTCGGATTTCAATACGACCCGAAGAGGTGTCGGAATGAATTCCGACCTACCTAGCGTTGTAGGTCGGTTTCTAATCCGACCAAGGACGAGAAGCGTCGGAACAAATTCTGACCTACATGGATGTAGGGAAGCCCGTGTCGCAGGAGCATCTCACGGGC
>Ga0079224_100002843_pt1 | contig 21417 bp, 22 predicted proteins | sample Stecom2015_FD_80414 | JGI IMG/M metagenome (GOLD analysis project Ga0079224, IMG submission 80414) | Agricultural soil microbial communities from Utah to study Nitrogen management - Steer compost 2015 | ecosystem: Environmental > Terrestrial > Soil > Agricultural land | place: USA: Utah...
CCCGGGACGGCCAGCGGATGCACCGCCTCGACCCGCCATGCGCCGGGCAGCGCCGCGATCTCGGCATCCGGGCAAGCGCCCTTCATCGCCAGCAGCCGGCCGCCGGGCGCGAGCAGGTGTCCGCCGGCCGCGAGGATGTCGGCCAGGGTGGCCATGGCGCGGGCGGTGATGGCCTCGAAGGCGCCCGGCATGTCCAGGGCCTCGGCGCGCGATTCGGCCACGCGCGCATTGCCCAGTCCCAGGCTGCGCACGGCTTCGCGCAGGAAGCGCGCCTTCTTGCCGTTGGACTCGACCAGGGTCACCTGCAGCTCCGGCAGCGCGATCGCCAGCGGGATCCCGGGCAGGCCGGCGCCGGTGCCAAGGTCGGCGAGCGAGGCGATGCCGCGGGCATGCGCGTGCATCGACAGCGAGTCGAGCAGGTGCAGGGTGACCATCGCGGCCGGGTCGCGGATGGCGGTGAGGTTGTAGGTGCGGTTCCAGCGCGCCAGCAGGTCGAGGTAGGCGCGCAGCGGTGCGGCCAGCGCCGGGTCCAGGTCCAGCGCGGCGAGGCCGGCGTCGAGCGCGGCGTGGGGATCGGTATGCATCCCCACATTCTGTAGGAGCGGCTGCAGCCGCGATAGCCGTATGGCCAGGGCGAGCCGGTGATCGCGGCTGCAGCCGCTCCTACAGGGGCGCGGTGGTGCTGGCCGCGGTGGCGGTCGATGGCCAGCGGGCGCGCCAGGCGACCGTGGCCAGGTAGTCGGGTGCCGGGCGGAAGGTCCGCAGCGACCAGTCCTCCGGCACGCCCAGCGCGGGGTCGCACTCGGCCAGGCGCCAGTCCTCGCCCTCCAGCGCGAAGGCCAGCCGGTGCAGGCCGAATGACAGGCCCTGGCCGTGCGCCTTCAGCACGGCCTCCTTGGCACACCACAGGCGCACGAAGGCGGCCTCCCGCAGGGCATCGGGCATCGCCGCCAGCATCGCGGCTTCGGTCGGGGCGAAGAAGCGGTCGGCCAGTATCTGGGCCTTGGGCCGCGGCCGCCGCACTTCCAGGTCGATGCCCACCCGCAGGCCCTCGGCCAGCGCCATCAGCAGGCCTTCGCCGCTGTGGCTCCAGCTGGCGTCCCAGTCGGCGTGCGGCGCGCCAAGGTGCGGGCGCCCGTGGTCCGTGCGATGGATCGCCAGGGCCTCGGCGGGCGTGCCCAGTTCGTCTTCCAGCCACTCGCGCACCAGCGGCTCGGCGCGCAGTCCGTGGCGGTAGGGCCGCCAGGCACAGCGGACGGGACCGATCTGGAGTTGGCCTGCGGCGAGCGGCATCGAAGCGGAGTCCTTTGGAGCCTGGCGGGTGCCCAGCGTAAAGTAACGCCCCCGCCGGCGAGGACTCCGGCGGCAGTCACGGGGGGCGCACGCGCGTCTGGGAGAATCGAGCGCATGTCGGCAGTCATCAGCACCCGGGGACCGCAGGATGCCGCCAGTGGCCAGGGCTCGCCGCTGGTGGCCGGACCCGCGGAGCGGCCCATCGCCTTCGGCGGCGCGGGGAACGTGGCGCTTGCGGACTTCATGTCCGAGGTGCGCGGCGTGGCCGCGCTCCTGCCCGATCGTCCCTTCGCGGTGAACCTGTGCGAGGACCGCTATCGCTTCCTGGTCGCCTTCGCCGCCGCCACGGTGCGCGGCCGGGTGACCCTGCTGCCGCCCTCGCGCACGCGCGCGGCGATCGACGAGGTCCGCGGCCACCATCCCGGGAGCTACTGCCTGGGCGACATCGACGGCTGTGGCTGCGGGGACATCGCGCCGCTGCCGCATTACCTGCGCCTGCCCGATGCATTGCCGCGCCTGGCCGGCCAGGTGCCGCAGGTGGCCGGCGATGCCACCGTGGCCATCGGCTACACCTCGGGCAGCACCGGCGTGCCCAAGGCCAACCTCAAGACCTGGGGCAGCTTCGCCACCAGCACCGCGCAGAACATGGCGGCGCTGGAAGGCCTGCTGCCTGGGGAAGGCACCGCGCACGTGGTGGCCACGGTGCCGCCGCAGCACATGTACGGCATGGAGATGTCGGTGCTGCTGCCGCTGGTGGGCGGGGTGGCGGTGCATGCGGCGAAACCCTTCTTCCCCGTCGATATCGCCACCGCGCTGGCCGCCTCGCCGCTGCCGCCGCTGCTGGTGACCACGCCCGTGCACCTGCGCGCCCTGGTCGGCTCCGGCGTGGCGCTGCCGCCGCTGGCCGGCATCGTCGCGTCCACGGCGCCGCTGCCGGCCGAGCTGGCGCGGGCGGCGGAAGCCGCGTTCGGCTGCGAGGTGCGCGAGCTGTTCGGGTCCACCGAGACCTGCATCCTGGCCCGTCGGCGCACCGCCCGCGAGGAGGCCTGGACCCTGCTTCCCGGCGTCGAACTGCAGCCGCAGCCCGACGGCACCCTGGTGCATGCCGCGCACCTGGCCGCGCCGGTGGCGCTGGCGGACATCGTCGAACTGCTGCCGGAGGGCCGCTTCCGCCTGAGCGGCCGCCAGGCCGACCTGCTCGAGATCGCGGGCAAGCGCGCGTCGCTGGCCGACCTCACCCAGCGCCTGCTGGCGATCCCGGGCGTTTGCGACGCCGCCCTGCTGCAGCTCGCGCCCGACGCCAGCGGCGTGCGCCGGCTGGCCGCCGCGGTGGTGGCCCCGGGCCTGGACGAGGCGACGGTCAGGGCCGCCCTGCGGCAGGCCATGGACCCGGTGTTCCTGCCGCGGCCGCTGCGCCTGGTGCCGGCGCTGCCGCGCAACGAGACCGGAAAACTGCCGCGCCGGGCGCTGCTGGAGCTGCTGGCCGGGGCCTGAGCCGCCGTGGCTTGCCTACGCGACCGTCACGGCCCCCTCCCCAGACTGGCACCCGCGCCGTTCCCGGCGATGGCACTACCTCTGGAGGAACCATGAACTTCATCATCTATCTGATCGTCGGCGGCATCGCTGGCTGGCTGGCCAGCATCATCATGCGTACCGATGGCCAGCAGGGCATCCTGCTGAACATCATCGTCGGCATCATCGGTGGCTTCCTGGGCGGCTGGCTGCTGCCCCTGCTCGGCCTCGGCCTGGGCGGCGGCTGGCTCGGCTTCCTGATCACCGCCCTGATCGGCGCGATCGTGCTGCTGGCGATCATCAACCTGTTCCGGCGCGGCAGCGTGCGCTGACGCACCCGCGACCGCAGCGATCGAAGGCCCGGCCGATGCCGGGCCTTCTTCGTTCAGGGCCCGCGACGCGCAGGCGAGGCCGCTCGCGGCACGCTCCGTTCGCGCCACCGTATCGACAGGATTGCTGCGTCGCAGCATGATGCCCGCATGCCTTCTTCCCTTTCCCCCCGCGCGGAGACCGCCTCCGCCGCGGCCGCGCTGCTGCCGCCGCGCCGGGTCGCGCTGATCCTGTTCGCGCTGGCGATGGGCGGCTTCGCCATCGGCACCAGCGAGTTCGTGGCGATGGGCCTGATCAGCGAGATCGCCCGCAACCTCGACGTGACCGAGCCGCTGGTCGGCCATGCGATCAGCGCGTATGCGCTGGGCGTCGTGGTGGGCGCGCCGGTGCTGGCGATCCTCGGCGCGACACGGCGCCGCCGCACGCTGCTGCTCGGGTTCATGGCGTTCTATGCGGTCGGCAACCTGCTCAGCGCGCTGGCGCCGGGCTACGCGACGCTGCTGCTGGCACGCTTCGTCGCCGGCCTGCCGCATGGCGCCTATTTCGGCATCGCCGCGCTGGTGGCCGCGCACGTCAGCCCGCCGGACAAGCGCGGCCGGGCGGTGGGCCGGGTGATGCTGGGGCTGTCGGTGGCGCTGCTGCTCGGCAACCCGCTGGCGACGTGGATGGGGCAGGCCTTCAGCTGGCGCTACGCCTTCGGACTGGTGTCGCTGATCGCGCTGGCGACGATGGCGATGACCGCGCGCGTGCTGCCGGGGGGCCTCGGCGCGCCGCGCACCGACGCCAAGCGCGAGCTGCAGGACTTCAACCGCGCGCCGGTGTGGCTGGCGCTGGGCACCGGTGCCATCGGCTTTGCCGGCATGTTCAGCGTGTTCGCCTACCTGCCGCCGACCCTGGTCCACGTCACCGGCACGAGCGAGGGCTTCGTGCCGCTGGCACTGGCGGCGTTCGGTACCGGCAGTATCGCCGGTTCGCTGGCCGGCGGCTGGCTGTTCGACCGCTACGGCTTCGGTGCCGCCGCGCGCATGCTGCTGTGGTCCACGGCGGTGCTGCTGGCGTATCCGCTGGCGGCGCAGTCGCCATGGACCGTGCTGCCGGCGATCGCGCTGGTGGGCACCATGGGTGCGCTGGCCCCGGTGCTGCAGTCGCACCTGATGGACGTGGCCGGCGATGCGCAGACGCTTGCCGCCGCCTCCAACCACTCGGCATTCAACACCGCCAACGCGCTCGGCCCGTGGCTGGGCGGAATGGCGATCACCGCCGGCTGGGGCTGGACCAGCACCGGCTACGTGGGCGTGGCCACCGCGGTGGCCGGGCTGCTGGTGTACCTGTTGGCGCGCCGTGCGGCGGAGCCGGCGCGGGTGCCGGCGGTGGCGGGGCCGGCCGGCAAGTACTGACGCGGCTGGGCGGCCTTCGGCGCGGGCTCAGTCGGCGAGTTCGACCCAGGCCGGGGCGTGGTCGCTGGGGCGCTCCCAGGTGCGTGGTTCGCGATCGATGCCCGAGGCGACGGCCGAGGTGAGCAGGGCGTCGGACACCAGGGTCAGGTCGATGCGCAGGCCGAGGTCGCGGCGGAAGGCGGCCTGGCGGTAATCCCACCAGCTGAAGATCCCCGCCTTGTCGCTGTGCAGGCGGAAGGCATCGTGCAGGCCGAGGTCGAGCAGGGCCTTGAGGGCGGCGCGCTCGTCGGTGGACGTGAGGATGTGGGTCTCGTTCCAGACCGCCGGGTCGTGCACGTCGCGCTCGTCCGGGGCGATGTTGAAGTCGCCCATCACCACCATCTTCGGATGCCGCCGCAGTTCGTCGGCCAGCCAGTCGCGCACCGCGGCCAGCCAGCGCAGCTTGTAGGCGTACTTGTCGGTGCCGACGTCCTGGCCGTTGACCACGTAGAGGTTGACGATGCGGACGCCGTCGACGGTGGCGGCGATCGCGCGCTTCTGCTCGTCCTCGAAGCCGGGGATGCCGTACTGCACGTCCCCGATGGCGCGGTCGCGGGCGAGGATGGCGACGCCGTTGTAGGTCTTCTGGCCGAGGAAGACGCTGCGGTAGCCGAGCGCGGCGAGCGCGTCGTCGGGGAAGCGCGCATCGTCGAGCTTGGTTTCCTGCAGGCCGACGATGTCGGGCGCGAAGGCCTGCAGCCACTGCGTGAGGTGGGGGAGGCGGACGTTGAGGGAGTTGACGTTCCAGCTGGCGATTTTCATGCGGGGATGATCGTCGTTCCGCGGTGTGGAGGGCAAACCCCGTTCCGCAGGCGTTCCGGCGCGGGCCGCAGCGCGTCCACCGGAGTGTCGCCACCCGTGGCCGCGGCTACAGCCGGGCTAGAATCCGCGCATGACCAACATCCGACCGTACCGCGGACAGCTGCCCAGGCTCGGCGCGCGCGTCTACATCGACCCGGCCGCCACCGTCATCGGCGACGTCGAACTCGGCGACGACTGTTCGATCTGGCCGGGCACCGTGGTCCGCGGCGACGTCAACTTCGTGCGCATCGGCGCGCGCTGCAACCTGCAGGACGGCACCATCGTCCACGTCAGCCACCGCGGCCCGCATTCGCGCATGGACGGCTACCCCACGATCATCGGCGACGACGTGACCATCGGCCACGGTGCCATCGTGCATGCCTGCACGATCGGCAACGGCGCGCTGGTCGGCATGGGCGCGACGGTGATGGACGGCGCGGTCATCGAAGACCACGGCTACGTCGGCGCCGGCGCCCTGGTGCCGCCGGGCAAGGTGGTGCGCAGCCGCGAGCTGTGGCTGGGGAATCCGGCGAAGATGGTGCGCCTGATCGACGACGCGGGGGTCGAGGGCCTGCTGTACAGCGCCGCGCACTACGTGCGGCTGAAGGACGAGTACCTCGCGGCAGGGTAAGCCCCGGTCGACCCGGTCAACCCGATTGACCCGGTTGGCCCGGTCAACCCTGTAGGAGCGGCTATAGCCGCGATTGGAGCAACACGATCGCGGCTGTAGCCGCTCCTACAGGGCCGTGTCCAGGTTTCGTCCAGGCCGTGTCCAGAGCCGTGTCCATGAGCGACGCAGGACGGCGCTGCGGGCTCAGTCGGCGGTGACCAGGTGGGCGTGCTCGGCGCGCAGCTCGCCGTAGATCTCGTCGGTCTCGGGCGTGACGCCGTGCCAGCGTGCGAACGCCAGCGCTGCCTGCTCCACCAGCATGCCGAGGCCGTCGACCACGGCATAGGCACCGCTGGCGCGCCCCCAGGCCAGGAAGGGCACGGCGGCTTCGCCGTAGTTGAGGTCGACCGCGGCCATGCGCCGGCCGATGAGCGAGCGCGGCAGCGTCGGCAGTCCGTCGCTGCGCGCGGCCGAGGTGGCGTTGACCACCAGTTCGAACTCGCCCAGCGAGCCGATGTCGGCCAGGTGCCGCGGGTGCACGCGCCCGGGCTGGCCGATCTGGTCGGCCAGCGCGTCGGCGTGGGCCGGCGTGCGGTTGACGATGTAAAGGTCGCCGATGCCGGCGTCGAGCAGGGCCGGGGCCACGCCGCGCGCGGCGCCGCCGGCGCCGATCAGCAGGGTGCGGCGCGCGCGCAGGTCCAGCGCGTGGCGGCCGGTGAGGTCGCGCACCAGGCCTTCGCCGTCGGTGTTGTCGCCGTGCCATTGCTCGCCGTTGCGCACCAGGGTGTTGACCGCCCCGGCGCGGCGCGCGCGCTCGGTGACGTCGTCGCACAGCGCCAGCGCTTCCTGCTTCAGCGGCAGGGTGACGTTGGCGCCGGCGCCGCCGCGTGCGGCGAACTCGGCCAGGCGCTGGCGGAAGTCGCTGACGTTGGCGTCGATCGCCTGGTAGTCGATGGCGATGCCGGCTTCGTGGCCGAAGGCGGCGTGGATGCGCGGCGACAGCGAGTGCGCGACCGGATGCCCGAACACTGCGTAGTGCTTCATGACTGTCTCCCGGATACCGCGGCGGTGCGTCGTGCACCGCCCCTTGGAACAAAGTCTACGCCCCTCCTGCAGGGCCGGGCGCCCCGCCTTCGCGCAGCCAGCGCGCGGCGTCGAGGGCGTAGTAGGTCAGCACGCCATCGGCCCCGGCGCGCTTGAAGCCCAGCAGCGCCTCGAGCGCGCAGGCGCGTTCGTCCAGCCAGCCATTGGCGGCCGCGGCCTTGAGCATCGCGTACTCGCCGCTGACCTGGTAGGCGTAGGTCGGCACGCCGAAGGTCTCCTTCACCCGACGCACGATGTCGAGGTAGGGCATGCCGGGCTTCACCATCACCATGTCGGCGCCCTCGTCGAGGTCGGCGGCGACTTCGCGCAGGGCCTCGTCGGTGTTGCCGGGGTCCATCTGGTAGGTGCGCTTGTCGGCCTTGCCCAGCGCCGACGCCGAACCCACCGCGTCGCGGAAGGGACCGTAGAAGCTGGAGGCGTACTTGGCGGCGTAGGCCAGGATGCGCGCGTGCACGTGGCCGTCCTCCTCCAGCGCCATGCGGATGGCGCCGATGCGGCCGTCCATCATGTCGCTGGGCGCGACCACGTCGGCACCGGCGCGGGCGTGCGACAGCGCCTGCTTCACCAGGGCTTCGACGGTGACGTCGTTCTGCACGTAGCCGGCCTCGTCGACGATGCCGTCCTGGCCGTGGCTGGTATAGGGGTCGAGCGCGACGTCGGTGATCACGCCCAGGTCGGGGAAACGCGACTTCAGCGCGCGCACGGCGCGCTGGCACAGACCGTCGTCGTCCCAGGCCGCGGCGGCATCGAGCGACTTGGCCCCGGGCGCGGTGACCGGGAACAGCGCCAGCGCGGGTATCCCGAGTTCGCTGGCCTGTTCGGCCTCGCGCAACAGCTCGTCGATCGACAGGCGCTCGATGCCGGGCATCGACGGCACCGCGGTGCGGCCGTCGGGCTCGTGCACGAACACGGGATAGATGAGGTCGTCGACGGTGAGCGTGTGCTCGCGCATCAGGCGTCGCGAGAACGCGTCGCGGCGCATGCGCCGGAAGCGGGTGTCTGGATAGGCCATGGCCGCATTCTACGCCCGAGCCATGGAACGGGCGCATGAAAAAGGCCGGCGCCCCAGGGACGCCGGCCTCGGTGTCACGACGCCGGGTCGATCAGCGCTTGGTGCAGAAGGTCACGCTGCTGGCCCTGGACTTGGGCACGAAGCCCAGGCCGCGCAGCCTGTCCACGAACGGAGCGATGCAGCTGCGGTATGCCGCGGTGCCGCCACCGTGGGTGTTGCGGCACAGCGCGTCAGCGGCCTGCAGGTTGGCGCCGCCGATCAGGCCGGGCTCTTCCAGCGCCGGGATGCCGGTGTTGCAGCTGCCGCCGTTGGTGGTGGCGTTGCCTGCGTTCAGCGTCCAGCCCAGGTCCTGGTACAGGGCCGGGGTCAGGTCCAGGCGCACGCTGGCGTCGGTGTCCGACGTGTTCGCAGGCTCCATCAGCGCATTGGGCGAATGGCTGGTGTCGAAGTGCGAGAACGAGGAACCCGTGGCCAGGACCGCCGGCGAGTACACCAGTGCGCGGCCGGTGGCGTCGGTGCCGGCGTAGGCGTTGGGCACCGCCTGCAGCGCAATGGTTGCGCCCGGGATGCCGGCCTTCAGCGCGGCGCCATCGGCCTGCGAGACGCTGAGCGTCGGCACCGTGGCCTCGACCGAAGGATCCTCGGCCATCTGCAGCACGCCGGTGGTGTTGTTGGCCACCAGCACGGCGATCGCGCCGGCGTCCTCGGCGAACCTGGCCTTGATCTCGAAGGCGCAGGTGCCGCGGTCCACGATGGCGATCTTGCCCGCGTAGGCGTTGGCGGGCGAAGCCTCGCAGCCTTCGGACGGAAGGGCGCTGCCGTCGTTGACCAGCACCAGTTCGCCGTTGAAGTTGGCCGGCGTCGCGGGCGCGCCAAACTCGGCGGTGCCGTACACGAACGTGCCGCTGGCCGTGCCACCGGCAGTCAGTTCGATCTTCTCACTGAGGGCCAGCGGGACCTGGTCGGTGACGTTGGCGCCGGTCCAGGCCAGGTTGCCCCCGATGACGGCCGCCTGGCGCTGGGCGTTGGTCATGTCGATCCAGGCCATGCCCGAGACGTTGTCGAACACGAAGCTCGAATAGATGTCCGGGAAGCCGCTCTGCGGCGCACCGGAGACGAGGTTGTAGAAGCCCTGGAAGTTCAGGCCATGGCCGATCTCGTGCATCACCACGTCGAGGAAGTTGATCATCCCCGCCGGAGTGTTGCCGTCCAGGCCGTAGTACCAGCCGGAGCTTTCCAGGCAGCCCGGATTGCCGAGGTTGGCGTTGAAGTTGCTGGCGATCTCGTCTTCGTTCGGCGTCAGGTCCATGCCGGTGATCGAGTTGGCCAGCGCCTCGCCGTACCAGGTGTCGGGGACGGCGCCGGTGAAGTTGCGCTGGATGTAACGGGCGCCGGCCGAACCCAGCACGCCGCTGGTGGCACTGCAGTTGAGCGCGGTGAACTGCGCCTGCACGCGGATGTCCTCGTCGCTTTCCAGCACGGCACCCCAGAGGTCGGCGGCGAACTGGTAGGCGATCTGGCGCTGTTCGCCGACGGTGGTGCCGGGGTTGCCGCCCACGGGCGTCGCCGGGGTCGGATCGTTGAGGCCGACGCCCGGTGCGTTCATGTTGACCGGGATGATGGTCGCGGCGCTGGCGGCACCGATGGCGAAGGTCGAGGCGGCCGCGAGGGCGCAGGCGAGGATGGTCTTATTCACGGACGGCCTCCACGGTGGCGTCGGCGTTGCCGTCGGCGTCGCCATGGGTGATGACGATCGAGCCGTCCTCGAGCTGGGTGGCGATGACGTAGGACATCATGTCTTCCGACACCTGCATGCTGACGCGGCCATCGGGATGGCGCTTCATCGTGCGCTCGGCCTCGGCGCGGGTCTTCGGACCCGGCTTGGCGATCGACATCGGGTCGGCGGTGCGCAGGCGCGAGGACACGGCGGTGCGCAGCTGGGCCTGTTCGGCCGCGGTCGGCGCGCGCAGGCGGCCGGTCGCGGGATCGATGGCAACGGTGACGCCGGCATAGGTACCGGTGGTGGCGGCATTGTCCGCGACGGGTTCGGCCGCGTGCGCGGCGAAGCCGGCGGACAGGCCGGCCAGCAACAGCAAGGTAATACGATTCATCGGGTCGTGTCCTCGAAGTGAGGCACCCGGGAAAGTCGTGGCCGTAGCCGCCGTCCCCCCCGAACGGTGCCTCCATGGTCATCAAAGCAAAGGTGGTGTTGTCGACGGGCCGTCGTCGTCCTGGCCCGCCCCCCGAGTCTGCAACGTGTCGGGGACTTTGCTCAATCGTGCGCTGCAGCAGAACGCAGGCGCATGGCCGGTGGCTGCCTCAGGCGAGGGGCCTGCCGTGCACGCCGTCGATCTCGACGACAAGCTCGCGGCGGCAGATCGCCGCGTGCAGCAGCAGGCGTGGGACGGCGCTGCCGAAACGGCGGTCGAGCGCGTCGGCGACCAGCGGCAGGTCGTGGCGGTCGCGCACGTAGACCTTGAGCCGGGTGCCAGCGCCGAAGCGTGCCGGCAGCGAAGGGTCGTGCGTGCGGGCGGCGCCGACCAGGGCGTCGAAGTTGGCGAAGGTCTCCTCGAGCTGCGCGAGCAGCTCGCCGTCGTGCATCGACGTGTGCCCGATGATGGCCGCCGTGCCCGAAAGCAGCAGCGGCATGCGGCTGCCGTCGGGCGGCAGCATGGCGCGCGCGAAGCTCGGCGACTGCGGGCCGTACTGGCGCGGATAGCGGTAGGCGCTGACCTGGCGCGGGTTCTCCACCGGCGTGCCCGGTGCCGCCGAGGCCAGCCAGTACACCTGCACCACGCGCTCGCCGTCGCAGCGGCCGATGGCGGTGGCGGCGGGCAGCGATCGCACGTCGAAGTCGCCGAGTCCGCGCGCGCGACCGACGCAGAACGCGCGGTAGCGTTCGTCGTCGCCGGCGCCCAGGGTGATGGCGTCGACGTAGTTCCAGACCCGCAGCAGGTGCGGGGTCCGGCTGCGGGTGGTGAAGGCCGCCAGCCGCGCATAGGCCCGTTGCGCGGCGTCCTGGATGCCGCCGTCGTCCTCGGGGACCTCGATCACGCCGAACAGCAGCTGGCCGTCGCTGGCCCAGCGCACGCCGTCGTCGCGGCCGCGCACCACCGGGCCGCAGCCGCGCCAGACTTCGAAGGCCGCGGGGCCGTACGGCTCCAGCGGCACGCGCAGGTAGCGGGGATCGGCCAGCGCGGGCGGTGCATCGGTACCGAAGCCGAAGGCCGCCAGCACGTCATCTCCGGCAAGCAGCGCCGAGGGCGTGGCCGCATCGACGTAATCGACCTGCAGCCGCGGCGCGCCGCAGTCCGCGGCCGGGAGGCGGCTGGATGGATCTTCTGCGGGGGTCTGCATTTCGCGGAGCGCGTGGCCATGCGATCATCTGGGCCGAGAATGATAGCCGCAACGGTAGCCGCCGCATGTCCAGCCAGTCCCCCGCCGAACGTGAACTCGCCGAACTCCTGGTCGAGACCCTGAACCTCGACGAGGTCGATCCGGGTTCCATCGATCCCGAGGCGCCGCTGTTCAACGCAGGCCTGGGCCTGGATTCGATCGACGCGCTGGAGCTGGCGCTGGCCGTGGGCAAGCGCTACGGCTTCCAGCTGCGCTCGGACAGCGAGGAAAACCGCCGCATCTTCGCCTCGCTGCGCGCGCTGTCCGCGCACATCGAAGCCAACCGCGCCTGACGCCGCCGCGGTGCCGGCCATGGGCCTGGCCCTGACGGTGGCGATGGCGGTGGCCTACGCCGCGTTCGCGCACCTGGCCAGCGCCACCCTCGACGACCGCTATGCCTACGCCGCCCTGCTGGCGCTGGTGGCGATGATGCTCGCCGCGGGCCTGCTGGCACGCCGCGCCTGGGCCTGGGTGGCGCTGCCGCTGTCGCTGGCCGCCTGCCACCTGCTGTACGCGTCCGGCCACGCCGGCCTGCCGCTGCTGCTGGCGCCGGTGGCCTTCGTCGCCGCCATCGCCTGGCTGTTCGCGCGCAGCCTGTGGTCGCCGCACGGGGCGCTGATCACCCGCATCGTGGCCGCGCTCGATGGCAGCACCCCGGCCACGCTGGCGCCGGAGCTGCTGTCCTACAGCCGCGGCCTGACCGCAGCATGGGCCGTGGCCCTGGGCGTGCTCGGGCTGGCCAACCTGGCGCTGGCGATGGTGGCCGAACCCGGTGGGCTGCTGTCGAGCCTGGGTCTGCGCGCGCCGGTCGCGATCACCCGCGAACAGTGGTCGCTGTTCGCCAACATCCTCACCTACGGCATCGTCGGCGGGTTCTTCGCCATCGAGTTCGCCTGGCGCAAATACCGCTTCCCGGGACGCCATGGCAGCTTCGTGGGCTTCCTGCGGCAGATGGCGGGCCTGGGGCCGGCGTTCTGGCGCGACTTCCTCCGCTGAACAGGCGGCCTGGCCACGGCCATTGGGTATGCTTCGCCGATGCAGCAGCGCGTCGACAACATGGATGATGTGGCCGAGTCGGCCGTGCAAAGGTTGGCCTGGGGCGTGCACAACGCGGTGGGCTTCGCGTTCACCCTGGTCTGGACGGCGTTCTGGATCTGCCTGGCATTGCTGGTCCTGCTGGTTACGCGGCGGCGCGACTTCGCCCTGGGTATGGCCGCGCGCTGCTGGGCGCCGGCGCTGATGGCCGGCACCGCGGCGCGGCTGGTGGTGCAGGGTGCCGACGGCATCGACTGGTCGCGGCCGCGCCTGATCGTGTCGAACCACCAGTCGGTCATCGACATCTGCGCGCTGTTCCGCGCGGTGCCGGTGCCGCTGCACTTCCTGCTCAAGCAGGAGATGCGCCGCGTGCCCTTCGTGGGCTGGTACGCGCGCGCCTGCGGCATGCTGTTCATCGAACGCGACAATCCACGCGCCGGCCCGCGCCTGCGCCGCGAGGCCGCGGGCCTGCTGCGCGATGGCCACACCCTGTGCCTGTTCCCCGAGGGCACGCGCAGCCGCACGGGCGCGGTGGCGCCGTTCAAGGGTGGCGCCTTCCAGTCCGCGATCGATGCCGGGGTGGAAGTGCTGCCGGTGGCGATCGAAGGCGCCGGCGCGGTGCTGCCGCCGGACGGCTTCCGCGCGCGGCCGGGCGTGATCACGGTGCGCTTCGGGACGCCGCTGGCCACCGCGGGCCGCGGCTCCGGCGCGGCCGACCGCCAGGCCCTGGCCGATGCGGCCCACGCCTCGGTGGTGGCGCTGCTCCGCGGGCAGGCCTGAGGACCGGTGACCGGTTCCATGGAGTTCGTCGTCGGCCATGACCATCCCTGCCTGCCGGGGCATTTCCCGGGCAGCCCGCTGGTGCCCGGCGTCCTGGTGCTCGACCACGTGCTGGCCGCCATCGAGGCCGCGCAGGGACCGGTGGGGCCGCTGCGCCTGCCGCAGGTGAAGTTCGTGAATCCGCTGCGCCCCGGCGAGCGCGCGCGCGTCGAGCTGGATGCCGGCGCATCGCGCTGGCGCTTCCGCGTGCTGCGCGATGCCACCCTGATCGCCTCCGGCGAAGTCGTGCCGGCATGAGTGGCGGCTGGAAGCAGCGCCGCGAAGGCGGCGGCCGGTGCGCGATGTGGCTGCTGCGCAGCGTCAGCCTGCGCGGTGGCCGCGGTCTGGCCCGGCTGCTGCTGTACCCGATCACGGCGTACTTCGTGCTCCGTCGCGGCGAGGAGCGGCGCGACTCGCGCGCCTACCTGTCGCGGGTGCTCGGCCGGCCGGCGCGCCTGGTCGACGTCGCGCGCCACATCCACACCTTCGCGGCGACCATCCTCGACCGCGTGTTCCTGCTCGGCGGCGACATGCGCCGCTTCGACATCCGCGTCAGCGGCCTGGAGTCGCTGCACGCCGCGCTCGACCGTCGCCAGGGCGTGCTGGTGTACGGCTCGCACCTGGGCAGCTTCGAAGTGCTGCGCGTGCTCGGCCGGCAGCGCCCGGAGCAGCAGATCCGCGTGGTCCTGGACAAGGGGCACAGCCCCGCCGTCACCCAGCTGCTGGACGCGCTCAATCCCGACATCGCGGCGTCGGTGATCGATGCCGGCGGGGACGGCCCGGGGATCATGTTCGAGATACAGAAGGCGGCGTCCGAAGGCGCGCTGGTGGCGCTGCTGGTCGACCGCACGCAGCCGGGGGAGGCCTCCATGGGCGCACCCTTCCTGGGCGACGAGGCGCAGTTCCCGGTGGCGCCCTGGCTGCTGGCCTCGGTGCTGCAGGTGCCGGTGCAGCTGGCCTTCGGCCTGTACCGCGGCGGCAACCGCTACGATCTGGTGTTCGAGCCGTTCAGCGACGGGCTGGCGATCCCGCGCCGCGAGCGCGCCGCGGCGGTGCCGGCGCTCATCCGGCGTTATGCCGCCCGCCTCGAACATCATGTGCGCGATGCGCCGTTCAACTGGTTCAACTTCTATGATTTCTGGGGCGAGCATGAACACAGCCGAAGCCGGCAGGACACCCCGCCGGACGACACCGGTCGCGGCAAGGCCCCGCCTCGCGATGCTGCTGGCGGCACTGCTGGCGGCGGCGCTGCCGGCGGTCGCGCGGCCGGCGACGACGCAGCCGTCGAGCGCCCCGCCATCGAGCGCGCAGCCGGAGGCGGTCGATAGCGCCTGGATTTTGCAGCGTCTCGCGCGCCCGGCGCCGGTGAGCACGCCCTTCGTCGAACTGCGCGGCTCGGCCATGCTGAAGGCGCCGCTGCGCATCGAAGGCGAGTACGCGCGTCCCGACGATGAGACCCTGGTGCGCGAGGTGCGCGCGCCCTACGCCGAGACCACCACCATCCGCGGCGGCGAGGCGACCATCGCCCGCGAGGGCCGCAGGCCGCGCAGCTTCGCGCTGTCGCGCGCACCGGAGCTTGCCGGCCTGCAGGCCAGCTTCGGCGCCCTGCTGGCCGGCGATGCCGCCGCGCTGGAGCGTGACTACCGCATCGAGTCCAGCGGCCGCCGCGAGGACTGGACCCTGGTGCTGGTCCCCCGGGGCGAGGCCCTGGCCGCAAGCGTCCGCGACATCACCCTGCGCGGCCGCGGCGCCGAACTGCGCTGCATCGAGACCCGGCCGGTGGACGGCGAGCCGCAGCGCACCCTGCTCGCGGGCGCGGCGCGCGCCGCGATCGCCGCCGGCGACGCGGCCGACGACGCGGCCCTGTGCCGCGAAACCGGCATCGCGACGCGATGACGCCCGCGCGTCGCACCGCGCTGGCGCTGCTGTGGCTGGCGGCGCTGCTGGTCGCGGGCTGGGTGGTCGGCCAGCGGCTTGAACTCAGCGGCGACCTGCGCCGCTTCATGCCCGAGCCGCGGACGCCGGCGCAGAAGCTGCTGGTCGACGAGCTTGGCGATGGCCCGGGTTCGCGACTGCTGCTGCTGTCGCTGTCCGGCGCCGGGGCGGACGTGCTCGCCGGGCAGTCCCGCGCGCTGGCAGCCACGCTGGCCGCGAACCCGGACTTCGAGTTCGTCGCCAACGGGATCGACGCCGGACTGGACGCCGTTCCGGAATCGCTGCGTCCCTACCGCTACCTGCTGTCGCCGACGCTGGACGGACAGCGCCTGGACGCGGACTACCTGGGCGAACAGCTCGACGAACGGCTGCAGGACCTCGGCTCGCCGATGGCGGGCCTGGTCGAGCCGCTGCTGCCCGCCGATCCGACGCTGGAAATGCTCGCCCTGGCCGAGGCCTGGCTGCCGAAGGCTGCGCCGCAGCGCCTGCACGGCGTGTGGTTCGATGCCGATGGCGCCGAGGCCCTGCTGCTGGCCCAGACCGGCGCCGCGGGCTTCGATCCCACTGCCCAGCAGCGCGCCTACGACGCGGTGCATGCGGCCTTCGCCGAAGCCTCCGGCGACAGCGGCGCGCAGCTGCGCATGACCGGCCCCGGCGCGTTCTCGGTCGAGATCGGCGGCCGCACCGCGCGCGAGGCGCAGTGGATCGGCAGCATCGACAGCATCGCCCTGGTCCTGCTGCTGCTGGTGGCCTACCGCAGCTGGCGCGCGCCGCTGCTGGGCGTATTGCCTCTCGCCACCGCCGGACTCGCCGGCCTCGGCGCGGTGGCGCTGGCCTTCGAGGCCGTGCACGGCATCACCGTCGCCTTCGGCTTCACCCTGATCGGCGTGGTCCAGGACTATCCGATCCATTTCCTCAGCCAGCAGCGCGCCGGCATCGATCCGCGCGACAACGTGCGCGCGCTGTGGCCGGCGCTGGTCACCGGCGTCGTCGCGACCTGCATCGCCTACCTCACCTTCCTGTTCTCCGGTGTCGACGGCCTGCGCCAGCTGGCGGTGTTCACCATCTCCGCGCTGGCGGCGGCGGCTTTCGCGACCCGCTTCGGCCTGCCCGCGCTGGTCGATCCCGCGCCGCGGGACCTGGCCACTTCGCCGCGGCTGCAGGCGCTGTGGCGCGGCATCGAGCGCCTGCCGCGCCCGCGCTGGTCGCTGCTGCTGCTGGCCGCGGCCTGCGTCGCGGTGCTGATGGCGGCGCGCGGGCCGTTCTGGGAGAACGACCTGTCGAAGCTGACGCCCGTGCCGGAAGAGGGCATGGCCCTGGACGCGCGCCTGCGCCAGGAACTGGGGGCGCCCGACGTCCGCTACGTGGTCGTGCTCCGCGGCGACGATGCCGACGCCGCGCTGGCGGCGACCGAAGCCCTGCATCCGCGCCTGGACGTGCTGGTGGCCGAAGGCGCGCTTGGCGGCTATGACAGCGCCGCCCGCTACCTGCCGCCGGTCGCCACCCAGCGCGCGCGGCAGCGGGCGCTGCCGACCCCCGGCCAGCTGCGGACGGCGCTGGCCGAAGCGATGGCCGGCACGCCGTTCCGCGAGGACGCCTTCGCGCCGTTCCTCGCCGACGTCGAGCGCGCGCGCACCGCCGAACCGCTGCGGCCGGCCGACCTCGCCGGCACGCCGCTGGCGGCCACCGTCGACAGCCTGCTGCTGCAGGGCGACGGCAGCGTGGCCGAGCAGGGCGCCACGGCGCTGGTGTCGCTCAGCGGCCTGGCCGACATCGACGCGGTGGCGCGCGCCGCCGCCGCGGCCGGCGGCGACCTGCTGGACATGAAGGCCGCCTCCGAATCGCTGGTGGCCGAGTACCGCGGCCGCGTGCTGGCCGCGCTGGCGGTGGCCGCGCTGCTGCTGGCGGCCACGGTGTGGATCGCGCTGCGCACGCCTGGGCGCGTCGCGCGCGTGCTGCTGCCGATGGCGCTGACCACCCTGGTGGTGCTGGCGGTGCTGCGCGGCTTCGGGATCGAGCTGAACCTGTTCCACCTGGTGGCGCTGATCCTCGCCGCCGGCCTGGGCCTGGACTACGCCCTGTTCTTCGAACATGCCGGCGACCGCCGCGACGACCAGCTGCGCACCCTGCACGCGGTGCTGGTCTGCAGCCTGATGACCGCGCTGGTGTTCAGCCTGCTGGCGCTGTCCTCGATCCCGGTACTGCGGGCGATCGGCAGCACCGTGGCGATCGGCGTGGTCTCCAACTTCGTACTGGCGCTTCTGGTGTCGCGGCATGCGGCTGTCCCGCAAGCTTCGCCCCCATCCGCCCTGCGGGCACCTTCCCCCGCTGAAGCGGGGGAAGGGACGTTGCAGGATCGCGACGCCAAGGAGCAGCCCGCCCCCCTTCCCCCGCCTGCGGGGGAAGGTGCCCGCAGGGCGGATGGGGGCAATCCCGCGGGACAGCCCCGATGATCCCCCGCCACGAGATCCTCGGCCTCGTCCCCCACCAGGGTTCGATGTGCCTCTGGGACGAAGTCGTTTCCCACGACGCCGCCTGCATCCACCTCCGCGCCTACAACCACCGCGATCCCGCGCATCCGCTGCGCAGCGGCGGTCTGCTACGCGCCGTCCACCTCTGCGAATACGGCGCCCAGGCCATGGCCGTGCATGGCGGCCTGTGTGGACGCGGATCCGGCGATGCCGTGCGCCCGGGCATGCTGGTCGCGCTGCGCGGCGTGGAGTTGCACGTGGCGCGCATCGACGACCTCGACGGCGCGCTTGAAGGCGAGGCCGAACTGCTGATGGAAGGCGAGGCCAGCCAGCAGTATGTCTTCCGCATCCACCATGCCGGCGTGCTGCTCGCGGAAGGCCGCGCCGCGGTGGTGCTCGCAGACGCGCCGCCGATGCCGTGATAATCGGCGCATGAGCGAACACTCCCCTGCACCCCGCCGCTCCCTGGTCACCGGCGGCAGCGGTGACCTCGGCGGCGCGATCTGCCGCCAGCTGGCCGCCGACGGCGTCCATGTCATCGTCCACGCCAACGGCAACCTTGCGCGCGCCGAAGCGGTGGTCGCCGACATCGCCGCCGCGGGCGGCAGCGCGGAAGCCGTCGCCTTCGACGTCGCCGACGGCGCGGCCACCGGCATCGCCATCGCCGCGCTGCTCGAGGCAGGCCCGGTGCAGGTCGTGGTCAACAACGCCGGCATCCACGACGACGCACCGATGGCCGGGATGAGCGAAGCGCAGTGGCGGCGCGTCATCGACGTCTCGCTGCACGGATTCTTCAACGTCACCCAGCCCCTGTTGCTGCCGATGGCGCGCACGCGCTGGGGGCGTATCGTCAGCGTGTCCAGCGTGGCCGCGGTGCTCGGCAACCGCGGCCAGGCCAACTACGCCGCCGCCAAGTCGGCGCTGCACGGCGCGTCGAAATCGCTGGCGCGCGAGATGGCCAGCCGCGGCATCACCGTGAACGTGGTGGCGCCGGGCGTGGTCGCCGGGCGCATGGCCGAAGAGGCCTTCCCGCCCGAGGTGGTGAAGCAGATGGTGCCCGCCGGTCGCGCCGGCACGCCCGACGAGGTGGCCGCCGTCGTGCGCTTCCTGTGCTCGGATGCCGCCGCCTACGTCAGCGGCCAGGTGATCGGCGTCAACGGCGGCATGGGCTGATGCCCGCCCCGCCGCCGGGGTGCCGGTGACGCCGGGTTCATCCGCATGGGAGGATGATTCCGATCCATTCGTCCGAGATGCCGCCATGATCGCCACCCGCGTGCTCCGCATCGCCGCCGCCAGCGCCGTGCTGCTGCTGGCCGGCTGCGCCTCGTCCCACATCCTGACCGGCACGCCCCGGGCGCCGATCGATCCGGCCCAGGTGCGCGTCTACTACGGCTCGCCCGGCGTGGCCTACGAAGAGGTGGCCCTGCTCGAGACCTCCAGCGGTGCCTTCACCTACGGCGAGCAGAACAAGACCGACTCGGTGATGCGCAAGCTGCGCGAAGAGGCCGCGTCGCTGGGTGCCAACGGCATCCTGTTCCAGGGCACGGCCGATGGCTACGGCGGAAGCGGCGTCAGCGTCGGCGCGGGGACCGGGCGCTTCGGCGGCCGCAGCTACACCAGCGGTGGCGTCGGCGTGAACATCAGTCCGCGGCAGAAGCACGGCCGCGGGGTGGCCATCTACCTGTCCAACCCGCCGCCGGAACATGCGCCGCCGCTGCCGGTGGCCGACGAGGACTGAAGCCGGCTGCACAGGATCAGCAGCGGGCCGGTCATCACCGTGGTCAGCAGCGCCATCACCAGCAGCATCGTGAACAGCTCGGGGCCGATCAGTCCGGCGTCCAGCCCGACCTTCATCACGATCAGTTCCATCAGTCCGCGCGCGTTCATCAGCGAACCCGTGGCCAGGCTGTCGCGCCAGCCGTAGCCGGCGATGCGCGCGCCGGCGGTGCCGCCGACCAGTTTGCCGACCACCGCCACCGCCACGATCACCGCCATCACGCCCAGGCTGGCGGGGCTGAAGGCATCGGCGGTGGTGTCGAGTCCGGCCAGCGCGAAGAAGATCGGCAGCAGCAGCACGATCGCCAGCGTCTCGACGCGCTCCACCAGGAAGCGCAGCAGGCGGTCGTCGCGCGGCAGGCAGGCGCCGAACAGGAAGGCGCCGAACACCGCGTGCAGGCCCAGCCACTCGGTCACCGCCGCGCAGGCGAAGCCACCGCCCAGGATCGCGGCCAGCATGCCGGCCGAAGGCCGTCCATCCGGAGCGTGCCGGCGCAGAAGCCTTGCATACAGCGGCCGCAGCAATCCGAACACCACCGCGGCCAGGACCACGATGCCGGCCATGATGCGCGGGAAACCGTGTGCGTCGCCTGCGCCGACCAGGGCCACCACCAGCGCCAGCATCACCCAGGCGGCCACGTCGGCGAGCGCCGCCGCGCCCATGGCCAACTGGCCGACCCGGCTCTGGCTCATGCCGCGATCCTTGAGGATGCGCGCCATGACCGGGAAGGCGGTGATCGACAGCGCCACCGCCATGAACAGTGCAAAGGGCCAGAAGGCGACGCCCTCGGGAGCCACGCGCGCATGCAGCCACGGCGAAATCGCCAGGCCCAGTGCCATCGGCAGCAGCAGGCCGAGCACCGCCACCGCGCCAGCGGCCCTGACCTGGGCGCGGACACCGTCGGGCGCGCGCAGCTCGGCGCCGACGATGAGCATGAACAGCACCAGGCCGAGGTTGGACAGCGAGGCCAGCGCGGGCAGTGAAGCGGGCGCGAACAGCGCGCCGTGCGCGACCGGGAACAATGCACCGGACACCACCGGCCCGAGCAGGATGCCGGCCGCCATCTCGCCGACCACGGACGGCTGGCCGAAATGGCGCAGTACCCAGCCGCAGGCGCGCGCGGTGGCGATGATGACCACCAGCTGCAGCAGCAGGGTCGGCAGGGCTTGCATCGTCGCGGCCGGGCCGGGGGAGCGGGTCCGGGGCTAGGCCGAGGCGGCCTTGCCGCGGATGGCGTGCGCGGCGCTGCCCAGCCAGGGCGCCAGCAGCGCCGCACCGGCATCGTCGCGGCCCTCGAGCAGCGCATCCAGGCCGTGGTCGCCGATGCCGGGATGCATCGCGCGCGCCTGCGCCAGCAGGTCGCCGGCGATGTGCGCCATCCAGTCCACGTAGCGGTTGGCGCGGGCGACGAAGGCGTCGTCGTCGAGCGTGTCGGTGAGCGCGCGGTTCATCTCGCGGCACCAGTCGAGCTGGTACTGGTCCAGCGGCCGCAGCCCGGTTGCCGCGGGGCCGCTGTTGCGCAGCCCCCAGTCGCGAAGCAGGGCCTGCACCGCCTGGTTCAGCGCGCGACCGCGCTGGAACGCCGGACGCAGCCGGCCGAGCACGCCCAGCTCGGCCTGGCGCTTGCCGAAGAACAGCGGCGCCAGCAGCGACCAGTAATAGGCGTAGTCCCAGATCACCTTCAGCGGCATCACCTGCGGGTCGCCGAAGATCGGGTACTGGTCCTGGTAGAGCGTCAGCGTGCTCTCGTAGAACGAGAAATAGAGCTGCTGGTAGATCTCGGCATAGGGCGTGATGTGCTCGCCGGCGCGGTCCTTTTCCACCAGTTCGCAGACATAGGTGTTGCTGATCGCGATGAAGTCGCTGCCGGGCGAGTAGAAGGGATC